>Ga0172382_10010025_pt1 | contig 12792 bp, 13 predicted proteins | sample Leawel138RmetaG_FD_122245 | JGI IMG/M metagenome (GOLD analysis project Ga0172382, IMG submission 122245) | Leachate microbial communities from a municipal landfill in Southern Ontario, Canada - Leachate well 138R metaG | ecosystem: Engineered > Solid waste > Landfill > Unclassified | place...
CGCCCTAGCCCGCGGCCGACTGGATGCCGGTGACGATGGCGCCGGCGCCGAACAGGACGAAGCAGCCGACGATGACGGTGGCGCCGAAGCGCCAGTTCATCCGCCCGGTTAGCATCATGAAGCCGACGGCGGCGACGGCCATGACCGCAACGGCGGTGGCGACGTTGCCGAGCAGCGTACCCTGCAGCCAGCCGAGCGCGGCGACGATGGGGCCCGAGCCCGCCGGATCGGCGCGCACCACCTGCGCCCAGGCCGGCAGCGGCGCGAAAAGCGCCGGAAGCGCCAGGATCGAACGCAGCGGCCAGGCCATCGGCCGGCACGAGAAATGGGGCGAGAAGCGGGAAGTCATGCGAGTCAAAAGGGCCTCCTGCGGCCCCGTTGCGCCAGTAACATGACAGCCCTGTGACGATTCGCCCGGCCGCGACGCGGACTGGCGGGCGAACTTGACGGGGTGGGCCGGCAGATGGGCCGGGACGCCGCGTCGGCGTTTACGCGCGATGCTTTATTTGCGGACCGGCGCGGAGAGGCGCGACAGGATGGAGGAGACGTAGGCTTGCGTCTCGCGGATCGGGGGAATGCCCCCGGCGCGCACGACGCGCCCCGGGCCGGCATTGTAGGCGGCAAGCGCCTTCTCGATATCGCCGCCGAACGCATCGAGCTGCAGCCGCAGATAACGCGCACCACCTTCGAGGTTGGCATGGGGATCGCCGGGATCGACGCCCATCTGGCGGGCCGTGCCCGGCATGAGCTGGGCCAGGCCGCGCGCGCCCGCAGGCGAGACGGCGGCGGTGTTCCAGCGGCTTTCCTGCCAGACGACCGCCTCCAACAGCGTCGGGCTGATATCGTACTTCGCGGCCAGTTCCGCCACGCGCGGCTGCCATTGCGCCGGGCCGGCGCTGACGGCGACGGCGGTGAGCGCGGCGGAATGGATGTCCGGCGCCGGCAGGGGCGCGCCGTCCGGCTCAGGCAGGATAGCCGCAGGCGCTTTCGGGCCGCCCGCAATCCAATCGTACCCGTTGGCGCCGATCTCCATCACGTCGGCTAGCGCGGGCGACGGCATCGCGGCCGCCACGAAGCAGAGCAAAAAAAACGAACGCACCCGAGTCGGTCCTCCACGGCCCATGCATTTGCCGTTAAAGCAACGCCATCTATTTCGCCAGTGCAGCATGACAGCGGCCCTGTCTGGCATGGTCCTGTCTGGCATAGTCCTGTCTGGCATGACCCGTGATGAAGGGAACCCGATGAAGACCAAGACCGCCCTGATCATCCGGCACGTGCCCTATGAAGGCGTCGCCGGCTTCCGCCCGCCGATCGAGGCGGCGGGCTACGACGTCGACCGGATCGACGTCAGCGACCCGCGCTTCTCCTCGCTCGACCTCACCGAGCCCGAGCTGGTGATCATGATGGGCGGCCCCATGGGCGTCTACGAGCAGGAGAAATATCCGTGGATCGGTTGCCAGCTCGGCCGGCTGGCGCGGCGGCTGGAAGCGGACCGGCCGACGCTGGGCGTCTGCTTCGGCGCGCAGATGATGGCCGCCGCGCTGGGAGGGCAGGTCTTCGCCGGCCCGACCAGCGAAGTGGGCTTCCATCCGGTGACGCTGCATGCCGGCGCGCAGGCGGGACCGCTGCGCCATGTCTCCGGCGTGCCGGTGCTGCACTGGCACGGCGATACCTTCACCCTGCCCGGCAACGTCGAACTGCTGGCATCGAGCGAGCACTACCACCACCAGGCCTTCCGCCGCGGCAATCGCATCCTGGCGCTCCAGTTCCATGCCGAGATGGGCCTCGACCCGCGCTTCGAGGCATGGCTCGAAGGCGGCGAGCACGCGATGGCCCGCGCCGGCACAACCGCCGAACGGCTGCGCGCGGAGCATGACCGCCTGGGTCCCGGCGCGGTCGCAGCCGGGCAGGCGATGATCGCCGAATGGCTGCAGGGGTTCGCGTAAAGGCCGGCGCCGCCCCGGTTCGGCGACAGCCGTGTCGGGCGCTCAGGATCCGGCGCTCAGGCCGCCTGCGCCGGGCGGCCAGCCGGACGCCGCCGCATCGCCGTGCCGACCAGGCCGAAGCCGACGATCATCGTCACCCAGGTCGCCGGTTCAGGAATCGGCGGGTAATGCGGGGTGAACTGCACGTAGTTCTTGAATTTGAACTTCGCCGTATCCTCGGTGCCCGCACCGATCGAATCGTAGATCACGTCGCCACCGGACGTCACGAAATTCTCCAGCCAGACCGCCGCCGTCGCCGCCGTCCTGCCCGGGTGGGTTATCTTGTAGGGGATGATCGTCAGGCAGAAGCCGTAAGTATCGATGCAGCCCGCGGTCAGTTGCGGCACCGAATCGAAGTTGCCCGCCGGCCCGTCTATCAGCACCTGGTCCAGCAGCGCCTGCGCCGCGGCCCGGGCGGTCTCCTTCGTGCGGAAGATGAAATCCGCATCCTCGTCGCAGCCGCTGAACAGGGCCTGGCAGGTCCCGTCGACGAAGCGCACGTCATACATCGCGCCGTTCACGTCGACATCCGTGGCGCCCTGGAGGATGCCGCCGCTGACGATCAGCGTCGCCGCCGAGGCGATCGACGCGGACCCGAGCGCGGCGGCCGCGAGCAGTCTGGCAATGAAGATGCCCAGTGTCATAGATGCCCCGGATCAAAACCATGGGAAGGGACCGGGATCGAGGTTGCCACACTTTCTTCGCCGCGGTGTTGTCATTTCGCAAACAACCGCGCGGCAGCTCGCCGGAGCGGCGACCATTCCGACAAGATGCGACGGAAAAATAAAGCCCGCGAAAGCAGTCGCCCCAAAACGCCTGGTTCCCGTCGAGAAATATACTGCGCTCGACAAAACCTCAGCGCCCGTGGCGCTTCCGTGTGATTTTTCGCGCAGACCGTTTCCGCAACCAGAGTTGAAATCCTGTTATTGAAAGTACCGCCAACATCAGTCCCAGAAGCGCCGTCGCAACGCGCCAGGGGATACCCCATACGTCCGCCATGTGGATGGCGGTAATCCATTCTGTGAACGTGTTCGCCGCGTTCTGGCCTTGGGGTATGACGCTCTTGACGAACTTCCCCTCGTCGCTGTCAAGAACCACCGCGGGCGCGGCGACGGTAGGATACCGTGCTTGATCGCCTCGTAACCGAACCAGCCCATGATCGGACGATAGACCTGGCTGAGATTGAACGAGACGCCCGACCAGGCGAACACCAACAAGAGCGGCCAAAGCCACAGCGCGCCGGCACGGTGCAGATCGAAGGTCAGCCGGTGCGATCCGCCGGCCCAGCGCACCTTCCATGCCGGTCGCCATCGCACAAGCCATGAAGGCCCTCGCGTTGTCTCCGGGAGTGGTATGGTCGGGGAAGATTCACGCTTACGCAGTGCGCCGAGATCCGCGCGCCTTTCGGTCTATGCAATCTCGGGCATTACCGCGACGATGGCAGGGGCGGGAGTGGCAAACATCGATGCGCGCCGCCGCGTCATCTGCCGCGGAAAAAGAATTCCACGGGCACGACCAGTTCGATAATGTCACCCTTCACGTTCCCGGGCGGTTTCGGCAGCGGCGACGCGCGCCTCGGGAGCGCCACGGCTTCCTCGTCGAGCGCGCGAACGCCGCAAGAGCTTTCAAGCCGCGACGACAGCACCTTGCCTTCGCGGTCCATTACGAACCGGATATAGGGCACGCCCTGCTGGCGGCGGAACGATGCTTCGCGTGGATAGCGCTTGGCCGTGTTCAAGGCGGCCAGCACCGCGCCTTCCCATGTCGGCTTGGCATTGCTGGCCTGCTGTGCCGCTGGCGCTGGCTTCGCTTCGGGCGCACTCGTGTCCTTCACCGGAGGGCCGGGATCAGGGGCCGGCTCCGCCAATGGCAGTGTCACAGGATTGTCGCTCGCGATCTGAATCTCGGGCGGTGCAATCTGCGGAGGTTCCGGGCGCAACAAGGGTTGTTGTTTCTCCACTTGCTCGGGACCGGGCGGAATCTCCCTCCGCGGTTCAGGGGGCGCGGCGGGAACCGCGACATCAAACACGCTGAGCGCCGGTGTGGTCGATGGAGCGCTGTAGGTGCGCCATGTAAGCAACATGCCGCCCAGAATCAGCAGCACGATCATCGTCACCCCACCCATGCCGAACAGCCGCGCACCCCAACTCAGGGGCTGATCGACGTAGCGGGTTGACGGCTTTCGGGCAGCTTCGGCGCAAGCCGGTGCAGCCTCGCTCGGCCTGCCGATATCCGGCAAACGACCCGCTTCGTTCAACGACAGGCCGGCCGCCCCAGGACGATCAAGTTCGCGCTGCGGTTTCAAGCCGCGCCCCCAGGCATAAGCCACCAGTTGAGCAACGCTAACGGCACAGCCGCGCCCACCAGACACATCCAGGTCCACACAATGTTGCGAGCGTGAAAGACGGCGATGGCGACGAGCGCGAACAACGCGAAACTGAGGAGTTGCGCCGTATAGACGGCTTCCACCCGGTCGAAGCCGAGCGCCGCAAGCACCAGGGCGAGCGCAACGGTGGCGAGCGATGCCAGCCCGTATGCCCCCAGCGTCCCCGCAAGCACGCGCGCGGCCGCCAACCAGCGGGCACCGGCTCGCTCGCCCGGCCGCGTCAAGACCGCCTCCATCGGGTGATCCGCCGGACCCGGTCGCGATTGGTATGGACGGCAACGATCAGTGCAGCCGCGACAGTGAGCCACCCGAACCAGACGACCGTGCCATAGGCCCAGCCGAGGTCGATCCCTGCCACGACGAATGCCAGAGCCAGCATCGCAAGGCCCAACAGGCGCAGCGCTCTACCTGTCGTTGGGGGAAATTTGCGACCGAACCAGTCCTGTTGATGGCGGGACATGGCGAGCAGGAGCAGCGCGAATCCGCCGACCGACAGTAGAAAGACGGCACCATGCGTCATGCCGTCGCCTCCACCCGGCCGCCAGCCTTGCGGCCGGGCGCCGCCTTCATCGCAACCTTCCTGGCCGATACCGCCAGGATCGCGGCAGTCGCCAGCATGGTCAGGTCGAACCCGGCGAATACCCAATCACGTGCCATCAGGCTCGGCATAAGGCCGCGCTCCGTGGTAAGGGTGTTGACGATCGGCACCAGCGCGTAGAGCAGCGCGCCTGCGGCCAGCGTTTCGATCCAGGCCTGCCGGGCGGGCCGGGTGATTGACCAGACCGCCAGCGCACCCCAACCAATGAACAGACTGTTGATCTCCCAATCGGCGCGGTTCGCCATTCCCAGCGGGAGCAGGCGATTTGCGAGGAAATAGATGGCGATTCCCGCCGTTCCTCCCGCGATAACGCCGATGTTCAGCCGCTCGACAAATCTGAAGCCAAGCGGCGGGCAGGCAGGGTCGGGTAGCCTGGCGCGGCGCTTGACGGTCCAAAGGACAAGGCCGGTGGCGATCATCACCGTCCCGCCGACACCTGCGATGAAATAGAGCCAACGCAGCATCGGGCCTGCGAAGAGGCCGGCATGCAGGTCCACCATCGCGCTCGCCACGTTCGGGGCAACGCCGCGATCGTGCGGAGGCTGTACCACCTCGCCGGTGGCAGCGTTCAGGTACAGCCTGCTGCGCGAGCTGGGCAGAGTATCGTATCGCGGCTTTATCTCGGCAATCGCATTGGCGTCGCCGGGGTGCTCGATCAGGATATATTCGGGAATGAAGCCGTTATCGGCGCTTCGCGCCTTGGCGACGAGATGGCGCAGCGGCATGACCGGCGCTGACCGACCGCTGACTTGCGCATGTGGGTGAGGGAAAGCCGCGTCGAAAAAGGCCTCGCGGCTGGGGAAACTGGCGCTGATCGTCCAGGGCATCAGCGTGAACAGCAGCGTGACGAGTCCTGTGTAGGTTATCATCAGGTGGAAGGGCAAAGCGAGAACGCCCGTCACGTTGTGAGCGTCGAGCCACGAGCGCTGTCCCTTGCCGAAACGAAGCATGAAGAAATCCGCCAAGATTTTCTTGTGCGTGATGATGCCGGACAGGATCGCAACCAGCATCGCCAGCGATGCGATCATGACGATCTGGCGGCCAAGCCAGTAAGGCATGTAATGCAGGTTGTAGTGGAACGCGTAGAGGAACCCGCCCCCTCGCGTATCGCGCACGGCGACCTCGCGGCCGCTGGCCGAGTCCAGCATCGCCTCACCCGCGCGCGATTGGCGCCCGGTGCCGGAGGACCAGGACAGTGAGAGACCGTCGCCTCGATCCCCCGGCAACAGGATGCCCCAGGTCTCGGCTCCGGCGCCGCGTGCCGCCAGCACCGCATCCGCCGCGTCGAGGGCCTGGGCGGACACCGGCGCCGCGCGAAGTTCCGGCCGCATCCACCGATCGACCTCCTGCTGGAAGAAGGCGGCGGTGCCGAACAGGAAGATCAGGAACACCACCCAGCCGGGGACGAGCCCCGTCCAGGTATGCAGCCAGGCCATCGACTGACGAAAACTTTTTCGATCCGCGTGAACTTCCGTCGGCATCGCCGGGTTCCTCTCAAACGGAGACCGAGATGAGGTCGAATGTCACGACCTTAGAACCTGGCGTTTGCGGTCAGGAGGACGGTGCGCGGTTCGCCATAATGGCCGGCGCCCGTGTAGGTGTAGTAGGTTTTGTCGAACAGGTTGGTCGCATTGAGGCGTAGGGAAATCTTGTCCGTCAGGTCGAAATTCGCCGCCAGACTGACCAGCGCATAGCTCTTCTGCTCCAGGCGCAGGATCGCGTCATCGATGCAATAGTCGCAGTCTAGATAGGTTTTGCCTTGCCAGGCGATGCCGCCGCCGATTGACAGACGATTATCCAGAACCGGCATCCGCCACATCGTCTGGAACTTGAATGTCTCGCGCGGCTCTTCCGTGTTGACCAACACCCCGGCGGGGTCCCTGGTCTTGTTCAGGGCGAAACCGGCGTAGATGTTCCAGCGGTCGGTGATCGCGCCGCTGACTTCGATTTCGAAACCGCGCGTCCTGTTGCCCTTGCCCGTGGAGCGATAGGCGCTGCTGCCATCGGGCAACATGACCTCGGGCAGGACCAGCTCGGCGACATTGTCCAGCTTCGCCTCGTACAATGCGGCATTGATCGCCAGCCGGCCGTCCAGCAACGATGCCTTCAGGCCGATCTCCTTGTTGCTCCCCACGATCGGCTCGATAATCTCGTCGTCGACGGTGCGCTCGCTCTGCGGCGTGAAGACATCGGCATAGCTGACATAGAGCGTCAGTTGCGGGATGATGTCGAAGGTCACGCCGGCGAAGGGCGTGAATACCTTGCCGGGCTTGTTCTCCGAGAACGACTGGAAGCCGGGCCGTTCGGAGGCATTGCTGGTGCGCCAGTCCGTCACCCGTCCCCCCACGATTACGTGGAGCGGCTCGGCCAGGGACAGGCGAAGGCTGCCGAACAGCCCGTCCATCTCGAACTTCGTCGTCGTGAAAGTGTCGGGAGCCACGGGCGTGAATTCGGGCGCGATCCCGGTGAAGGTGTAGATATTGGTGTCGACCGTCTGGTTCAGACTTTGCAGGAACGGTACGACGACGCCGTTATAGTTGGGCGATTTGCGATGGTCCTTCTGGCGATAGCCGTTGGCGCCGAACACCAGCATGTGCTCGCGGCCAAACAGGCGGAAGTTGCCGCGCAGCGTCAGGTCGTACGACCATTGCGAGCGCTTTCCATCGGTAATGTAGGACCAGAACCGGCGGCCGTCTCCGTCGGCATCCGGCACACCGTTCCCGAGGAAGAACAGGAAGGGGTTCGAATTGGCGACGGAGTGGCCGACCACCCCCGTGAAGGTCCAGTCCCTGCCGATCTGCTGCTCCAGCGTCAGGTCTGTCCGCAACTCGCTCTTGTCCCAGCGCGACCAGGTAGTGGCGAGGTTCGTCGACCGGGGCAGATCGATGAGACCGCCATCGCTGTCATAGATAGGGAGCGATCCGTAGGAGGGGCCGCGCGTGTCCTGCGTCTCGTAGGAAGCGGCGAGGCGCAGCAGGGTCGTCGGCGAAGCGTCCAGTTCCGCCATGCCCGAAAGGATCAGCCGCTTGTCCGACGCGCGATCACGCCAGGAATCATCCTGTTGATACAAGCCGATGACGCGGGCGCGCAGCCCGCCATCCGCCGCGATCGGCGCCGATAGATCGACCCCGGCACGAATGAAGTCCCGGCTGCCCACCGCAAACGTCCCTGCGGCGGCGAATTCCTTGCCCGGCTTCTTGCGGACGAGATTGATCGTTGCCGAAGGATCGCCCGTCGGGCTCAGCAGGCCGGTCGCGCCACGCACGACCTCGATCCGGTCATACAGGTAGCTGTCGAACTGCAGGCTCGGCGATCTGCCGCCCGATGCAGATCCGAGGTAATTGGCGTCCACGCCATCGACCTGGAAATTGCTGATGGCGAAACCGCGCGCAGAAAACGTGTTGCGGCTGCTTTCGGTTCGGACCTGCGTGATGCCGACGACATTGGTCAGCACCGAATCGATCGTAAGAAGCTGGAAATCGTCGATCCTGTCGCGCGTGACGACCGTGACGGACTGCGGGGTCTCCTGAACCGTGAGCGGCATGCGGCCAGCCGTCGTCGTGCGCGATCCGGTATAGAGCCCCGTGCCCTCGGTCGAGTTCGGATCGCTGGTAATGCGGACGCTGCCGGCCCCCTCCCCTTCGACGCGCACCGGTCCTAGCTGGATCGCACCACTCGACGCTTGCGGAGCAGATTGCAGGGTGAAGATATTTGCCCCCGTCTGACGGAAGGTCATGCCCGAGCCGGCAAGTAGCTGTGACAACCCTTCCGCCACCCCGAAACGGCCCTTAAGTCCTGCCGAACTGCGTCCCTGGGTCAGCGCCGCATCGTAGAGAATCTGGGCGCCGCTCTGTTCGGCGAAGCTGTTGATGGCGTCGGCAAGCGTCCCCGCCGGAATATCATAGCTGCGAACCGCCTGTGCCGCGGCCGGGCTCGGGGCCGCAAGTGCCGTTACGGCAAGACCACTCGTCGCCAGAAAGATCGCGCCAAGTGCCGAGCGAAGCGAGCGCGCGTGGAAGGATTGGGTGCTTGTTGAGATCATGTCGGTTTCCCCCCGATGTTTCGCAAATCCATCGGCCTCTCGCTAATGCGAGTTGCCTTCAATAAGGCAGACTGTTGAGGCTGGGATTTGGAAACCCCGAGGCGGAAATTTTCCGGCGGGCTCGTCAGGAGTGGAGGAAAATCGCCCGGTCGGTAAGGCGCGTAGAATTGATGCCAAGCGTGCGCTGGATCATATCCACTACGCCCACAGGATCGTGGATATCGAATGTGCCGCTGACCGGACGCAGCGCCACATCTTTTCCGATCACCCGAATGTACCCGCGATGGTATCGGTTCAGTTCAGCCACAACCTCACCGAGCGGGCGATTGACCACGCGTATCCGTCCGCGCGTCCAGGCATCGGCATCGGCCACCGCGACACGACGCGGCCGACCAAGACTGTTCGCATCGTAGCTGATCGTCTCGCCCTCGCGCAGCACGATCGATTGCCGTGTCAACGCCACACGAACGCTATGTTCGGTAACGATCACCTGCGCGCCGTTGTCAGACGTCCGGACGATAAAGCGCGTGCCGAGCGCCGTGCTGGCGCCGTTTCCCGCGCTGACCGTGAAAGGATGTCGGGCATTGGGCGCTACCTCGAAGGCCGCTTCTCCCTTCAACAGACGCACGGTGCGTCCGTCAGGCGCAAAAGCAATGGCGCTGGCGGTATTAAGCATGACCAAGGACCCATCGGGCAGCTCGACCTCCCGAACTTCGCCAGTGGCTGTCATGGCATCGGCCTGCAACCGCGTGGAAATATCGCTTTCGACGATGACAAACATGGCGATACTCGCCGCGATCGCGCTACCGATCCACCGTCGCCGACGCCGGGGTGCCGGGCTGGAAAAGCGTCGCGGCCGCAGACGCGAGGAAGGAGGGGCGGACGCAAGCATTTGCGCGTCCATTGATCGCCAGATCACACCGGCCTTTTCGAATGCCCGGGCGTGCCGCAGGTCGGCCGCAAGCCAATGTGCGAAGCGGGCTTCATCTTCGGCAGTCATGTCGCCGGATTCGCGCTCCGCAAACCAGCGGGCCGCTGCCTGATTGATCTTCTTAGGTATCGGCTGCCCTCCGCGCATCACCTTACCTCCGGTAGCCGAGCGGCGGTACGCTTCGCTTGCTCCTGTTCATTATGACTGCCGACAACAGAAAATGGAAACCGGCCGCGCGAAATTTCAGTCATCCGCGTCAAGCTGGTCAAGGCAATGGCTCATGGCCTGTGCGATATAGCGTGTCACCATCTGGCGGCTGATGCCGAGGCGTGATGCGATCTGGCTTGTCGCCAGCCCCTCGATGCGTCGCATGTGTAAAATTTCGCGGCAGCGCGGTGACAATTCCTGCATAGCCGAGCCGACCCGTTCCAGCGCTTCGCGATCGAGAAGCAACTTTTCGGCTGAGGGGCTCGTATCCGCCACGTCCAGGACATACGACCCATCCTCGAAGAGCGCGCCATGGCGCCGATCGGCTTTTACGCGATCCACTGCGAGGTTGGTGGCAAGCCTGAACAGATAGGCCCGCTTGTTGACGATCGGGGGATCGTCCTCGATTCGCTGGACGCGCAGCCACAAGCTTTGCGTCACATCCTCCGCCGCAGACCAATCGCGCACGATCCGCTGTGCAAGCCGCAGAAGCGATGAACGCTCGTTGAGCAGCAGGCGTGATAGCAGGGCGGCGTTGTTCGGCATCGGCCATGCATCTTGCAGAAATGCGAATTGTTCGCAACAACGCCCTTGCGACGATGCGTTGTGACCGATCTACTCATGCGACAATTTTGATATGCAACCGGGCCAATGGATCAGCCACCGGCGCTCCCCAAGCAACGAGTTGCGACGAATTCTGTCGCGTTGCCGAGAGCCTAAGCCCAGTTTGCAATCAGGAGGCCACGGGCTCGAAGCCTCTAGCCGGCACCGTCCCTTGTGGGTGGGCGTTCACGCATTCCGGCGCGCCGCCGTCGCAGCAATCGGGCTATTGCAACGTCACCCCATCGTCCTCGTCCCCGTCTCGGCGGCCGAAGAACTGCATGAGTTGGATCAGTAGCTCGCAGCGCGCGCTGATACCATCGGCCTCCAGCAGCGCCTGCTTGGCTGCGGCGTCGAAGGGGGCGATTTGGCAGACGCCGTTGATCAATGAAACGTCGTCGAGTCGCGCCACCGAATCCCAGTCGATGCGATAGCCCTGCGCCGCGGCGAAGCGGCGCGCTTCGCGCTCGAAGCCGGCGCGCTCGATCGCGGCGAGTTGCTCGCCTGCGGGTTCGGACAGAAGCTCGGCCTCGATCTGACGGAATGGCGTGGTCACGTCGAGTTCGCGCAGCAGGCGGAAGCGTGCTTCGCCTTCCAGCACGATGTTGAAGCGTCCGTCATCCAGCGCTTCGACATCGTCGATGCGGCCGAGGCAACCGATCTGGAACAGCGGCGCGCCTTCGAACGCGCGTTGCGGCTGGATCATGCCGATGCGCCGGTCGCGCGCGAGCGCGTCGCTGATCATCGCGCGATAGCGCGGCTCGAATATGTGCAGCGGCAGGCGCAGCTCCGGATAGAGGATCGCGCCGGTCAGCGGAAAGATCGTGATCCGTCTCGTGTCCTCCGCCATGGCGCGGTCCTAGCCGAACAGGACGGTGGACAGGCGGCGGCGCGTGGCCGCGACCCAGGGGTCCTCGAGGCCGATCGCCTCGAACAACTGCAACAGCTTGGCCCGGGCCGCGCCGTCGTTCCAGCTGCGGTCGGTCGACACCATCTTCAGCAGCGTGTCGGCGGCGACATCGCGTTCGCCGGCGGCGAAGGCGGCATTGGCGAAGGCGAACTGAGCGTCCATGTCGGCGGGCCGCTCGGCCGCCGCCGCCCGCAGTGCGGCAAGTTCGCCGTCGTCGGGCCTGTCCTGGGCGAGATCGAGCGCTGCGCGCGCGCGTTCGATGGCCGGATCCCCGGCCAGCGCGGGATCGAGAGCGGCCAGGGCCGCCTCGGCTTCCTCAATGCGACCGGCTTGCGCCAGCGCGCGAATCAACCCACTGGCCGCCTGCGGGTTGTCCGGTGCCATGTCGACGATCTGGGCGAAGATGCCGGCAGCGCGTTCGCCATCGCCGTCCGCCAGCACCTCTTCGCCCATGGCGATGAGCGGGACGATGTCGGTTTCGGGCTCGCCGTCCACCGCGATCGGCAGTTTGGCAAGAAGCTGGTCGAGCAGCGCCTTCAGTTGCGATTCGCTGCGCGCGTTGGTGAGGTCCGCCACCGGCTGTCCCTGGAACATGGCGTAGACTGTGGGAATCGAGCGGATCTGGAACTGGTCGGCGATGAAGCGTTCGTCGTCGACGTTGATCTTGGCGAGCAGTACGCCCTTGTCGGCATAGTCGGCGGCGATCTTTTCCAGCGTAGGGGCGAGCGCCTTGCAGGGGCCGCACCATTCCGCCCAGAAATCGAGGATGACGAGGTGGGTCATTGACGGCTCGACAACGGCCTTGCGGAACCGATCCACCGCCTTCTGTTCTTCGATGTTGAGGCCCAAGCTTGCCAAGGCGGGAACTCCCTCTGCGTGAATATCGCGCCAATGTGGGCCTTTCCACGCATTTGTGAAGGGCCCAAGCATGCGCTGGGCCAGCGCGCGCACTTCTTGTGTTTTCCCCCTTGCAGGCTGCGGAAGCCGCTGCTAATCGCCCGCCTCACCCCAGCCTGCCGCCACACGGTGTAGCGGGCCGCGACGTTTAGAGCGGGCGTAGCTCAGGGGTAGAGCACAACCTTGCCAAGGTTGGGGTCGAGGGTTCGAATCCCTTCGCCCGCTCCAGTTTTCCA
>Ga0172382_10010026_pt1 | contig 12791 bp, 13 predicted proteins | sample Leawel138RmetaG_FD_122245 | JGI IMG/M metagenome (GOLD analysis project Ga0172382, IMG submission 122245) | Leachate microbial communities from a municipal landfill in Southern Ontario, Canada - Leachate well 138R metaG | ecosystem: Engineered > Solid waste > Landfill > Unclassified | place...
GCTCGGTCGACCGGGCGCACTGGCGGACCAGCCTCCGGGAGGTGATGCCGCGGCAGCGCTCCTGGTGCTGCGGGAATGCATGCACCATCTTGGTTATGAGAGCGTCCGGCGAGCCCAGGCCTGATTCACCAGCACCGGCCCACTGGGCGGCGAACTCGTGCTTGACCAGCTTTGCCGCCGCGGCGTTGAGTTGCTTGGCGACATCGTGGGCTACCGGATGGGCTGCAGGGGAAATACCCGATACTTCGCCGAAGGTGATCTGATTTCATCTCGTCACGCAACGCAGGAGCTGCCATGACTGTCGCACTGCTAAACCCCGAAGGCCTCTTCAAACCCGATTCCTACTACCAGGTTGCCATCGCCAAGGGCACCAGGCTGGTGTTTCTCTCCGGCCAGGTTGCCCAGGACCCGACCGGCGCCGTCATCGGCAAGGGCGATCTCGCGGCCCAGTCGGAACAGGCCTATCGGAATGTCCTGGCTGCGCTGGAGGGGGCGGGCGCGAGCTTCTCCGATGTGGTCAAGATGACGGTCTACGTGGTCGACTGGCACCCTGCCAAGATGGAGCCGCTGGTGCAAGGGGCCATGCGGGTGGCGGGCGAACTGGGGTTCGATCCCCGGCGAACGATGACGCTCATCGGTGTCAGCGCCCTCGGTACGCCCGATCTGCTGATCGAAGTCGAAGCCGTTGCGGTGATCGATTGAATGAGCGAGGAGACGAAGATGCCCGAACACGCGGTTGCCCGAAAGCGGGCCGCCTTTCGCGAGCTGCATCGTGCAGGTTGCTTCGTCCTGCCGAACCCTTGGGATGCCGGCAGCGCCCGGGTCCTGGCGAAGATGGGTTTCAAGGCCCTTGCGACCACCAGCTCGGGCTACGCCTGGTCATGCGCGCGCGCCGACGGCCAGGTCCCGCGCGACGCGGTGCTTGCACATCTGCGCTACATGGCCGGATTGAGCGAGCTGCCGATCAACGCCGACTTCGAGAGCGGTTTCGCCGATACGCTGGACGAACTGGCCGGCAGCGTCAGGCTCGCGGTCGACACCGGCGTGGCGGGCTTGTCCATCGAGGATTCGACCGGCGACCCACAGGCACCGTTGCGCCGCCTGGACGATGCGGTGGCCCGGATGCGGGTGGCCCGCTCGGCGATCGACCAGGCGGGGGGTGACACCCTGCTGGTTGGCCGGGCCGAGAACTTCATCGTCGGCGTGCCCGATCTCGACGATGCGATCGCGCGTCTGCAGGCCTATGCCGAGGCCGGAGCGGATTGCCTGTATGCGCCCGGCATCCGGACACGCGAGCAGATCCGCGCGGTGGTGGCGGCGGTTGCGCCCAAGCCGGTGAACGTGTTGATCGGCTGGGCCAGCGACCTGACGGTGAAGGATCTGGCCGGGCTTGGCGTCAGGCGGATCAGCGTCGGCGGGGCACTGGCGCGCACCGGCTGGAAGGGGGTGCTCGAAGCGGCCCGGACGATTGCCGAGCAAGGCCGCTTCGACGGCTTCTCCGGGATTCCCGCCGGCGCCGAACTCAACGACCTGTTCGGCTGAACCCGGTCGCGTCGTTCAGCGTCGTTCAAGGGGCCGGCGTCGGCATCGGCATCCTGACGACACCGCGGGCGCTCAGATCGGCCAGCTGCACTTCCGAAACACCCGCGTGTTCGCGAAGCACTGCTGCCGTATGCTGGCCGAGCAGGGGAGGCGGGCGGTGGGCTTCGTCACCCTTGCTGCCGTCGAAGAAGAACGGGCTGTCGATGTTCGTCACGGTGCCGGCGGTCGGATGCGGCATCTGGACGATCATGCCGCGTGACTTCAGTTGTTCGGCTTCGCAGACTTCGGCGATCGAGCGGATGTCGCCGCAGGGCACGCCCGCGGCCTTGAGCCGGTTGATCCAGTAGCTGCGCGGCTGCGCGGCAATGGCTTCGGCCACGACGGGAATCAGGTCGGCGCGTGCGGTCACCCGGTCGATCGCCTTCGCATAACGCGGGTCGGCCGCCAGGTCGGGGCGTTCAAGCACGCCGCAGAACAGTTGCCAGAACTTGTCGTTGGCCACGCCGATGTTCAGCCAGCCGTCAGCGGCCTGGAAGGTTTCGTACGGCGTGATCGTCGGATGCGCGTTGCCCCGTCTTCCGGGGCTGTTTCCGGTCGTGAAGTAGATGCCGGCATTGAAGGTCAGCAGCGACGCCATGGCGTCGAGCATGGCAATGTCGACATGCAGGCCGACGCCGGTGTTCGCGCGCTGGAGCAGGGCAGCCATGATTGCCTGGGACGCGTACTGTCCGGTGACGAGGTCGGCGATGGAAGTGCCGATCTTGGTCGGTGGTCCCTGAGGGTCGCCGGTGATGTCCATCAAGCCTGACTCACCCTGGATGATCAGGTCGTAGCCGGGGCGCTGTACATCCACGCCGTCGGGGCCGAAGCCCGTCACCGAACAGGTGATGAGCCGGGGGTTGTCCTGACGCAGGCTTTCGTAGCCCAGCCCGAGGCGCGCCATCGTGCCGGGCCGGAAGTTGTCGACGACGACGTCGCTGGCGCGGGCCAGCCGGCGGGCCAGTTCGACACCTTCCGGCGCCTTCAGGTTGATGGCGCAACTGCGCTTGTTGCGGTTCACCGACAGGAAATAGGCGCTTTCACCACCACTGAACGGCGGACCGAATGCCCGGCTGTCATCGCCGTCGACAGGTTCCTCGATCTTGATGACGTCGGCGCCCAGATCCCCGAGCAGCATCGTGCAGAAGGGGCCCGACACCACACGGGTCAGATCCAGGACACGGACACCGGCCAGCGGCTTCATGGCTCAGCCCACCATCAGGTCGGCGAGCGACTTCATGTCATCGACCCAGAGGTCGGGCTGATAGGGCGTGCCGCCGAACGGGCGCTTGCGGCGATCGATGAAGGCGCTATACATGCCGGCCGCCTTGGCCCCCAGGCAGTCGAAGGCATGGTTGGCGACGAACAGTACTTCGTCCATCGCGACGCCTTCGATCTCGGCAGCTTTCGTATAGGTGGCTACGTGAGGCTTGAACGAGTTCGCCGTTGCCACCGAGATCACGTTGTCGAACGGGATGCCGTGGTACTGCTTGGCGGTCTCGAGCATGTCGGGGTCGCCGTTGGACAGAACGACGATCCGGTAGCGTGACTGCAGCTTCGCCAACGCGGCCGGCACGTCCGGGAAGGGCTTCAGCTGCTCGATGCAGCTGACCAGGTAGCGGACTTCCTCCTGGGTGTGCTCGATGCCGGCGCGCTCCAGCGTGTAGGCAACAGCGCGTTCGCCGATCTCCCGGTAGGGGGTGTGTTCCTTGTGCAGCAGCGCATCGATCATCGAATTCTCGAAATGGGTGCGCCGCCACCAGGTGACGAAGGAGTTCGGCTTTCCGGTCCAGCCCTTGTCCTTCAGGTAGGGCGTGGCAATTTCCACCAGACCCTTCTGCATGTCCACGACCGTGCCGTACTGGTCGAACATCACCACCTTGATCTTGTTTCCGATCTCGTCTGCGCTGGCCATCTGATTTCTCCACGTCGATGTCGAGGACCATCCCTCGTCCGGTTGAAATCTAGTGCTTGAGGTCGGTATTCGTCCAATGGATAGTCATGATGACACTATTGATATGTTGAATTATCATCTGCCTGGATGCCCGGACAACCCCTGCCCGCCGTGGAACCGCCTGAACGGACCGCCGTGACGCGGCCAATCAACCTGCGCTCGGTAGACCTGAACCTGCTGGTCTTCTTCGATGCCTTGATGAGCGAGCGGCACGTGACGCGGGCCGCGGACAGGCTCGCGGTCAGCCAGCCGGCGATGAGCAATGCCTTGTCCCGTTTGCGGCTGGTGTTCAAGGACGAGCTGTTCGTGCGAACCGCGCGGGGCATGGAGCCGACGCCGCGCGCGCTCGAACTCGGGGCGCATGTGCACGCGCTGCTCCAGCAGGCCTCGAAGCTGATGGCCAGTGATGTCCAGTTCGATCCCGCCGTTTCGTTGCGCAGCTTCGGGGTGCGGATGTCGGACCTCGTCGGGGTGCTGATCCTGCCGCCGCTGATGGCCAGGCTGTGTGCCGAAGGGCCGGGACTTTCGCTCGATACGGTCCACCTGTCGCCGGAGCAGACCATCGAGGCACTCGAAACGGATACGCTCGATCTCGCGGTCAGCATGGAATTGCGTCACGCCAGTTCGATCCGCTCCGAAGAACTGATCGACGACCGGATGGTCTGCGTCCATCGTCATGGCCATCCGCTGGGCGGGGGCCGGCTCACGCTCAAGGGTTTCCTGTCGCATGGCCATGTCCGGGTGTCGATGAGCCCCACCGACATCCGTTTCGTGGACAGCGTGCTGGCCGGCAAGGGCCTGCAACGCAAGGTGGCGCTGAACGTGAGCCACTGGCTGCTCGTTCCGCAGGTGCTCGCTGAAACCGACCTGCTGGCCGTGATGTCCGAACGTGCGGCCGGGCGGATTGCCGGACCAGGGGTCGTCATCCGGGCGCTGCCGTTTGCCACGCCCGGTTTCTCGTGGCAGCTGTACTGGCATCGGCGCTACGAGCACAGCCGCGCCCATCGCTGGCTGCGCAGCCAGTTCCACGCCGTGGCCCGGTCACTGGCATAGCGGACCGCGGGTTCGCAGCAGGCGATCGGCGCTTGCGCCATAATCAAAGACTGTCAATCGGAGAAATCATCATGCAGCAAACCGTGTTGTCCCGTCTGCTGGCCGTGTCGCGTCACGCGCTCTGGGCGGCTGCCGCCACGCTGACCGTGGCGTTTCCCGCCCTCGCCGAGGACTACCCCGGTGATCGCCCGATCCGGATCGTCGTTCCGTATACGGCTGGCGGATCGTCGGACTTCATCGCCCGCACCGTCGCGGCGCGACTGGCCGACAACATGAAGGCCTCGGTGGTCGTCGAGAACCGTCCGGGCGGCAACACGGTCATTGCCGCCGATCACGTGGCCAAAGCTGCCCCCGACGGCCACACGCTGATGCTGATCGGCGAGCTGACCCACTCGTCGGTGGCGGCCCTGAACAAGCAGTTGCCGTTCGACCCCGTCGAGGATTTCGCGCCGATCACCAACGCAATCGAATCTCCGCTGGTGGTGGTCGTGAATCCGGAAGTGCCGGTGAAGACGCTGCAGGAGCTGGTCAGCTACGCGAAGGCCCACCCGGGCGAGATCCGCTACGGCTCGGCCGGCATCGGCAACACCTTGCACCTGGGTGGCGAGACCTTTGCATCAGTCACCGGCACCCAGCTCACGCACGTGCCGTACAAGGGTGCGTCGCAGGCCGTGGTCGATCTGGTCGGTGGCCAGATCCAGGCCATGTTCGACCTGCCGCAAACGCCGCTGCCGCACATCCAGGCCGGGCGCCTGCGTGCACTCGCCGTGACCAGCGCTTCGCGCCTGGCCATGCTGCCCGATGTCCCGACCAGTGCTGAAGCGGGTGTTCCCGACTATCGCTTTGCCACCCGCGTGGGCTTCGCCGCGCCGGGCAAGACGCCGCCGGCGATCCTGGAGCGGCTGCATGCCGAGATCGTCAAGGTGCTGGCTCAGCCCGAGGTCAAGGAGGCTTTCGCCCAGCGCGCGATGTTCGTTGCGCCCAGCGACTCGCCGGCGGCGTTCCGCCAGTCGATGCTCACCGAGATGCAGCGTGTGAAGCAGGTGATCCGCGACGCCGGCATCGAGCCGCAGTGAGCCTCCGATGAACAAGCGAGAGCGTTTCCTGGCCGCGGTCAACGGGCAGTCGGTCGACCGGCCGCCCGTCACGGCGTGGGTTCATTTCCTGTCCGACCACCTCGATGGCGAGCGCGTCGCCCGCTTGCACCTGGACTTCATCCGCGCCTACGACTGGGATGTCGTCAAGGTGATGAACGATTACCGCTACCCGGTGCCGCCTGGCGTGCGCACGCTCGACGCGCCCGAGAGTCTGCTCGGCTACCAGCCGCTGGGGCTGGACGAACCCTGCTTTGCCGAGCAGTTGCATTGCCTCGCACGGCTGCGCGCCGAACTGGGCCCGGACATTGCGCTGCTGGAAACCGGCTTCGACCCATTCCAGCAGATCATGCGCAACGTGGGCTTCGACCAAGCGACCAACCTGATCGGCCATGAGCGCGAAGCCCACCAGGCACTGGCGGCGATCACCGACACCCTGTGCCGGTACGTGCGTGCGGCCAAGGCGCAGGGCGCAGACGGCTTCTTCTTCTCGATCAACGGTGCAATCCGCGATGGCTTCCCGCGCGGTGCCACCGACGCGGTGCACGCGCAGATGCAACGGCCGTACGATCTCGAGATCCTGCGGGCCGCCGAAGGCATGGTGCGAGTGCTGCACGTGCACGGAACGGGACTCGACCTGTCCCGCATCGACGGTTATCCGTACGAGGTGCTCAGCGTTTCGGACCGGCTGCCGGGCAATCCGTCACTGCGTGAGCTGCGCGCCTTCACCGACCGCTGCCTGATGGGCGGTCTCGACGAGACCAGGCTGCAGGAGCGCTCGCTGCCGCTGGTGGCAGCCGAGGTCGACGACGCGATCGCACAGGCCGGCCGTGAGCGCCTGATCCTGTCGCCGGGCTGCACGATTCCGTCGTTCAGCCCGCAGCGCAGCCTGTCCTTCCTGCGCGAGTACACCCGCGCGCTCTGAGCCTGGCCTGCGCGCCCCTTGCCGGGCGGCCTGTCTGATCAGGTTGACGGAGCGCGCAGGACCTCGGCGAGCCAGATGCCGATGTCGACGAGTTCGGGCTCGCACACCGCATGCCCCATCGGGTATTCGCGCCACTGCGGCGCATAGCCGTTCTTGATCAGGGCTTCGCGCGAGCGGCGGGCACGGTCGATGCCGACCATCTCGTCGTGGCTGCCGTGCGCCAGGAAGATCGGAATCGAGGCGTTGGCCGGGTGGCGCTCCGCCGCGACCGTGGAATCCAGCGGCAGCCAGGTCGACATCGCCAGGATGCCGGCCAGCGCCTCCGGATGGCGCAGCCCGGTGTGCAGGGCGATTGCACCCCCTTGCGAGAAACCCGCAAGCACGATCCGGGCGGCCGCGATGCCGCGGCTGCGTTCGCGCTCGATCAGCCGTTCGAGGATGGCCTGTGAGGCGCGGATACCTGCTTCATCCTGTCGGGCACCGCCGAGTTCGGCAATGTCGTACCAGGCACGCATCGGCATGCCCATGTTGATCGTCACCGGGCGCACCGGTGCATGAGGAAAGATGAAACGCAGCGACAGCCCTGCGGGCAGGCGCAGCGCCGGCACCACCGGTTCGAAATCATGGCCGTCGGCGCCGAGCCCGTGCAGCCAGATCACCGACGCATCGGGTTTGCCGCCGGTTCCGGATTCGATCGCTTCGATTGCTTGAGTAGGCATGGCGCTGGCATTGTAAGCTGTGGGCAGCCAGGCGCCTCGCTGCTGCGAGGCGCGCGTCCGACGCAGGGGAGGAAGATCAGATGAACGCGATTCGCGACGGTTTCGTCGGCACGATCGGCAATACGCCGCTGATCAGGCTGCGTCGAGCTTCGGAGCGTACCGGATGCGAGATCCTCGCCAAGGCCGAGTTCCTCAACCCGGGCGGTTCGGTCAAGGATCGCACCGCACTGTCGATCATCCTCGACGCCGAGCGGCGCGGGGTGCTCGAGCGTGGCGGCGTCGTCGTAGAAGGCACTGCAGGCAACACCGGCATCGGCCTTGTCCTGGTCGCCAACGCCCGCGGCTACCGCTCCGTCATCGTGATCCCGCAAACCCAGAGCCGCGAGAAGAAGGATCTGCTTCGCCTGTACGGAGCCGATCTGCGCGAAGTGCCGGCGGCCCCGTTCAAGGATCCGGACAACTACGTGCACGTCGCCGAGCGGCTCGCCCGGCAACTGGCCGTCGACGAACCGCAGGGCGTGCTGTATGCAAACCAGTGGGAAAATCTCGCCAACCGTGAGGCCCATCTGAGCACCACCGGCCCCGAGATCTGGCTGCAGACCGGCGGACGCATCGACGGCTTCACCTGTGCCATCGGCACCGGCGGGACGCTGGCCGGAACCGCGATCTACCTGAAGGAGAAGAACCCGGACATCCGCGTCGTGGCCGCCGATCCGGAAGGCGCGGCGATGTATGACTGGATCCGCCACGGCCGGCTCGAAAGCAGCGGCGACTCGATCACCGAGGGCATCGGCTTGGGGCGTGTCACGGCCAATATCGCCGATGCCCCGATCGACGACGCCTGCCGGATCCCCGATACCGAGGCGTTGCCGATCATTTTCGAGCTGCTGCGCGACGAAGGGCTGTGCGTGGGCGGATCCAGTGGAATCAACGTTGCCGGGGCGATTCGCCTGGCGCGCGAACTCGGGCCGGGCCACACGATCGTCACGATCCTCGCCGATGCGGGCAACCGCTACCAGTCGAAACTGTTCAACCCGGAATTTCTGCGCGAGAAGAACCTGCCAGTGCCTGACTGGCTCGACCGGTAGGTGACGACCGGTATTTCCGTTCGTTCGATTTTCCGAACGGAATCTATCGATTGAAGATAGCTTTGCTATCCCGTTTTCCCGGTGCTGCCCGTTAGGATCACAGCTCGATATTTCGAGGTGACACCATGGCGGGCAGGGTTCTTGCGTTCGAGGACTTCACACCGGGACATACGTTCCCGACGACGCACTACAGGATTTCGGCCGACGACAACCGGGCCTTCCGGCAGACCATCCCGTTCGAAGCATTTCGTGACGATTCGGAGCGTCCGCTGCCGGCCCCGGTTGAAGCTCAGGCAGCGGCAATTCATCCGACGCTGGTCGGCAGCTTTCAGCCACAGCATGCCGTTTTCGGCTGGCCAGCCGGCGTGATTCATGCCCGGGAAAAAGTCCAGACCTTCCTGCCCGTAGTGCCCGATGAAATGCTGGCTTCGACTGTCAGCGTCCTTGATTGCAGTGAGCGAAAGGGCAGGAAGTTCGTCGTGCTGAAGATCCAGATCGACAAGGTCGATGCAGGACAGACCGCGCTGATCGTCGAGCGCACGCTGGTCTGGCCGTACTGAGGAGAAAGACATGATCCCGAACGAAGGCACCGTCTTTTTCGCCACCATTCCGCCGATCACGCAGGAGCAGATCAACCGTTTCGGCGACCTGCACGGCACCGATGGTCCGTCGCATACCGATCCAGAGTACGCGAAGAACAGCATGTTTGGCGGGGTCATCGTCCAGGGAGCTCTGGTCATGGCACCGATCTTCGATATCGGCCGCCGGGCAAGCGGCATGGGCGAGAACACCAATTTTTCAGTCGAAACGAAATTCGTCTCTTTCTCGCGCCCTGAAGAGGCTCTGACGGTTCGTGCCGAAGTGGTGGCTTCGAGTCCGGATCGAGTGGAGCTTTCGTATACCTGCGCGACGTCTGAAGGGCGTGCAGTGCAGGTCGGTACGTTGGTCTGCGAACCGGGTTGACTCTCCGGACTGGATCCGGTGCCGTGGACCGACGCAAACATAAAGTCATAACAGGAGACTCGCCATGCGACGAATTTTTTCTCTGCCGCTGTTGATCATGGCGCTGGCAGTAGTGACGCCAGCACAGGCCGACAATTACCCCGAAAAGCAGATCAGGATGCTTGTTCCCGCCTCAACAGGCGGTGCGGCAGACACGCTGGCACGTCTGGTATCCCGTCACCTCGGGGATCGACTCGGCCAGCCGGTGATTGTCGAGAACAAACCCGGCGGTGCGGCGATTCTGGGAATGACCATGCTGGCCAATGCGCCAGCCGATGGCTATACGATCGGTCTCACGTTCGCCGGAGCAATGTCGATCAATCCGTCGATGTACCGGAATCTCAGCTACGACCCCGTCAACAGCTACGATCCGGTCGCATTGCTGGCGATCTCGCCGCTCGTGCTGACGGTAAACAATCAGCTCGGTGTATCGACTCTGGCCGAGTTGCTCGACATGGCGCGCAAGAATCCGGGCAAGCTGACCTTCGGTTCGGCCGGAACAGGATCGACTCAACATCTGTCGATGGAATTGCTGAAATCGGTCGCCGGCGTCGACATGATGCACGTGCCCTACAAGGGCAGTGCAGGTGCAGTGATCGACGTCCAGTCGGGCGTGCTTTCGATGCTCAACGAGAATGCGATCACGGTGATGCCGCATATACTCAACGGCCGGATGACTGCTCTTGCCGTCGGCACCCAGAAACGGATCACACCGCTCCCGGACGTGCCGACGATCGCGGAATCGGGCTTCCCGGGCTACACCGCGGCAGGATGGTACGGGATGGTCGTACCGAAAGGCGTCGATCCGGCCATCGTCAAGAGGCTGAACAGTATCGTCAACGACATCATCAGCCAGCCCGAGGTGCAGGAAACGCTGCAGAAGCAGGGCATGGAACCGGCCATCGAAACAGCCGAAGCTTTCGGCCAGTACATCCAGCAGGAACGGGACAAGTGGGCTCGCGTGATCCAGTCGGCCAAGGTCCCCTTGCAGGATCTGCGCTGAACCCAGCGTATTCAGTGTCAGGATCCGCCATGTCTGTCGTCGAGTCGCTCTCGAAGCAAGGGGTTTGTACGATCGTGATCGACAATCCCCCGGTCAATGCCACTTCGCAGGCCGTGCGAGCCGGCTTGAGCGCGGCCGTGCGGGCGGCCATCGACGACCCGGATACACAAGTCATCATCCTGGCGTGTGCCGGCAAGACCTTCGTCGCAGGAGCCGATATTCGGGAGTTCGGGCAACCACCGCTCGATCCTCACTTGTCGGTGGTGATCGATGAGATCGAGCGTTCGCCCAAACCGGTCGTCGCTGCCGTTCAAGGGACCGCGCTCGGTGGCGGTTTTGAGTTGGCACTGGGTTGCCATTACCGGATTCTGAAAGCGGACGCACAGGTCGGTTTTCCGGAGTGCTCGCTCGGGATCATTCCTGGCGCGGGTGGGGTGGCCCGGATCAGCCGGCTGGCCGAGCCGCGGCTTGCCCTCGAATTACTGCTTTTCGGGCATCGGCTGACAGGCAAGACAGCCCACGAGGCGGGAATCGCTGACCGGGTCGTGGCGGGTGAAATACGAGCCGAAGCGGAGGCGTTTGCGCGCGAGTTGGCCGCGAGCAATACGCAAGTGCGCCGGACCCGTGACCGACCTGCTGAGGTTGCCGATGCAGCTTTGTTGAAGGAAGTGCGTGACCGGCTCGCCCGCCAGGCACGTGGTCAGCCTGCACCACTTGCCTGTCTCGCACTCTACGAAGCCGAGGCGGAAACCGATTTCGACGCATCCATTGAACGTTCTCGAGAGGTCTTTCGGGAACTGGTGATATCGCCCGAAGCACGGGCCCTTCGCCATGCATTCTTCGCAGAACGGGTTGCAACCCGCAGCAAGGATCTTCCCGATCCCCGGCCTCGGATCGAATCGGCCGGTGTGGTCGATGCTGGCACAATGGGTACCGGCATTGCCATGTGTCTGCTCGATGCCGGCTTGGCCGTCGTTCTGGTGGACAGCGATTCACGGCAGCTGGCGGCGAGCCGGTCAACGATCGAGAATACCTACGACAGATCGGTGCAGAAAGGGCGGATCGATCCGGCAACCAGGGATCAGCGGCTCGGGCGCCTGAAACTTTCCGGGCAGATTCAGGATCTGGCTGAAACCGGTATCGTCATCGAAGCGGTCTTCGAGGACATGGCCGTCAAGCAAGCCGTGTTTGCCGAGATCGACAGAGTCGTTCGCCCCGATACCATCATTGCGTCGAACACTTCGTTCCTCGATGTAAACCGGCTCGGTGAAGGCGTCAGTCATCCGGAGCGGGTCGTCGGCATGCATTTTTTCAGCCCCGCGCATCTGATGCCGCTGCTGGAGAACGTCCGTACACGACAGAGTGCGCCGCAGGTGCTGGCTGATATCCAGGCTCTGGGCAGACGTTTGAAGAAAGTCCCGGTCCTGGTTGGGGTTTCCGACGGTTTCGTTGGCAATCGAATGTTGGCGAAGCGGACCCGTGAAGCCTACTTTCTGCTGGAAGAAGGGGCTTTGCCTGATCAGATCGATCGTGTGCTCCGCGATTTCGGCTTCCCGATGGGGCAATTTCAGCTCAATGATCTGGCGGGGCTCGATGTTGCCTGGCGCAACCGGCAGAGTCGGCTCGATCGCCTGTCCGAGCGTGAAGCCGGGATCACGATCCTGGACGAAATCGTCGCTCTGGGACGTCTAGGCCAGAAAACCGGCGCAGGTTTCTATCGATACGACGCCGAGCGCCGCCGCAGCGTCGATCCAGCCATCACCGAGCTGATCGTCGACCAATCGCGGCGGCGGGGTGTCGTGCGGCGAACGATCGATGACCAGGAGATTCTCGAACGCTGCCTCTACGCAATGATCAATGAGGCGGCCTGGATTCTCGAGGATGGTGTCGCCAGTCGTCCCGAAGAGATCGATACGATCTGGCTGAATGGATACGGCTTTCCCCGTTATCGGGGCGGTCCGCTCTTCTATGCGGATTCGGTTGGCATTCGGTCGATCGTGGCGCGCATACAGCACTATGCGGGCTTCGTTGGCGATGCGTACTGGCGACTGGCGCCGTTGCTCGAACAGATGGCCCGCCAAGACAAAGGTTTTTACAACAGCTGAACAGCGATGCAGTCAGTACTTCGGCAAGGATTCAACCCGGATGGACCAGCGAGATCATAGAGAACCCCCACTGACCGGTATCACGGTCGTCGATCTGACGCGCGTGATGGCGGGCCCTTGGTGCACCCAGAATCTGGCCGATCTTGGTGCGGACGTGCTGAAGATCGAGCGGCCCGGAGAGGGTGACGACACCCGGGGCTGGGGGCCGCCGAACATTCACGATGCCGACGGGCAGCCGACGACACTGTCTTCCTACTTCATCACGAC
>Ga0172382_10010027_pt1 | contig 12791 bp, 13 predicted proteins | sample Leawel138RmetaG_FD_122245 | JGI IMG/M metagenome (GOLD analysis project Ga0172382, IMG submission 122245) | Leachate microbial communities from a municipal landfill in Southern Ontario, Canada - Leachate well 138R metaG | ecosystem: Engineered > Solid waste > Landfill > Unclassified | place...
ACAGACAGAAGACACAGACAGTAGACACAGACAGTAGGCACAGGCAACAGATAGCCAGTGGATCATGACGAATATTCCTTTGTGGGTTGACGCGGTGTGGAGAGTGGCTAAGGTGGCGGTGCGTGCATATGTGTGAAACACATATGCGATTTGATAACTGCTCTTATCAAATATGCACCACCTGAGCCCGTTGACGCGTAGACGGCGCCATCCTGGGCGCGAATCTCTGGGCTTGCTAAGGGCTAGGCAAGATCTAACGCAAGAAGGCGCTCAGGGCATCCTGAGCGCCTCGCCATTCCTTACTCGTTGTACGTCCCTAATCGTCGTCCTAATCGTCGTCCTGGTCGTCGTCTTAGTCGCCGGCCGAATCGCCAGTTCAGTCTTCGTCCGAGTCCTCATCGAAGTCGTCTGCTTCGTCGTCCTCGTCCCAATCGTCGTCGTCGAGGTCGTCCTCGTCGTCCCAGTCATCATCGTCGTCGTCATCAAAGTCTTCGTCGTCGAAGTCGCTGGCGTCGCCATCGGCGGTGGCGTCTATGACGCCCTGACCCTTATCAGACAGCACGTACTCCTCGGCCCGCACGTTGGTGTTGAGTTCCTCATCGAACCAGCTGGTCTCGTCGAGCACGGGGCCGTCCTCGCTGAGCGTCAGGAAGCCTTCGTCGATGAGCAAGCGGGCCGTGTCGAGCGGGATCTCGGCTACTTCCGCGACCGCTTCGCCGTCCTCGAATCTGACCTCCATGATGGCGTGCGCGTACGGATCCTCGTCCTCGCGCTCTGGGTACTCGATCACAAGGCTATGGCCCTCGTAGATGGTCCACAGGGCGTCCAGTTCGAGCTCGGTTAGGTTCTCGGTGGGGTCGCTGGGCATGGCTCCTCCAAGCAGCGTTACCTGACGGGTTATCGCCAGGCGGTCTGTGTGCCTAAAGAGTACCCCGCGCCGCGCCAGAACGCGCCGACCGGTCACGCCACGCCGGCTACCGCCCCAGCCCGCCGCCCAGCGGCGTCGGCGCAACTTGCGCACTTCCCGAAGAAGACCAGCTCGTGCCCCAGCACGGTGAGGCCGCCGGGCAGCGTGGCCCCCTCCAGCAGCGCCACCGGGCACGAGCCCTCGATCTCGAACACCGTTTGGCATTTCACGCAGCGGAAGTGGTGATGGTGTCCCCTACCCGCGGTCTCGTAACGTGTGGCGTCCTGCGGCAGGTGGACCGCCACTACGGCGCCGTCCTGCTCGAGGCTCGAGAGGTTGCGGTATACCGTGGCCAACCCGATGGTCGGGTGAACCGCCCGCGCCCGGTCGTGCACCTCTTGGGCCGTGAGCGGCCCTTCCGCCTCAGCGAGGGTGTGCAGGATGGCCTCGCGCTGTTCCGTACGCCTACTCATAGTAATGAGGATAGCACGAGCAGTGATAAGTGAGAATCGCTGTCATGAACCCACGTCTACTTGTTCGTAAACCCCGTTGACAGTACGGCCCAGCGTGGACGTATACTTACGCTCATGATATTGCGTTCTCAGGTAGCGGGAATAAGCCGCCTACTTAACCGCGCTCTCGCCGCCAGCGTTGCCCTGCTGATACTGGCGTCAACCCAGTTGATAAACGTATCTCACGCCCAAACTGCAGACCCACTTCAGGTGGTGGTCAGCATCCAGCCGTACCAAGACATCGTGAAACGCGTCGCCGGCAACAGGGCCACCGTCAGCACTATCCTCCCCCCTGGCGCTTCACCGCACTCGTTCGACCCCACGCCGTCGCAAGCCGCCCGTATCGCTAGGGCCGACTTGGTCATCATGACCGGCGGCCTCGATCTGTGGCTCGTGAGGCTCGTGGAAGCCACCGCGCCGGGCACGCCGGTTCTCACCATCATCGACGCCATCGACTTCTCTCCACTAGAGGGCCACGAGCACGCCAACGATCATGACCACGCAGAGCATGGCGCCGACGATCACGATGATCACGCAGAGCACGAGGAGCACGACCGCTCCCCACTCGGCATCAACTCGCACATCTGGCTGGATCCAGTCCTCATGCTGCAGGCGGTGGACGCCATCGCAGCGGCGCTCACCGAGCTCGATCCCGCAGGGGCCGACGTCTACGCAGCCAACGCCGCGACCACCAGGACCGAGCTAGTCGAACTGGACGCACAACTCAGGGAGCTGCTAGCGCCCGTGGCAGGCGCGCCGTTCGTGCCGTTCCACGACGCTTGGGTGTACTTCGCGGAGCGTTACGGGCTGAACATCGTGGTCACTCTCGAGCCGTTCCCTGGCCGCGAACCGAGTCCCCGCTACGTGGCGGAGGCCGTGCGGGACGTCATCAGTTCGGGCGCCAGAGCCATCTTCGCGGAGCGTCAGCTGGGCAGCAGATCCGCCGACGTGGTGGCGCAGAGCGCTGGTGTGGCAGTTGCCGTACTGGACCCGCTAGGCGGAGAGCCGGGCCCCGTTACCTACGAGGCGTTGCTCTTGTGGAACGCGGCGGTGATCGTGGCGGCGCTTGCTGACTGACCAGCCCTAGTCTGCACCGAACGCGTCGTACAGCTTGCGCATGACTATCACCTGGGCCGCATGCGAGTGCGCGTGTTCCAGAAGGTGCTGCACGATGATGGTCGTGCGCACCGGGATCCGCTTCCGGCCTACCTCACGCATGGCAGCGAACTCCTCCGGACGGAGCGCCAGCAGCCCCTCCCGCACGGTGCTCAGGCGCTCCCTGCACCGGGCGTAGAGCTCCGCGCCCAGCGCGCCTGACGGCACGAAATCCGCGGCGCCCTCCTCGCGCAGCGCGTCAGGTGGCATGAGGCCCTGTGCGTAGTGCAGGAGCCGCAGGCTCGACCCGCCGATGTGCCTGACGAGGCTGCCGATGGGGTTAACGCCCTCCACCGGCGCGCCAGCCACGGTCGGCGTCCACCAGTAACCCGCCTGGTCTAGGTCGGAGGTCCAGCGTTCCACGACCTCCTCCAGGTGTTGAAGGCCCCTAAGCCAGGCGCTCGTTTGCGGGTCGGTGCCGTCTACATCGCCGTACAGGAATGGGTCCATGGGCCAGGTTACTCGCCGCACCCGGCGCTGCCCGCGCGCTGCGTAACGCAAGGCGCCACGCCCCTGACCGCGCCTACGCCGGGTCCACGCCCCTGGCTGCCTCTTTCGATTGGTACATGCGAGCGTCGGCGGTCTCGAGGAGCTGCCCCAGTGACTCGGCATCCTCCGGGTAGAGGGCGCAGCCGACGCTGATGCGCAGGGGGCCATCCACGGTCCTCACCTGCTCGACCACCTCAGCGAAACGCCTGGCCACGCGCTGCGCTTCCTCATCGTCGACGTTCCTCAGCAGCGCCGCGAACTCGTCGCCGCCCCAGCGGTACACCACGTCGCCGCCGCGCGGCACCGCGCTCAGGGCGGCGGCCACCTCCTGCAGCACACGGTCGCCGACCCGGTGGCCGTACTTATCGTTCACGGCCTTGAAGCCGACCATGTCCATGATGAGCAGCGCCAGCGAAGTGCCGTAACGTTGCGCGGCGGCGATAGCGTGCGCCACCTGCTCGTCGAAGGCGCGCCTGTTTGGCAGACCGGTGAGCGCGTCGGTGGTGGCGGTGACTGACAGACGGCGCCTGAGCTCGGCGTCACGCAGCACGAACGCCACCAGAGGCTGGAAGGCGGCTATGGCCTGGAAGGCGTCGTCGCCGAACGCGTGCCTGTCCTGGAAAGCGTCCACGTTGAGGATCGCCACGACCTCGCCGCGGTCCACGACCGGCAGACACAGGTTCGCAAGCGGTGCACCGCCCCCGGCGCCGGCTAACTCCACCACCCGGTGGGGCGCCATGACGTCCACCAATCCGGCGCCGTCGGCGGCCACCGCCAGGCGGGGCTCGCCGTTCCGGAACGCCTCCTCACCGCGCCTGTACCAGCGCACGGCCTCCTCCTCGGTGAACTCAAGCTCATCGCCGTCTTCCAGGGGCGCCCCGACGATAGCGGAGAACCTGAAGACCGGCCCCTCGCGCACCAGGAGGTTGCCCATCTCGGCGCCGGGCACCATCTGAACGACCGCCTCGACGAGCTTGCCGGGCATCTCGTCCAGGTCCGTCACCACCAGTTCGCGCTCGAGGCGCATGACCGCCGCCAGGCGCTCCTCCGTCAAGCGCTGGTGCAGGAGCAGCCTCAGCACCTGCCGGAAGCGCTCGATCAGCTCTAAGTCGTGCGACATCCACCGCTTAGGCGTGAAGCCGCCCAGTGCCAGGATCAAGCGGCTGCCTCGCTGTGGCTCCAGCGGCACCACCGCCATGGGCCGCAGCCCGAAACTCACCAGCTCCGCGGTGGCTTCCGGGTGCGAGCTGTACTCCTCCAAGTAGAGCGGTTCGCCGGTGCGGTAGACCTCCCAGGTGAGCCCCACGCCCGCCCGGAAACCCGTTCTCAGGAACTGCACGGCTTCCGGCGGGATGTCGCCGGAGACGACCTCGGCGCGGAACCAGCCACTGTCGTAGCGGAAGAGCGTGGTGCCCATGCCGTCGGCGGCGCGCGACAGCAGGTCTACGGCTACCTGCACCACCTGCGTGGCGTCTTCGGCGCTGTCGACGGCGTCGACTAGCTCGCTGAGCACCGTGCCGCGCCGGCGCTCGAGGAGGTACTCGATCGACTCGCCCACCAGGCGGGTGAACATGTTGGCCCAGCCCAGCTCTCTTGGCGCGAAGCTGCGCGTTCTTAGGAAGGTGAGACCTATCAGCGGTTCGCCCGGTCGCCCGATAACGGCCGCCAGGCCGTGGCGTTTGGCGCCGCTGCCGGGCGGAGCGAGAACCCGGACCACCGGTTCCTCATGTTCGAGCGCTTGCCCGAGCAGGTACTCGTGCTTGCCGAGCTTGGCGGATTCTGTGCAGGTCATCACCGTGGGGGCGGGGGCCTGAAGGTCCCACACCACCAGGTCGCCAACGTAGGGAGCGCTTGATGGCAGCGGACCGAGCTGCAAGGGCCACCCCTCCGCCGTGGCGGCGCTCCGGATGTCGGCCTGCAGTCCGGTTAGCAGCCTGACGGTGGCTGACTCTCGTAGCCTGGCGGCCCGGGCGACCAGCAGAATCACCACTAGGGTGATCACCAGGGCGCCGAAGAGTCCCCAGCTGACAATTGCCATTGGCACGCTGTAATGATAGACGGCGCGTCGTATTCGGCAGGGGCCAGTTGATTACGGAACCGGCTGATTTGATAATGCGACATAGGTCACCTTGCCTCCCCCACCGGCCGCCTTAGACTCCGTCACATGACCGACGCTGCGCCAGTCACCTCGCTCGAGCTGTCGAGCGCCACCACGCTGCAACGCGTGGCGCGCCTGCAGCGGCTGTCCGAGGGCGAGCTACGACGCTTCGCGGTCACCGCGGCCAACGAGCGCGACGAGGCGGCGTTATGGGAGCTCATGCAGGCGCACCTGACACTCAGGGGCCTGAGCGGCGTCACCACCAGCGTGCACACCCTGCGCGCCTACCGCCGCGGGCTCCGCGAGCTGCTGATCATGTGGCAAGGCGAGAATCTGCTGAGGCCATCGCGTGACGCGGGCCCCATGTACGTCCAGCGCCTGCGCGCCGGCGACCGCGGCGACGTGCTGGAGGCGGAACCGAAGGGCTCCCGGCGGGGCCGCAGCGCCAAGCCTGGGCCCCTGTCGCACGCCACCGTCAGCCTGAGAGTGGCAGCCGCTCGCGCCCTGTACGACGCGCTTGCCTGGGCGGGCGCCACGGAGGCCGACCCCTTCCGCGACGTGCGCATGGGGCGCGCCACCACGCGCTCCGAGGACAACGAAAGCACCCGCGTCTACACGGAGTTCGAACTGATAGAGCTACTGGCCGCCGCCAAGGACCAGCAGGAGCGCGTCATCCTCCTGCTCGGCAGTCACGGCGGTTTGCGCGTGAGCGAGATGCTGAGTCTCACTTGGGACGACGTCGACCTACGCGGCGGCGAGCTGCGCGTGGTGGAGGGTAAAGGCAACAAGACAGCCCGCGTGGCCGTTAGTCCCAAGCTGGCCGAGGCGCTCCTCACCTACCGGCGCGCTATGGAAGCCGCCGGCGAGCAGCGCGAAACGGTCCTCGAGCTCAGGTCGCAGTTCGGCGTCTTCAACCGCCTGCGGAGCCTGTGCGACCGGGCCGAGGTCGACTTCAAGGGCGTGCACGCCCTCAGGCACGCGGCCGGCACCCGGTTGTACCGGCAGACCGGCGACCTGGGCCAGGTGCAGGATCATCTGCGGCACTCCACGCTTGATATGGCGCGGCATTACGCCAAGGCCGACCGGCGGCGGCTCCGTGCCAGCCTGGAGAGTTGGGACTGACGCTCGGCACGGAGCCGCGCCGGCTGCGCAGGCAGCGCGCTCCTATCCCTGACTGAGGCTCTGACTCAGACGCCGACCGTTTGCATGGCGCGCGTGAGCGCCTGACCTAGCCGCGCTACGCCCTCGCGAACCACGTCGGCGGACGCGTGGGTGAAGTTGAGGCGCATGGTGTTCTCGCCCCCACCGTTCGGGTGGAACGGGGCGCCCGACACGTAAGCCACCTTCTCTTCCGCCACGACCTTGGGCAGAAGCGCGGCCGTGTCGACGCCGGCCGGCAGCTCGACCCACACGAACATGCCGCCTGTCGGCACGGTCCACTTGGAGCCCGCAGGGAAGTACTTCTCGATGGAGTCGAGCATGGCCTGGCACCGAGCGCCGTACTCCTGGCAGATGGTCTGGATATGGTTCTCCACCGCACCTGACAACATGACCTCGAGGGCCACGTGCTGGGAGAGCGTGGAGGTGTGCAGGTCGGCTGACTGCTTGACCTGCGCCATGCGCGCTACCCACTGCTTGGGCCCGATGACCCAGCCGAGCCGCAAGCCCGGCGCCAGGATCTTGGAGAAGGTGCCCAGATGCAGGGTCACGTTCGGGGCCATGGAGCGCAGCGTGTTGCCGACCGCCCGTCCGAAGGTGAGCGAACCGTACGGGTCGTCCTCGACCAGCACGACCTTGTGGCGCTCGAAGAGCGCCGCTACCTCCTCGCGCCGGGCCCGGCCCATGGTGCGGCCGGTGGGGTTCTGGAAGGTGGGCAGGATGTACGCGAACTTAGGCGAGCGCGCCAGCAGCGTGCCCAGTTCGGAGGGCAGGGCGCCCTCGTCGTCCATGTCGACCGTCCAATAAGTCGGTTGGAAGAGAGTGAACGCCTGCAGTGCCCCTAAGTAGCTGGGGTTCTCGGTGACGATGGGGTCACCCGTGTCTATGAGCACCTTGCCCAACAGGTCGAGGGCCTGCTGCGAACCCGTAGTAATGAGCACCTGGTCAGGCTCAACGAGGGCGCCGTCCGGGTCAGCCTCGTTGGCGCGCTGGGCGATCAGCTCGCGCAGGCCGGCTAAGCCCTCGGTGGGGCCGTACTGCAGCGCCTGGCGACCGGAGCGCTCCAGCACGCGGTCAGCTGCGGCGCGGATCTCGTCAATTGGGAACAGTTCAGGGGCGGGTAAGCCGCCTGCGAAGGAGATGACGTTGGGCTGCGAGGCGAGCTTGAGGATCTCGCGGATGGCGGAAGAGCTAACGCTCTTCATGCGCCCGGCAAGGCGGTCTAAGAAGGGGTCCTGCATGGCTTCCTCCTGGCCCGGCCGGCAGCGCCGCCGGGTGCGGCTCCGCGTCGAACCCTGCCCGTCGCAGCGCCTTCACGAGCGACCACTCGACTGCGGGTTCGGCTACGCGCCGATGTTACCGCAGCGGCCGCCACTTCAGTGGCCACGGACCTCGCCCGTCGCCTTTGGACGGGCGCCACCGCCACCGGCCGGTTAGGCTCGAGCCCTATGACGCCACTACCCACCGGCGCCAGCGCCGCCCAACCCGTGCGGAGCGTGGAGCTGGTCATGACGCCGCCGCAGCCGTTCAGGCTGGACCTAACGGCGCTGGCCCTGGTGCGCAGACCGAACAACCGCATCGACACTTGGCGGGGCGGAACCTACGCGCGCTGGGTGCCCACGCGTGATCCGCACGGGCCGGAACCCGTACCCCAGTTCCTGCTGGAGGTGAGCGGCAGCCAGGATCACGCCGGCCAGCGCCCCGCGGACGGCGGGACGGAGCGACTACTGGTGCGCGCGACCGGCAGCCTGGATGAGCAGGAACTGGCCCGGCTGGCTGAGCGAACCGTAACGAAGATGTTCGGCCTGGACGTGGACATGGCGCCCTTCTACGCCCTGGCCAGCAGCAGCGCCGAGCTGGGCCCGCTGGTGGAGAGGCTGCGGGGCCTACGCCCGCCGCGCTACCCGGGGGTGTTCCAGGCGCTCCTGAACGCGGTGCCGTGCCAGCAGGTAACGCTCGTGCTGGGCCTGCGCCTGCTAGAGGGGCTAGCGCGCACGTACGGGCCTGGCTACGGCGGGCCGCTGGAGCCTGACGAGGCCGGTCCCCTCCCCTTGCCTGGCGCCGCAGCGCTAGCGGCCGCCCGGCCCGAAGCGCTTACGGCGCAGGGCCTCAGTCGCGCCAAAGCGCGGACGCTGATCGAGTTGTCGGAGGCGTGCGTGACGGGCCAGCTCGACCTTAGCAAGCTGCCGGACGCCCCGAACGAAGCGGTTTCCGAGCGTCTGCAGCAGCTGTTCGGGATCGGGCGCTGGACCTCGGACTACGTGCTGTTACGCGGTCTCGGCCGACTGGACGTGTTCCCGCACGGCGACTCCGGGGCGCGCAACGGCCTGGCGCGTTTCGTGGGCGTTGAGGGCAAACCCAGCTACGAGTGGGTAGCCCAGACGGTGGCGCCGTGGCAGCCGTACGCGGGTTTCGTCTACCTGCACCTGCTCGTTAACGGCATGCTGCGCACGGGCGAGTTCGGGGCGTTGTAGCCGGGCGTGCCGGATAGAGCGCTACCAGACCGACCGGTACATATAATGCCTGCATGACCGACGGCACCACCCCATCCGCCGCCGAACGCCTGCTCGATGCGGCCGCTCGGCTTTTCTACACGCGCGGCGTCCCTAACGTGGGCATAAACGAGATCATCGCCCGCGCTGGGGTGGCGCGCATGACCTTCTACCACCACTTCCCCAGTAAGGACGACCTGATCAAAGCGGTGCTCGAGCGCCGCCGCGAGGAGCGCGCCGCGTGGTTAGCTCGCGCCGAGTCGCTGGCGAGCACCCCGCGCGGTCAGGTGCTGGCCGTGTTCGAAATGTTGGAGGAGTGGTTCGCGGCGCCCGATTACCGGGGTTGCCCTTTGGTGGCGGCCACCTTCGAGCTCGGTGGGCAACTGAACGCGGCCCGGCCGTACGCCCGGGCGCACCACGACGCGGTTCGCGAGTACTTCTCTACCAGGCTGCAGGCGGCTGGCGCTGAGAACCCCGAGGACGTGGCGCTGCAGCTGCACTTGCTGCTGGAGGGTGCCACCGTGGTGGCGCTGGTGCAACAGGGCGCCGCGGCAGCCGCGGCGGCGCGCAGCGCGGCCGAGAAACTCCTGAGCGCATAGGGAAGCGCCCCAACCGTGGGGGGCCGGTTGGGGCGCATGAGTGGTCTGGCAATTCGGCATCGGCCTGACCGCGTTGGAGAATAGCACGCGAACGGCCTTCGCGCAGCAGTGAAAAACGCAACATAGGAGAGCACCTATGTTGCGTAGGCGTGGGTTCGTCCCGCTGGTAGCGGCTCTTTCGGGCCGTTCGGGGCCGTAATAACGAAGGCTCCCGCCGTGGTATGGCCGCGGCGGGAGCCCTTACCCTAGAAGGTTACGCGGGTACTTCAGCCTGCTGCTTGACGAGCTGCACGTTCAGGGTGAAACGCACGTCCTCGCTGACGAGGAGGGCGCCGGCCTCGAGCACCTGGTTCCAGGTGAGGCCCCAGTCGGTGCGGTTGATCTTGCCGGTGGCTTCAGCGGCGGCGCGCGGGTTGCCCCAGGGGTCGCTGACGAAGGCAGTGATGTCGGCGTTGAAGGTGGCGGGCTTGGTGACGCCGCGTATGGTCAGGTCGCCTTCGATGACGTACTCATCGCCCTTGCGTTCGATGTTCTTGGATTCGAACGTGATGGTGGGGTAAGTCTCCACGTCGAAGAAGTCGGCGCTGCGCAGGTGCTGGTCGCGGCCTTCGGTGCCGGTGTTGATGCTGGCGGCGTCGATGGTGGCCGCGATACGGGTGGGTACACCCTGCTCGTTGACTTCGGCGTCCACGTCGAACTTCTCGAAACGGCCGCGCACGGTGGCGAGGCCCATGTGGCGGACGGCGAACTCTACGCTGCTGTGGGTCGTGTCAAGGTTCAGGCTCATGTGTTGTCTCCTTCTAGGTTGTTGTCTGGGGTGACCGGACGGTTCCGCCCGCTTCACTTACAGACCGTATCACTAGGTGCTCTATTTTGTCAAGCACTACATCCGCCTGCGTGCTTGGCATGCTACACTGCGCGCATGGAACACGGAGGGAACAAGACCTCACACCCCTACTGCCCTGTGTACGACTCGATCGAGTTGCTGCAGGAGAAGTGGATTCTCCATATCGTGCGAGCGCTGCTCGAAGGCCCTCACGGTTTCAACGAACTCGGCCGCGCCGTTGGCGGAGCTAACACCACCACGCTGTCACAGCGTCTGGATCACCTCGAACGCCTAGGGCTGGTCGACAAGACCATCGAGTCGACCATGCCGCCCAGAACGCGCTACGAGCTCACCGACTCCGGTCGCGAGCTGCAGACGATCATCGACGCCATCGATGCCTGGGCCCGCAAGCACATGCCCGCGTGCAAGAAGCACGAGAACGAGGGCGCGGCGGCCTGAGAGCCGAGTAGCGGCACGGAGGGGGCCCGGCTCATAAAGAGCCGGGCCCCTTTTCCCATTTCTAAGGTTGTCTGTGCGGGCGCCCTCTGAACGCCCCTAAGGCTTACGTGTAGGCGCCAACGGGTCGGCGCTTACGTGTCGGCGCTTACTTCTCGACGCGCTCCTTGAGGCCCTTGCCCACGCGGAAGGTGGCGTAGTGCTTGCCCGGGATGGTGATGGCTTCGCCCGTACCGGGGTTCACGCCCTTACGCTCGCCACGCCAGGTGGTCTCGAACGTGCCGAAGCCGGTGATCTGAACCTTGCGGCCGGCGTCGAGTTCGATGGCGATGATGCCCTTACGATCGGCGGTGGAGAAGATGGCGTCTACGACTTCTTTGGCCTTGGCAACGCTGAGGTCGGTGGTCTTGGCCAGCTTTTCGGCGAGTTGGGTTTTGTTCATGGCCTAGTTTTTACCATGCCAGACACGAGACGTGTAGCACTTTCGGTCGGTCACAGCGGGACAACGAGCGTTCGGCAACGTTTTTTGCGTTCCCTGGCGCGTTTCTCGCGGCCGCCCTAAAGTCGCGGCAAACGCCAGGAACGCCGTCCAGGGCGTAAGGAGCCGGATTGTAACGGGGATCGCTAGGAATAAAGTCGAGGGGAGAGATGTCGCAACGACCCGATGGGAGTCCCCTTACGGGATCGAGCCGCCTGGGAATAGCCACCCCCTCCCCTCTTACGCTCGATGCTAATCAAAAGCACCCCCGAAGGGGTGCGAACTTGGTCTCACTTGCCGATATCAGGCCGCTGTTCTCTACTACAGAACCTCGTACACGTACCTGTCGGCGGCGGCTTCCAGAGCGTCCGGCACCACGGAGTAGTTGCCCCGGTGGCCGTCCAGCACATACGACTCCTTGAGCTCCCCCAGCACGCGCGTAGCGGTTACGCGGGCGCAGCCGGCCAGCAGCGCCACGTCGTCGTGAGTGAGGCTGAACGGCAGGTGCCGCCACTCCCCTCCCGCGGCCAGTCTGACGGGCTTAACGGGCGGCTCCACGCGGTCACCGAGGCGTTCGGCGACGCGGGCGAGGATGCGGCAGATGCGCGCGCCCATGGGCAGCCCCAGATCGTCGGCCATCTCGCGGCTGCGGTTGAGTTGCCGCACGAGCGAGGCGGCGAGGTCTTGACGGCCCTGCACGCGCGTCAGGGTGCGGTTCACGTCGATGCAGGCGACCACCGCGTCGGATGCGGCCACCACGGTCTCGGCGTGCGGGCTAGCGTCGAACACGGCGGTGGCGAGCACGTCGCCGGGACCGGCCAGGTCCGCTAAGCGGTCGCGGCCGTTGGCGGCCTTCACCATCACACGCAGCACGCCGCTGACGACCATGTACGGGGCGGCGGCCCTGCCGCCCTCCTCGTAGAGGGTCTCGCCTTTAGCCACGCGCAGCTGCGAGCCGGTCACGATGCCTTGGTGAACTTTGCCCGGTAAGGCGGTGCCGGGCACCCTGAAGCCCGGGACGATGCCAGGGCGGCCCCTATGGGTGGGCTGAATGGAACTAATCATCGGTGGGTAACCTCCCCATGAGATCTGCGTCTGTCAGGGGCTGCTGGGCTTGTATGAGGTCGCGGGCTGCGTCGACCTGACCCCATGTGTTCCAGAGGAGCACCCCTCTTACCAGGCCGTCTTCCAGGTAGTAGACGACCCCCTCTTTGCCAGGCACGCGCCAGTCCTCCACCGTCTGCAGGCGCGGGTCCAGGAGGCCCACGGCCTCGTAGCCGTTGTCGAACAGGTCCGAGTAGAAGAACGGCAGGTGGTCGTACTGCAGTCCGCCTGCGGGCGCGCTGTCGGCGCCCTCACCTAGCGCCGCCGCGGCCATGAAGCGCCCCGCTGCACTGCCCATGCTGTAAGCGTTGTCCTCGTGCTCTATGCGGAGCCGGCGCCCCAGTGCCGCCCACTCGAAATTGGCCACGTCGCCGGCGGCGTAAACGTTGGCAACGGTTCCGCTGGCGTTCATGGCGCGTAAGCCGGCGTCGACCACAACACCGTTGTCGGTGCGTAAGCCGGCGCTCTTGGCAAGCTCATCGTTCGGAACGGCGCCCACTCCCACCAGCACCAAGTC
>Ga0172382_10010028_pt1 | contig 12791 bp, 10 predicted proteins | sample Leawel138RmetaG_FD_122245 | JGI IMG/M metagenome (GOLD analysis project Ga0172382, IMG submission 122245) | Leachate microbial communities from a municipal landfill in Southern Ontario, Canada - Leachate well 138R metaG | ecosystem: Engineered > Solid waste > Landfill > Unclassified | place...
ATAGAGCTGGTCAGTCTGCAGGATAATCTGGTACTGGTAGTTCTGATACTGCGCGGGGCTAAGGTAAAACAGCAGCTTATAAACTTTGAAAATACCGTTTCCCAGCCGGAACTCACCCTTATATCAAACCGCCTAAATGACGCCTATGCCGGACTGACCCGTTTCCAGATAGAGCAGAAAACGCTTAACCTGAACCCGGATGAACTGAAGGTCAAGGACAGCCTGGTAAAAATGATGCGGGGTGAGGATGAGCAGGAAAGCCGCGAACCTTTCTTTGACGGGCTGCATTATATGCTGGAGCAGCCCGAATTCCACCAGAACCAACGGGTTCAGGAGATAATGCAGTTGCTGGAGCAGAAAAAGCTCTCCAAGATGATTGCCCCGCCCTCGCCTTTTAACCGGGGGGTGCAGGTATATATCGGCCAGGAAAATGCTTCCGCCGAAATACGGGATTACAGTCTGATAGTCAGCCAGTACGGCATACCGGACGAGGCGGTGGGGACTATCGGGGTGATAGGCCCCACCCGTATGGCCTATGAAAGGGCATTATCAGCGGTCAGTTACCTGTCTCTGGTTATGAGTACTTTAGTTGCCGAACTCTACGGCAAACCGCCAGGCGACAAAGACGAATAGCAGTGCCTTTAGGGCATATAGTACATTTTTAAGTTAGGAAGGGATTATGACAGATAAAAAAATGTATGATAAAGAAGGAAATGAACACCCTGAAGATACCCAGGTTAAAGCTGATACTCAGGCAGACAGCCTGACTGCCCAGCTGGCCGCCGAAAAGAAACGTTCAGAAGAATATCTGGACAACCTGAAGAGGGCCAGAGCTGAGTTTGTAAACTACAAGAGGTATATAGAGCAGGAAAGAAACGTCCAGAGTGATATGGCCAGAGGCAACGCTTTTATGCTGGTTTTGCCGGTGCTGGATGATTTGGAGCGGGCTTTGGCATCTGTTCCGGCGGATATTGCCGGACACCCTTTTGTGGAGGGGCTGGACCTGATAGTCCGCAAGTTTCAGGCTATACTGGACAATCAGGGTGTCAAAGCTATTCCGGCGGCCGGTGAGCCCTTTGATTCCCGCCTGCATGAGGCGGTTGCCTGTGAAGACGGGCCGGAAGGCATTATTCTGCACGAAGCCCGCCGGGGTTATACGGTAGGGGATAAGGTACTTAGAACATCTCTGGTAGTGGTAGGTAACGGAAACCAGCCCTGCCGGTCTGATTCGGACATGAGATAAATTTCTTTAAGTAAACAAGGAGGAACGAAACACAAATGGCTAAAGTAGTTGGTATAGATCTTGGTACTACAAACAGTGAAGTTGCCGTCATGCAGGGCGGCGAACCGGTAGTTATTCCCTCTGCCGAAGGCAGCACCCTTATTCCTTCGGTAGTGGCAGTAAACAAAAACGGCGAACGTATTGTTGGCCGTCAGGCTAAAAATCAGGCTATTTTGAACCCTGAAAACACGGTTTATTCCATTAAGCGTTTTATGGGACGCAAATGGGGCGAACCCGCCGGGCGTGAGCTGCCGGTTGAGGCAGATGCCAAACGCAAACCTTACAAGGTTATTCAGGGTAACAATAATGAAGTCCGGGTAGTTATGGGTGACAAGGATTTCAGCCCCCCCGAAGTTTCCGCCATGATTTTGCAGAAACTTAAGGCAGATGCGGAAGCCTACCTGGGCGAAAAGGTAACCGAAGCGGTTATTACCGTACCGGCTTACTTTAACGATGCCCAGCGTCAGGCCACCAAAGACGCCGGGGCTATTGCCGGGCTGAAAGTCCTGCGGATTATCAACGAACCCACCGCCGCCGCTCTGGCTTACGGTCTGGACAAGAAGAAAGACGAAACTATCGCCGTTTATGATTTGGGCGGCGGTACCTTTGATATTTCCATACTGGAACTGGGCGAAGGCACTTTTCAGGTAAAATCCACCGCCGGTGATACCCATCTGGGCGGTGATGATTTTGACCAGAAGATTATTGACTGGCTTATAGCCGAATATAAGAAAGACCAGGGCATTGACCTTTCTAAAGATAAAACTGCTTTGCAGCGTCTGAAAGAGGCGGCTGAAAAGGCCAAGATAGAGCTTTCCACTGTTCAGCAGGCAGAGATAAATTTGCCCTTTATCACCGCAGATGCTTCAGGGCCCAAGCACTTAAATATTATCCTTACCCGTGCCAAACTGGAGCAGATGGTGATGGACCTTGTAGACAAGAGCCTTGAGCCCTGCCGCCAGGCTTTGAAAGATTCGGGCAAGACTGCTTCTGAAATCAACGAGGTTATTCTGGTAGGCGGGCAGACCCGTATGCCGCTGGTACAGCAGAAGGTCAAAGAGTTTTTCGGCAAAGAACCTAACAAGGGTGTAAACCCTGACGAGGTGGTAGCTATCGGTGCTGCCATTCAGGCCGGTGTACTCAAGGGTGAAGTCAGTGACGTACTCCTGCTGGATGTTATACCCCTGACTTTGGGTATTGAGACCCTTGGCGGTGTATCTACCGCTCTTATTACCCGCAATACTACCATCCCCACTTCCAAGAGCCAGGTATTTTCCACTGCGGCTGACAACCAGCCCAGCGTGGAAATCCATGTCCTGCAGGGTGAACGCCCCATGGCGGCCGATAACCGCACTCTGGGCCGCTTTATGCTGGACGGCATTTTGCCCGCCCCCCGCGGCGTCCCCCAGATAGAAGTTACCTTTGACATTGATGCCAACGGTATACTTTCCGTCAAAGCCAAGGACAAAGGCACCGGGCGTGAACAGAAGATAACTATCACCGCTTCCTCCGGCCTTTCCAAGGAAGAGGTTGAAAAGATGACCCGTGAGGCGGAAGCCCATGCCGCTGAAGATAGCAAACGCAAGGAAGAGATAGAAGCCCGGAATGTGGCGGATAATCTGGCTTACAATGCCGAAAAGACCCTGCGTGACAATAAGGACAAGATACCGGCCGAACTGAATACTGAACTGGAAAGCAAGATAGCGGCCGTCCGCACTGCCCTTCAGGGTACTGATGTGGACGCTATCAAGACAACTACTCAGGAACTTTCCACCGCTCTTCAAAGCGTAGGCAGTGCCGTTTACGGCCAGCAGCAGGAGCAGGGCGCTCCCGCTCAGGAAGAACCTTCGGCAGAAGGCAAAAAGAATGACGACGAAGGCACGGTAGAGGGAGAATTCCGCGAAGTTTAAATAAAGGCCGGGAATTTGATTCTGCGGCCTTTGGGAGGGGGTGTAATGCCCCCTCCCACCCTTTTTCCAGCAGATATTTGGTAAACGAAAACGTATTTCATTTGAACTGTCTTATTTTTATAAAATAAAGTTTTAGGTTATAATGATAAACTATGGCAAATAAAAGAGATTATTACGAAGTACTGGGTATTGAACGCAGCGCTTCTGACGAAGATATAAAAAAGGCCTTCCGCAAGATGGCTATGAAGCATCATCCTGACCGTAACCACGAGGATGGTGCTGCCGAAAAATTCAAAGAAATAAACGAAGCCTACGAAGTCCTTTCCAATCCTGAAAAAAGGGCGGCCTATGACCGGTTTGGTTTCAGCGCCGGATCAGATGCCTTTGGTCAGGGCGGTTTTGAAAACTTTGATTTCGGCGGTTTAGGCAGTATTTTTGAGACATTTTTTGGCGGTGCTACCCAGAGTGCCAAGCGCGGCCCCCGCCGCGGGCCGGATATGTCTTATGATATACGGATAACTCTTGAGGAAGCCGCAACCGGGGTTGAAAAAGAAATTACCACCGAAAGGCTTGAATACTGCTCTGAGTGCAGCGGTACGGGAGCTAAAGCCGGCACTTCACCCGTAAAATGTACCAACTGTAACGGTACCGGGCAGGTCTATCAGGTGCAAAAGAGTGTTTTCGGGCGTTTTACCAGCGTAACCCCCTGTCCCAAATGCCGGGGTGAGGGGACTATCATTGGCGAACCCTGTGCCAAGTGCCGGGGTACCGGTAAAGAATATGTCAAGCGGACTGTTCAGGTAAAGATACCTGCCGGGGTGGCAGACGGCAACCAGATACGCCTTAATGGATACGGCGGTGTAGGTGATAGGGCGCTTCCGCCGGTGATGTGTATATAAACGTAAGCATTGACTCACATGCGGATTTCAAACGTGACGGTGATGATGTTATTTATGAACTTGAGATAAATTTTGCCCAGGCGGCTTTGGGCACTGAAGTAAATGTGCCGGGGCTTAGCACCTCTCACAAGCTGAAAATCCCGTCAGGCAGTCAGAACGGCAAGTACTTTGTGCTGAAGGGTAAGGGTATTCCCCATCTGAACCGCTTTGGCAGCGGTGACGAAATGGTGCACCTGAACGTTGTTACTCCTGAGAAGCTCAGCCGTAAACAGAAACAGCTCTTTGAGGAGCTGGAGAAGTCTTTCGCCGAGGATAAAAAGTAGCCGGTCTTTAAATGCCCTAATCGGGGTTAAGTTCAGGTGTTTTGCGGGTTCTGCGCCTGCGGAACATTTTAAACAAATCCCACTTGCGTCCGGCCAGTTCATGGGCAGCCTGGGCAGCCATCAGTTTTCTGGCGGCTTCCTTCGGGTCTGCGTTATTGTAAAGCACGTTGTAAATGTTTTCGGTTACCGGCATTTCCAAATCCATAGAGCGGGCCAGCTCATAGGCTACTGCGGTAGTGGAAACACCTTCTGCTACATTGCTCATGCTGTACATGATGTCATTCAGGCTGCGGCCTTTGGTTAATTCCACCCCCACAAAATGGTTGCGTGACAGGTTGCTGGAACAGGTGGCAATCAGGTCACCCAGCCCGGCCAGACCCGAAAATGTCAGAGGGTTTGCCCCCAAAGCCGCCCCCAGGGCGGAAATCTCGGTAAGGCCGCGGGTAATCAGGGCGCTCTTGGCATTGTTGCCGAAGCTCAGCCCGTCCGCTATGCCTGCCCCCAGAGCGATAATATTCTTGAGTGAGCCGCCCAGCTCCACCCCTATGATATCCGTATTGGTGTAAGCGCAAAAGTTACTGGCGGTTACCAGTTTGGCGGCTTTTTTAGCCGTCTTTTCAGTATCGGCAGCCAGTACAGTTACAGCCGGCAGCCCCTTTAGTATTTCCATAGCCAGATTCGGCCCCGAAAGAACACATATATTCTGGGAAAAATCCGGGGAAATCTCGTCGGCAATTACCTGGCTCATACGCTTGGCAGTACCTATTTCCAGCCCCTTGGAGGCGCTGCAGACCAGCATGTTTTTAGTCAGCAAAGGTGCAGCCAGCCGTATATTGGGGCGCATCCGCTGGGAAGGCACAGCCATAAGAACCATGTCTGCCCCGGATAGGGCTTCCTCCAAACTGGCGGTTACGTTCAGGTATTCGGGGAAATAATAATCTTCCGGCAAAAAATCAGCCGGACGGCGCTGGGCTGAGAGAAGTGCGGCTTCGTCCTCGGTGCGTGCCCAGAGCATTACTTCGCGCCCTTTATGGGCTATGACCGTACCCAGGGTAATGCCCCAGGTAGTAGTGCCTATAATACAAACTTTAGACATGAAAAACCTAAGCTTTCTAATGCCGGATTGGTTTTAGACAAGGGGTGTTTAACGGGATTTTTCGTTGAGCTTGCGTTCTTTACCCGCTAAAAGCCGTTTAATATTATCGCGGTGCATGATGGTAATTAGAAGCGAACCTAAAACTGCATAAACTATATACTCGGTGGGGAAACCGCTGATAAATGTAAGGGGTATCAGCAAGGCATATGCCCCGACTACCCCGGTTATAGAGCCCAGCGAAGCAAAACCGGAAAGCCCGGCACCTATTATCAGTACTTCACCGCCGAATATGGCCGCCACCGGACACAGGGCAATCATGCCCCCGAAGAAGGTAGCCACACCGCGGCCGCCGCGGAATTTAAGGAACACAGGCCAGATATGCCCGGCAACAGCCGCCAGCCCGGCCAGCACCTGGGCGAATAAAATAGCCATGCCGTTAGTCCCGAAAGTAAGCGCTTCCGTGCCTATGACCAGCCCGGCAAAAGCCACGGCTGAAACTCCTTTGACTACGTCTAAAGCGGCTACCAGCAAAGCAGCTTTCCTGCCCATGGTTCTCAGGACATTGGTAGCTCCGGTGCGTCCGCTGCCGTAACTGCGGATATCTATTTTGGAACCGCGGTGGCTGACTAAATACCCAAAGGGGATTGAACCCAGGAGATAACTTACTATAACAACAAGCAGAAGCTTGGCAATTAACATTTTTCACCTCGGGCTTTAAAAGTTAAACGGATTGGGGTACCGAAAAATCCGAAAGACTCCCTGAGACGGTTTTCAATAAAGCGTTCATACGAAAAATGAACCAGTTTAGGGTTATTGACGAAAAATACAAATGAAGGCGGATTGGTATCTGCCTGGGTGGCGTAATAGATTTTCAGCTGGGTTTTGCCCTGATGGGGCGGGGTATGGGCGGAGAGGGCTTCGGTGACCACGCTGTTTACCTTGGCAGTGGGAATACGTTTGTTGCGCTCTTCCTGAACTTTCAGCGCCATGGGGATAATAGTATCAACACCACGCCCGGTTTTGCCTGAAACAAACAATATCGGAGCGTAATCCAAAAACTTAAATCTACTCTGGATAGTCTGTGTCACTTCAGCTTTGTCCTGGCCTTTACCCAGATCCCATTTATTCAGGATAATTATAATACCCTTGGCGGTATCCCGGACATATCCGGCAATGTGGGTGTCCTGAGCGGTCACCAGCTCTTCAGTATCCATAACCAGCAGTACTATGTCTGCCCGGTCTACAGCTTTTAAGGCTCTGAGTACGCTGTATTTTTCAACACCGCTCTCAACTTTACCGCGCCGTCTTATCCCTGCAGTATCTATAAGTAACACATTAGTACCATTAAAGTCAAGGGGTGTGTCAATAGCATCTCTGGTAGTACCGGGTATATTGCTTACTATAGAGCGTTCCTGTCCCATAAAGGTATTAAGCAGGGTGGATTTACCTACATTGGTCCTTCCCACAAGTGCCAGCTTAACCGAATTGTCCTCTTCGGGGGTGGCAATGGGCTGGTCAGGCAGTTCTTCCAGCACCCGGTCCATCAGGTCTGAAATGCCGCTGCCGTGGAAGGCACTGATAACCGAAGGTTCGCCAAAGCCCAGGCTGTAAAATTCAGCGGCTTCCTGGCCCATTTTCAGGTTGTCAGCTTTATTGGCCACCAGTATTACCGGTTTACCGGTGCGGCGGATAATATCTGCCATTTCGTAGTCAGGTGTAATCAGTCCGGCTTTTACGTCTACTACCAAAAGTACCAGATCGGCTTCTTTTATAGCCAGACTTATCTGGATATTCACCTGCTGGCCGATAATGCTCTCAAGATCCGGGTCAAGCCCGCCGGTATCCACCATAATCAGCCGGCGGTCCAGCCAGCTTACAGTCGTAAACAAACGGTCACGGGTAGTACCGGGCAGGTCTTCGGTAATGGCCAGATTCTTATGGGCAAGGCGGTTAAGCAGGGTAGATTTACCCACGTTCTGCCGCCCCACAATGGCAATAATAGGGGTAGTATTATTCATATATTTCACGGCCGCTTAGTGCCTGCCGCCTATCTCCAGTCCACCCAGCATATCTCTTAGTACCGCCTTTTGGGCATGCAGCCGGTTTTCGGCCTGGTCAAAGATAACAGACTGAGGGCATTCCAGTATTTCCCGGTCAACCTCTTCGCCGTAATGAGCCGGCAGAGGGTGCATAATGATGGCATCTTTATCAGCCATGGAAACCAGCTTGGCATTCACCTGAAAACCCGCAAAATCCTTAAGGCGTTTTTCAGTTTCAGCTTCCTGTCCCATGCTGGTCCAGACATCAGTATAGATTACATCCGCTCCGCGAAGGGCGGCCTTAAGGTCTGTCCCGCTGTATAGTTCAGCCCCGCTATCTTCTGCGTAAGCTTTGGCCTTAGCAAATATGGCCTTGTCTACCAGATAGCCTTCGGGTGAAGCCAAGCGGCAGTTTATGCCCGTCATGGCGCAGGCCAGCAAAAGGCTGTTGGCGCAGTTGTTGCCGTCACCTATATAAGCCAGATTAAGCCCCTTAAGCTCACCTTTTTTTTCATATATAGTCAGGATATCCGCCAGTGCCTGGCAGGGGTGCTCCAAGTCTGAAAGGGCGTTTATAACAGGTATATCGGCATATTTTGCCAGCTGTACCAGGGTATCATGCCCGAAGGTGCGGCAGGCGATAACGTCTACAAAACGGGCTAGCACTCTGGCCACGTCAGCCACCGGTTCGCGTTTGCCCAAACCTACCTCAGCCGGTGAAAGATACAGTGCTTCCCCGCCCAGCTGCTTCATGGCCAGCTCAAAGCTGACCCGGGTACGCAGGGAGGGTTTTTCAAAGACCAGAGCCAGAGTTTTACCGGAAAGACAGCTGTTCCAGCCCCTGGCTTTAAGTTCAATGGCATCTGAAAGCAGACGCCCGATATCGTCAGGGGAAAGGTCTGAAATAGACAGCAGGTCCTTGGTGTTCACTTTTCGCCTCCGGCACACAATTACCCTTAATTATAGCATTAAAGTGTTTATCTGGATACTTTAATGACCGGGCGGGAGATGGTCTTTTTGTAGCAAATAGTTATACAAACAACTAATATATGGTATAGTATAGATAAGTGTGTCAGGGCAGGCACTCTGACTGGTTGGGGTGGTTGCTTCGTGAAAGTCTCTGCCGGAGCCCTTGCCCCGGGTTGCACTTGACACCCTGTTCACAAGGGGTATTATAATGTACATATCACCTGAGACAGCTATGTAAAGGATAGGTATGTTTTGTCCGGTATTTGGCTTGGGGCAAAACCGGGGGAGTTACTCCTTAGAGATTCTCTCTGGCCTTACAAATAAGTTGCGGTTAGTTGGCGGTGGTTGCCGGATACGTTTTTAGCAAGAGGTATGCGTATCCGTCTGATATATTTTATGACTGTTTCGCTTAGCTTTACCCGAAAAAGGCTGGAGGAAGTATGAGACTGCGTCAGTATGACCCAAAAGAATCACTGTCTTACCTTACACTTGTGTCAGAAGTTTTGGGTGACTACGCTGCTTTTCAGTCTCCTCAGGATATAATCCGCCGGTTTGGCGGTGAAAGCCTGACCGATATCACCGAAACTCCGGAAGTGCGCCTGCCGGAGCTTGCTCCGCCTCTGCCCATAGGTTATGAACAAAAGGTTTTTCAGTTTAAAGAATCCGGTGCCACCGGCGGCTCTTTTGATGTGGTTTTCAATAATGAAGGCCAGATGGTGAACTTCCGCGCCCAGCTTTTCTTTGACGGCATATTGGCCGGTATGCGGGCGGCCTATTATAACCGCCTGAAACTGCGTTCGCTTATAGAGCAAATGGCTGATACAGGCCATGTCAGTTTTGATAACCGTTCTTCGCGCTACTACAGCTATTGTAATGAGCTGATGGTTACTTTCTGCCAGATGTCTGATTTCGGGCTGACCAGTGTATCCACCTGGATTACCCAGCGTGAAGAAACCTGCCTGCAGACCATGTCAGATTATTCCGGAGTCAAGCTCCAGCCGAATTTTATCGGTGTTTAATCTGTGCCCTCCAAACGTAATCTGATTGCCGTACTGGCATTGTTACTCACATTTGGGGTGTTTACAGGCTGTGATACTGGCTCCGCTGTTGATGATGCAAATCTGCCCGCTGTACAGAATATCTCTGTTGCCGAAGCCAAAGCCCTTTTAGACCGGAATGCGGTCTCTGCTGATTTTATTATTTTAGATGTGCGTACCCCGTCTGAGTATGCTCAGGGGCATATTCCGGGGGCGGTAAATCTGGATTATTACGCTTCCTTTGAAGCTTCTCTTTCGGCCTTTGATAAAACCAAGACTTACCTCGTTTACTGCCGTACGGGCAACCGCTCTGCTTCCGCTGCCCGGCTTATGCTGGATAATGGCTTTGCCGCTATATATAACATGCAGGGCGGCATAAACGCCTGGATATCCGGCGGACTGCCGCTGGAAACCTAGCTCAGGCTTCTTCACAGCGGCCAAAATACCTGAACCCATTTTGGTCTCATCTGCTATAATGTGTTTATGAATAAACCTGTAATAGTCCTCTTTGACGGCACTAACCTTGTTCACCGGGCATATCATGTACTTCCTCCGCTTGCCATCCGCAAAACAGGTGAAGTAGTGGGTGCCGCTTTTGGTTTCGCCTCCATACTGATTAAAGTTTTAACAGACCTTAAACCGGATTGTTACGCCATATCCTTTGACAGAAAAGGCCCAACCTTCCGCCATGAAATGTTCAAAGCATACAAAGCCCAGCGTCCGCCCATGCCTGACGAACTGGTCAGCCAGCTGGGGCGGGTACGCCAGATTGTAGATGCTTTTAATATGCCGGTATACGAACAGAGCGGCTTTGAGGCTGATGATGTGCTGGGTACGCTGGCAACCAGAGCCGCTGCCGCAGGTATGGAGGTTATTATAGCCTCCGGGGACGCAGACTCCATGCAGCTGGTCGGGCCGGATATCCGCATTTTGTATCCCGGTCCGGCAGGTTCTTTTGCCAGCACCAGTTTGTATGACGAGGCGGCGGTAAGGGCAAAATACGGTCTGGGGCCGGAGCATATTGCAGATTACAAAGCTCTTATGGGTGACCCGTCTGACAATATCCCCGGAGTACCCGGTATAGGCCCGAAAACCGCCCAGAAACTTATAGAAGAGTACGGCGGCATAGAAGATATTTATAAAAATCTGGATAAAATAAGCCCGCCCGGTCTTCAGAAAAAGCTGGCAGACAATGCCGAAGTAGCCCGTGACAGTAAAATACTGACTACTATCGTGCGTGATTTGCCGCTTGATTTCAGTATTGAGGAATGCCGGGCAGAGCACTATAACCGCCAGAAAGTGGTAGACCTATTCCGTGAGCTGGAGTTTTTCAGGCTGATTGACCGCCTGCCGGGAGGGGAAAACCAGCTTCAGGGTACGCCGGATATGTTTGCTGTTGCTTCAAAGGTTGAAACCCGCTATACGGTGGCAGACAGCCAAAATATAGACAGCATCGTTAAACGCCTGGCAAATGCCAAAGAGCTGGCGCTGGCGGTTTCGGGTACTCCCGAAGAAGCTATGGATGCCCGCCTGACGGCACTGGCACTTTCAAGTGCGGCGGGTGATGCTTGTTTTGTACCCGCTGAGTTTATCGGCAGTGCTTCAGAAGGGCAGATGTTTGCCGCCGAAGGGCATTCCGGCTTGGCAGCTCTGCTTGGTGATGAAAAAATAAGTAAAACCGCCCATAATGCCAAGTACCTTATGAATTTGCTTTTATCTGCCGGGCAGGCAGTAAAAGGGCTGGATTTTGATACCATGATTGCCGCCCATCTGCTGGGTGAAAAAAATCTGGCTATCAAAGACCTTGTCTTTGAACATTTCGGCATAGAGATTGCGGATGTTGAAAATATACTGACCCGAAACGGCAAAAAAGCCAGTTTCAGCGAGGTTCAGCTTTCAGAAGCGGCTCAGCTTGCGGCTGATTACACTTTCCGCCTCAAAGGTATCTTTGCCTCCCAGCTTGCCGAAACCAGGCTGATGGATTTATTTGCCAGGGTGGAAATGCCCCTTTTGCCCATACTGCTGGGCATGGAACGCACCGGCATTATGCTGGATACAGATTTGCTGAAGGCTATGGCTGAAAAGACAGGCAGGCAGATATTTAAACTGGAAGAAGATATCTATGCCCAGGCAGGGCATAGCTTTAACATAGGCTCCCCCCAGCAGCTGGGGCGGATACTCTTTGACGAACTGAAACTGCCGGTTATCAAAAAGACCAAAACCGGCTATTCCACCGGGGCAGAGGTGCTTGAAGAACTGAAGGGCAAGCACCGTATTGTAGACCTGATACTGGAATACCGTATGCTGGTAAAGCTGAAGTCTACCTATCTGGATACCCTGCCGCGTATGGTAAACCCGCATACCCGGCGGCTGCATACCAGTTTCAACCAGACCCGTACAGCTACCGGCAGGTTATCTTCTTCCGAGCCTAATCTGCAAAACATACCTGTCAGGGGGGAAATGGGCAGGGAAATACGGCGGGCATTTATTGCACCTCCAGGTACAGTACTGCTGGCGGGAGATTATTCCCAGATAGACCTCAGGGTGCTGGCCCATCTTTCCCAAGACCCCGCCCTGATAGAGGCTTTCCAGAGTGACCAGGATATTCACACCGCTACCGCTGCCAGATTGCTGAACATTCCCCCGTCAAAGGTGACTAAAGAACAACGCCGCTTGGCTAAAACGGTAAATTTCGGGGTGATATACGGCATGAGCAGCTACGGGCTAGAACAGGCTACCGAGCTTTCGCTGGAAGAAGCCGACAAATTTATAAAAGCCTATTTTGAAAAATATCCGCGGGTGGCTGTTTATTTCTCGGAGATTAAGCAGCAGGTGCGTACTCAGGGTTATGTGGAAACCCTGCTGGGCAGACGCCGCTATATACCGGAAATCAATTCACCCAACCGTATTCTGCGTGAATCAGCCGAGCGTATGGCTATCAATATGCCGGTACAGGGGACATCTGCTGACATTATCAAGCTGGCTATGGTCCGGCTGGACGAAAAGCTTAAAGAAGAAAAGCTGAAAAGCCGCCTGCTTCTTCAGGTGCATGACGAGCTTATATTTGAAGTACCCACAGCAGAGCTTGGGCGGATGAGTGATTTGCTTGTAGAAACCATGTCAGGTGCAGTTGCCTTTGAAATACCGCTTAAGGTTGAGCTTAAGTCCGGGGCTAACTGGGGAGATATGGAGTAATACCGGACTTGGCAAAACTGCGTGATTACCTGCCGTATCTG
>Ga0172382_10010029_pt1 | contig 12791 bp, 8 predicted proteins | sample Leawel138RmetaG_FD_122245 | JGI IMG/M metagenome (GOLD analysis project Ga0172382, IMG submission 122245) | Leachate microbial communities from a municipal landfill in Southern Ontario, Canada - Leachate well 138R metaG | ecosystem: Engineered > Solid waste > Landfill > Unclassified | place...
GTGATCCGCATGAAAACCTCAATGGAAAACATTAAAACCTGTAATCTAATTTTAATTCTCTTTGTTTGAAAGAAGATTTATATTTATAAAAAGTTGTATATTTGAATCTTTTCCACTATCTTTTCCACTATCTTTATCACCCCCCTGAACAAGAAACAGATGCTTATCCACAGCTATTCGATAAGCGATACGATAGAACATCTGAAGTCCGTCAAACAAATCAGATTTGCTCCGGAGGAGTTTGTAATTTCAGAAATGAACAAGTCAACCAGGACATTACTCAAGCAGATGAAAATATCGATTACCTAAAAATTTAGGATTTGGCTTTAAAATCTAAACTCTTAATGAAGAGCCTGATCACAAATACTTCGAAGAAAGAGTTCATTCATATCTGTCCAAACCAATTTTTTGTACCTTTGCAATAAGAAAAAAGATCAGGATAAGATCGAAAAAATAATGAGTGCAAAGAAAAAGTACTGTTTCGAGATAGAGGCACAGGACATTGATTTCCGGCGCCGGGTTTCGTTAAGGTCGCTTACCAACATGGTGTTGATCGCGGCAGGTAAAAATGCAGATGAAAACGGTTTTGGGCTGCTGGAGCTGCAGACAGAGCATTGTACCTGGGTGCTGTCGCGTCTGGTTATCGACATGGATCAGATGCCCATCGAAAAAGACTCACTCTCCATAGAGACATGGATAGAGCATATAGGTACCGCCTTCACCACCCGTAACTTCCGGTTGACGGATGCTGCTGGTATAGTGATAGGACACGCCAAATCGACATGGGCGATCATTGATATGCGGACACGGCGTAGCGTGCGATTAGACAACATCCCCTCAATGCAACAGTTCGTAGTGGATGAAAGTGTGCCGATAGATGAACCGGACAGGATTGCCATCGTGGAAGGGGAGGTGGCCAATAACTTTACCACGAAATACAGTGATATAGACGTGAACAACCATGTCAACAGCCTCAATTATGTGCAATGGCTGTCGGATTGTTTCTCACTTGAGTTTTACCGGGAGCACTATATCCGTCGTTTCGAGATCAACTTCCTGAAAGAGATCATCTGGAACGATAGCGGAGAAGTATATCGGCAAATGACAGCCCCCGGTGATTATCTTTTTCAGATTGAAACAAAGAAAAAAGGAACTGCTTGTCGAGCACGGATTCTGTTTGGGAAGTTTTAGTTGTTTTTTCGTTGCGCAAGTGTCATTTGCACTTCGTGTGTTGTTTGGCTTTGCATCTTTTACACTTCGTGTGTTTATTTCTTTCCCCCGAAATTAAATACTACTGGAATCGCCGCGGGCGATTTAAGAACACTATTTCCTACTGTTAACTTGGGCCATAGTTTCACAGTTACTGATGTTTCGTTGGGAGTAATTCCCAGGAAGGCGCTCATCTCATTGGCGACCCTTTGTTGGGAGTAACGATTCATAATATTTCTCAGATCCACGCTGATAGGAATAGGAACCACTTTGGTTTCCCCCGGCTCGATACGGATGGGAATATCCATTTTTCCCTCCACAAATTCCATCTCGTTGATCTGAATGGCATAATCGAGCGCATCGAGAAAAGCGGCGGTTTTATTGGGATTGGTCACATCCATATTGAGAGTCATGCTGAACGGTATATTTTGCATGGAGGATCCCCCAGCCAACGCAGTGGCTATGGAGGCCAGTTTCGATACAGAGATGGCGGAAGCGTTTGCTAAACTTATTCCTGCCAGTTGAATATTATCTAACGACCGATAACGGTATTCGCTTTGTGATAGTTGGTAGGCTCCCCCAATTTTAGTCATTATGTCGCAGCCGTTGAATAATAGGGCGACACCAAGGAGCAGGATCATCTTTTTCATATCGTTGATTATTTAATTTTTTATTTAATAGTCACCATTGTCGCTCCGTAACCGTATTCACGGAAAGAGGCGTCCTGATAAAAACATTTTGGATAACTCTTTTTCAACTCTTTGAGGATAGCATTTCTTAGCACGCCATCGCCCTTACCATGGATAAATACAATTTTATGGTTTTTACGATGAATGTACTTATTCATTACTGCGTTGAATTTATTCAACTGGTATTCCAGTATTTCAGTGTTGTTCATTCCGGCAGTGGTATCGAGCAACTCATTAATGTGAAGGTCGATTACAGTTGCTACCTCCTTTTTGGGTATCTCGATATGCGCTCTCTGTGGTCGGTTGTCCTGTCCCTTTTTCTCTCTCATCGCCTGTTCCAAGTCTCCTGCAGAAATACGAAGTTTATCTTCCGGGATATCATTTCGAATGATGAAACAGGTAAGGGCATTCTCCTCGAAGTAATCGTTTTCGTGAAAACTGTGCAGCTTATAAAACTTTACCGTGTCGATGCGCAGTTCCACCGAACAGGGAGACTTCGTAGTGAACGGTTTATTCCGTTTGAATGCGATGAATTGTACGGTTATCCTCTCTATCTCATTCAGCTCTTCTTTTTCGAGTTCCTCCAAAAATATCTTGGTGTTGGGCTCCACAAGCCCGCTATAACGGATTGTGGAAGAATCTCCTTCACGACCCATATAATTGAAAGAGAGATAGAAGTTGCTATCGTTCACGAAATAACATTCGTAAGTTGTGGACGACAGATTCTTTATATCCATGGGAAGCCATGCCAAGCAGGCAGTAATCCTTTCACCTTCCGGGGTCTCTTCGGGTAGTTCTTCTTCCTTGGGCTTTTCCGCATCCGCCGCAGCACTGGTTTTTGAGGCAACATAAGTTGTAGCTTCTTCTTGTACGGGCGACTGTTTTAGCTTCTCGTTACCTGTCGGTTGTATCACGATGCATTCCGATATCAGCACAGGCACGTTGAATCCATGTTCATCTTCAACGATTACTACCTGTTTATTCTGAAACCCTTTTACGATTCCTCCCCCTACTGTGTTGAGGAAACGGACTGTGTCGCCTATTGTCAATTTAGTCATCTACTTTTTTGTTATGCGTTACAAAGTTGACTAATTTTGCGGAAAAAACAATACTTTTGGTGGAAAAAATGGAAAAAGTCGGAGAGTGGAAAAGTGGAAAAGTGGAAAAAAGGGAAGGTATCTGAGTGTCTAAGTGGGTAAATGATTGGATTGTTGAAATTAAAACAACGTTTGGCGGAGCCCAAATCGATGGAGTTAAATCATGATATGAAACGAGCATCTAAATCATTACAGCCAAGAAGATGATTAAAGCGAGTTCCATATGATACATTTGAAAATAAATAGTTTTAATCATATGAAAATCAGCGAATTTTGGCTCTGGAATCTTGAATTAAAATTATGCAAAAAGAAAATATAGACAAACTACAAATATCGCAATATAATTATTATCTGCCAGACAATAGAATAGCGAAATACCCCCTTGAACAAAGAGATGCCTCCAAACTGTTGGCGTACGACGGTTCAAGTATTACCACTTCCCGATTCGATAAATTGCCGGAATTGATTCCGGAAGGAAGCCTGTTGCTTTTCAATAATACCAAAGTGATTCATGCCCGATTGCTGTTTCAGAAGGAGACTGGTGCCCAGATTGAGATATTCTGTCTCTCTCCTCATTCTCCGGCCGATTATATAGTGAATTTTCAACAACGTGGATGCTGTTCCTGGTATTGTATGATTGGAAACGCCAAACGTTGGAAAGAAGGGACATTGGAGATGCAGATACCTGTCAATGATGATATAGTGAACCTGAAGGTGGAAAAAAACGGTATGGCGGGAAGTGATGCGGTGGTACAATTCTTCTGGGACAATGAGAAGTTTACTTTTTCGGAATTGTTGGAAATTGCCGGAAAACTACCTATTCCTCCTTATTTGAATCGTCCTTCGGAAGCGAAAGACGATGAGACTTATCAAACAGTCTATTCTCGCTTTGAAGGTTCTGTGGCAGCACCCACGGCAGGATTACACTTCACAGGAGAGGTGATGAAAACGCTTTGCGACAGGGGAGTCAAGACGGCGGAAGTTACCCTCCATGTGGGAGCAGGTACTTTTAAGCCTGTGAAAAGTGAAACGATTGCTGATCATGAAATGCATACTGAATTTATCTCAGTGTCGAAAGAAACAATTGAAGAGTTATTGAGTCATTCCGGGAAAATCATAGTGGTGGGAACCACTTCAATGCGCACCATGGAAAGCCTCTATTATATTGGGAGAAAACTTTCTCTTACCACCGGCATGCCGCTTTCTAAATTGAGTGTGAGGCAGTGGGAACCATATGACAATACTGTGGAGATCGCTCCATGGCAGGCGCTTCGTAATATTCTAGACTACCTCGAGGAGACCGGGCAGAGACAGCTTATCTCTTCTACGCAACTGATGATTGTCCCGGGATATAGATTCCACTATCCCGATGCGATCATTACCAATTTTCACCAGCCTCAGAGTACGTTGTTACTGCTTATTTCCGCCTTTGTGGGGGATGATTGGCGTAAGATATACAACTATGCCTTGAAAAACGATTACCGGTTTCTCAGTTATGGTGATAGTTCCTTGTTGTGGAAACAGCAGAATAGAGTTCAAAAAGAGTAAATAACGCTGCTTTTTGGTTAAAAATTTTGTTGAATGCGAATTTATGCCCTCTTTTTTTTGTATTATTGCATTGTTAATTGATTAAACGTTTTCGTTAAGTAATAAGAATTGAAAACGACTGAGATAATAGAACTCTCTCATTAACATAAATATTTCAATTGAGTTGGTCGCTAAAATTGTCCGCATATTCGCCATAATCGTTGTCAGTATTATATTGTTGAATGTAATACTTTTCATTGTCTTCACTATTCCTGCCGTGCAGAAGAGTGTGGCTAACGTGGCATTGGAAAAATTTAGACCACTCATTGGTACCAAGGTCGATCTGGAAAGTATTCGTATCCGTCTTTTTAATACCGTGGAGCTTGACGGAGTTTATGTGGAAGATCTGCAGCAGGATACTTTGCTTTATGTGGAAAAAATAGCAGTCCGCATACATGCCCTGGATCTTTTGAGAAACAAGGTGACGGTACATAAGGCAGGAATTGAGAATTTTACCGCCAATGTACATCGTGCATCGCCAGACGATCCTTTTAATTTCCAGTTTATTGTCGACGCCTTTGCCAAAGAAGATACAATAAAGGTGGAAAAGGAGAAAAAAATGTGGCATATTACTGCTGATGAAGTGATATTAAAAAACGGAAAACTCCGGTATAATATTCATTCGATTGCAGAAACTCCAGGGACTTTCAATGTCAGTCATATAGATATGGAAGAGTTTAATTTTAAGGGAAAACTGGATTTTTTGAGCCTTGAAAATATGCAGGCAGAAGTGAATCACCTTAATTTTCTGGAAAGGAATGCCGGACTTTTACTCAATAATTTGAAAGCGAGGGTGAGGGGGGATGGCAGTCTGCTTAGCAGTGATAGAGTAACTCTCTCTTTGAATGGATCTCGTATCGAAGCTAAAGGTGCTGCTTTCGATCTGGATTCAAAAGCATTTTCCCTTACGCTAGAAAGCAATCTGGTAGACCCACGTGATATCAATATATTTATACCTCTCTTTGGCCATCTCGATAAACCAATTTCATTTGAAGTCAGGGCAGAGGGTACATTACCTCAGGCTGAGTTGAACAGTTTGACTTTCCGGTATGGTTCCGATACAGAAGTTAACTTGTCGGCCTCAATCTCCGATTACAGTGATATCAATGACGGGGAATTGCGTATAAATCTTCGGGATTTAACTCTCTCTCAAGAAGATTTACAGGCGTTTATTCGCATTGGTGCTCCCGGCTATACTTCTCCCGACCAATTGGTTGCAATGGGTAATCTCAATCTGAGAATGAGGGCCGACGGACAATTGAGACGATTTCTTTATGGCGGTAAAGCGACTACCGATCAGGGTGAAGTAATACTCAACGGGATCGGTCGTATCGGCAATCAATTTAAGAGTCTTGTTTTTGAAGGACCAGTAACAGCCAATAATATAAAAGTAGCCAATATCATAGGAGAGAATGCCGGTGTAGGGACCACGTCTATAGATACGAATATAAAATTATCCATTATTCAGGATTCAACAGTCACTGTGGTAGCCGATGGAAGAATCCTATCGACTTCCTTCAAAGAGTATCATTACAGCAATATTTTCTTTAACGGGATGTACAGCGGAAATAATATCGTTGCTGATATCCGTTCCGATACTGAAAAAAATAAGTTTGATCTTTCGGGGGATATCACATTCGGCGATGCGATGACGTTAGATGTGAAGGGGGATGTGGAACGTATTGACCTGTCGCCTTTCGTGGCGATCGAGAGCTGGAAAGATCCCTATCTAAAGATCAGTATTGATGGGAAACTGTCGGGCAGCTCGATTGACGATCTGACAGGGAGGGTGGTGATTGATAATATTTCGCTGGCCGACAGTAACTTCTTTTATAATCCTGGTGCTATCTATCTCCAGGCATTGGCAGACGAAGGTGAGGGGAAGAAAATTGAATTTATCTCCTCTTTCTTTGAGGGCAATATCATCGGCGATTATTATTTCTCCACTATCGGTGCGGAATTAATGCGGGCAATCCATCCTCATCTCCCCTCCGTAATTATGCAGAAAGATCAGCATCAACAACCGGAGAGCGGCAAAAATAATTTTGAATTCAATATCCAACTTCAAAATATGGAGGATATTTCTTATGCGCTTTCACTTCCATTTTACAATGTGGAGCCGGCGACCATCTCTGGCCGTCTGGATATGACGGCCGACGAATCGTTACATGTCGACGCATATCTTCCCAGGGTAATGGTGGAAAATAATGATATCCGGGAGACGAAGATGGGACTGCGTAATCGGATGTCTGGCCTGGAATTGGATGTGAACAGCTATCTGGTACAGAATAGCGGCTATATGAATGTGAAACTGAGTAGTGATGCGGCATTGGATTCGTTAAACAACCGCTTGTCCTTCGACATGAAACAAAATAACACCAACTCCCATGGAGAACTGATGGTGGCGATGGGATTTCGGCGTGATATCGAAGAGCAGTTGGCAGCGGATATCCGGATCCTTCCCGTCAGGATTATCTTCAACAACAAACAGATTGACTTCAACGATGCTACCATCGCTTATGGCAAAGATCGTATTGCGATTTCTAATTTTGGCCTCCGTGAAAATAACATGCTCTTATTAGGGATAGATGGAGTAGCATCGAAGAGCGAAGCGGATAATATCCGTATCTATTTTAATAATACGGAGCTTGCAAATATCCTGAACGCGTTTAATGTGACCAACTTCACGGGTTCTATCAATGGTGAAATCTATGTGCGTCAGGCATTGGATAATCCGATGATTCGTACCGAAAAGCTCCGTGTGGAAGATATCACTGTGCATGGTGATACCATTGGCACATTCCATATCGATGCGGATTGGGATAATCTCCTTTCAGGTCTTAACTTGAATGCCTGGCTTGAGGATAGGGGAGAGCGTAACCTCGACGTGAAAGGATATATTCCTACCGGAGACAATAGTCCATTCCCGATGGATGTGAATCTCACAATAGCCAATTTTAAACTGATGGCAATTCGACCGCTGACCGCCGGTGTCTTTAGTGAGTTAAGTGGACATTTGAACTCTGATATACACGTGACCGGCACGCTTTCTGAGCCGATAACGGAAGGGTGGCTTGGGATTGATGAAGGTATGATGAAGGTGGCATTCACCAATGTAAGCTACTATGTGTCTGATACAATAGAGATCAGCAGGGATAATGTGGGATTGAGAGATTTAGTGATCCGTGATCAGGATAACCACACCGCAACATTGGATGTGAGTTTGTCTCATACTAATTTCGGACGAATGGTATACAAAGCAGGTATCCGCCTCAATGATTTCATGCTGTTGAATAATAGTGATCGTACCGATCTGATGGCTTATGGCAGCTTAAAGCTGTCGGGCGAATTGAATGTGACAGGCTCCCCCGCCGGTATATTTGGTAATGGGAATCTGACCAGTTCGAGTAGATCGGATGTTACAGTGGTGCTGCCGCAAACAGCAACAGCTACCGAATATAGCGGAATAATCTATCTGAATAGCAAACCAAAAGAGGGTGACTCTTTATCATTTTTGCATATAAATCAGGACTCGGGAGGACAACTCAACAAGAATGTGGCACAAAGTATCCCTATTGTGATGGCTATCACGGTGAATCTTACCCCGCTGCTCGAAGCAAGTGTGGTACTCGATCCAACAACAGGTAATGCTCTTGAAGTGAGCGGGGAAGGTGAATTGAATGTGAACTTCAATTCCAGGTCTACTCCTCCCGTGCTTCTTTATGGAGATTATGTTATCAATAGTGGGAAATTTCATTACAACTTCCAGAGCCTGAAAACTATAGAGTTTAATATTCGTGAAGGGAGCAGGCTCACAATGGAAGGTAACCCGATGAATACGCAGTTCAACGTAACTGCATATCGTAACGTAAGAGCCGACCTTGCCACACTCAGCTCCACATTTAACAATGAACTGGCCAATACACGGGTTCCGGTAAACGCTCTGCTCCAGATCAGGGGAAACCTGCAAGGGATGGACCTGCAATTTGATGTGGAACTTCCTGAAACCACCAATGATATTCAACAGCGGGTCAATAGCTTTATGCCCAACGAAGAGTCGAAAATACTTCAGGTGGTTTATCTGGCGACTACCGGCAGCTTTATACCCACGGAAGGTTCTCCTGATTTTAATTTTGACACCTCAATGGTTACAAAATTCGCGGCCAATACTTTCTCACGAGGGTTAGATGCCCTTTTTGCCAGTGCTTTGAGAGATAACTGGACAGTCAGCACCAATTTAGAGTCGGTGGATGGTACCCTGGAGAAAGTCAGGATGGGAGTAGATGTCTCTACCCGTTTGATGAATAACCGATTGCGGATCAATACCAATCTGAGCTATGGAGACGGCTCTATGCTGGCAGGAGAACAGGACTTCCTGGGTGAATTTGAATTGGAGTATGACCTTAAGAACTGGCTCATGCTAAGGGCTTTTAACCGGGCTAACCAGCGATTTCACAGACGTACACCTTATACGCAAGGAGTGGGAATCATGGTGACCAGAGAAGCGAAAAGGTTCAGGGATTTGCTCGATCTCAGATTTGTCAAACCAAAGGAGGAGGAGCATTAATGTGCCAATGTGTCAATTCCGACAACTTGTTCCGATTTATCGGAAAGTAGTAATGATTTATATGAAAAAATATATAGTTCTTATATTGTGGATATTTTTATTAGCTGCTTGTAGCGTAGCCAAAAAGGTGCCTGACGGGAGCTATCTTCTCAACAAGACTGAAATAAAATCAGATGTGAGAGCTATTAGCTCGTCTTCACTGAAACCCTATCTGAGACAGAAGCCTAACACATCGATGCTCTTACTGGGTAGGGTGAAATTACAGATGTACAATATCCCCGAAGATAATTCCACTGTGATGAACAGGCTATTCCTTAAATATGGAGAATCTCCTGTGCTTTATAATGAACAGTTGGCCGTTATCTCCGCAGAACAGATCCGCCTTCACATGAATAACAAAGGATACCTGAATGCTGCTGTGGATACCTCCGTGGTGAAGAAAGACAAGAAAGCCAATATTACTTACTTTGTTACCGGTAATGAACCTCATCGCATTCGTCTCTTCAAAGATACTATCGCTTCAACCGATACAACTATTTATAATATTTTGAGTCGTGGCAGACAACTCGAGTTGATGAAGGAAGGCGATATTTTTGATCTTGCCGTGTTAGAGGAGGGTCGAGAAAGAATGACTACTATGTTAAGAAACAGAGGCTATTACAATTTTGTAAAAGATAATTTCTATTTTATTGCAGATACTACTGTGGGAACCAGTCAAGTGGATCTGACACTTGCTCTTAATAATCCTTCCGATACCATCCTCCATCAACAATATTATATGGGAAATGTGACTGTGGTCAACGGTGTGGATCAGCTCCTTCTACAGGATCCTACCCGCCATGACGAGTTGGATACGACAGATTACCGGGGAATGCGGATTATTTCGGAGAGAGATCGTTTTTTGCGTCCAAAGGCTGTCTATTATAATACATTCTTACGTCCCGGACGACTCTATGCCGACAGGGTGTTGGAGCGAACCTATGCCTCGTTGAACGCGATGGGACCGGTAAATCAGACTGCAATCAATCTGACACCGGTAATACGAAACGACACTGCCTTCCTCGATTCAAGAATTAACCTCTTCCCAGGAAACTTGCACTACACCCGGTTTGGAGTGGACGGAACCAATTCTGCCGGAGACCTTGGAGTGGCAGGAAATCTGGCGTATGAACACCGCAATTTCCTGAAAGGCGGGGAAACATTCCGTGTCCAGTTGAATGCTGCCTACGAATTCATTTCCGGTTCAGATAGCCTGAATCTCCTTGATAATAGTTTTTATGAATATGGAGCAGAGGCATTTCTCTCTATACCGCAGTTGATGTTTCCCTGGATGATGAAGAGACTTAGGGATCAACCTTCGGCGTCGACCGAATTTTCCGCGGGAATCAATCACCAATCCCGACCGGATTATCTACGCCAATTTTTTAACTTATCCACCCGCTTTCAATGGTCTTCCATGGAGTGGAAGCTATTACATAAATTTGAGCCGATAGGTGTTACCTATGTGAGGATGCCCAGGACTTCCAAGAAATTTGATGAACTTTATATGAGCGATGATACCCCTATCCTGCGTTACAGCTACGAGGAGCAACTCATCGTACGGAGTGCCTATGATATTACTTACACCAATTATAGTCCGGTTGGGAGACGACGGAGCATGCCGGTCATTCCCTTCCGGATCCGCACGGGAGTGGAGGTGGCAGGATGGTTACCCCGTATCGCCAGCAGCCTGGGTGGAGGTGAGGTGGATAAAGACGGATTTAAGACTTTTTTTAAAACCCGTTATTCAGAATATGTGAAGGGGGATTTCGATATTGCGCTATCCTATTCATTTGATGATACAAAAACAGTTGCGGCGCATTTCGCCGCAGGGATGGCCTATCCTTATGGAAATGCTGATATCCTGCCTTTCGAAAAACGTTATTTTGGTGGAGGCGCCTACAGTGTGAGAGGGTGGGGTACCCGCACTTTGGGACCGGGAACCTATAGTAATGATACCATCACATCATCCGATTTTGGTCGTAAGGTGGGTGATGTGAAACTCGATTTTAGTGTGGAGTACCGGCGTAAGCTTACCAATATGTTTGAACTGGCCGGTTTCATGGATGCCGGGAATATATGGACTATCCGGGATTATGAGGGACAACCCGGCGGTTTGTTCCGGTGGAATAGTTTTTATAAAGAGTTGGCCGTAGCTTATGGTCTTGGACTGCGTTTAGATCTTAATTTCCTGCTGATTAGATTGGATGGTGGGATGAAAGCACATAATCCCGCTCTTCCGGAGGGCGGGCGATGGACAATTTTTAAACCCAGCTTCCGCCGCGACTTTGCTTTTCATTTTGCTATCGGTTATCCTTTTTGAATACGTGCCACACGCGCAATGGCATCGTTCATCTGTTCGATACTTTGAAAACCAAGGGTCATGCAGTGTATGTTGGACTCTCTCAATGCGTATCGCAGTGATTGCTCACGCTCCTCGTCCTTGACATGCTTGCCCTCGCCGAATATCTTCATGCCGATCACACCTTTCCCTTTTCGACGTGCTTCTCCTAACAAATCCCGAATTGTATCTGGAGTCCCGTCCATATGCGACTGAAACGGGTTGATACGGGCCAGTATGACATCTACCCAAGGAGACTCAACAGCTTCCTGAAGTGCCTCGAAGTTATGGGCGGAAATCCCCACCGCTTTTACAATGCCCTTCTCTTTGGCACGGGTCAATCCCTCCATTACTCCCTGGCGACTGTCGGCCCAACCTGCTGATGTCATACAGTGCAGCAGGATAATATCGATATAATCTGTGCCGAGCTCTTTGCGGTAGATGTCGATTTTGGTTTCTGTTTCAGCGGCGGAAATTTTGTCGGTTTTTGCTATTTTAGTCAGGAGTGTCAACTCCTCACGGGGCAACCCTCTCATCGCTTCTCCAAAAAAAGGATGGGAACCATAAGACTCTGCCATCTCAAAGAACTTCATCCCCCGGTCGTATGCATTTCTCGCCATCTTCACAAACTGATCCATACCCATACGGGTCTGATTGGAAGCATTATTCCAGCCGGAAGTGCCCGATCCCATGGCCATAAGCGGTACGATAAGTCCGGTGGCACCCAATGTTACATTACTGCTGCTGCTCAAATATGCTTCATCATTGGTTAAAACCTCATCGTTCACTTTTAAAGGCAGTGCATAGCTCACGTTCCGGATATTTGCCCCTATTAATGTTCCTGCTACTACGCCGGCTTTTATAAATTTACGCCTGTCCATTTTATCTCCTCCAATTAATATAGTTATTGGTACAAAGATATTTCTTTCAGAGGAAAATCAAACCGATTATGAGATTTTAACTTGTTGTAAGAGATAAGAAAACGATATAGTCGAGAATGAAATTACAAATTAGACTGATGTTAGGGATACAGTTGGAATTCAAGTCGCACTAATCTTACAAAAAATGTCGGACCGATGAATTATCAATCCGACATTTAGTCGTATCTTTCAGTAAAATATTGATTTTTAGTTAATTTGTTGTCTTGCCAGGATTCGAACCTGGACAAACAGGACCAGAATCTGTTGTGCTACCGTTACACCACAAGACAATGGGAGTGCAAAGGTATAAAAAAAATCGAATAACTACTCAGCAAGCACTGA
>Ga0172382_10010030_pt1 | contig 12791 bp, 11 predicted proteins | sample Leawel138RmetaG_FD_122245 | JGI IMG/M metagenome (GOLD analysis project Ga0172382, IMG submission 122245) | Leachate microbial communities from a municipal landfill in Southern Ontario, Canada - Leachate well 138R metaG | ecosystem: Engineered > Solid waste > Landfill > Unclassified | place...
CAGTGTTTAACGATGGGAGTTTCGTACTCCCCTTCAACTTTTATTAGACCCGGTTGTTTGCTAGCCTCTTCAAAGTTACCAATTTCCCAACTCGATTGGCGCACAATATTGTCGGGAAACTCTTCATGAATCGGAATCTCGGTATTTTCCAACGCCTCTTTGACCGTTAAAATTGGTTTGTATTCGTCGTAGGTGACCTTTATTTTCTTTATAGCCCTTTGAGCGGCAATTTCATCTTCGGCGATTACCGCCGCAATGTCATCGCCATAGAGGCGCACGCGGGTGTTTAGCAGTTTGCGGTCTGCAATGTCTTGGTATTTCTCAACCGTTGACCAAGGGTGACCGGCAGTTGGAAACTGAATGTCAGGAACATCAAAACAGGTCACGATATCGACGACACCGGGCACCTGCCACGCTTGTTCCAAATCGAAGGCCTTAACCACTCCGTTTGCTATTGTACTGTGTAGCACTTTAGCCACTAAGGCGTGAGGGCTAACTAAGTCTCCGGTGTATTTTGCCTTGCCGGTAACCTTATCGCTGGCGTCGACGCGATTTAAGCTTTTACCAATTATAGCCATCATCTCCTCCCACTTTAATTGGGGGTACGAGAACAGGCATCTTTTATTGAAATAAATGATGGTATTTATTTTTCCAGCATCCAAGATGCCTGACTTACCCTCTGTTCCATAGTAACGCAATTAACAGTAATTACAACTCTTAATACGTGTAATAAGAGAAGTTTTTTTTTAATTTTTGCTCTATTCTAAAGCCATCACATGCTCTAAATCAGCCGCCCAAGGGTGGAACACCCCTTGGATATCGGAGAAGGGGAGAATGTCAGCACTGATGTTGATGCCAAGCATCTCGCGCATCATCCGCTGTCTCTCCTCGATCCTTTGCCAAGAGGCGGGAAATTTGGCCTTTAATTCCCTCCTAAGTTCTGCATCCGCCAAAGCCAAACCGTCTTCAATATGGACGCCGGGCAGTCCCGGAGGATTGCTGATGATGTCACACTGAATGGCCATACCACTCTGTAAGGGGATCTTTTTCTCTAAAGTGAACAGCCCATCGGTCCACTCTTCGCTGTGGCTCAGGTGACCGAAATTAAGGGCAATTCCCAGATTCTTGTACTGCGGAACCTCTCTTTGAATAGTTTCAACAACTCGCTTCCCAGTGGTGCCGATGGCGACATTTTCGTACCAAATGGCCATACATTTAAAATAGGGGACGTAGGCCTTTTCCCATACCGCTTTGTACTCTGCTTTGACCTCTTTTTCACTGGCGGCATAGACACCGGTACGGGCGACCATAGCGCCGCGGTAGCCGAGGCCCACATTCCACACCGAGCCGAATTCAAGACGGTTCTCTTTGGGGCTAGCTAAACCCTGGCGAATGCCGGCAAGGGTAAAGTTGACGTTAGGGTGGGCAACCAAAGGGTTGGCGTTTAAAAGGAGGTAGGCGCCCGCTTCAATTTCCCGCATCCCCGTCTTTAAATTCTCCATGAGGTTGTAAACCCCGCGACTGGTCATGGTTCCCGCGATTTCCAAGGTGGCCAATTCTTCGGCTTCCAGATTAGAGCGCAACCCTTGAGAAGCGCTACTTAAAAGATGCGTAGCATTCTCTAAATTACCCCGCCCTACCCTCTTTAAGAGAGATTCGACTAAATAGTGGGGAGCGTCCCAGATGTAGCGCGAAGCAATGCCCTCACTGTCGTTGTAGAATTTCCACCCCACCAGCCCCACTCTACTAGTGTGAGTTATCTCCATCTTTTCATAAGATTCTTCGATAGAGTCGATTGTCTCTTTAAAACGGGGCATTCCGGCTAAATTGAAATTGTAATAGAGCATGACATCGATATCGAAGGGGATTACTTTACAGTAGGCGAGTCCCTCATTACCCACTAATAGGAGAGGCTTCTTCCCCTCACTTATAATTAGGAGAGCCTCTTCGAAGCGTGGGTCAAAGCCCGTAAAATAGTGGAGGTTGGCAAAGTGTTCCCGGTCAGCATAGATAGCTAGATGGGTAAAGCCCCCCTTTTTAGCCAGCTTAAGGGCTTTATCGATCCTTGCTTCATAGATCGAAGCGGCATAGACCTCCGTTATGCTGGCATGTAGTGGTTCAAACTTAAGGCGTTCTATTTTTTTCAGTGTTACTTTCATTTAATCCCCCTGTTAAGTTTACTACCGTTAATCTTACAGCACGGGGGGGGAGGAGACAATGCTCAACAATCTTCTTAAATTCCTTATCGTTTAGAGCGGAGTGAAATTCGAGTAAGAGGCGCGCTAACTCGTCGAAAGCGGTGAAACAGCGCCTTTCTCTACTCATATTGATGTTTAAGACCATTACCGGGAGATGTTCGTTAACAATCTTAAGATGTTCTAATAGAAAGTGTGTTTTACCCAGCCAATAGACCATGAAACTCTCTCAGCATCTCCCTTTCTTATAATCAGTTACAGAAACTAAATATTAGTTCCCTATTCTCTATTGACACACCCCTGTAAATACCCTATAGGTATGCGTGCTAGGAGGAGACGGAAAGAGATTGAAAGGTTTCGATGTTAAGGTTGAAAATGTGTCGAGAGCTTACGGTAATTTCAAAGCTCTTGATGATGTGAGTATTGAAATTAAGAGGGGCGAGTTCTTCTCCCTTTTAGGCCCTTCGGGTTGTGGTAAGACAACTCTCTTAAGAATCATTGCCGGTTTCGATAACCCCGATAGCGGTTCAGTGCTCCTTGATGGGAAAGATATCCTCTCCTTACCACCCGAAAAGAGGCCGGTTAACACAGTCTTCCAAAGCTATGCTCTCTTTCCCCACCTCAATGCTTACGAGAACATTGCTTTCTCTTTAAGACTCAAAAAACTCTCCGAAAAGGCAATTGATGCCAAAGTCACTGAGTACCTGCACCTTGTCCAATTGGAGGGGCATGAAGATAAGAAACCCTCGATGCTCAGTGGTGGGCAACGCCAAAGAGTTGCGATTGCCCGTGCGTTAATAAATGAGCCCAATGTTCTCCTTTTAGATGAACCACTGTCGGCTCTTGATGCGAAGTTACGGCAAAACCTTTTAGTCGAGCTCGACCATCTGCACGATCAAATTGGGGTCACTTTTATCTATGTTACCCACGATCAGAGTGAAGCACTTTCGGTCAGTGACCGGATTGCCGTCATGAACCAAGGCAAAGTTCTCCAAATCGGGGAGCCTTTTGAGATCTACGAAAACCCAGCGACCGACTTCGTCGCCCGTTTTATTGGTGAGACAAATCTCTTCCCGGCCACTGTGCGTAAGTGTGTCCCTCTGCACGACTATTTCTTAACCACCCTCTACATTGAGGAGTTGGATAGTGAAATACTGGTCACCGATTACGACAATCTTCCTGAGGGGCAACTAGTCTCTTTTACGGTCCGTCCGGAGAAGGTAAAGATTACTACCGACCGGCCTACCCACGTCAGTAAAGATATTAACCTCTTCAAAGGGATTGTTGAGGAACCAATTTACAGCGGATTTCAATCGAAGTACTACGTCCTGTTGGATAACGGTACGGTGATGAAAGTTCTTCAGCAACACGCCAATTATATGGATGAAGGGCCTGAAATTGAGTGGAAAGAGCAGGTCTACGTCTCTTGGAGTGCCGAAGATGGCTACATTGTTGAGGTAATCGACTCATGAACAGAGCACGTCGGTCCGGTTTAATCTACTCCGCCCCCATGGGACTCTGGCTGACCCTCTTCTTCTTAGTCCCCCTCTCCATCATTGTCCTCTACAGCTTTTTGAAAAAAGGACTCTACGGCGGTGTTGAATGGCAATTTACCCTCAATGCTTACAAAGAGATGTTTAACCCCGCCTTTATGCGGGTATTGTGGCGTACCCTTTGGGTTTCAGTCGTTGCGACTTCTATCACACTGTTGCTAGCCCTCCCGTGTGGCTATGCCATGGCCCGCAGTCGCCACCAAATATTCTGGTTAGCATTGGTAATTGTCCCCTTCTGGACAAACTCTTTAATTAGAATCTATGCTTGGATAGCGATCCTCTCCAGTGAAGGATTTGTTAACGAACTGCTACGCTCCTTGGGTCTCATTAAAGAGAGCCTCTCGCTGATCTACAACCAAGGTGCCGTAATTACAGTTTTAGTCTATGTTAATATCCCCTTCGCTATCCTCCCCCTCTTTACCACTATCGACAAGTTCGACTTCCAACTTTTAGAGGCAGCGCGGGACTTAGGGGCGACCAAACGTAAAGCTATCTTCAGCGTCCTTTTGCCTAGCATTAAAAGTGGGGTAATCACCGCCTTAATCTTTACCTTTATTCCCATCTTTGGAGCCTACACTACGCCGTTATTAGTGGGTGGTAAAGACTCCTACATGATTGGCAATATTATAGTTGACCAAGTTACCAAGACCCGTAACTGGCCTTTGGCTTCAGCGTTTTCACTAATTATTACGCTGCTAAGTACCCTTGGAGTAGTTTGGATGTTGGTTAGTAGCCAGCAGGAGCGGGTGCAGAATAAAAGGGGTGTGCTATGAATCGCAAAAAGACCAAGCTCAAACCAACCACTCTAGTGACACCCCCCCGGGAGGTGAGTCCCCCCCGCCAGCAACTCTTCAAGGACCATCGCCGTTTGGGTTTCTCTAACACTGTCCTCGTTTTAGTGATTCTCTTCCTGTTCATGCCCCTCTTTGTCGTTATTACCTACTCATTTAACGCCTCAAAAGGGATGCGTTGGACGGGGTTCTCCCTCCAGTGGTACTACAAGCTACTCTTCGAGTCGCGCCAACTATGGAAAGCTTTTCTCAATAGCTTTATTATCGCTATCACCAGTAGTTTAGTGGCAACTTTCCTAGGAGCCTTAGCCGCTGTAGGGATTAAATGGTACCGTTTTAAGGCTCGCTCCTACATCCAAATAATTAGTTTCCTACCGATGATCCTCCCTGAGGTTATTATCGGTATCTCGATGTTGATCTTCTTCTCGGCTGTAAAAATCCCCTTGGGGATGTTCTCCATCTTCGTGGCTCATACTACCTTTAACCTGCCGTTTGTCCTGTTATTGGTCTCAGCCCGCCTTGATGAGTTCGATTTCTCAATCATTGAAGCGGCACGCGACTTAGGGGCTACCGAACGCCAGGGCTTAACCAAAGTAATTATTCCTTCCATAGTGCCGGCCCTTTTATCGAGTATGTTGATGGCGATTACTATGAGCTTAGAAGACTTTGTAATTACCTTCTTTGTAGCCGGACCGGGCTCGACTACCCTCCCCCTCTACGTCTACTCGATGATTCGCTACGGGGTCTCCCCGGTGGTAAATGCCCTCTCTCTTATCTTAGTGTTAGCCATAATGGTTATGGCCCTCACCTTTAGGAGATTTTTAAAGACAATCGCCGCTTCCAGTTAAAACAAAAGACACCCTAGGTGCCTCCATCCTAATTTATCTATGAGGATAAAATGAAAAAGGTCTCTCTACTTCTAACCCTGTTATTCTTGTTTCTCTTCTCAGGATGTACCAAAGAAGAGAAAGTGCTGCATCTCTACAACTGGACCTATTACACCCCTGAAAATATTATAGAGCAATTTGAAGAGCTCTACGGTATAAAGGTGGTTATCGACTACTTTGCCTCCAATGAAGACATGTTTGCCAAACTTAAAGGGGGAGCTAAGGGGTACGATGTGGTCTTCCCTTCGCAAGATTATGTCGAGATAATGATTAACGAGAAGATGCTCCTGCCCCTAGATAAGGAGAAAATCCCCAATCTTAAGTACATCTCACCAATAGTGCTCGAAAAAGCGACTTACGACACCGATATGTCTTGGTCGGTCCCCTATTACATGGGAGCGGCAGGTATTGCCGTCAACCGGAAGAAGGTGGCCTCTTATAGTCGCGACTGGTCCCTCTTTAGCGATAAAAGACTAGATCACCGCATGAGCATGCTCGACGATATGCGTGAGGTAATTGGCGATGCCCTCGCCTATTTAGGCTACTCAGTCAACTCTACGGACCCTAAGGAGTTGGAGGCAGCCCTGAACTTAATCAACAAAGAGTGGAAACCCAACTTAGTAAAGTTTGATGCCGAAGGGTTTGCCAAAAGCTTTGCCAGTGGAGAATTTCTAGCGGTGCAGGGGTACGCGGAGGCGATCTATGAAGAGCTTGACGAGAACCGCTGGGATGAGGTTGATTTCTTTCTCCCTAAGAGCGGTGGCCCGATGTATCTCGACTCTATGGTGATTCCCAAGGGGGCAAATAATATTGAGGCAGCCCATTTGTTTATCAACTTCATCCATACACCCGAAATCTACGCCCAATTTCTGGATCGCTTCCATTTCCCGGCGTCTGTTAATACTGAAGCGGGGAAATATATGAAGAGCACCCCCTTTTACCGGGTTGAAGAGTTAGAGGGGTATGAGTTGAAGATGAACTTAGGGGCCGATTTAGCGCTCTATAATTCCCTTTGGGAGAGTATCCGCTACAACGATTAAGTGAACTATCTTTTCGAGGAGCTTCTCCCTCTGGGCTTGTGGCAGAAAGGAGAGCTCCTCTTTAACACCGGTTGCCCAATTAATGGAGTAGGCTATAGCGGAAAACTCTAAGGACAACTCATTGGCTAAAATCGTTTCACTAGATGCGGTCATCCCCACATAATCGCCTCCCCAGCGACGGAACATCTCAATTTCAGCGGCACTCTCTAAGCGGGGACCATTGGTACAGACATAGACTCCCTTCTGCGCTAAGGGGAAGTTTAATTGTTGGGCCTGCTCAATGAGGGCATGATTAAGCCTTGCACTGTAGGGGGTGCTAAGAGGAGTGTGGGTAACTTCTTCGTCAAAGAACGTAGAGATTCGCTGTCCTCCACAGAAGTCGATAAACTGGTCGACAAGGGCTGCTTCCCCTACTTGCAAGGTTTCAGTAATGGAGCCCACGGCATAAATACCGAACAGGGCTTCTACTCCCACCTCTTTTAAAGCCCAGATGTTAGCCCGGTAATTAATTTTATGGGGTGGTATATTATGGTTTGCTCCATGGCGTAACAGAAACACAAGGGTGTCATTAATCTCATAGAGGGGGATCTGACCGTAGGGGGTGGTAACTTCTACCGCTTGGCGCTCGCCTTCAAAGAGCTTGAGGCACCCTGTGCCACCGATTATCCCTTTCTTCATAGGTAGGCCTCGCTTATTTGATTAGGGGCAAAGATCCCCTGAGGGGTTACTATATTGGTAATCAAAGAGGGCTCTATTTTATCGAAGGAGGGGTAGCGCCCTTTTAAGTTCTGCTGAGTGGTGTAAACGCCCCTGATTTGCAGAATTTCTTTCCCGTCGCGCTCTTCAAGAACAATAGACTCTCCTGTGATTAGCGAGTTATCGGGCGAGAGGGCCAGTACAGTATAGGGGATAGAGTAGTAGGTTGCAGCAATGGCATTCGCTAGAGTGCCTACCTTATTGGCAACCGTCCCATCCATGGCCACCGCATCACAGGCGGTCATGTAATGGTTTACTTCACCATTCGCCATATAATGGGCTCCCATGGCATCACTAATAATTTCACAAGGGATGTTCACTTCACAGAGGGAAGGTGCCGTTAGGCGTGAGCCCTGTAGGTAGGGGCGCGTTTCGGCCACCAATACGTGCACCTCTTTGCCCGCTTCACGGGCCAACAAGAGGGAGTAGATAAAAGAGTGTTCGGCAAAGCAGGTGGTCAAAATAACACTGGAATCTTTGATAAGAGCGGCACCATAGCGTCCCATTTGACGGTAATCTTCGTCGTAAGCGGCTTCAAGCGCGTCTAGTAAAGGGATGAGAGGCTCGCCGGCATCAACCCTTTTTAACAATTTGTCTAAAGTGCGGGCCATTGTCGTATTGGTGGGTCGCGCAGAGGCTAACAGGGAGGCAATTCTTTTGAGTTCTTTGCAGGGGGAATTGGCGTAAAGACGTAAGGTAGTCAGGGCTACTTGGAGGGGCCCGCCCCCCTGGGTGACCATCGTTTTGAGGGCTTCAACTATTTCGTTGATGGTTGAGCAGGTAACAAAGGCCTTCTCAAAAGGGTAGCGTCGCCGATCCCCAATTAACAGTTTATTGCCCTCGATTTTAGCAATATTTTCTCTTTGTAGGAGCCAAGGTAATTCCATACCCTACCCTAGCATATGCGTGATTTTTAAGGTAGTAGATGAAAAATCCCTTCTTTGTTACAATCTACAACAATTCTGCTAGAACTGAGGTTTTCTCTTATTATGGATTTCAATCAAAAATTTAATCTCTTAATGAAGATGGTGCACACGACAAACTTTGAGATTAGCCAAGAGCTCGCTGTCGACCCCTCTTTAATTAGCCGTTGGCGAACCGGAGAACGTCAGGTGCCCCTCTCCTCTCCGTATTTACCAAAAATCGCCCAGTTTTTTGCTGAGAGGGCTAAGGAAGATTTTCAGAAAGTTGCCCTCCTTGAGTTAACAGGACGCCACTATGAGGGGCGGGATGTTAAAACTGACGACATGGTTAAATATCTCATCACTTGGCTAGAGGGAGAATCTCCCATTGCAAAAGAGGTTATCTCTAGACTCGTAAACACCATAGGCAATAGCGATAACCTACAGCGCCCTATACGGCAAATTGACCTACCCTCCCCACCGATTGGTACACCGATGTTCAGAGAGCTCTTTAGAGGTAGAAAGGGACTTAGGGCCGCTACCGTAAAACTCCTCCTGGAGGCTATTAAACGGGAAAATAGTGGAAAAAAGCTCTACCTTTACAGCGATGAGTCTATCGATTGGATCTTCAGCGACCCAGCTTTTGCCCAATTGTGGGCCTACCTGCTCCAATTAACTATTAAAAATCGGGTGAAAATTGAGATTATCCACACGTTGCAACGCAAAAGCAGTGACCTTGTAATAGCCATTGAGAAGTGGCTCCCCCTCTACTTAACAGGCGCTATAAAAAGCTATTACTATCCGACTAAACGCGACGATATGTTTAACCACACGGCCTTTACCTTACAAGAGGTAGCCACCGTAACCAGTGTCAGCGTACGGGGTGAACTAGAGGAAAATATTGCCTACTTCTACAGCCAAGAGGCTAGATTAGTCCAAGACGAAGTTAATAGTTTTAAAATTCAGCGTGGTCTTTGTCACCCCTTGATACGCGTCTACACCGGAATTGAAATAAAGAACTACCTAGACGCCGGGACCAGTTTCTTTGACAAATCCAAGATTCAGACCTACTCTCTGCAAGGCTCTCTTTTAGCAGGGATGAGCCCCGCTTTAATCGAGAAAATCCTAGACAGGGGCAATATTAGTCAGGAGGAGCAGCAGAGAATTCTCTCTAACCATGCTGAGCGCCTTAATTCTATTAAAGAGAACTTAGCTACCCAAAGCTACAAAGTGGTGACTAGTTTACCGCGGATTACCGATGTTATTAGAGGGTTAGTGCCTGCTCTTATCCCCGAACTGCTCAGTAATCACTCTTTCTTTTACACCCCCCAAGAGTTTAAGGCCCATCTGTTAGAGCTAATCGATACCTTAGAAAATAATGCTAACTTTAGGCTCTATATCGTCCCACAAAAACATATTGTGCAGGGGATTCAGCTCTTTGCCATAAAGGGGCAGAGTATGGTGGTCTTTAAGTATACGGCACCCCAGTTTGCTTTTATCTCACAACAAAACGATTTGATAGAGACAATGGCGACTTTTATAGAAAACGAAATCAACAAAATTCCCAAGAGAAATCGTAGTAAGGCAGCAACAATCGCTAGGCTCAAAAACTACGTCAATAAGATCGATGTACGCCTCAAAAAGTAAAACTCAGCTTGACGGGGAATAGTTCAGTAGCTAAAGTCTTACATACGATGGTTAAGATTTCAAAGATGGCACTGCTAATCTTATTCTCCCTCTCGCTCTTCGGTTGTACGACTGAACGGTTGGTAATTGACGAGGCGATGGCTCAGCACCTCCAGGAAGTTGTTAACGAAGAATTGGTCGACTACCGACTACCACTACGCGGGAACAACCCAGCCAACTTGAACAATGGTGGTTATATTTTAGGCGATGAGGACAACCTCTATTTTGTACGTAAAATGGTCTTTGATGCTGATTCAGAGGTGAATTACCTACAACGCCTCCATAAAAATCTAATTGGAAAGATTTCCCCTTCCGATGAACTCCTCTTTGCTACTAACGGCACTCTGCTAGCCTTGTGGGAGGGGCAACTCATTGTCTTGGAAAATAAAAAGCTCTTGGCTCTTAATCTGGAAGATTATGAGGAGAGCGAACTCTCTGTTGAAGCTGTCACCAGAGCTCACTTCTACGCAGGAGAGCTCTTCTTCTCTACTGAAAAGGGAGACCTCTTCAGCCTGAGTCAAGGACTCCTCTTGAAAGAGAGTGGCGAGCTGATTGGCCTTGATGACAACTACTTCTACCTCCTCAACAACGGGAAGTTGGAATTTATTGCAAGGGAAAGCTTAAAAAGCGTTAAAACCCTCGCTGGAGGAACCTATGAGAAGGCGACCATTGGTAGCAATGGCCTGTTTTTCCTGAGTGACGGATGTCTAAAGAGGCAAAGTTTTGACAGTGGCACTATTAAGAGTATCATCTGCGGTGTGCGCGAATATGTCACTGAGGGGTACACCTTAGTGACTGCCCGTGATGATCATGGGCTTTACCTCTCCGAGCTAGATGGCTCAAATACCCGCCTTATATCCGAAGACCAGGCTTCTGGCCTTCAACTTTTAGACAATCGCCTCGTCTATCGCAACGGGTTTGATGGAGGCGAGCTTTACACTATCGACTTGATCCCCAACTACCGTTGTGCCCTCTCGGGGCCAACTCTTACCGATGGCGGGCTACAGTTCCTCCCTTTTGACAAAGAGGAGAATGATCAGATTTTAGAGATCTACGAGCCGTTTTTAAAAGAGGTTGCCAACCGGAGAATTTCACTTGAACAATGTGAACTACCCTACAAAGGGAAGGTAATTTTTGTGGAAAATGGGAGAAACTTCTACCATCGGAAGGGAGAAGAGATTACCCTTAGCGACCTCTTTTATATCGCTGTTATCTCGACGGTTCCCGTCTCCCTCGGCAAGTACAGCGATAACAGCATAGCTTACAGAGTCGACACAATCATCACCCTGTATGTCCCTTACGACCCCAATCCTCTCCTGTCTTGCACTATTTTAGGGAATGCGCCTTCACCTATAAAGAGTGGAGAGGGGGACCGCTGGGGCCTTCCCTCCTCTTGGCACGAGAGAGCTTTGAAACTAATCGATTATATTAATGACTAGCTAACACTTTGTTGTTTAATTTGAAGTGGTTACGCTCATTATGGAAGTAGCCTTCACCAATCATTTTAGAGAGTTCCCTAGAGAGGGCACTCCGATTGACACTAAGGTAATCGGCGAGTTCATCCCGATTAAAGGGGATTGAGAATTCTTGACTGCCGCTATCGTGGCTTTGCCATGTGAGGTAAGCCAGCAGTTTCTCTCGAATACTCCGTTTAGAGAGGATTGAGAGTTTGCGGTTCATCATCAGGTTGCGCTCTGCTAAGACGTTCATCATGTTTTCAATAACCCTCGCGTGAAAGTTGCAGGCATTACTGCAGGGGACTACCAGATTGTGGAAGTTGAGGAAGAGGATGGTTGTCTCGCCTTCACTCATCACCGAAACAGGGCTGACCGTCGCCAGTTTGGTAGCCGCTACATGCCCAAAGAGCTCACCGGCGCCCAATTTAAGGTTAATAGAGCGGTTGCCCAAAGCATCATCAGTAAGAATCTGCACTCGACCCTCTAAAACAACTCCTACATGCTCTAGTTGTTCACTCTCTCGAATTATAAACTCCTGAGAGCTAAATTTCCTCTGTTTAGCTTTCAAGCAATTTAAAATGTGACAGAGTTCTCCTCTAGTTAATTCCGAGAAGAGGGGGGAGTTAAGTAACAAGTCATCGTAATTTTTCATAGGCTTCTTTTCGTTGCAATAGCAACACTGTAGAGCATAGTAACCATTTGAGTTGTAAATAGCAATAGTTTTTAATAAGTGCACACATTATTAGGCTTGTCTTTCTAACACAAGAGAAAAGCTCCTACGGAAAAATTCCGTGGAGCTTTCAAAAATATAGTCGCAATCGGGGTTCCCCTAATGGGACCAGCTCTCAACACCTGCCACATAAGCCCTAATATTCTCTTTAGGGATACCATGGGGGAGAGCACATCCTGCCCCTACTACCAATCCTTTGTTATTAAAGATCGATATAACTCGTTGTGTTTCACTTTTAATTGACTCTGGGTTCCCATAGTAGAAGACTCCCGAGGGGTCGATAGGGCCAAACATTACGGCTTTACCTTCTAATATCTTTTGAGCCCTTACTATGTCGGTTTTATAATCAGCTTCTATCGCTGGGAAACCAACCTCCACAAGGTCCTCTAGGATTAAGTCTAAATTACCACAGATGTGGCAGATGGTAGTAATCCCCGCTTTGTTTAATTCATTGGCCATCCGTTTATGGAATGGGAGAGCGAACTTCCTGTACATCTCAGGGCTAATGAGGTCCGGGCCACACGAACTGTCCCCAAAGCTGGTGATATCGGCACCGGCTTGCTTCATTAGGCGATGAAACTCCATGTGGACTTCAAACGCACGCTCCATCAAAGCAATTGAGCCCTCCGGATTGTCATAGAGACTCATCATAAATTCGGTGATTCCCATAGCCAACATTGCCAATGAGTAGGGACCTTGATCGGCATTTCCCCTTAATAAGAGTTCGCCACCAACTTCTCGTCTCATTATCTCCATTGCCTCAAGAGCGATATTAATGCGCCTATTTTGGAGGA
>Ga0172382_10010031_pt1 | contig 12791 bp, 10 predicted proteins | sample Leawel138RmetaG_FD_122245 | JGI IMG/M metagenome (GOLD analysis project Ga0172382, IMG submission 122245) | Leachate microbial communities from a municipal landfill in Southern Ontario, Canada - Leachate well 138R metaG | ecosystem: Engineered > Solid waste > Landfill > Unclassified | place...
GTTCTTCCCCCCAGTTATATGTACATAGTTTTACTATAACGACTTAAATATGAAAGACTCTGAGTGATTTGTACGCCGTTTTTTGAGTTTACAACACCACACCTATACGGCATAGTTACATAGTATGTGCTTTGTGGGTATTGCTATGCATATTAGGTAGCAAGTCATGAGAACTGAAGCGCACTCCAATCGTGGTGGGTAGAATTGATATACTTGAAGCTGGCTATCGCAACACCTTTATCCACTACAGGTTCTACTTCATGGGGCAATCGCCGCAGATGCTGATGTAACAAGCCTCTCCTTGGAAGCGATGTATCTGTGTCTTGACGTCAATGTGAAGTTCGCGAGTCGACCTCAAGGAGACATCTGATGTTCGTTACATTAAAAGCCCGCGTTTATACGGATGCAACGGGTGTATATACAGAAATCCCTGTTTTGCTCACACCGACAGGCATCCTGGAGCCATTGCTAGACTATTGCCTATCTCGCACGCACGATCGGAGTATCGCCTGGATGATTAAGGTGCACCGGTCGGTGAGAGTCTTTCTTGAATATCTTCAAATAAATCATTTTGAACGCGAGCCTTATCGTCTTTTCCGGAATTTTGCTCAACGGCTGTATACTGGGACCTTCGATCGAACCACCGGTATTGATCAGAGCAGTTTATGCTGGCTTCCGCGCACGGCTACAGATGCTAGGCATATCGTGACACATCTCACAGATTTTTTTGACTGGCTCGCCGAAATGCGTCCTTCCTTCGCCACGATAAACCCGCGCTACGCTGGGGACCTTTATGACCGGATAACTGATGAGGCTGCCTATCAATATCGTAGGGATAGAGCCTTTTTAGGGCACAGCTGGGCGGCTAACGCCGAATCAGAGGCGTTGGGACGCAGAGTACGGTCTCGTCGATTGCCGAAAGTGGAGAAAAGTGAGCCGCCTGCCTTTCCGGAAGAGCGATTCATGGATTTACTGTTGAGTGGCTTCAAAACGGGGAGGCACTATGACTACCGTAACATTCTGATCACTTTGTTACTGCATGGAGCGGGCTTTCGCGAATCCGAAACCTTTCATCTCTATATCGGTGACGTATTCCCTGATCCTTCCGCCAATCGCCGTGCGTCGGTGCTGATTCACCATCCGACATATGGTGCAGCACCGTCGGACTGGCTAGATGTATTTGGCAAGCCAAAAAAAGGAAATCGGGCAGCCTACCTCGCTGAGAAATTTGGGCTTATTCCGCGTACCGATCTGATGGACAGCCGCCACGCCGGGTGGAAGGGCGGAACGCATGATGCCCCTTACTACAAGCAAGCGTATTGGTTTCCATCCGAGTACGGCGAGATGTTTCTGAAAATCTGGTACCGATACCTGGATGAGGTGGTCCGTATTGAGCGTCATCACCCTTTCGCATTCATCAACCTGCGGAATGGTCTTATCGGTGGAATATATAGCCTTGCGCAGTACAATAAGGCGCATGCCGCTGCCTGTGCACGTATTGGCCTTACAGCGGCCAAGGCCTTCGGCACAACTCCCCATGGGCACCGGCATGCCTATGGGCGACGACTGGAGAATGCAGGTGTCGAAAAGGCATTCATTCGACGATTCATGCACCACGCATCCCTCGAGAGTCAAGAGGTTTATACACAGCCAACCACAAAAGAAACTATTACAGCGCTAGAGGCTGGTGCGCAGCGTTTGCGGTCCTCCATCGGCGAAAAAAAGATGTCCCAATCGTTTTCCGCTGTTGATGATCTTAGCTTGTAACAATAACCCCAAAGGGATCCATTATGCCTAAGAAAACACCGCCCCTTTTTTCCGAAATAAATGATCTCAATACTTCGCCCGCTCATTCGGGCAAAATTATGGGCATAAGGCGAGACAACGATATCAGTCTTTCCTGGGTTCAACGAGAATATCCCCAACTTATACAGTGGCGTCTTCTAGCCGTGGAATGGATGAAGGGAGAAACCAAAGGAATTGGTGAAAGACTGTTCTCTTTAGTTATTTTTTTAGAAAAATATATTGTCAAATACGGTCTTCCTTTAGATCCCGCTATATTCCTGAATATGAAAACCAGCTTGCCAGACTTTTATCAGAATGCCTGTCCTGAGACGGAAGCTGGCATCGGGTATAACAATACAATAAATTCTTTTCTGCGCTTTGTGCTTCACCACGAATTTAGCACCCATGATGATAGCGGCCATCGCATAATAATGACCGGTTATCACAATCCCGTTCGGTCGCGCTCGAAAGCGGGCATACCGAAACTCGACGAAAGTGTTCGATCCCCGTTGCCATATGGCTACATTGATGAACTACGTCAGATTCTTGCCCCTGGGCGAAACTTTTGTGATTGGCAATGGGCGCAACATGAATTAGGGGCAAGAATTGGCGGATCTGGAAACCCCGCAGCGGATTGGTTCTCAGTGACAGAGGATATGATCGATAGGAATGATCCTGATTGTGTCTGGCGATTGCGCCAACGAGGAAAAACGCGGGGTGGAACGATTTTGGAAATGTGGAGCCCTGTTCGATGGGTTGTGCTACTTGCCAAACTGCTTTTACCCTTGCGTACTTTTCAAGTGCGCATGCTGGATTCCGGCGAGGCGGATACTTGGCGATATAATTCGGGCAAATGGGTTCTTAACACGCACCCACTGGCCGGAGGCACGGAGAGACGACCCTTGCGACAAGGAGTATTCCGTAATGCCGTTTCGCTTTCTGATGAGCATTCAACATTGCTCATTTTCTATATCAATACCAATAAGACCCAAGATATTGCAAAATACGGAGCAGATAAAGGTTACGAATTGCCATGGGCACACCCAGAACTACTTTACTGGATGGAAAGACTGCGCAACTGGCAAGAGAAATATAATCCGATCAGGCGTCGCACCGCATGGATAGAGTTGGATGCCCGGCATATCCCGGCCAAGAGCGACGTGCAATTGGCTGGATATCCAGACGCGTGCTTCCTCTTTCGTCTTCCAGAAGGTCGAATCGGTGAGCAGCATCTGCCGGTAACCGACATACACTTACGGAATTCTTGGCATCGTCTTCTTGGATTTCTCCAGTCGCGCTTAGCGGCACGCGGTGAGACACACAGCAATGGAGAACCTATTTGCTTACTGCCACCTGAACAGCAGAAACTGAGCTATACCACGCTGTTTCCTCTGCACAGCCTTCGCGTTTCGCTCATGACGGCCCTAGCCCTTGAAGGCCAGGTCCCCTTCCCAATTTTACAGAAACTGGTTGGCCATAGCCGCCTGTTGATGACTCTGTACTACATCAAACCTGGGGTAACACATGTCCGTGATGTGTCGACTGGCGCTGCAGAACGACTCGATCTTCATAAGGAAGCCAGCATTCAAAACTTCTTGCTGCACACAGAATATAACCAACTGATCAATAAAGCTGTCTGCAATAGTGCGCCAAGCCTTGCAGCCGCAATACCTCAGCACCCAGCGGCACGAAACCCTGCGGGTTGGATGCCCATGCACCATGGACTATGCCTCGTTGGTGGTAACACCAACGGTGTGGAGGGTTATTCCAGTTTCGACGGCTGTCATAATGGCGGGCCGCAGATTGGCCCTGTATCGGATCAAAGGTTTGGTCCTGTTCCCGGCGGGAGCCGTAATTGCGTACGCTGCCGTTGGTTTATCACCGAGCCGCATTTCTTGCCAGCGTTGGCAGCGCACTTCAACTCTCTCGCCTATCGTTTTGATGAAGCCCGCAATGCCTGTATTGCTCATGAAGAATGCTTAATAGAACTCAAGAAAGAGAAGGCTGAAGCGGAAGAAGCAGGTCAGCCCTATGTTCGGCTTGCCACCTACCGCCAAGCGGAGCGTGTCTGGGAAACGGCCATAAAGAACTTCAACGATCTTGCTGAGGACTTGGTGGCTTGCTACCGTCTCATGGAAAGGTGTCAGAAGGCCATAAATACGCTGGAAGATACCGACAACAGTACCCGGCTAATCACAGCGGGCACTGTGTCGGATGTACAAATCATTTTTGAGGAAACTGAGTCAGAACTTCTTCAATTATCCGGCATCTGCGAGGATGTTGAAATATATCCCGACCTTGAACCTGGAAAAGCCGTATTTAGGCGCAGTCAACTTTTGGATGGTGTCCTTTATCGTGAACATCTACCACCAGTTTTCATACTTCTTTCCGAACAGGAGCAGTTACGAGCAGGAAACACCTTCATGAGGCAACTGGCAAAACAAATGAATGCGACAAATCCTGCTTTAGGTCAGCGTGAGGTGGTTCAACTGATAGATGCTGGAGAGAAACTGAGTGAGTATTTCGGTATGGATTTTGCCGCATTGGTGCCAACTGTAAATTCAGCAAAGCTGCTTCATGTCGCACCCAAGAAGCTGATGATAAGCGGCGATGCAAAATGAGCACTTCGATCAATCCACATCCAGATGAGGTACTACAATCGCTTCTCGCCAAAGGCGGAAGATCACAGAAACAAGGAAACCTTAAAAAGTTGCATGAAATTTGCCGTAAGCAGCATGAGGTTGGCGCGCAAGATTTTACCATATCAAGCATTGGTCGCTTATGTGAAGTACAGGGCATCCTCAAGGGCCGCGTCTTGTATAATGCGCCATCTGCGGACTATCGGGCGCTCATTGCAGCTTGGTCAGTTTATGCCGGCCCGCCAATTCCCAAAGCACCCAAGCTGTTAGCAAGTCACGAATATCTGATGCGAATTGAGGACCCGGCAATTCGCTCCATCTTGCAGGCAATCATCGCCGAGCGTGACACGCTGAGAGCACAAATAAATACTTTGAAGGCCCACACGCAGGTGAGCGTAGACCGAAGGCCACTCGGGGCCGGTGAAGCGCTGGATACCTCCGTAAAGCCACCGGCCATGTTGACCATGGCAACCAAGTTAACTTCATCGGAACGGGATGCTTTGCACAAGGCGATATCGGCACCATTTCTCGAAGATCAAGGGTGGCACGAGGGTAGCCACGGTGAAATCCTTAACGACAGGGGAAGGACGATCTTCGAGATAGGATACGCCAAGGCGATTCGCAAAATTCTGTGTGCATGACAATCAGCATTCGACGCGGCCACAGACCTGCCGCTATTACACCTTGAATGTCTGCTGTAGGATACAAATAAAGTTGCAGTAAAATTGGCACATCGAAATTTTCAAAAATAAATAAAGTTGGTAATTTTCTGTCTGATCGAGCCAAGACCCCTAAATTTTGTGCAAATAAAGTTGGTAACCGACACCACACCCACCAGAGCCTTCCTCAACCTCGCGTGTCATCCATTCGCAATGCCCTGACCACAGTATGCCGATCCAGATGCGCTTTTGGTTCTCATGTCTCCAGCTTCCATAGGCCAAGCAATCGATCAAAAAGCGTGTGAGGCGGCGAGTCCGCTCGGCATGTTGCTCGTCATTAGGAATAAAGCACACACCGAGAAGCCTTTGATCGCCAACATGGTGATATTTTCATGCATATGACGCCCTGCTTACACCAAAATCATTTCAGAAAGCCCCGAACCGACAGGTACCATGGGATAAACATTCTCCTTGGCATCCACGCGGAAATCCATGAATACCATACGATCCTTGAGAAGTAAGGCTTCGCGGATGACTGGCTCGACGTCAGCGGGAGTGTCCGCACGCAAACCAATATGCCCATAGGCTTCAGCCAGCTTCACGAAATCCGGCAAGGCATCCACATAGCTCATGGCATAACGATCCTCATAAAAGAACTCCTGCCACTGGCGGACCATACCGAGATAATGATTATTCAGGCAGGCCACCTTGAGTGGTAGTTTGTATTGCTGACAGGTAGATAATTCCTGAATATTCATCTGGATACTGCCATCACCCGTAATACAGACCACCGTAGCATCGGGCTCAGCCACCTGTGCACCCATGGCTGCAGGCAAGCCAAAACCCATCGTCCCCAAACCACCACTATTAACCCAGCGACGGGGTTTATCAAAACCATAAAACTGGGCAGCCCACATCTGATGCTGTCCCACATCAGAAGTCACAATGGCATCTCCGCCAGTCAGTTCAAACAGTTTTTGTACCACAAACTGCGGCTTGATGATCTGATCATCCTGCTGGTAATGGAGACAATCGCGCTTGCGCCATTCCGCAATCTGCGCCCACCAGGCCTGCATGGCATGGGGGTCGTTCAGTGCATCCAATTCACCAAGCACCTGATTCATTTCTGTCAGGACCTGCTGGAGATCACCAACAATCGGCACATCCACCCGGACATTTTTGGAAATGGAGGAAGGATCCACATCCACATGCACAATTTTGGCATGGGGCGCGAACTTGGCGAGATTACCGGTAACCCGGTCATCAAAACGTGCGCCCAGCGCCACCAGCACATCACAATGCTGCACTGCCATGTTGGCTTCATAAGTGCCATGCATGCCCAACATCCCCACAAACTGGGGGTCAGAAGCAGGGTAAGCGCCCAGGCCCATCAGGGTATGCGTAATCGGGACATTCAGCGAACGCACCAGCTTGCGGAGCTCTTCAGAAGCATTCCCCAATATCACCCCGCCACCGGTATAAAACATCGGACGCTGGGCACTGGCAATCATCTGCATGGCCTTGCGCACCTGCCCGGGATGTCCCTTGACGGTCGGCTTGTAGGATCGCAAGGAAATCTTGTCAGGATAGTGGTAGGCACACTGATGACCGGTCACATCCTTGGGAATGTCCACCAGCACCGGGCCGGGTCTGCCGGTTGCCGCCAGATAAAAAGCGGCCTTCAAGGTACTGGCCAGATCCTTGATGTCCTTGACGAGGAAATTGTGCTTGGTGCAAGGCCGGGTAATACCCACCGTATCCACTTCCTGAAAGGCATCATTACCAATCAGCGCAACAGGAACCTGTCCACTGATCACCACCAGAGGGACGGAGTCCATATAGGCCGTGGCGATGCCGGTAACAGCGTTGGTGGCACCCGGACCACTGGTCACCAGCGCCACACCCACCTTGCCGGTCACCCTGGAATAGGCATCGGCAGCATGCACAGCCGCCTGCTCATGGCGTACCAGCACATGCTGCACGGCTTCCTGCTTATCCAGGGCATCGTAAATGGGAAGAACGGCACCGCCGGGATAACCAAAAACGAATTCCACACCTTCATCACGCAGGGCGCGCACTACAATCTCGGCACCGGTCAAGGTTTCAGATTCAGTTTTTGGGCTCAGGCGCTCATGGGTGGTGGTCGGGGACGTCATCGTCGTACTCCTCAGGGAATAAAGTATCAGCGCAAAAAACTAGACAGCTTTCCCATGCAGGTCAAATAAAAATGCCTTGGCGTAGTTTGCCCGTCATCTATAGCCCGCCATCAGTAATGCTTATGTAACTTTTCCATGTAATCGCGGGCCTTGGCGACCAGGTTTTCCGGCAGGCCGTGTTCGGTGCGTCAAACAGCGCCTGAGATTTGTCAATTTTTAGCAGAAATAGCGTCAATATTGTTTACCTATGACATGATCCATATACCGCAAGTGCATTCTATGCCTTCAGTTTGTCATATAGTCATTTTTCCACAAAATTGAATGGCAATAGTGTGATGCTGGCATATAGCAAACAAGTGACATTAAATAAAACATGGAACGATGCTCAAGGAGCAAGTTGACAAATATCCCGTACCACTAAATTTGGACATAAGCATGTGGAACTCAGTTACCATCTTTATTTGAAAGTTACCAACTTTATTTGTATCCTACATCTGCAAAAGACTGATTCCAGACATTTAAGGAATATGGTCAGAATGAGCATTTCAGTGATTAGCGGGCATTATCCTCAATCGTCCTCGACACTGGTATGATTTTTATATGCTGAAACTACTGGGAAATTATAATATTGGGTGGAAACTTCCAATGTTACCCATACAGGGAGGTGTTCGGAATAAGGGCCCCGAAGAAGATCAGTTCGTCTGTGGTTGGGCTGTTGCCGCAGACCGGAATCACAGAAGACCCAGCAGGGAGGCTTGGAGCACCGCTGCTGTTTTGTTGGTCACCTGCAACTTGGTGATGACGTTGCTGATATGGAAATTGACCGTGCGCTCCGAGATTTGCAGGATAGCGGCGATCTCACCAGCGGTTTTACCGTCACCGGTCCAGCGCAGCACCTCAGCTTCCCGTCGAGATAAGTCCACGGATAGTGCTGGCAAGAGCTTGGGTGCCACGATTCGGGCCATGCACATGTGGACGGCTTGGACTAACCACAGAATGTGACATGCCTTCGTTTGCCATTCTGTAGTGGTGACGACCTCCCCGGAGCGCGCCAGGACCAGCAGACCGGTCATGCCGCCAATGTCGCGGCATACTTGCGCCAGACCGGCCTGCAGCCCGAATGATTGAGCTTCCTCCCACAGCTCTGGCGTAGATGCAAAAAGATCGTCAGACCAGAAGATGGGGGATAGCGAGCGAATAGCCTGCTGTACCGTGGGATCAATGACTGAGTATTCTTTCTCTTGGTATATAGTCTGCCAAGCCAAAGGGTAGTTGCTGTACATTGCGGTTTTCGTCCGTGTCAACGGGATCGGCGTACGCAACCCATAGGTACAATAGTCGAATCCCAGCCCTCGCGCCAACTCCGCCGCCATGGTAATCACCTTACGCTCGCACTCGATGGTCTGGAATGAGTGCATGAGATCTTCTTTCCAGGGTTCCAAATTTGCCTCACGAGATCGCCCCATCTGCCTGTCAAGATTCACACTAGCAAATTATAAAGTAAATCAGTAGCCTGTTTTTGATCCAAATTCTTCTGCAGGCAATTATGACATTACAGAGTGGAACTGGGATGGAGCCCAAAGGGCATGGATTCATGCAGTTATCCCCTGACGGGTATGTGCGCCTCACGTTGGAACAATTTCAGTCCATCGTGCTGCGGCATTTGTGGTCCGGGTTGGACCCTGAGGATCCCGCATCTCTTCATGAAGGAGCCATCCAGACCCGTATCACGGGCTATACCGAATGGATCAGCGAGACGGTGCCCGCCATCACCCTTGGATGGGACTGGCAGCTACTGGAGTTGTCTGGTTGCGCGCGTTATCTTCGAGTGGGCTTCCCCAAGAGTAATATCATGCTGATAGATGTCCTTCGGAACGATCTGGGTGCCGTCAAAACCTCCAAAACACTTCAGGCGGCTATTGATGAAACAGATTGGCAGGTGGCGGTTCACCGGCAAATCACGGAAAGACATTCCTGTCAAGATGTCAAGTCTGACAGCTAGGCGGGGCTGACAGTATCTGTAAACTCTTCCTCCGTTGATTGGCTCTATCTGAGGGTGGGACATGCAGGTCATATCCGGGGCGGCTGAAACCTTACCGAATAATCTGTGCGCAAGAGTTGCTTGCTACCGCCACCAGGTCTTTGTTGAGCGGCTGGGATGGCCGCTCCATACAGAAAATGGGATGGAGTCGGATCAGTTCGACCGCCCAGACACGGTGTATGTAGTGGCGCAGGATGCTCATGGCCATATCACGGGCTGTGCCCGGCTTCTTCCCACTACAGGTTCATATCTGCTAAGAGATGTTTTCCCTCAGCTGCTTAATGGGTTGCCGCCGCCGCGCTCTCCCGATGTGTGGGAGTTGTCTCGCTTTGCGGCAATAGATTTCACTAGCCGTGGCGCACATTCTTATGAGTCAACACCCACAAAAGTGGCATGCAAGTTACTAAAACAATCCATCACATTTGCTGCGGGGCACGGAGCAAAGAAACTGATCACTGTAACGTCCATAGCTGTTGAACGCCTTTTGTCTAGAAATGAATTTCGATCACACCGCGCTGGCCCACCGATGAAAATTGATGGGCAGTCAATTGTTGCGTGTTGGATTGAAGTCTAGCAACAAGCTAACTCATGGAATTGGAATGCGATATTTCACTTTTAAGGAACACCCATGCCAAACGTTTCAATAGCAAACATAGACAACAATGCTTCTATCGGAGCAGGTGCATTTATTTCGTCGTTGTGGGCAGATCTCTTTCCCGCTGGTCTAGTAGAAGAATTAAGCGAACATCCATTTTTAACGGGTTGCAGACGCAGAACAGTGACAAAAGCAGCACTCACTAGCTTCCTCGTGCAGCATCAATACTACTCAAGCCATTTCACCCGCTATCTATGCGCAATGATGGCATCATTACCATCCAGTTACGATATGCGAGAAATATCCGCTAATCTCTTTGAAGAAATGGGATTGAATACATCCGACAAAATCACGCATTCGGAACTTTACAATATGACCTTGTCTGATCTCGGGGTGCGACCGGATTCTGAGCCTCAGCTTCAGGAGACCAAGCGGCTCCAAGAAACCATGTACCATTATTGCCGGAGTTCTGATCCGCTTGATGGGCTTTCAGCATTGTGCTTAGGCGCTGAGGCAATTGTACCTATTATTTATGGGGCAGTAATAGATGGGCTGCATGGGAGCGGTGAGAACGAGTCTAGTTTGTATTATTTCCAGTTACATGTCAGCGAAGATGAAAACCACGCGCTCACGATGCGACGGGTCATCGACCGGCTTCTCATAGAGCGCCCCTATAAGCGCAGGATGGTACATGCGATAGCTGAAGACTTGGTGAGGCAGCGCATGGATTTGATGACTGCAGTGCTTATAGAATAGGAGGGAATATGAACGCGCCAGCCGACGTAGTGAAACCAGATGACCGCTCGTTTGATTCAAGGGATTTTTGGAGGGTTAGCCGTTCGATAATCACAAAACTCCCGAATACGCTCCATCATCCAGGCGTGTGTGCTTGCCAGAATGCCGGAGCTAAGCACTTTTCTGATGAGCGCAAACACCCTGTTTATTTGGTCGATCTTCCGACAAAGTCTATAAGTATGACCATAGGTATTATTCAACCAGGACAGCATACAAATCGGCATCGCCATAACTATGAATCCGTAATTTACGTCGTGAAGGGAAAAGGCACTACGTTCATTGAGGACCACGAGATTATTTGGAAGACTGGTGACGCAATATATATACCTGTATGGGCGTGGCACCATCACAAAAATAGAAGCACCAGTATATCGTGCCAGTATGTTGCATGCGAAAATACTCCACTGCTACAGAATCTTGGGGGTATTGCTGTGCGCGAAGAGGTGAATGAACTTTAAAAACTTCTTGATAATGTTACGTGATGATTGTCTAGGATGTCAACTAAATATTAGGGACTCGAAGCTAACATCGTATCAGTAAATAAAAGCATGTATAATTTATTCGGCAAGATAGTTAAGGAGAATTAGATGTGTGAACCTATTGTTTATGAGGCAGAGTATGATGATGACAAGTACTGGGAGAGAGTCAATCGGAATTTAGGTTGGCTTGGCAACAGTGAGGATGAACAAAAAAAGCGCCAGTCTATGATTAAAAATACTACAGTTGGGATAGCTGGTACTGGGGGTATTGGTGGCGCCACTGCGGATAGGTTGGCACGAATGGGAGTGACACATCTTAAGGTCGCAGATCCAGAGATGTTTGATTTGTCAAATATCAATCGACAATTTGGCGCATCATTCAAGACTGTTGGGAAAAACAAAGCAGATACAGTAGCAAAACTCATTCATGACGCAATTCCTGATGTGCAGATTGAAGTTTATACATCTGGTATTACGGATGAGACAGCCGACAATTTCTTTGTCGGATGCGACTATGTTCTCGACAAAATAGAGTTATATAATATTCCTGCTCGCTATGCACTTCACAGGGCCTTTCGACGGTCTGCTACATGTCAGTTCATGCTGCTTACCCCAGTGTTTGGTCATCGTGCGTTTGTTTTCAAATGGACAAAGGAATCAATGCCAGTAGAAGAGTATTTTGATGTTCCAGATCAGAATGATCTTTCTCCTGCAATGCTAGAGCGATTAATTGAACGATTTGTACCAGAGATGCCACAATTCCCATCGGAAAAAACAAGACATGAGTGGTTTATCGAAATGAAGAGATGCCCAATTTTTGCGGGGTGTCCGCCACTTGCACAGGGTCTGCTGGCTGAACGCCTCGGCCTTACGATTACGGGTCTCGATCAGTTGCCTGGAGTTGTGGCGCTCCCTGTAACACCAGGATATGCAATGTTTGATGCAATGACTTGGGAGGCAAAGATGGTGCATGGTAAGTGGTGGTGACTATCCTCTAGATTGGAATCACCCATATCGCTCCGACCTAATAAGTGAGAGAATCGACATGTTAAACCATCTTGTGTCAATTTCAGATGTAAGTCGTGAAAAGATCGAGAAAATACTTGACAGTGCGGAAGTCATGGCATCCCTTGATAAAATCCACCTCTCACAGATTTTAAATGGCTTCATCCTTGGTGTTATGTTTTATCAGACCAGCACTCGAACTAGGCTGAGTTTTGAAGCGTCTATGCTCAAATTGGGTGGGAATGCCATCGGTTTCTCTAACTTTAAACAAACGCGAGCTGGAGATTTTTTTTCAGAAACCTTGGATGATACAGTTCGGATTGTGGCTGGTATGGCGAACTGTATTGTAATTAGGCATTACTCAGATGGCGCAGCCGCAAGGGCCGCAGCTATCTCGCCTGTTCCAATAATTAACGCTGGCGATGGGAGCCATGAGCACCCAACTCAGGCACTGTGCGATCTATGGACTATCCGAAAGCGCGTAGGACAGATTCCTGAGTTAAAAATTGCTCTGGTGGGTAGTCCTCATTGTCGTGCAACACAATCTATGATTAAAATTCTTGTCAAATGTGGTATCAAAAAGATGTATTTTGTTTGCCCACCTAATGTTGATATTATGCCCTGCCAATCGGATTTA
>Ga0172382_10010033_pt1 | contig 12788 bp, 13 predicted proteins | sample Leawel138RmetaG_FD_122245 | JGI IMG/M metagenome (GOLD analysis project Ga0172382, IMG submission 122245) | Leachate microbial communities from a municipal landfill in Southern Ontario, Canada - Leachate well 138R metaG | ecosystem: Engineered > Solid waste > Landfill > Unclassified | place...
CGGGCAAGAATCCCCTCCGGGCCCTGTTTTTTTAATTGAAGTCTTCCCCTGACGGGAAGGGTGCCCTTATCCCTCATTTTCCTCAGGATCTCCAAACCCGTCCCGTCCGCAGCCAACGGTCGAACAAATGCCGGTCCACCCGCCTGCAGAGCGCGATTCTCCCAGTGGTCCACACCGAGCAAAAAATGCACTATCTGTCTCTGTACCCTGCCTCGCGGGTACCTGGCGGATATACATCTGCCGACGAACTCTTCCCACGTGGAACTATCCTCCACAAACCTCAAAAGCCTGTTCTCCATACCCTCTCCGATCTCGGAGTGCCGTGCCAACGTATCTGCGGGGGTTCTCAGAAAAAGCGTGCGTACCGTCCTCCAGAGAAGGTCGGATGATAGTACGTAACGCCCCTCCCTCATGCATCTTCTTAAAATCTCGTTGCTCGCACCCGGCAGTTGGGGGAGGAGTGCGTCCAGCCCCCTCTCGGCAATCCCTTTGCGTATGGCCGAGGCGCTTGCAAAACAGGCTTCCCCCGAGGTGGGCGGAAGCGACGCGTCATGATACCCGCCGCCGACCCTGCGCACCGGCGCGCAGACCATATTTATATTTTTTCTTTTGATATGCTCCATATACGCAAGGGCAAGGGCGTTGTTTGGAGAAGATGCAATCCTCCTGTAGTCGGGGTTGAAGGCACCAAGAGCCTCGGCCCTCGCCTTCACGTAGGAAAAACCAGAATTCAGATGTTTTTTCAGAGTATCCTTGAAAGTAACGGGTTCGTGGACTAGAATATCAAGAAGCTGTGAGACGTCGAAATTCGGGTCCTCCATTCCAAAGGACAGTGTTCGAACAACGCCGGTGGCAACGAGAGTATCGATGGCCCCGGATGCGAAGACTCCCGCATTGTGACATGAAAAGAAGACGGGCAGTCCAAGCACCAGGTTCGCACCGGCTAACAACGCACTCTCTGCGCGGTCCCACGGGCTGAGAAGGGCCGGTTCGCCTCTCTGTGTGAAGTAAGAGGAGAGAACGACCACGACTCCGGATGCGCCGGTCAGTTCCCTTGCACGGCCGATGTGGTATGCGTGTCCGTTATGTAGCGGGTTGTACTCGGCTACGATGCCGACGTAGTTATCATATATGGCGACGGGCCCCCTTTCATGAATAAAGATACACCCGGTGAAAGAGCCTGGTCAAGACGAGAGGAAGGGAAAGGTTTTTATGAAGATCCTTGTAATCAACTGTGGTAGCTCATCCCTTAAGTATCAGCTTTTCGACATGAGAGACGAATCCGTTCTCGCAAAGGGGCTTGTTGAGAGGATAGGAATTGAGGGCGCGCGCATCAAGCACACCAAGACCGGAATGGATTCCATCACGAAGAACAGCGATATTCCAAACCACAAGGTTGCGTTCAAGATCGTTGTCGAGGCGCTTCTTGATGCCGAGCATGGAGTGCTGAAAAACCTGGACGAGCTCTCTGCCGTCGGACACAGGGTGGTTCACGCCGGAGAGAGATACGCCGGCTCCGTACTTATCAACCACGACGTCATCGATGCCCTTGAGGAGTGCGTTCCACTTGCTCCGCTCCACAACCCCGCCAACCTCATGGGGATTTACGCTGTCACGGAAGCACTGCCGAATATACCGCAGGTTGGAGTCTTCGATACTGCCTTCCACCAGACGATGCCAGGTTACGCCTACATGTACGGCATCCCCTACCACTACTACGAGAAGTACAAGGTTCGCCGCTACGGCTTCCACGGCACAAGCCACTTCTACGTATCCCAGAGAGCTGCGGAGATCCTCAAGAAGCCGATAGAGTCCCTCAACATAGTCACATGCCACATGGGCAACGGGAGCTCCATCACAGCGGTAAAGGGCGGAATATCGGTGGACACGAGCATGGGTTTCAGCCCCCTTCCCGGGATAATCATGGGTACCCGTTCGGGCGATGTCGACCCTCTGCTGGTCTCCTACCTAGAGGAGCACGAAGCAATAGATAACAAGGCCATGAGCCACGTCCTGAACAAGGAGAGCGGCCTACTGGGCATATCCGGCGTGAGCAGCGATCTTCGCGATATAGAAGAGGCGGCCGACGCGGGCAACCAGAGGGCGAAGCTGGCCGAGGAGATGCTCTGCTACACGGCCAAGAAGTACGTAGCCTCCTACGCCGCCGCCATGGGTGGGATCGACGTCCTCGTCTTCACCGCGGGAATAGGCGAGAACAGCTCCCGCACCCGTGAAAAGATCTGCTCGGGGCTGGAGTTCATGGGCGTGAAGATTGACAAGGAGAAGAACAAGGTAAGGGGCAAGGAGGCGCTTGTCTGCGCGGACGACAGCAAGGTCGCCATACTGGTGGTCCCGACCGACGAGGAGCTGGTAATTGCCCGTGACACGAAGAAAATCGCGATGGGCTAGATTTGTTCAGGATAGGCGAATTTAGTTGCCCATAACAGAGAGACCGGCCTCGTGGCGCTTCGAGATCGACGTGCCCGAGCTTGGGGATGAGGAGGCAAGGACCGGCGCTTCCTGGGAACTGCCCCTTCGCGCGGATGGCGATGCAGCCTCTGAGATACTCTACGACGGACAGCTGTTCGGCTTTAGCTCCTCTCTCCGGGTAGAGGCAGGGGCTAGGTGGTCAGACGGAGATTTGCGTGTGGACATTGGACTGAAAGTAGGCGTTATATCTCAATGTTCCCGCTGTCTTGAGCCTGCGGGTATTGAAATTCGCGAGGATTTCATGTATCTTTACTCTTTGCGGAAGAACGCCAAGGGGCAGAGGTTGCCCGAAGAGGAAGAGGACTATCGAACGGTAAGGATACCCTGTCTGAAGAGCAGGCTTGATATCTCGGACCAGGTCTTTGAAAGCCTTATCCTCTCCCTTCCGAGCAGGGTGCTTTGCTCCCCGGACTGCCTGGGAATCTGCCCGTCGTGTGGCAGGCTGCTTAAGTCGGGTAGTTGCGACTGTTCCGCGGAGAAGATAGATCCAAGATTGGAAGGGCTTAACCTGATTAGAATCGACGAAGATTCAGAGTGAAAAGGAGGGAGAACAGGAATGGCAACGCCAAAGAGCAGGGTATCTCACGCCCGTACAAATAAAAGAAAGTCTGTATGGCTCGGATCCATCACCAAACCGGAGCTTACGACCTGCCCGCACTGCGGGGAGACGATCATGAACTACAGGGCCTGCGGAGAATGCGGTCATTATAGGGGCCGGAAGGTAATCAAAACAGCCGCGGATGCGGAGGTCAAGGAGTAAGCGCGACGACGAGTCAACAGTGTGTGCAGTTGCTGAAAATGGGGGGGCTTAGCCCTCCTTTTTTTTGTTGCAAAAAACCGCTGCCTCGCCTATTGACCGCCGAACTCGGGACCGTTATACTTACCTAGTCCTAAGAGCAGATGTTATGACCAAGTGCTCATTTAAGGAGGCGGCCTCCATCAAGTCTCAAAGGAAGAGAGCTCGACAGGAGAAGTTGCAGAAGCTAATTGAGAATAACCCTCTTGCGACGGACGAGCAGCTCGCGGCTTCTTTCAGCGTAAGTGTCAGCACGATCCGTCTTGATAGAGCTGTGCTTGGTATTCCCGAGTTTAGGGAGCGCATGAAGACGATGGCGCAAAAGGCCACCAGCAAGTTGCGTTCTCTGAAACAGACGGAGGTCGTCGGGGACCTTCTTGAACTAGAGCCAAACAGGTGGGCCCTCTCCGTGCTGGAGACGCGCAGAGAGATGGCCTTCCGGCAGACTCCCATGGTCTGCGATCACTATATATACGCTCAGGCCAGCTCGATCGCGATAGCGGTCGTCGAGGCGGATTTCGTTCTGGTCGACTCGATGAGGGGCGAGTTCAAGGGGCACGCGCGAGTTGGAGATTCTCTGGTCGCCAGAGCTAAAGTAGGGGTTCACAAGGATGACAAGTACATAGTAAGTGTCAGGACAAAGGTGGGAGACAGAGAGGTCTTTGTCGGAAGGTTCATCGCGGTCGTGGTGAACGACAGGGTTTTTGAAGACTCAAGAGAGGTGAGCTCCGTTTGATTCTTGCCGTTGACGCGATGGGGGGCGATCATGGCCCTTCGGAAATCTGCAGAGCCGCATTGATGGCGTGCGAGGAATACCACGATCTGGAGCTTGCGCTGGTCGGATCGGAGCCGCTCATGACGCCGCTCCTTGAGAAAGCGGCCACTTCCATCAGCAGGCGAATAAGCATCGTTCATACAAATGAGAGAGTGGAGATGAACGAGCATCCTACCCTTGCGATACGGAAAAAAAAGAACTCCAGCATCCGGCTCGCTATGGAGATGGTCAGGTCGGGAGAGGCCTCAGGGTGCGTGTCGGCGGGAAATACCGGGGCGGTGGTAGCCGGAGGGGTGCTTATAGTCGGCAGGATCACGGGCATCGATCGCCCGGCGCTGGGGGTTGCGTTGCCCACTCTGAATAAATACACTTTTCTTCTGGATGTCGGGGCGAACGTCAGGAACAAGCCGTTTCATCTGTATCAGTTCGCTCACATGGGCAACATCTACTCCAAGCGCATCCTTGGCGTGGCCGAGCCGCAGATCGCTCTGCTGTCCAACGGGTCCGAGGATATTAAAGGGGACGATGTGGTCTCAGGGGCGAAGGCCCTGATTGCGAAGAGCGCCTTGAATTTTTCCGGCTACGTCGAGGGGGATGATATCCCCTACAGCAGAGCTGACGTCGTTGTCTGCGATGGCTTCTCCGGAAATGTGGTCCTCAAATTCGCGGAGGGCCTTATGACTGCCTCGGCGTCACTGCTGAAGGAGGAGATAGGGCAGCGTATCCTTCCAAAGGTCGGTATGCTGTTCATGCTCCCTATGATGAAGGATCTGATGGCCCGGTTTCACTACGAGAAGCATGGAGGAACCCCTCTGCTCGGGGTGAACGGTGCTGTGATAAAAGCACACGGGCGTTCGAAGGCCCCGGCGATTGTCAGCGCTCTCAGGGTGGCGCGGAGTTTTGTAGGGCAGAACGGCGTGGAGTTGATCAGAGAAGAGCTCGGGTAAAGGAGGACTCCTCATGGCGTTGTTTCAGGGAGTGCCGGTGACCATTCGCGGAATTGGAATGCATGTCCCGGCTAGAGTGATGACTAACGAGGAGCTATCCTTAATGGTCGATACCAGCGATGAGTGGATACGGGAGAGGACCGGTATTCAAAGAAGGCACATAGCAGTGCCGGGAGAGCTTACGAGTAGCATCGCGCTGGAGGCGGGACGGGCGGCCCTGTCGGACGCAGGGGTTTCACCGGAGGAGTTGGATATGGTAATTGTGGCGACCAACAGTCCGGACACTCTCTTCCCGGGTGTGGCGCCCAAGGTGCAGGGGCTTCTGGGAGCGAATAGGGCGGGCGCGTTCGACGTTCAGTCTGGATGCACGAGCGGTGTTTATTCAATAGTCCTGGGCGTGAACGGTATTGCATCGGGTATATGGAAAAACGTGCTGGTCATAGGTGCAGAGGTCTTATCCGCGATCATAGACTGGACCGACAGGAATACCTGCGTCCTTTTCGGAGACGGGGCGGGGGCGGTGCTTCTCGCGCCGTCTGCAGGCGAGTCGAGATTCCTTTCCGCGGAGCTGAGATCCGACGGTACGAAGCACGACCAGATTACTCTTCCAGGTGGATTGGTGGAGCACCCCGCATCAAGCGAGACGATTGAACAGAAAAAACATTTTGTCGCCATGAAGGGAAACGACGTGTTCAAGTTCGTCAATCGTGTCATTCCTCCGTTTCTGAAGGATCTTTGCGAGAGCTCGGGGCTCTTGATATCGGATATCGACTGGTGGTTCTTCCATCAGGCGAACCAGAGGATAATTGAGCGAGCCGCTGAAAGGCTGGGCATAGCGCCGGAAAAAGTTTTCATCGACCTTGACGAGTACGGCAACACCTCGGCGGCGTCGGTTTTTATCGCGCTGTCCGACTTCGTAAAACAGGGAAGGTTTATCTCTGGTCAGAGACTTCTTTTTACCGCTTTTGGAGCAGGCATGACGTACGGAGGTGTAATATATGAAACCTGATTTTCGTGAAAACAGGGTGACTCGCTTGCTGGGCTGCCGCTATCCCCTTATTCAGGGCGGAATGGCGTGGGTAGCAAACGCAGAGCTCGCTGCAGCCGTGAGCAACGGAGGCGGGCTCGGGATAATAGCCGCGGCCAATATGCCTCCGGAGCTTCTGGAGAAAGAGCTTCTGAAAGTCCGCACCCTCACGGATAAACCGTTCGGGCTCAACATCATGCTGATGTCATCGACCGTAGACGACGTCCTTGAGCTTGTAGTCGAGTTCGGCGTCTCGATTGTGACGACTGGTGCGGGAAGCCCTGGCAAGGTGATTGAAAAACTCAAGCCCTCCGGGACGATAATCCTTCCGGTGATCGCCTCGGTCGCACAGGCAAAAAGGGTGGAGAAACAGGGAGCGGACGCCGTCATCGCGGAGGGGATGGAGGCGGGCGGGCATGTTGGCGAGATTACTACAATGGTCCTGATACCTCAGATTGTGGATGCAGTCGGCATCCCGGTAGTCGCTGCGGGGGGCGTGGCAGACGGCAGAGGAGTAGCCGCCGCCTTCGCGCTTGGTGCCGAGGGAGTACAGGTCGGGACAAGGTTTGTATGTTGCGCTGAATCGACCGTTCACCCGGCTTACAAGGAGGCGGTCATCGCGGCCAGAGACCGCAGCAATGTCATAACAGGCAGAGCGACGGGTCACCCGGTGAGATGCCTGAAAAACAAGCTGACAGGCCGTTTCGAGGAGCTAGAAAAAGAGGGAGCCACCCTTGAAGAGTATGAGAAGCTAGGCGCAGGGCGGTTGAGAGCGGCCGTGGTCGAGGGGGATATGGAGTGGGGCTCCCTGATGGCTGGTCAGAGTTCGGCCCTGGTGAACGATATCAGGCCCGCGGCGGAGATAATCGAGGACATGTTCGAAGAGGCCGAGGGTATTGTCCGCAGGATAAACAAGGTTTTTTAACGAGAGTAGAGGTGACGTAATGTCTTATTCACTGGTGTTCCCCGGACAGGGTTCTCAGACGGTCGGAATGGGGCTGGATCTGCGCGATGCCTTCAAGTCCGCCTCAGAGGTGTTCGCAAGAGCTGACGACGCCCTCTCCTTCAGCCTGTCAAAGATTATCTTCGACGGACCGGAGGAGGAGCTGAGAAGGACGGCCTACACTCAGCCGGCCATACTTACTGTGAGCATGGCTTTTCTGACAGCCCTTAGGGAGGTTGCGGATGGCGCGATTAACCCCTCTTTTCTTGCCGGTCACAGCCTGGGTGAGTATACTGCCCTGGTGGCGGGAGACGCACTATCGCTTGAAGATGGAGTGAGGCTGGTGCACCTCCGCGGCAAGCTGATGCAGGAGGCTGTCCCGGAGGGGCGTGGAGCGATGGCGGCCATAATGGGGCTTGATGCGGCAAGCATAGCCTCCCTCTGCGATGAGGTTGCCCCCGGCAGCGAATGCCAACCTGCGAACTTTAACTCGCCCGGACAGACAGTGATCTCAGGCGAGGCGGAGTACGTTAACAGGGCGATGGAGCTGGCCAAGTTGAAGGGGGCCAAGAGGGCAATCCCTCTCAACGTAAGCGCCCCCTTTCACAGCAGGCTTATGCGTCCTGTAGCCGACAGACTGCTGGAGGCTTTTGAAAGCTGCGAGTGGAAAGAGCCTTCCGCGCCGGTTGTGTCAAACGCGAGGGCGCTTCCCCTCTCCAGGGTTGACGAGATAAAGAAGTCGCTGTTTGATCAGACGTTTATGCCGGTCCTTTGGGAGGGCTCAGTCAACTGGATGGCGGACGCGGGAGTCGCGGCCTTCTTTGAGATCGGCCCGGGTACGGTGCTGACCGGGTTGGTTAAAAAATGCCGCAAGGGGCTGATCGCCCATTCCTGCGGAGCCCTTCAAGATCTGGAGAGTGTGGCCGGACTTCTAAAGGAGATGATCTGACATGACGGTTAAAACCGCCCTCGTAACGGGTGCGGGCAGGGGAATTGGACGAGCGGTGGCGCTGGGCTTGGCGGAGAAGGGCTTTCAGGTCGCAGTCAACTTCAGAAGCAGCGAAAAAGCGGCACTTGAAGTTTGTGATATTATTGCCGCCGGGGGGGGAAGCGCCTTTCCTGTAAAGGGCGATGTGTCCAGTCCCGAAGATGTAAAACTCGTTTTTTCGGCGGTAAACGAGCGGTTTGGAGCGATCTCCGTGCTGGTGAACAATGCGGGTATCACCCGGGACGGACTGCTGCTACGAATGAAGGACGAGGAGTGGGACTCGGTTTTGGCTGCCAATCTATCCTCGGTCTTCCACTGCACGAGAGAGGCTATACGCGGTATGGTGCGCGCCAAGTGGGGGCGGATAATAAATATCGCCTCGGTAGTGGCCTTGATAGGAAATCCGGGACAGGCGAACTACTGCGCCTCCAAGGCGGGTGTAATAGGGTTCACAAAAAGCGTCGCCAGAGAGTACGCGGCAAAGGGGATAACGGTAAATGCCATCGCCCCGGGTTTTATCGGGACGGATATGACCGATTCAATGCCTGAAGAGGCGAGGAGCGCTCTTTTGAGACAGGTTCCCGCAGGAAGGTCCGGAACGCCGGAGGATGTTGCCAATCTAGCGTGCTTCCTGTCATCCTGCGAGGCGTCATATATAACGGGACAGGTCATCGCCGTCGACGGCGGAATGACGATGTGCTAAAAAACTGAAGGGGGGTGAACGAGAATGAAGAAAGAAGAGATGCTCGCTCGGTTGAAGGAGATCATCATCGACAGGCTTGATGTCGAAGAGGATCAGATAGTCCCCGAGGCCTCCTTTGTTGAGGATCTGGGTGCAGACTCCCTTGATATAGTCGAACTTATCATGGGAATCGAGGAGGAGTTCGATATCGAGATACCGGACGAGGATGCCGAGAAGCTCACCACTGTCGGCGAGGCGATGAATTACACACTTAGCAAGCTTGGTGCGGACGAGTAGCGGCCGAAATACGAGGGGGAGCGCACCTGCGTTCCCCCTTCGAGAATACCGGGGGAGGTTATCGTCAGTATCGACCTTTTTAGGCGGAGGAGTGAAGTGTTTTGAGAAGGGTCGTTGTCACAGGGCTTGGAGCCATCAGCCCTATCGCCACAGGAAAAGAAGACTACTGGAGAGCTTTGAAGGCGGGAAAGAACGGCATAGGTCCTCTGACCACGTTTGACGCGAGCGACAGCCCTATTCCTTTCGGCGCGGATGTCAAGGATTTTGAACCCAACCGCTGGATGGAAAGCAAGGAGGCCAAACGCTCGGATCGTGTTATTCAGTTTGCCGTTGCAGCGGCCGAACTGGCCGTTCAGGATGCAAAGCTCGATACGGGAAGCCTTGATCCATATAAATTCGGTGTATATATTGGTAGCGGTCAGGGTGGAATCGAGACCACGTTCAATAATTTCAAGACGATGATGGAGAAGGGGCCGAAGCGAGTAAGTCCGTTTTTCATTCCGATGATGATAAGCAACATGTCCACAGCGTACGTCGCAATAAAACATAACGCCAAGGGGCCTAACATGTGTGTGGTAACGGCTTGTGCGACCTCGGTTCACAGCATAGGCGAGGCCTACCACACCATACTTCGCGATGATGCGGATATAATTATCGCAGGGGGGGCTGAGGCCGCGTTGCGTACCATCAGCATCGCGGGGTTCGCCGCGATGAAGGCTCTCTCCACAAGAATGGAAGAGCCTGAGAAGGCCTCGCGTCCCTTCGACGTCGACCGCGATGGCTTCGTCATGGGCGAGGGGGCGGGGGTTCTGCTTCTTGAGGAGCTTGAGCATGCAAAAGAACGCGGAGCTCATATCTACGCAGAATTAGTCGGATATGGCAACACGTGTGATGCAAGCCATATCACGGCACCCGACCCTGAGGGAGACGGAGCTGCGCGCGCCATGCGCAAGGCCATCGCTCAGGCAAAGTGGTTGCCTGAGGACGTTGAGTACATCAACGCCCATGGGACATCGACACCGCTGAATGACAAGATGGAGTCCATGGCGATTCGCAGCGTCCTGGGGGATCACACGGATAAAGTCTACGTCAACTCAACGAAGTCGATGATAGGACACTGTCTAGGAGCCGCCGGTGCGCTTGAGTCGGTGGCTGCTCTGCAGGCGATCGAAGAGGGGGTCATCCATCCCACGATCAATCTGGAGAACCTCGACCCCGAGTGCGACATCAATGTCGTTGGAGAGACATCCTTGGAGAAGCGCGTATCAAGACTGCTCGTGAACAGCTTTGGTTTCGGCGGACACAACGGCGTAATAGCGCTTCAAAAGTACGAATAGGAGTGTTTGTGCCTGCGCAGACCCCGTGCGGGATTGCCCTGTGGTGGGGTCTGCGCTAACAACGAATACCGATGAACTACGAAGAGTGGTACACCCATGAGCTGAAAAGTTTGCAGGAACGGACAGGCTACCGCTTCAAGGACGAGGCCTTGCTGAGGGTCGCCCTGACGCACTCCTCCTTCATGAACGAGCAGGGTGGAAGTGATTGCAACGAGCGTTTGGAGTTTCTGGGTGATTCCGTTCTGCAGCTTTGTGTTTCCCGCTACCTGTATACCACCAGGGAGGAGTTGGACGAGGGGGCTTTGACCAGGCGAAGGTCGGCTTTTGTCTGCGGAGCCTCCTTGAAACGGTGGTCGGCCCACCTGGGGCTTCCAAGGCTTCTGCGCACCGGAAAGAGCCTCTATCCTGTTGGCGCTGGTAGTTCGTTGTGCGCCGATGTGGTGGAGGCCCTGTTCGCCGCCGTATTCCTCGATGGAGGATTCGAGGCGGCGGGCGCAGTGGTCAAGGGCTATCTTGATTACCTCGCCGAAACGGCCCCCTCTGAGGCGGGAGACTCGAAATCCTCCCTCCAGATCCTGGCCCAGGAGAAGGGGCTTGGAAACCCCCTGTACGAGACTCTGTCTGTGACTGGACCATCTCACGAGCCGGTTTTTCAGGTAAGAGTGCTGCTTGGCGGCATCCCGGCCGGAGAGGGGAGCGGGCCGTCAAAGAAAGCTGCCGAGTTCTGCGCGGCGGGAGAGGCCTATGCCAATCTCTCAAAGGAGACGGAGGAAATATGAAGTGCTTTCGGGCATTATTAATGGTCCCCCTGATGTTCATGCTGCTTCTTCCGGCGCATCCAGTACAGGCGTGGGAGGTGTGGACGACATCTCCTTGGCTTGCCCTTGTCACAAGGTTCATCGGCGGTGTCTTCGTCACGGTCCACCCAATTGAAACCTGGAACACGGAGGGCGAAACGGTGCGCAAGGAGCAGATAAACAAGATTAATAAGCAGTCCCGGATCGTCGCGATCGATGTAGCCGACGCATCCCGGCTCGGGCTGAAGAGCCCTGACTGGGAAGAGCTTGCATTTCTATATCAGAGAGCTCCGTTTGGAAAGGACGAGGCGGATCATTTCTTCTCTGACCCGTCGGCGCTACCATTCATCGCCCAGCGGGTTTTTTCTGTATTATCCCAGTTCGACCCTGATAACTACTCATACTACCAGCGAAGGTTGTCGGAGTTCCAGACCCGCCTTGACAGCACTGTGATAGTCGGAAGGAGCCTTCTGGCGGAGCTGCCTCTGCTATATATCGGAGGGAGCTTCTCAGGGATGCTAACGGCTGCGGGCTGCACCCTGCTACCGGTTGACGAGGATGTGAAGACCTCCTGGTCACGAGGGGAGGAGCTGGAGAGGATTCACTCGCTTGCCGAAGTCCTGAAGAGAAAGAAGATTCTTGTCCTCGCTGATATCTCTCCGCAGAAAAAAGTCAGGGAGTCTTTGAAGAACAACAAGGATATCCTCTTCCTGGAACGACCGACTCTGGACCAGGATTTGCTGCTATTCTTTCACGGCCAGTATATCCTTCTGTGGAACAGGGTAGCCGCCCTCAGTCAACCCGACCCGGCCCCGTCAAAGATAAAAAAGCCGTAGCGGACAACCTCCTAAAGGCCCTCCACAATATGTATCTTCCTGTCACCGGGGACAAAGCGTCCGATTATGGCGGACGATTCGAATCCAGCCTCTTTTAATGCGGACAGAAGGTCACTCGCTACCTTTTCGGGTACGGCCAACAACATGCCCCCTGAGGTCTGCGTGTCGAACAACATTTCCAATAGTATCTCATCGTGCCCAGCCGGGTCGTCAACCCTGTTCTCGTACTCAGCCCGGTTGTTGTAAGTCCCGGCAGGTACCAGCCCCGACTCTGCCAGTTCAAGCACTCCGGTGATCAGGGGAATCTCATTCAGACAGAGGAGCAGCTTAAGATTCCCGGATGACAGCATATCAAGGGCGTGTCCGGCCAGTCCGAACCCGGTCACATCCGTGCAGGCGTTAACGCATGAGAGAAGGTCAGGAGCCAGCCTTTTCGGAAGGTCGTTCAGGGTGGACATCCATCTGACTGCCTCCTGAACGGTACGGTCGTCGGAGACCATGTCGGCTTTCAGAGCGGTAGTTGCAATACCGGTGCCTATAGGCTTAGTGAGCAGAAGGACGTCCCCGGCTCTGGCGCCGTTTATCCTCCATATCTTATCGATCGGCACCTCGCCGAATACGGTCAATCCGTATTTTGGCTCCTTGTCCTCCACGCTGTGACCCCCGGCAAGGAAAGCGCCTGCCTCCTGTACTACCTCCAGACCTCCTGCCAGGATTGCCTCAAGCATCTCAAGAGGTAGCGTTTTCACGGGGAAGCCCACGATATTCAGGGCAACAAGCGGTAGTCCCCCCATCGCAAATACGTCGCTCAGTGCGTTGGCCGCAGCAATCCTTCCCCACAAGCGTGGATCGTCCACGACGGGGGTGATGAAG
>Ga0172382_10010034_pt1 | contig 12787 bp, 7 predicted proteins | sample Leawel138RmetaG_FD_122245 | JGI IMG/M metagenome (GOLD analysis project Ga0172382, IMG submission 122245) | Leachate microbial communities from a municipal landfill in Southern Ontario, Canada - Leachate well 138R metaG | ecosystem: Engineered > Solid waste > Landfill > Unclassified | place...
CAGACTGTAACTGTCGGTTTAGGAGTTTCACCTAATCATGCTAAAAAGCTCGCGGACTATAACCGCCGGTAGGGACTTTCACCCTGCCCTGAAGTGTTTTTACAATTATATTATAAACGACTTAAACAAGATGTCAACTATTTTTATATCGATTTTGCAATCGCTCTAATCATCGAAGCATCTAAGTCATTTATTTTTAAAGGCAGGCCAAGAAAATAAAAATGTTCTGATATTTTATCAAGATTTGTCAGGTTTTCAATAGGATAAAGACCTCTTCCCAATAAGTCTTTATGCATTCTTAAAGCTTTTTCATCTTTATAGTTAAAACTAGGAATATCTGCGCCCAGAATTTTTATATTGTAATTAACGAGAAACTTAAAAAAATCTGGTTCAAAAACTGGATAGTTAAAATACTCTGCTGAGTTAAATTTTTTGCTGTGCTTTAAATCAAGGAAAAGAATTTTTTCTTGATATCTTAAAGCTTCATATTGAGCAATGATGTCACTTGTAGATACAACATTATCGTTTATCTTAGGGCATATTTTATTTCCCTTTCCAAAAAAATCGTTAAAATCAACTACTTCTTTGCTCTTTAAATGTAAGACATGGTTTTTAAAATCAACATGAGTCCCAATATGCATATTAAGACTATATTGTTTAAGGTTAAAACCATCATTTGCATTGCTTTTGATTAACTCTTCTTGGAGTTTTGGATCTCCTGGAAATACTAGATAGTTCTTTCCTACTTCTACTGTTAAATCTACCCATTCACTCATATTTTTCCCTCCTATATAAGAATAAAAAGGTTGAAAAATCAACCTTTTATTACTGGTTTTACCTTCCAAATCTTTTCAGCATAATCTTGAATTGACCGATCAGATGAAAAAACTCCGCTCTTAGCGATATTGATCAATGCCATTTTTGCCCACCGTGATTTATCCTTATAAGCCTCATTGCAAGCACTATGAGCAGCTTTATAAGCTTGATAATCCTTTAAAACAAAATATTGATCACGGAATACTAAATTATCAAATATTTCCTTAAATTCATAACGATCTACACTGTCGAAAAAACCATTGATTAGTTGGTCTAATAAAATCCGAATTTCGGAATCGGATTCATAAACAGCTTTAGAGTTGTAATCATTATTTTGATAATGACTATTTACTTCCTCACTGTTCAATCCGAAGATAAAGATATTGTCTCTACCCACCAACTCATCAATTTCTACATTAGCTCCATCTAAGGTACCTAAGGTTATTGCACCATTCATCATAAACTTCATATTTCCGGTACCACTTGCTTCTTTTGAAGCGGTAGAGATTTGTTCGGAGATATCTGCAGCTGGCATTATTACTTCAGCATAAGATACGTTATAATTTTCGACAAACACTACTTTTAAGTGTTTGTTAGTTATCGGATCATTATTAACTTTATCAGCAATTGTATTAATTAACTTAATAACTTTTTTTGCAAAATAGTAAGTGCCTGCGGCTTTAGCACCAAAAATGAAGGTATGTGGTACATAAGACTCTCTAAACTCAGGCTTAGCTTTTAAAGTATTATAAATACTCATTATATGCAAAGCATTCATTAACTGACGCTTATATTCGTGGAGTCTTTTTACTTGAATATCAAAAATTGAATCAGGATCAATAACAATTCCTTGTTCATGATATATTTTATCTGCTAATGCTTGTTTTTTAATTCTCTTAACAGTTAAAAAAGCATTTTGCAATTCTTTGTTTTCAACAAACTTCATTAGTTTTTCTAACTCTTGAGGTTTCTTTTTAAAACCTTCACCAATTCTTTCTTCAATGAGTTCTGTGAGTTCTTTATTAGCATGCAACAACCAACGTCTATGAGTAATACCGTTAGTTACATTATGGAATTTAGTTGGATATAGTTCATAGAATTTTTTCATTTCAATATTTTTAAGAATCTCTGTATGAAGTTTAGCTACCCCATTAACAGAAAAACTTGCGACAATACAAAGATGAGCCATTCTTACCATTCCATCACCAATAACCGCTAGTTCTTTGATGAGCTCATCATTATTGTATCCATATTTTTCTAGTAGTTCTAAAGTGTATCTTCGGTTTATTTCTTCAATTATTTGATAGATTCTCGGTAATAATGGTTTAATAATATCCACTGGCCATTTTTCCAACGCTTCAGAAAGAATAGTATGGTTAGTATAAGCTACGGTCTTTGTGACAATCTCCCATGCTTCATCCCATTCTAGATGTTCTTCATCCAGTAAGATTCTCATTAATTCAGGGATAATTAAAGTTGGGTGAGTGTCATTGATATGCAAGACTAAATGTTCAGGTAAATTCAATAAACTTTCATGTTGGTCCTTATGTTCACTAATAATACTTTTTACTCCAGCTGCGGATAGAAAATATTGTTGTTTTAAACGCAGTTGTTTTCCTTCATAAGTAGTATCGTCAGGGTATAAGAATCCCGAGATTTTTTGCAAATCATTTTCATATTCAAATGGTGATTTGTTTTCCGGATACTTGTTTGCCGGTTCAGCGTTCCAAAGTCTTAGGTAGTTGACTATATTATTATGATCTCCAACAATTGGAACATCATATGGAACTGCACGAATTATCTCATAAGGATGGTAAACAAACCCTCCGTTTTCCCAACTTACATGACCAAAAAAAGGTATATCTACTGATTTTTCTTGTCTTCTAATTTCCCATACATAACCGTCATTTAGCCAGTTATCTGGGCGTTCTTCTTGATAACCGTCTTTAATTGTTTGCCGGAATAACCCATATCGATATCTTAAACACTGTCCATAGCCTAAAATCCCTTTAGAAGCCATTGAATCAAGATAACATGCAGCAAGTCTTCCTAATCCACCATTACCTAGTCCTGGATCAGATTCATAATCTTCCACTTCGTTTAAATCAAATCCCATCTGCTTAAAACCTAAATCACAGACATCTCTGATTCCCATATTCATTAAATTATTAGTGATTAGTCTTCCCATCAAAAATTCCATAGAAAAGTAATATACTTTTTTCCTTGGTTTTTTCTCAATTAGTTTTTCAGTCTTTTCCCAATCTTTAGAAATCTCTTCTCTAACTAAAGTACCAAGTATGTTATACCTTTCTCTAATGGTTGAATCTTCAATATCTTTATAATATGTCTTTTTTAAACGCTGCTTAAAAGCACGCGTAAAACTATCACTTGTTTTAAAAACTCCTAATCTCATTTATAAATCACCTCTTCACTATCATTATACCATTTTTAGAGCAGTTTTCACTCCAGACGTAACTTGTGACAACGGTTTCTTATTATAGATTTTGATATAATTCCAAATATTTTTTAGCTGAATCTAGCAAACTAAAGCGCGAATTCATGCCGTTTATAATTAATTGTTGCCAATCAAACTTGCTATTGGAAAACAGATTATATGCGTTGTTTAACTGAAATAATAAATCTCTGGAATCATAATTAAAAAACTTAAATCCGTTTCCCCGCTTTGAGGAGATATCATAGTTTTCTACAGTATCGTTTAAACCTCCTGTTTGTCTAACGATTGGGACAGTTCCATACTTTAGCGCAATCATCTGGCCGATTCCACAAGGTTCATACCTTGAGGGCATCATGAATGCATCCGCTCCCGCATAAATGTATTGAGGGTTTGTTGCGTCATACTTTAAGTTGATACTTACACGTTCTGGAAATTTAGCCTTTAGAGCTCTTAATTGTTCGAGGTATTCAGTTTTTCCAGTTCCTAAAATAACAAACTCAGTTTGAGGGTTTTCCAAGAATTGATATAGTGCAGGGATTATGATATCAAAACCTTTTTGTTCGACAATTCTTGTGACCATCCCGATGATAAAATAATCTTCACCCTGTAAAATGTTAAGTTTTTTCTGCAAGTCGAGTTTGTTAATTTTTTTAGCTGTGAAAACATTTACTAAGTTATAACGCATTGCTATTTCTAAATCATTTTGTGGATCAATATCTTTATCAATCCCATTAAGTATTCCGTAGAAATCGCGATAACGCTTATTGATGACATCAACAAGATTTTTAGAATAATACTCATATTTAAGTTCATCTTTATAAGTGTCTGATACAGTTGAAATTTTAGTAGCGTTACTCAATCCAATTTCCATGAAATTAATCTTGCCTAATTTTGCATATTGCCAAGGATTTTCAATTTTTAATTTAGTTAAAATATCCAAAGGATATAACCCTTGATATTCAATATTATGGATAGTTAGTAGCGTTTTAATGTCTAAATCGGAACTTTTAAGTAGTAATGGTAAAAGCCCTAAATGCCAGTCATGAATATGAATTACATCAGGAAATTCATCAATGGCGTCAAGTAGTTTAATCGCAGCTAAACTAAAGAATGCAAAACGATCACCATCATCCTCATATCCATAAACCTTATCCCGATCAAAAAAGTCATAGGATTCAATAAAGTAATAGACAGTATTTGTGTTGGTAATACTATAGAGATTAACCTTATAGGATTTATCACCGTATAAGAGCGAATTTGAGACTCTTAACTCCATTAATAATTTATACTTCTCTTTAATTTGCGGGTAAAGCGGTAAAATGACTTGAGATTTATGACCTAGATCAGAATATTGCTCAGCTAATGCACCAACAATGTCAGCCAAACCACCAGTTTTCATATATGGATTACATTCCGCAGACATCTGTAAAATTGCTAAACTTTTATGAGTTGTGACAATTTGTTTCTTTTCAGCAACAAAGATATCATACTCATCACCAGTTACAATTGAGTTATTTAAAACTTTAGTTTCCTTATCTAAAATCGAAAATTCTACTAAAGCATCTTCTTCAATTATCGATTGATTCATGACGATTGAGTTTTTTATTTTCGCTCCATATCTAATCTTAACTTTACGACCAATAATCGAGTTTTGGACCTCTCCTTCAATTACTGCACCAGAAGCTATAATTGAGTTATCAACTTTAGCAAAATCACCAAATCTAGCTGGTGCTGACATGGTTTCTTTTGAAAAGATTGGACGATTTGTTAAAAATAATTCTTTTCTTACTTCAGGGTGTAATAATTGCATATTAGCTTCATATAATTCTCTAGCTGAAGTAATGTTGTAAGAAAACGTATCAATAATGATTGTGTGTTTCTTTAACCCAGGGGCATAGTCATATACATCGGTAAGGTTTCTAAAAGCAATCTGATCATAGTTTTCTATATATTCTAATAATAGTTTTTTTGAAATTATATAAGTTTTCAAGCCCTTACGTTGATCCGATAGCACTTCAGTTATATCAGCTTCATTAGCCAAGTGATTTTTTAAAAACGCTATATAATCGACATTCCAAACTACGTTAGCTGGTGAGATTATTGCATAGTCTTGATTTGAACGATAGAAATATTCTAAATGTTCGTACATTCTTTGAAAACTGATTTCGTTTTCAATCGTTAGGCTTAAGTTTTTAGGGGGAAGAATAAATATTCCATCATGTCTTCTGCTTAAATCCCAACGATCGCCACTACCGATATGATCTGATAAAGAACGATAATTTCCATAGGGAAAAATTGCGACATTGTAAATCCCTGAATTCTTACAGTTTGATAAAGTAAAATCGATAAGACGATACTTACCGCCAAAAGGAAGTGCTCCGGGAACTCGATGTCTAGTTAGTTTTGAAAAATTACCACTTGAAGTGGCGTCACAAATCAAAAATAGATTATTCATAAACGTCACCCACTTCAAAAAGATTATCTTGAGTAATTAAAGTTAACTTCTCTGCAGTTAAACGATAATTATCAGGGATAATTGTTTCTTTATTAACAATCACATTTCTTAAATGAACCTGTTTACCAATCTTTACATTTGGTAAGATTACACAGTCCTCAATTATACTTTCTCGATCAACTTCTACTTGATACGCAATCGTGCTGTGGTGGATTTTCCCACCGATGATTGATCCATCAGCGATAACCGATGAGGTGACATTGCCACAATCAAGAATTATATGTGGTGGTAAGTTTAGCGATTTTGAAAAAATCGGTAAATGTTTTGAAGAGTTTAAGCCCAAATAATTCGGCGTCTCCAATAAATCCATATTTGCTTGATAAAGGCTTTCTATCGTGCCCACATCACGCCAATAATCTTTGTACTTATAGACGGAAATATCATAGTTCATACTTAATGAATAAGGAATGATGTTCTTACCAAAATCAACCAGTTGATCATCATTATCCTTAGTAAAGATTTTTTCTAAGGTACGGTAAGAAAAAATATAGATACCCATTGATGCTAAATTTGATTTAGGATTTTCTGGCTTTTCATAGAAATTTATTAATCGTGAAAAGTCATCTACTTCTAAAATACCAAAACGATTAGCGTCGGCAATGTCAACTTCTGTGGCGGCTATTGTAATTTCAGAGCCTTTTTCTTGGTGATGCTTAAGCATCAAGTTGTAGTTCATTTTATAGATATGATCTCCTGAAAGAATAAGTACATAATCAGGCTGATAATCCTTAATAAAACGAAAATATTGTTTGATTGCGTGAGCAGTTCCTTTTTGCCATAAAACATCTTCTGATTTTGAATAAGGAGTAAGGAATTTGATTCCTCCATCAATATAATCCAAATCCCAAGATGCTCCGGAACCGATGTAATTCATAAGTTCGAAGGGCTCATATTGTGTTACGATTCCGCAGGTTTTAATGTTGCTGTTGGATATGTTACTCAAAGTAAAATCAATAAGGCGATATTTTGCTCCAAAAGATACAGCTGGCTTAGCTGTAGTTTTGGTAATATCGCCTAATCTAGTTCCTCTTCCACCTACTAAAATCATTGATATAAGTTTAGTCATGTTTTATCATTCCTTAACAAACTTGATTATACAGATTGATAGGGGAGAAATATTGATAGATATTGATTGTTGATATCCGTGATTAAATTCTTCAATAGTAGTTATAGGTTCACCGTTATAGATATTAGATCCTCCGTAAATATCTTTGTCTGAATTCAAGATTTCCTCATACCTACCTTTTTCCGGTACGCCTAGTTTAAATTCATGGTAAGGTATAGGTGTCATATTCATTACCACTATAGAAAAGTTCTTTTTATCTTTCCCAAAGCGGATAAAACTAAAGATTGATTGATCATAATTGGTTTGATCAATCCATCTAAAGCCTTCAGGGTCATGATCCAATTCATAAAAACATGAATGATGATTGTAAACTGCAATTAAATCTTTTACAAAGCGGTTTGCTTTGTTATGCATCGGATATTCTAACAAATGCCAATCTAACTCTTCTTTATCTCTCCACTCATGCATCTGGGCAAATTCTCCACCCATAAAAAGTAATTTTTTACCGGGATGAGTAAATTGTAAACCGAGTAAGATTCGGTAATTTGCAAACTTTTGCCAGTAATCACCAGGCATTTTGTCAACTAAAGCTCTTTTACCATGAACTACTTCATCATGAGATAACGGAAGAATAAACCGTTCAGAATAAGCATAAACCATACTGAAAGTAATTAAATCATGATGATATTTACGATAAATCGGGTCTTTTTCAAAATATCTTAAAGTATCATTCATCCAACCCATATTCCATTTATAATCAAAACCAATTCCCCCATCTAAAACACTGGTTGTTAAATTGGGAAATGTCGTTGAATCTTCTGCGAATAAAAGCAGCGAACTGTCTTTTTCTTTGATTGAATAAGAAAGGTTCTTTAAAAATTCAATAGCTCCATAATTAGTCCCGACGTGCATATTACCTAAATAGTAGATAATATTAGAAACTGCATCGATTCTAAAACCGTCGATATGAAAATAATCAACCCAGAAGAAAGCGTTTGAAATTAAAAAACTTTTCACGATTCCTTTGCCTAGGTCTAAGTTGATAGTACCCCAAACAACATTTTCTCTAATATTATTGTCCTCATATTCATATAGAGGTTCACCGTCAAAAAGATATAAGCCATGAGCATCTTTACAGATATGACCAGGAACCCAGTCCATGATGACTCCGATACCAGCTTCATGACATTTGTCGATTAAATACATTAAATCCTTAGGAACTCCATACCTAGAAGTAGCACTGTAATACCCAGTTCCTTGATATCCCCAGCTTTCATCTAGTGGATGTTCAACTATTGGCATGATTTCTATATGTGAGAACCCTTGTTCTAAGATATAGGGAATTAATAAATCGACTAATTCGTTATACTTATGAAAACTACCATCAGGTTTTGTCATCCAACTTCCAAGATGGAGTTCATAAACTGACAGCTTTTCTTCATAATGATTTAATTTTTTTCGCTTTTTAAGATATTCTTGATCGTGCCAAACGAAACCGTCAATGTCATATACTTTTGAACTAGTTTCAGGACGATTATCAGAAAAATATGCATAAGGATCGGCTTTAAAAATTGTCGCTCCATAGCTTGTGACGATACAATACTTGTATTTCTCCCATTCGCCGATTCCCGGAATAAAAAGATGATAAATTCCATATTCATCTTCTTTTTCCATAACATGGGTTCTAGAATCCCAACCATTAAAGTCACCGACAACGGAGACAATTTTAGCGTGTGGTGCATAAACGCGAAAATCAGTTCCGGTTATATTACCGGAATCATCCTTAACCAAATGCGAGCCAAAGAGTTTATAAGCTTCCTTAAGTTTACCTTCATTAAACAGATATAAATCTAATTCATTCATCAATCTTCACACCCCTTTATTAGGTCTTTAATGATCTCATAACGATAACCTTTAGCTAATAGTTTGGTTATCAAAAAATTATTTAGATTTGAATCTATTGCTTTTTTTCGGTACTTTTGTTTCAGGATTAATATGTCTTTTTTAACAGCTTCTTCTTCATTAAATTGTGATTTAATGAAATTAGATTCTTGGTTTAACAAAGAAATAACGTTTTGATAATTGAAACCCTTGTTCATTAGAAATGCTATCAAATTTTTTTTCAATTTTAACCAAGAATCATTTTTAATTGATTTAACTTTTTTGTCTAACCAGTATTTAAGATTATCAGCAAATTCTTCTTTATAATCATTAATTTGAAAAGAATTAATTAGTTTTTGACTTAGACCTTTACTTTTTAAATCATCAAGGATTTTTATAGGCCCAATTTTTTTAAAGTTTATCGCTTCTTCAAGATAGTTATTTAAGTAAGTTTCATCATCTATTGCTTTTATCGATTTAAGCTTATCTAAATAATACTCAGGTTCTAAAATCTGATTTTTTTCTAAGTAAGCGACAATCTCCGATTCTGTCCGCATTTTATAAAGAGCGAAATTTAATACTTTTTGATATATTCTATCTTTATTAGCCTCTGATAAAAACTGATTATATAGCTCTGATGTTAATTCTTTGTTTTTTATCAGTCGGTATTGAATAACCAAATCTTCCGAGATTTTATGTTTTTCAATTTCTCCTTCATTTTCAATTTCAGCTTGATAAAAACGGCCTTTTTTGATGAGTTCTTTGACTTTAATCATTGGTTTTACTGGCTACTAGATAGGCATAGATAAATCCATCTAAATCGCCATCTAGGACTTTTTCTCCGTTTCCAGTTTCATAATTTGTCCGATGATCTTTAACCATCGTATAAGGATGAAAAACATAGGAACGTATCTGTGAACCAAATGCATTAGCTTTATAATCGTTAAAAGCGTCTAGTTGATTCTGTTGTTTCTCGCGTTCAAGTTTATAGAGTTTCCCTTTTAAAACTCTCATAGCAATTTCTCGATTTTGAATCTGTGATCTTTCATTTTGACAGGATACTACTATTCCCGTAGGAAGATGGGTGATTCTCACTGCTGAATCAGTTGTGTTAACACCTTGACCACCTTTCCCGCTTGATCTAAACGTGTCAACTCGTAAATCTTCTTCATCAATATTTATTTCGATTTCTTCAGCTATCTCCGGGATTACTGTCACTGATGCAAAAGAGGTATGTCTCCTACTCGATGAATCAAAGGGCGAAATTCTAACCAATCTGTGAACTCCTGACTCAGATTTTAAATAGCCATAAGCATAGGCGCCGCTAATGAGTATTGTTGCGGATTTTAATCCCGCCTCATCACCATCCAAATAATCAAGAACTTTGACCTTATAGTTTCTAATATCAGCGTATCTTAAATACATTCTAAATAACATTTGTGCCCAATCTTGAGATTCGGTACCACCGGCTCCAGGATGAAATTCAACAATTGCGTTAAATTTATCATACTCTTCATTTAATAGCACCTTAAGCGTTAATTCTTTGTTTAACTTGTTAAACTCAGAAATTAATCTTAAGGTTTCTGTTTCATTAATAGTTTCTCCGTCTTCAGCTAGTGTAATTGATAATTCGATAGTCTCAAAAATATCTTTGATATGATTAAAAGTATCGATGAGACTACTTAACTCATTGTTCTCTTGGATAACGGTCTGAGCTTTTTGTTGATCAGACCAAAAATCTGGAAGTAAAGTCAGTTTTTCCAGTTGCTTTTGTTTATCTTGTTTGGCCTCTAAATTGAAGTTTTCTTCAAGTTTAGCAAACTCTTTTTCTAAATCGTAAAACTCTTTTTTTAAATCATCGAGAAGCATAGGTTTCTCCTAATTATCATTTCTACCGTGACAATGTTTATATTTTTTTCCGCTTCCACAAGGACAAGGATCGTTTCTGCCAACTTTTTCTCCGACTTTTCTTGGAGCTTTCTTTGTCTCTTGATCTTCTTTACCTGAATAAGCACGGATTGGTTTAGCAACTTGTACTCTTTCTGTATTTTGTCTCACTTGAGCTTTAAGTACGTAGCGAGTCACGTCATCTTGGATATTTTGAATCATTGTTTCAAACATGTTGAAACCAACTTCTTGATATTCTCTAAAGGGATTAATTTGTCCATAACTTTGTAAGGTTACCGCCTGTCTCAATTCACTCATTGAGTCAATGTGTTGAACCCAGTATGTATCAACCACTCTTAAAGTAATGGCTTTCAAAAAGTCATTAAAGACTTTTTCTCCGACTAAAGCTTTTTTAGCTTCTAAATCTTTTTTGGCCATATCTAGTATATAATCAAAAAGATTAGTTTCAGTTTTTAAGAGTTCATTGTCAATAGCATCAACAGGGAAATATTTTTTTAAAGCATTGCCAAGCTCGTCTTTGTTATGCATAGCCAAGGTTCTTTCAATTACTTGTCTAACCATATTATAAGTAAGTTCTTCAATTGATTCTAAGAATAATACATCAGTTCTTTGTGAGTAAATAATCTCTCTTTGTTTTCTTAAAACTTCATCATATTGCAATACGGTCTTCCGACGATCAAAGTTATTTCCTTCAATTTGTTTTTGCGCTCTAAGAATCATTTTAGAAAACATTTTATAGTCCAGAGGAACTTCAGAACCTTCTTTTCCCGAGGAAGTAATCATACTTATCATATTTTTGAAACGTTCGCCACCAAACCTAAGCATTAGTTCATCATCAGCAGAGATAAAAAATCTGGAGTATCCTGGATCTCCTTGACGACCAGAACGTCCTCTAAGCTGATTATCAATACGTCTTGACTCATGTCTTTCAGTACCGATTACCGCAAGACCTCCTAGTTCTACAACGCCTTCACCAAGTTTAATATCAGTACCACGACCAGCCATGTTAGTTGCGATAGTAACCGCATATTTTTGTCCGGCATTAGCAACTATTTCTGCTTCTCGTTCATGTTGTTTAGCGTTTAATACGTTATGTTTAACACCGTTTTTTCTTAACAGCGATGATAAAAGTTCCGAACTTTCAATTGATATTGTCCCAACTAACATCGGTTGTCCAAGTTTATATCTTCTGGTTATTTCTTCGGCTAAAGTTTTATATTTAGCTTCCATAGTTGCGAAAATTAAATCATTGTCATCGATTCTTATTACTGGTTTATTAGTAGGAATCTCAACTACTAACATGTTATAGATATTTCTGAATTCTTCTTCTTCAGTTTTTGCTGTACCGGTCATACCTGATAGTTTGGAATACATTCTAAAGAAGTTTTGGAAGGTAATAGTAGCTAGGGTAGTAGTCTCTTTCTTAATCTCAACAGCTTCTTTAGCTTCTAAAGCCTGGTGCAAACCTTCAGAGAATTGTCGACCATGCATCAACCTTCCTGTAAATTGGTCAACAATAATAACTTTACCATCTTGTACAACATAATCAACGTCTTTAGTCATGATGAAATTCGCTCTTAAAGCATTGTTGATATGATGGAGTAAAACCACATTATTAACATCATAAAGATTATCTAAATTAAAGAAATTTTCTGCTTTTGCTATACCTTCTTGAGTTAGAGTAATCGTTTTATCTTTAATATCTAATTCATAGTGTTCATCGCTTAACCCAATAGCGAAATAGTTAGCTTGCTTATAAAGATCAGCGGTATTTTTCGCCCCACCAGAAATAATTAAAGGTGTTCTTGCTTCATCAATAAGTATTGAGTCGACCTCATCGATGATGGCAAAATTTAAGTTCCTTTGAACAATATTTTCCTTGTATATTACCATGTGATCTCGCAAATAATCGAAACCTAGTTCGTTATTAGTTGAATAAAGAATATCTGATTGATATACCTCGCTTTTTTCTTGAGGATTTAATTCTCTAGTATTTAAACCTACAGTAAGTTGAAGGAACTTGAATAAATCGCCGATTTCACCTTCTGCTTCACGACGAGCTAAATAATCATTGACTGTAACGATATGGACCCCTAATCCGGTCAAAGCATTTAAGTATGCCGGCATTACTGCGGTTAGGGTTTTA
>Ga0172382_10010035_pt1 | contig 12787 bp, 13 predicted proteins | sample Leawel138RmetaG_FD_122245 | JGI IMG/M metagenome (GOLD analysis project Ga0172382, IMG submission 122245) | Leachate microbial communities from a municipal landfill in Southern Ontario, Canada - Leachate well 138R metaG | ecosystem: Engineered > Solid waste > Landfill > Unclassified | place...
AACGAATCATTTAATATTAAAAAAGATGTGACTATTTCCATTGGAATTTCAACAACACATCCCAATTCACATAAGGCCATTGATAATTTTGTAAGTCTTGCAGATTTGCAATTATATGCAAGTAAAGAAAGCGGGAAAAACAAAATATCATCCACAACATATAAGTGAAATTAGAAGATCTATCCGATGATAGGTCTTTTTTATGATAAGAGTTATATATAAATTCTAGAGTTAAAATCATTTTCAATTAAACACACTAAAAGCATCGAATTCACATGCTATAATAAAACTATCAAAAAATTGGAGATTAGAATGAAAAATCTTTATCGAGTCAGTGCTTTTACATACCTTTTAAAAGGTGGGAATAAAGCTGGAGTTTATCTTAGTGCAGATGATTTAAAAGATGAAGAAATGCAATCTATTGCTCATGACTTAGGCTATAGTGAAACAGCGTTTGTTATGAAAAGCAAGGTTGCAGATTTTAAAGTGCGATTTTTTACACCTTTAAATGAAGTTGATCTATGTGGTCATGCCACAATTGCAACTTTTCATGTTTTAAAAGAACTTAAAATTATTAAACCAGGGTTTTACACACAAGAAACTAAAGCGGGTATTTTAAAATTACATATTTTAGATGATGAGATTTATATGCAACAAAAACTTCCCGTTTATGGAAAGTATATTGACATAAATGAAATTGAAACCTGTTTTGACCACATTGCATATCATGAAATTTATCAACCAATGGTTGTATCCACAGGTTTATGCGAAATCTTTGTACCAGTCAGCAATCAAAAAATACTAAATGATTTAATCCCGAAATTTGATAAGATTGCTGAAATATCAAAAAAATACCAAGTCATAGGTATTCACGTATTTTCATTAGATGATGAAATTGATGCATATGGAAGAAACTTTGCACCCATGGTTGGAATTAATGAAGAGAGTGCTACTGGGACGTCAAATGGTGCATTAGCATGTTATTTATACAGATTTCATCAACAAAAAACATCGTATATTTTAAGACAAGGCTACCAAATGAATCTGCCATCAGAAATTAAGGTTCACCTAGAGTTGATGGATCAGGAAATCAAAACCATTTGGGTTGGTGGTAAAGCAAGTATTTTAGAAGATAATGAATCATAAGGAGGAAGTTCAATCATTTTTAAACAAAGAGACATGAAATCGATTAAAGAACTTAAAAAGGATTTAGAAAAAGGCTTAATTACAAGTGTTGAACTGGTCGAAGAAGCGATTAAAAATCACCAAAATTGGTTAGATAAAAATGCTATTGCATCCATTCATCCAAAAGCATTAGAGATTGCTAAAACATGTGATGAAGAAAGAAAAAAAGGGAATATTAAAGGCTCACTTCATGGCATTCCGATCGTCATCAAGGACAATATCTTATATCAAGATGGCACAATCACATCGTGTAATTCATATGCATTTCATGATTTTTATCCGCCTTATAATGCATCGATTATTGCAATGCTTGAAAATGCGGGAGCAATCCTCATCGGGAAAGCAAATCTATCAGAGTTTGCATATTTCATGAGCGATGATAAAATGCCATCAGGTTATGGCTCGATGCATGGCCAAGTGAAACATCCATTTGATGAAAAAATAGATCCATATGGATCATCGACTGGAAGTGCGGTAGCTGTTAAATTAGGTATCGTTCCAGGTGCAATCGGAACAGAAACGAATGGATCATTAATGGCACCCGCTTATCAAACACAAATTGTTTCTTATAAACCAACATTTGGTTATGTTTCGAAATATGGCATTATTCCAATTTCTCCAACACAAGATACAGCAGGTCCTATGGCACAAACGGTTTATGATTGCGCTATGATCATGGACGCCATTAATCAAGAAGATATTAACGATTTGGACACGCATGGACTTAAACGTTGTTCATCTTTTGTTAAGTATATTGAAGCACATAAGGTTAAAGGAAATGTGGGGCTTCTTAAATTGTCAAATCACGCCTATAGTAGTGAAGATGAAGAAGTATACCAAAATGCAAAACAAAAATTGTTAAATCTAGGCTTCAATGTGAAAGAGCTCGTCATTGAACATCCTAAATTAGATAACCAATCAACACTTCTTATTGAATTTAAATATGCGATGAACCAATTTCTAAAAGGAGTTAAGGGCTATACACCACATCAAAGTTTAAGTGATATTATCGAATTTAATAAAAAACATCAAGAAAGATGTTTAAAATATGGTCAAACGATTTTGGAAGCATCCAATCAAACAGATGGTGACTTAAAGGGGAATACATATCAAAAATTTAGAGAAAACTTGTTAAAAGAAGCGAGTATTCTTGAAAATTTAATGATTGAACATGATTTAATCTCGATTGCAGCGCCACTATGGATGGGATTTGCTCCAATTTATGGTAATCCATCCGTATGTATTCCTGAAGGCATATATCACGGATTACCAAAATCGATGGTTTTTGTAGGTAAAAAGTATCACGATCATGAATTATTAAATCTCGCACATAGGTATCAAATGGAACAATAAAATCATAAAAAATGCCAATCTGATGACTGGCATTTTTATTTTATTAAGATTTATTTCTCGATTTAATAATGAATGAAGAAATGAGAGAACCTATAAACATGCCTAAAGCAATGGATGCCATAATTAAATAGCCCAATCTACCCCAGTCCTGAGATAAAAACCCCAGAATGGCAAATACAATTGTTACTGTAAGAAATATACCTGGAATTAAAAATAACAATTTCATATTCCTTTTAGTAATTAAAGATGTTAAAAAATATGAGATTAAAGTAGAGATGAGAAGTAATAATAAAATTGGCCATAACTTTTCCATAAAAATTCCACCTTTCAAAAGCTCTATGTGTGACATACATTATATATCGGAAATGTGATTGCGTCATTTAAAAAGCATTTTTATCTATTTTTACAAATAACATCAATTCTTTACCCATATATATAAAGTAAAAAAAATATATGAAAAAGCTTAATATCGAAAGCATATCGATATCAAGCTTTTAATTTGTTAACTATTCAATTCATACCACTCAGATACATCTTTAGATGTCATAGGTTTGGCATAATAGTATCCTTGAGCATAATCACAGCCTTTTGAAATGACCAGATCTGCAACTTCTTTGGTTTCAACACCCTCTACAATGACTTTATAGCCTAAATTTTTCGATAACTCAATCGTTGATTCTACGATTGTTAGCATTGGATGATCATTGACAATATTTTGAATAAAGAAACGATCAATTTTAATGAAATGAATGGGAAATTGAGTTAAATAAGCTAATGAAGAATATCCAGAACCAAAATCATCTAATGATATTTTTATGCCTTGATCGACAAAATTTTGAAGAATTTTACGACTTTCTGTGGGATTAATCATTAAAGTAGATTCTGTAAGTTCAAACTCGATTAAATGTGTCAGCACATCATAATCTTTGATGATTTCCATGGAACGATCATAAAATTTTGGATCATATAGATTTTTTGCAGATACATTAATTGAAATCGGGAGATTATGACCTTGATTCATCATTTCTTTGCACTTGATGAGTGCATTTTTTAATACCCAATCGGTAAAAGTGTGTATTAATTTGGTTTCTTCAATCAGTGGAACGAAGACATCTGGTGGAATATTACCTCTTGTTGGATGATTCCAGCGTGTTAAAGCCTCAAATCCGAAAGTTTTTTGAGTTGATAAATCAATTTTAGGTTGAAAAACTAGGAAAGTTTCTTTGTTTATCAGTGCTTCATTAAAAGACGCGAGTAACTCGTAATCAGTTCGTCTTCTATATTTTTCTTTATCACCAATGACATAGAGTAAATTGTTAATCTGGGCATGTCTAGCCGATACGTCAGAGTCCTCAAATACGGTAACAGTTTTACATTCACCAAACGAATGACAAGTCGTTACACCAATTGAAAAATCTACGTAAAGTGGGACATTTTTAATTTGCTTTGTTTCTTTAATGATGGCAATCACTTTTTTAACATCAGATTCTAATTCATTAAAAGGAGTCATGACCCAAAGTTTGTTGCTATCAGATTGGACGATATATGATTTTTCAGGCAAACCACGCTTTAAATCGACAAATATTTGATGAATTAAACTGTGATAAATTTGAATACCAAGAATATCAATGATATTGTGGTGATTATTGATTAATACTGTAAATATCGAATATGTTGAAAAGTCTAGTGACTCATAAATTTTTTTCAAATGGTTTGTATTCGGCACTAATGTTTCTTGATTGACTGACATGAGGTTTTCGATGTGATCTGCATCTTTTCTTAAACGATTTGAAGCATAACCGATAATAAGACCCACTAAGATAAAAATGAGCATTCGATATAGCCAATTCACAGGATCTTGCATCTCATTCGTGAGTGTATCGATTGGCATCAAAGGTCCCAAAAGAATAGCCGCAACAAAAGCGATAAATCCACCAACATATGGACCATAAAAAATACCTGCTAAAATAATTGGAATATACATTGAATGAGAATAGACAAACTTAATACCACCAGTTGAGTAAACTAAAAAATAAATCAGTGGTAATAAAATGATGATTAAAAATAAAATGTAGGGGTTCTTTTTGATGGCTATCCAATCATCAATAATAAATTTAAGACTCTTTCGACTTTTTTTATGTTGCATGACGATACCTTAATTAACCGATATTTTGTTTATTGTTATTATTAGTATACACCACATTGATATCAAACAGGCAAAAATTGTTTCAAAATTACTTCATTAATTTAATTAGTATTGCAATCCATGATCATTGTAAGTATTCATCGATGAAGTACTGATTATCTCTATTATAAATAGTGATTATTGTGATAATATCATGATGGAGATGATCATATGATTCATTTAAAAGAACTCGATAAAAATAATTTATTTGAAGTAATTAAAATTCACGATACGCTCACGGAATACCAAAAAAGATGTGTTGCACCTAATGTTGTATCGATTGCACAAGCTTATGTGAATCCACAAGCATGGCCACGCGTCATCTATCATGATACAGAAATCATTGGATTTGTTATGATCTCATTGCATGATGAAGATATTCCAAAAGAAGATCAACCTAGTTATTATTTATGGCGACTCATGATTAAAAAGGATGCACAAAACCATGGATTTGGGAAAAAAGTCCTAGATATCATTGTTCATAAAGCGAAAGAAGAAAAACAAAAATATTTATACACATCCTGTGAGATGGAAGATTCGATGCCTTACAAATTCTACATCGCTTATGGCTTTATAGATACTGGATTAAACGATGGAGAACAAGTTTTAAAACTGAAATTATAAAAAATATTTTTAGAACAGATGGTAAAGCATCTGTTTTTTTATGAAAAGAAAAAGCACAATTGATTGTATAATGGAAACAAATAACTAGAGGAGCTTACAATGTATTTGACATCGAAAAAAGAGAGATTATCTTATGGTGGATGGTTTATTGGACAAAATATCATCTACATGCTTGTTACATCATATTTAGCCATATATTTAACCGATGAAGTTGGGATTGTTGAAGGTGTGGTTGCTACACTTTTTCTTGTAGCACGCATATGGGATGCAGTCAATGATCCGATGTTTGGCGGTATTGTTGATAAAGTTAAACCCAAAAAAGGTAAATTTAAACCTTGGGTAGATGGTGTTACACTTTTTATCCCATTGATCACGATTGCATTATTTTGGAAATTTGATACATCTGGGACATTTACTATTGTTTATGCATATATTGCTTACATTGTTTGGGGAATGCTTTATACCATCAGTGATGTTCCAATTTTCGCACTGGCGACGACGATGACAGATATACCCGATGAGCGAGTTAAAATTATGTCTATTGGGCGTTTAGCAGCAGCAATCGCTTCGATATCTGTGGGCTTAGTTGCGCCTCAATTTATTTCAAATCTTGGGTATGCGACAACCGTCATCATTTTAATGGCATTAGCTTTGGTTTTAATGTTACCGTTGAGATTTTTTGTTAAAGAACGTATCTTATACAAGAGAAATAGTATGGTAACACTGAAATCGATGTTTCATGCGATATTTTCAAATAAATATTTGCTCATCTTTTATGGTGGTTACTTAGCCATTACAGCGACTCTAACTTCAATGACAATTGCTCCTTATTTTGCAAAATGGAATTTAGGTGATATTGGTACGCAAACGACAATTATGGCAACGATGGCTTTACCTATGTTTTTGATTCCCATCCTAACACCATGGCTTGTTAAAACATTTGGTAAAAGAAAACTATTAATTTATGGACTTGGATCCTCAATCATACTTTCAGTGATTCAATATTTTTTAGGGTACAACAACTTTGCTTTATTTCTCATTTTAAATGCACTAAAGAGTATCGGTCTATTTATGCCCATGCTTATGATGGGAATATTTAGTGCAGATTGTGTTGAATATGGAGCATATACAACGAAAGAACGCAACGAAGGCGTTATTTTTAGCGTTCAAACATTTTCTACAAAACTCGGTGGTGCAATCGCAAGTGCTTTGTCACTTTTAGTCATTAGAGCTTATGGATATTCCGGTGTTGCGAGTAGCCAAACAGATGAAGCACTTGAAGGTATTTGGGTGACGATCAGTTTAATTCCTACCATTGGATTAGTCATTGCATTTATTATTTTTGGACTATGGTATAAGTTATCAGAAAAAGACGTTGAACGCATGGTTAATGAAATGAAGGAACAACAACTGATTATTGAACAAGAAATGTAGGTGAAATTATGGAAGATTTGAAAAACATATTAAAGCAATTAACACTTGAAGAAAAACTTGATTTAATTTCAGGGAAAGACTTTTGGCATCTACATGCTTTAGATCAATTCGGATTAAAATCTATTATGGTCACGGATGGCCCTCATGGGTTAAGAAAGCAATTAGTTAAAGGTGAACATATCGGTTTATCAGAAAGTGTTGAAGCAACATGCTATCCAACAGCTAGTTTGCTTGCTAGCACATGGGATGTTCATTTAATTGAAGACTTGGGAAAACATTTGGGTCTTGAATGTAGAAGTGAAGAAGTTTCAGTTTTACTAGGGCCAGGAGCAAATATTAAACGGAACCCACTTTGTGGAAGAAATTTTGAATATTTCAGTGAAGATCCTGTACTTTCTGGTAAAATTGCTGCTGCGTGGATTAAGGGAGTTCAAAGTCAAGGCGTAGGAGCTTCTTTAAAGCACTATGCCATGAATAACCAAGAATCTCATCGCATGATTGTTGATGCAATTGTTGATGAAAGAACGATGAGAGAACTTTATTTGAAATCATTTGAAATTGCGGTTAAAGAAGCGAATCCTTGGACAGTGATGTGTTCATATAATAAAGTGAATGGTACTTACTTGAGTGAAAACAAAGTATTACTAACTGATATATTAAAGAAAGAATGGAATTATCAAGGACTCACCGTGACGGATTGGGGTGCTTGTAATGATCGAGTGTTGGGCATAAAAGCTGGCCTTGATTTAGAAATGCCCGGAAGTCATGGTGTCCATCACCGGGAAATCAAAAAAGCTTTAAAGGATCAGACTTTGAACCATGAAGAACTTGATCACGCAGTCATGAATGTTTTAAAACTCATTCAAAAAAGTAATGAAAATCTTAAAGTGCAAACAAGTCCATATAATCAAGAACTCCATCATCAATTTGCAAGAAAAGTTGCTGGTGAAGGCATCGTACTATTAAAAAATGATGATCAATTATTACCGATTAAGGAACATCAAAAAGTAGCACTCATTGGAGCATTTGCGAAACAACCAAGATATCAAGGTAATGGAAGTAGTTTAATTAAGCCCACTCAAATCTCTTCACTCTATGATGCACTTTATAATCGAATGAGTTCAAACTTAACATATGCTGAAGGATATGATTTAATGCAGGATGTCATTAATCAAGAATTCGAACAAAAAGCTTTAGAAGTTTCTAAAGAAGCCGATGTGGTTATCATTATGGCTGGATTGACAGAAAGCTATGAATCTGAAGGGTTTGATCGAAAGCATTTAAGTATTCCTAAAAACCAAGAATCGCTTATAAAAGCCATTTCAAGTGAATGTAAGCATGTGGTTGTCATCTTATCAAATGGCGCACCCGTTTTAATGCCTTGGAAGGATAAGGTTTCATCGATTGTTGAAGGATATTTAGGTGGTCAAGCATCAGGTTTAGCACTTAGTGATATTCTTTTAGGTGATGTTAACCCTTCAGGAAAGCTTGCTGAAACATTCCCAAACAACCTTGAAGAAGTATTATCTTCTAAAAATTTTCCGGGAGATCATCGTCAAGTGCTCTATAAGGAAGGATTATATATTGGATATCGTGCGTATGATTCAATGGATATCAAACCATTGTTTCCGTTTGGGCATGGATTATCTTATACAACATTTCTATATTCCAATTTAGTTATTAAAAAGGAATCTAACTTAATTAAAATATCATTGAAAATTACAAATACTGGTGATCGAAAAGGTAAAGAAATCATTCAACTCTACGTTTCTTTAAATCAGAGTAAAGTTTATAGACCCCGAAAAGAACTTAAGGCATTTAAGAAAATTGAATTAAATCCTCAAGAAGAAAAGGAAATAACATTTGAGATTTCAACTCATGATTTAGCTATCTATCAAAAAGGATTCAAAGTAGAATCCGGAACATACGATTTTTATATTGGAGCGTCATCTTCTGATATCCGATTATCTGAAAAAATGATCATTGAATCTAGTGATGAAGTTGTTGCTGATAATATTTTAGCTTATCATGATATCAATAAATCATTTAATCCATCGAATAGAGATTATGAAAAATTGTTGGGATACATAATACCACCAATTCAACAAGTGAAACCTTACCATTTAAATTCAACCATTGGTGAAATCAAGCATACCACGATTGGAAAGATGCTTTATAAGATGGTCAAAAAGGAATATGCCAGTGTCGCTGGCAAACATCCTACTCAAGCGATGATTGATATGCTAGAGGCATCTGTCAATGAAATGCCTTTAAGATCTCTCGTATTATTTAGCGATGGTAAGTTATCTAAAGACCGAGCATTAGGGATGATTGATCTTTTGAACCATCATCCGATTAGAGGCATTTGGAGATTAATTAAAGGATAGAGCATCATCTAAATTTAATGTAAGCTTAAGTGATATGATGTGATTAAAAGGGGTGGTTCGATGTTTCAAAAAGATTTCATTCGAAAACACATCATTGAATACATAACATTTGATCTTGCAATGTTATTTTATATTTTTCAATTTTATGTTTATGTCACGTTATTCGGACATAGCGCATATACTTTCTTAACAATGTTTTTTAATCTCTATTTTTTAATCACACCAATCCTATTATTTTTCCTTAAATCATACAAAGAAAAAGATCTTGTAACAAGACTTTATGTGGATCTTTATTTTGCGATAAGCTTATCGATGTTGCTGATTTCGCGTGTGATTTATTCAACTTTGATGACAATCGAATGGCAGGCATTATTAATTCCTATTATTTTAATTTTTTTGGTATTATATCGAGTTTATATTTATAAAAAATTTGGATTGCATAAGACTCACCTCATATGGTTTAAAATATTTGCGATCCTTTTAAATCTTTTATCGCTTCTTGGTTTATTTGTTCATATGATGTTTTATCAAGGTTAAGTTTTAGATTTGGAGGATGATGAAAATGTGTGGTAGATTCACTTTGGTAGTTACTTATGAAGAATTACTCGAAATTTTAGATAAAAATTATGAGATTAAATCATTTGAATCAAAACATGAATTGCCAAGATATAATATAGCTCCAACACAAGATGTTATTTCTATTATTCACGATGGAGAAAAATATCGTGCGGGTTATTTAAAATGGGGTCTTGTACCATCTTTTGCAAAAGATGAAAAAATTGGTCTTAAAATGATAAATGCAAAAGCAGAAACATTATTGGAAAAACCATCATTTGCTAAACTTATCGAAACAAAGCGTTGTGTGATTTTAGCAGATAGTTTTTATGAATGGAAAAAAGATGAGCACATTAAGACGCCTTATCGTATATCAATTTTAGATCAGAAAGTATTCCCACTCGCTGGTTTAAGAAGTGTTTATCAAAGAGAAGATGGATCAAAGCTTCACACAGTAACTATCATTACAACTGAAGCAAACACATTCATGAAAGAAATTCATGAACGCATGCCTGTGATTTTAACGAAAGAGTCCGAAAAGATTTGGCTTAATTTAAACAATCAAAATATTCAACAAATCCTTTCATGTCTCAAACCATATGATGATCATCTGATGCAATCATATCAAGTGTCCTCATATGTCAATTCAAGTCTTCATGAAGATGAAAACTGTATTAAACGTGTATAATGAGGGTAGAATCAACTATCATGGAAAAGAGGATTATTGAAATGTCAATTTATGAATACAAAGTCCAAAAAATGGATGGCAGTTATGTAGGGCTCGATCTCTACAAAGGAAAAGTGTTGCTTATTGTGAATACTGCACCTAAATGTGGATTTGCTCCTCAGTATGAAGGGTTAGAAAAACTTTATGAAACGTATAAAGACAAGGGATTTGAAATTCTTGATTTTCCATCAAATCAATTTATGAATCAAGCACCAGGATCAAATGAAGAAATTAAATCATTTTGTGAACTAACCTATGGCACACAGTTTGAAACATTTGCTAAAATAGATGTCAACGGCAATCATGCAATTCCTCTTTATGAGTTCTTAAAATTGGAACAAAGAAAAGACTATAAAGGTAATAAAGTGGCATTCATGTCTAAATTATTTGGTAATAACAAAATTAGATGGAACTTCACGAAGTTTTTAGTGGATCGAAATGGAAATGTTGTAAAACGTTTTGCGCCATCTTATGAACCAGAAAAAATTGAATCTTTTATTAAAGAGTTGCTATAAAAATACTCCAGTGCAAACACACTGGATTTTTATTTCTTAACAGATAAAAAGAGGTGATTCAAAATGATAATTGTGAAAATCATATTTGCTATTGGATTCATATTGATGATTACTTTGAACATATTAGCCAATGCATTACCATTCAATGGTAAGACAACTGGCCAAGTCTCAGATCAATATGACAATTTATTTACTCCTTCTGGGATGACTTTTTCCATTTGGGAAGTAATCTATGTTTTATTATCGCTAGTTTTGGTATATTTACTCTTTAAACCAAATACATATTTTGAACAACAAGTTAATTTGAAAATCATTATTTTATTAACCGCATTATCATTTTTTAATGGTTTATGGATTGTTTTATGGCATTATGATCAAATTATTCTAACTTTATTTGTTATGATATTTTTACTTGTGATTTTAGGCATTCTTTTCACATTAATTCCGGCAAGTGAAACGCTAATTAAAATCACGGTTAGTATATATTTTGGTTGGATATCTGTAGCAACGATTGCGAACGTGACGGTTCTATTGACGAAATATCAATTTAATGGATTTGGCATAAACCTGATTTATTGGTTACTATTTATCTTGATCATTGGTGTCATACTCTCTATGCTTGTCTTATTTTATACAAGAAATACTCTCTACGTTTTTGTCATCATTTGGGCTTATTTGGGAATTCTCATGAAACACATTAGTGTTACTGGTTGGAATAGGACATATCCAATTGCTATATATACTTTAATTGTTTTACTCGTTATTTTAGTCAATGCGACCCTATTCACATTTTTTAAAAATGATTTTAAACTTTATCTATAAAAAAAGTTGAGTTTCCTCAACTTTTAATTCATCCATTGATCTTGACGTTTTTTCTCAATTTTATCTAACTTTTTTTGAATTGCAGGTTCATAAGGTGTCATGAATTGAATAAAAACAAATCCAATAATTAAGCCACCAATGTGGCCTTCAATACTGATGGAAGGTATTAAGAATGTAAATAAAATATTAATAATAATGAGGTTTCGAATGGATCTTATTGCTTGGAAGTGAAACCACTCTTTGCGAGTGAATGTTAATAATAAAAGTGCACCAATAATCCCATAGATTGCTCCACTAGCCCCGATTGTGACAGAATTAGGTTTTAACAAGACCACAGCAACCGAAGATCCTAATGCAGAAATTAAGTATATGAGGCTATATCGCATACTTCCGATCAGGCGTTCTAAGTGTCCACCCAAATAAAAGAGAGCTACCATGTTAAAAAGAGCATGCAAAATACTACCATGTAAAAAAGCAGTGGTAATTAATCGATAATATTCGCCCAATTCGGTAACAAATGGTGGGTATAATGCACCTAATTTAACCAGTGTATCCACATTGAATCCACCCATAAATAATGTGACAAACATCATCAAAATATTTAAAATTAAAAAAACCATCGTGATGGGTTGAAATATAAAATATGTTTTTATTATTTTCTTGTAGTTTATTTGCATGTTATCCTCCATCCTTTGTTATTATACTTGTATAAAGAATTAATTACAAATTAAGTGGTTTTATCTTAAATTATGTAAAATCTTGGATTTTCATTTATAATGAAGGTAAGAGTACTAAAGGGGTGAGTTCCTTGAAGAGCTTCGTGAAAAGTCAGTCTATATTAACAGGAATCGTCCTTTTCATTCTATTTGCAGGATTGACGATTCTATTTGGTACGACTTTTACAAATATTCAAACACAAACACAAGAAAATCTTGAACTCTATCGCAATCAAATCGAATCTGAGGTTGCCCTCTTTTTTGCTGCATTTGAAAATGAACTC
>Ga0172382_10010037_pt1 | contig 12785 bp, 15 predicted proteins | sample Leawel138RmetaG_FD_122245 | JGI IMG/M metagenome (GOLD analysis project Ga0172382, IMG submission 122245) | Leachate microbial communities from a municipal landfill in Southern Ontario, Canada - Leachate well 138R metaG | ecosystem: Engineered > Solid waste > Landfill > Unclassified | place...
TAAATACCCCATCTTCTTTCTGGAGAAGCCGTTTTATATCCGGGGAAAGAATCTCCCGGGATTCCGCCTCCGTCAGCCCTGCGCCGAGCGCAACAGTCCAACGCGCCTCCGTCGACATCAGATCGGACGGCGCATGCGTATCAGAATCGATCACAAGACGGCACCCGGCCGCCCGCGCCGTCCGCACCACATGGCCGTTGGTGCGGTTATGCCCCCCGCGCGAGGTGATCTCAAGCGCCACCCCGTGCTCTGCAGCCGCGCACGCATCCTCGGCCGTTATGAGGCCGGGATGACCGAGCACATCCACGTACTCGCACATGCAGGCGGCGCGGTTGGTTCCCGGGGCAACCGGCTCCATCACGGTCTCACCATGAACCACGACAATATCGGCACCGAACCGTTTTGCATCACGCGCAAACGCCGGGATGAGGGACGGCGGGACATGGGTGAGCTCGACACCGACGAGCAGATTCACGCCGTAGCGGTCCGCCGACTCCCGGACACTGCCTATCGCCTCCACCAGATGCCGGAGGTTTGAAGCATCGGCATGATCGGTGATTGCAAGGGTTTTGTAGCCGAGCACAGCGGCCCGGCGAATCAGCTCAGTCGGGAGGAGTTCACCATCGGAGAGGATGGTATGGGTATGGAGGTCGTACATCACGGTCACTTCCGGCCGGCAAGACCGTTTGCAACCTTCCGGATCAGGTCTTCCTTGTTCCCTTCCCACTCCACCACAATCCGCCCCTCGCGCTCCGCCCACCGGGCGGGGTGGTGGTGCTCCTCCAGGCGGTGCGGAACCTTCATCTTCCGGAGCACTACCCCGATAGCAGGAAGTTCAGGAGACTTCACGCCGAAATTTTTAGCAACACGACGCCCTTTTCGGCGTTCGAGTGTGGCGTCGAAGTAACAGGGATACAGGATGCGTTCAACGCTCATGGTTGTACGATCTGGGTGGTTAATCTATAAACAGATCATGATCACAGTATATACCATGCATCACATCGACGTCCATGTGGAGAAGGACATCTACGACGTCAACAACCGCCTGGCAGACGCCAACGCAGCGCATCTCAAGGATCACGGCACCCGGGCTTTCGATCTTCTCGGCGCCATCGGATCGGGGAAAACTGCCACGATCGAGCGTCTTGCGCCGCTCCTCCGCGAACGGGGCCTCCGCGCCGGGGCTATCGCCGGGGACGTCTACGGCGACGACGATTTCAAGCGGATCGTCGCCCTCGGGATCCCCGCTCAGAACGTGAACACCGGAAAAGAGTGCCACCTCGACGCCCACCTGGTGGAGCATGCCATCGAACACCTCCCGCTCGATGAGATCGATATCCTCTTCATCGAGAATGTCGGCAACATGATCTGCCCAACCGATTTCCGGCTGGGCGCCGAGAAGAGAATCGTCGTCATCAGCGCGACAGAGGGAGACGATGTCGTGAACAAGCACCCGATGATGTTTCGCGGCAGCAATATCGGCGTCATCAACAAAGTTGATCTTGCCGGATTCGTCGGCGCCGATCTTGACCGGATGGAGGCGGATATGCGCCGCTACAACCCCGAGATGAAGATCTTCCGGACGAACATGAAGACCGGAGAAGGATTGGACGAACTGCTGGACGCGATCCTCGCGTGATCAGCAGGGTTAAATATTCAGGTCTCGAATAGTCATAGCACTTTAACGAGAGATTGCTACCCCTTGAAGGGTACTGCGTCCTCAACAGAGTATTTCGGTGGTCACATGCAGTGGCAAGGAAGATCAGTACGGAAGCCATCGGGCGGACGCTACCACACCTCCCAGGGCAAGAAGCGAACGGAGATCGGAAGAGCTCCGGCAGAGACGCACATCGGTGAAGAACGCAGGAGAGTTATCCGCACCTTCGGCGGCAACCAGAAGGTCAGGGCACTCCGGCTGGACTACGCAACGGTCTCAAACCCCACAACCGGTGAGACCAGAAAGGCGAAGATCGAGGCGGTCGAAGCGAACAGCGCCGACCCGAACTTCGTCCGGCGAAAACTCCTGACAAAGGGCGCCATCATCAAGACCGAGATGGGAAGCGCGCGGATCGTCAGCAGGCCCGGCCAGGACGGTGTCGTCAACGCCGTCCTGCTCGTATAATATCCACATCCTTCTTTTACAGTCTTCTATCCTGTGATTAACAACACCGGATGACAGTGCGCGCACGCCGGGCGATCAAGCCCGGGCACAGCGAATCCGCCCATTTCCGGTAACCCACCAGGCGCGGCTGTTTTGGTGCCCACTCGCCTGGATTCTTGCAGAACTGCGAAAGGCACAAAGAGATCATATCGCCGTCACATTCCCGCTGAGTTCGGCATGGACGGGGCCGCCTGAAAAGTAGCGTTCAAGCGCCTCGATCGCCGTGATATCGAGATCCGTCCGGTCCACCCCGTACTCCTGCGGCACACCCTGGCTGGTGATGAACACCGCATGGTAGACGGCGTCCGGATCAAGCCTCCGCCCGCCGGCAAAGAACTCCTGGATCCGGAGCCCTGCCGGATTCTCTATCTTACAGCAGAGGCTGACCCCCATGCACCGCTTCACATAACCGCCCATCTGTTGGTAGGGATCGCGCGAGAACGTCCGTTCCAGATTTTCTTCCATCATCACCCTGAGTTCCCGGCCGGTGATCTCAACCGTTGAGACCGGAGGGTTCACTGGTATGATGTTCCAGAGATCGTTCATCGTGACCGGGCCGGGCGGCACCGGGGCGCCGTAGCGCCACCCATTCGAGAACGCTATCTCCGCACCCGTGGCGTCGATGAGCGCCTGCAGGAGAAGGTTGTCCATCGTGGCCTCGAGAACCGTGTTCCGGTTAAGGCCTGTCCGGGTCTCCCCGACGACCCGGGAGAGGTACTCACGGTGGGGCTCCATGATCCCGTCGATCATCTCTTCGACCTCCGGGTGAGGGGGGATCTCCTCGCCGACGGTGATGAGATCGTGGTCGAACCACTTCACCCGTCGGTTCTCAACCTCCAGGTCTAGCCGCCCGATGAAGGAACCATGACAACCCGACTGGATGATGATCGTATCGTTCACAACCGCCGGCTCGAAGAGGCGGTTGTGGGTATGCCCCGAGAGGAGGATATCAATCCCGTCCGTCTCGCGGGCGAGCCTCACCTCCTGTGGAAACCCGAGGTGCGAGACCACCACGACAAGATCCACCCCCTCCTCCTCGCGGAGATGGGCGATGTGGCCGGGGAGTTCGGTGTCGCCGAGCGAGAAATGGACGCCTTCCGAGAAAGAATCCGGCATCGCCTTGTCGACGATCGTGGCAGCGATGCCGATGACGCCCACCATGAGGTCATCGGTCTCGCAGATGGTGTAAGGAGAGAAGACCAGATCACCGGTCGTGTCGTTGTAGCAGTTGTCGGCAAGGACAGGGTAGTCGAGCTTCAGGGCCACGTTCCGGAACTGTTTTGGGCCGTAAGCGAACTCCCAGTGGGCGGTCATGGCATCGAAACCGAGGGCGTTCAGGACCGAGACAAGCGCTTCGCCCTCCGATTGAACGGCGGGGTAGGTTCCGTGGATGGTGTCGCCGCAGTCGAACGCAAGCACCCGGCCCGGCCGCTCGTCGCGGGCATCCTCAAGGAGGGTGGCAATCCGGGCATACCCTCCCGCCGTCCGGTAGACCGGCGGCCCGGCGGCATAGAAGAGTTCCGGGTGCGGTTCCAGGTAACCATGCGAATCGTTCATCTGCAGGATCGTGAGGTGGGCGGCCATAGGGGCGGGGATGGGGAGATATGCAGAAAAATGTTTGTCCCGCTGGAGGGATCAGATCCTTTTTACGTCCTGCAAACATCAATCCTAGTGATGCGCAGGATATACCACCGTTTCCCCCAATCCATCGATCTCGACTTTGAACTCAACCGACCTTTCCAGGAGGTCCTTGCCTGCCTGGCCCGGATGCACGACACCCACACCACCGCCAGAGGTGTCGATGGGCTCGTCAAGGAGCGGATACTCGTCCAGATCACAGATGGCCGGACACAATTTCTCGACATGAGCGAACTCTCACTGCTCGGTGGAGATGTCACCGAAATGGCGGACTTCCGGATCGATCTCCAGAAGACGCTGCTCACCCCGGAAAAAAAGCTCCCGGTCTCGGATAACACCTTCTTCCTCCGGATCGCTGATAAGGGCGCGATGACGGAGTGTTATATCGCAAAAGAGGGAGGAGGAGACCTGGACGCAATAGACCTGCGAAATATACTCAAAGGTGCCTGCGAGTGAGCGTCAGGATTGCGGTCGCTGCACCGTTCAAACACATGCGCAAAGATCGGCTGCAGAGGAGCGAGTTCGTCTTCTACATCGCCATCGACCGGAAGTGGATGAACAAGGAACAGGCAAACCAGCTTCTGGAACGGGCAAAGACGGAGGGACTCATCGAAGTGGACGGAGGAGCCATCCGGCCGCTCTTCGACCTTACCGACGTCTCGATACCGCTCGGGTTCAAGCCCACCTCAGATGTCCTCACGGTGGCGGAAAGCCCCTATGAGGAACTGATCGGACGGATCGCTGCCGCAACCGAAAAACCGCCCCGAGAAGTCGTCGCCGAACTCCACCGGATCGTTACCGACAACTTCGACGGCAACATCCGGGTGGAGGCGGCGGCGGTCATCCTCGCAAAGAAATATGGGGTGGCGTTTGAGGATAAACTGCCTGCCCTCGAGAGATCAGTCGCAAAAAGGCGGTAGAACACCTCACCGCTCGCCCAGCTCATTCATGAGCCCTTCCATCCACGCGGGAACCCGCACGGTATCTTTAGGGTACTGGGACGGGACATAGGGCTTGATGTCGATGACGGGGCTGCCGTCGACGGCATCGAGTCCGGTGACCTCAAGGACGTTTTCTCGCAATGCATGCAGTTGGACAACGGTTGCAAGCACGGGGTTTGGCCGGGCAGGGCTGCAGGTCGAGAATATCCCCGTCTTCGGGATGTCGACTCTCCCCATCGGGTGTACGCGGTCAACGAGTCGGCTCTCTTCCGGCACCCTGTGGCCCCAGTAAAGCACCGTGATGTGGGAGTAGCCCTCAATGCCGTCAAGCAGCGCGATGCGATTTTTGTCGATGACGATCTCCGATGCAGCCTCCCTCGAACTTCTGGCGCGATCTCTGCTTATCTCCGGCCCTCCCCGCGCCGATATACCGTCTTTCCCGGCTATGAGGAAGGGTTCCTGTATACTGTTCCGGACGACCCCGAGTGGGTGCAGGATCATGCCGCCGGATTCAGGTGATGCCGTATCCATACCCTCACATTGGCACTTGCTCACAAATAGTTGTACCGGAAGTACCAGAAGTACCATACTGCCCCCCAAAGGCTATCGTGCAGGCATGCCCCAATCCCTTTATGGACGATCTCAACTCCTGCCACCTCTGCGAGTGGAGATGCGGTGCCGATCGACTCCGGAGAGAGCAGGGGGTCTGCCGTGTCGGTCGGGCGGAGGTGGCGGCGACGATGTGCTCGGACACCCTTGCAAGTTACATCGTCACTCTGCTCGGGTGCTGCTACCGCTGCCTCCACTGCAACACCCACCGGATCTCCCAGTACCCCGGGGTGGTAGTATGCCGACCATATACCCGCCGGGATACTGGTGGCCAGGGCGCGAGAGCGTATTGCCGCCTACAGCGGGAGACGCATCCGGACGATCAGTTTCACGGGCGGTGACCCGATCATCCACCTCCCTTACATAGAAGAGGTCGCGGTCGGGATGAGACGGCAAAACCTCGATCTCGGGATAGGGATCTCGACCGGCGGTTTTGCGACGGAGGAGGCGATGGAGCGGATCGTCAGTCTCTGCCGGACGATCACCCTTGAGATCAAAGCGTACTCAGATCGAGTCCATCGCGCCCTCACGGGAGCGCCGGTGGCCCCGGTGCTCCGGAACGCCGAATACCTCGTACAGGAGGGAAGAGAGAAGATCAGGGTCTTTCGGACGGTCATGATCCCCGGAATGACCGACCGGGGAATTGGCACCATCGTGGAATTCATCGCCGCACTCGACCCGACGGTGCCCTACCGGCTCTCGGGTTTCGGCCAAACAACATTCCTCTACTACCATCCGGGGCCGTCCAGGGAGCAGATGGAACGCCTCTGTGTGGTCTCCCGCAGAGCCGGACTTGAAGATGTCGCCTGGAACGGCTACTACCCGGAAGTGGTGCCGGGTGAGGTTGCCGGATGGGCGGCAAGGCTCAACGGCATCTACGATGGTGACCCTGCAGCAGCGCTCACCGCTGCGTATGCCGCATCGTGCGGGTGTCCCACGCATCTGTCGCGACTGCGGGGCGTGCCCTCTTCGCGACAGATGCCCGGCAACGCTCAGAGAACCATGGCGAGGCAGATGAACATCAAGAAGGGGGAGAAGTGGGCAACTTGCCGCCGAAGAAAAATAGGAGCTGATTATTCAGCTGCTGCCTCGGCCTGGCCGAAGTGCTCTGCGAGAGGCTTTGCACCGTGCTGTTTCACGGCGGCGTTGATCTGAACGATATCTGCACTGATCTCGTTGCCACGCACCGACTTCCTGCGGCGCTCACCGTCCATGACCGGGTGGAACCCAACGCTCCTGGAGAGGAGGAGCCTCCTTCGCGCCGATCCTGGAAGGTCGCGGCGTGCAGGAATGCCGGTCTTGTCTGTGGCACCGGTGATTCGGATCGTGTACCCCGTAAGGCCGAGGACGTTTCCGTCGATCTCGCTGCCGATGCGCTTGCCGATGAACGCTCCGGCGGTGGGGCCGGTCGCATCGATCTTATATGAGCGCCCGGTTGCGGGGTCGGATAGAATTATCTTGAAATCTGCCATGTTGATGACTCCTTCGAAAGTACCTATACAATTTGAGAGTGTGGTATTAAAAGACTACCTCTACAGGGCGAAAGGAGGGCGGAAAGCGGGAGAAGGTCGCACATTCCGGGAAGAGGCTATTTGCCCCAGAATGGGTCCTCCCGGCGCTTCATAGTGGTGAACTCCTCCAGGGTCTCGCGCAGGCTCGAACTCAGGTGATCGAACATCTCCCGTTCAATCACTTTCACGTGCCGCTCGGGGATATCCACGTAGAGATCGTCGTCGACGTTGATCTGGCGGCCGACCGTCGGCCCCTCGATCGAGATCGCCACCTCCTTGCCTGCTTCAGCCTCCTGGACGGTCTCGTTCTTCGCCTGGATCTGTTTGATGCGGCCGATCCTCTTACCGTTCAGGAGAGCGAGATCGACCCCGCTCTGGAGCTTCCCGCCGAGGATCCTGACGCCGACCACCGCGGGGTTGCTCTGTCGGAAGATGCAGTTCGGGAGGATCCGTATCTTCGCCGGCATGACCAATTTTTCAAACTTTTGCCGCTCGAGTTCCTGCTTCTTCTCGTCGCGCCACTCGATGTAGTCATCGATGAGCTGGTAGATGACGCCACCCTCGAATATGCTGACATGGGACGCTGAGGCATCTGCAAGAGCATCTACCGCATCCGGCAGGACAGGGGTGTTGAAGGCGATGATCGCGCTGTAGAGGGGATCCTTGATCGTTCCCGCCTCGATGATGTCATGGCGGGTGACCGGCCCCACGGTCGCCCGCATCACCGGGATCTGGTGGCCTTCAAGCTCTTTTGAGAGCGCTTCGAGTGCACCGATGGTGTCTGCCCGGATGATGACGCCGACATCGGAGATGTTCACCGCGATCTCCTGCACCTCGCGGCGGACACGCTCGACTACTTCATCCCGGTTGCCGCCGCGGATGACCAGGAGGGGGGAGCCCGCTATGACCCCGTCGAGTTTCGGGGCGGCGACCTTGATGCCCGCGGCGGCGGTGATGGATTTGACCCGTTCAAACCGCTCTTCAAGCAGGATCTCACTCATCGGGCGGGGTTTTAGGAGAGAGCGCACCCGGGTCTCGATGATCTGCTCACTCCCTGCAACGGCGATATCGTCGCCCACCTTGAGGTTCCCGTCGTAGAGGATCAGGTCAAGCGTCATCCCGAGTCCCCGCTCCTCCTTCACCTCGAGGACAGTCCCGGCACCGGGGCCGTCGGCGCTGACCCTGAGACTCTCGGTCATGTAGCGCTGGGCAAGCCCGATCAGCACCATGAGTATGTCGGGGATACCCTCCCCGGTGTAGGCGCTCGTCGGCACGATGCAGATGTTACGCGCAAAGTCGGAGACCCGGTCGAACCGCTCGGAGTTGAACCCGAGATCAGAGAGTTTACCGACGAGTTCATACACCTTCGTCTCGAGTATGCCCTGGACGCGCTCATTCTGCTGTGCAAACGTCTTTAAGAACGGTTGTCCTCCCTGGACGCGCCAACCGTGGATGCGATCGATCTTGTTTGCCGCGATGACGAACGGTGTCTTGTAGTTGCGCAGGATCTGGAGCGCCTCGATCGTCTGTGGGCGGAAACCCTCGTTGATGTCCACCACGACGATCGCCATATCGGCAAGCGCCCCCCCTCGCGCACGAAGAGTGGTGAAGGCGTGGTGTCCGGGAGTGTCGATGAAGAGGAGACCGGGAACATTGACGCTAACCTTGCTCAGGGCTCCACCCATGTGGGTGATTGCATCGATGGGAACAAGCGTAGCGCCGATGTGCTGCGTAATCGCGCCTTCCTCGGTTGATACCACGGATGAGCCCCGGATCCGGTCCAGGAGCGAGGTTTTGCCGTGATCTACGTGACCCATCACGCAGACGATGGGGGTCCTGATCGCTGGTTGCTTTGCCATGATAATCACCTTCGGTATATTATGTGGACGAATAAACCTGAAAAAATCTGGAATATCGGTCTCTTTTCCCTCGATCACACCATAAACGGGGTGATCTCTCTATCTCCGGAGCCTCACCCGGCACACGGAATACCGGTACGTTATAGAACATGGAGTCTATTAATAATTCACCTCATCAATTATCCTGGATGGCGGAAGCTGCACGATACTTGCCAGATATGCCCACTGCCGACGAATCAGACCGGGTGCGTACCCGCAGCCCCGGGGAAGAGAGGGCGCGTCAACCTGGCGAAGAGATACCTTAATCAAATCAGACTGACAACTATAATGGGTACATTGCCAGGGTGGGGTAGACGGTTATCCTAAGGGACTGTGGATCCCTCGACCCGGGTTCGAATCTCGGCCCTGGCCTTTCCTGTTTTGAGTCAAAAGCCATTATTTATCCATAAGTTGCTCTGATGTAGTTGCTGCATGCGTAGCGGCGGGGTGCTGTCCCGGACGAGAATGGGAAGCCCACACCCTACGCGATCCGCTCCCCTGCCGTCTCGACCCTGGGGGTCTGATCGTAGATCTCTTCAACCGTGAGGACGACTGCCGCCATCCCCTCCAGGCGGGCTGCGAACTCGCCGGTGTGCCCGGCCCAGACACTCTTATCAAGCACCGCGGTCACCTCATCATCCCTGTGGATCGCCACCCGCCCCTTCACCTGGTACGCTGTAAACGGTGGAGTCCACCTCCAGGCGCAGAGCGACGCAACAGGGTGCCGGACGAGGTTCTCGTAGGTCTGCATGAAGTAGAGTTCACCCCATACGATGGTCTCGGGGTCCCTGACCGTGATCGACCGGGCTGCAACGTTGGGCATCCCATCGGCCCCGGTGGTCGCTACCGGGACGGTATGCCACTCATTCAGAAGCGCAATGAGGCTATCGGGCATTGTCACCATGGATCGTCACCGAGAATTACGCCATATCGTTGCCGGGACACCTGAATTTCACCAGATCCACGCCTGTTTCACCCAGTAGTCATAGTCCATAGGCCACTCGGGTTTCTCTCCGGATATGATGTCCTTGAACTTCTCCTGGTAGCGCTGGTGAAATGCCTCCAGGGCCGGGGTTTTTTGTTTGTTCTGGATCGATGAGACCAGGGTCTTTCCCAGCTCGTGCGCCTTGCCTTCTGCCTTTGTTATTGCATCACTGTCTTTTCCGAGAGCTGCACTCACACCGCCAACCGGGCTGGCTCCGAGCATCTGGAGAAAGTGGTTCAGATAGGTGACCACCGCGCCCTCCGCGTGATCGCCCGATGTGGCAACCGCACACCCATACTTTCCATACAGCGACTGGCACTGGATCCCGTCCGCCATCCGGTCGATGAGCATCTTCATCTGGGCGGTGACGAGATCGATGTACACCGGCGAACCGAGGACGATGCCGTCCGCCTCCCGGATCTTCGTATAGACCCGCGGGAAGTCGTCCAGGTATACGCACTTCTCCTCCTGGAGACAGATGCTGCACACATTCCGGAACTTAAAATCATAGTCGATCAGGTTGATCACCTCAATTTCCGCACCGCTCTCCTGTGCACCGCTCAGGACGGCATCGATGAGGCGTTTTGTCTGGCTATGCTCGCCCCGGGGGCTCCCATTGATCCCGATTATCTTCATCGTTCTCCCTCCCGTTCTGTGGCCTATCCATGATCATGGGTAATATATAGTATTGCACCGCAGGGGGTCATCCGGGAGAACCCTTCCAGAACTCGTTGAATCTCTCACGCTCACGACATTCGCGCCCGGTGAGAGAGGGTGCCGTCACGGAAGAGGCCGTTGAGACGCTGTCCGGGGGATTAAGCAGAACTTTGAAGAATCTCGAAGGTAACGCCACGTATAATTATCCGGGACGTCATACCGCTCACTATGAGCAGAGGGAACATCGGCCTGCTGCTTCTTGCAGGCCTTATAACACTCGGATGCATCGTTGCAGGGTGCACCGATACGGCGCAGACGGCACCCGGGCAGTCGGCCCCGCCCACCGGGCAGGAGACGCCGGGGCCGGTTGCGGAAGGCACAGGCAACGTCTCGGCGGGGAACAACCGGTTCGCGGCCGACCTCTACCGGCACCTCGCGAGCGACCCGGGGAATGCGGGCAAGAACATCTTCTTCTCGCCCTACAGCATCTCCTCGGCCCTCGCGATCACCTACGAGGGCGCCCGGGGCACGACCGCCGACGAGATCGGGTCGGTGCTCCACCTGCCACAGAACGAGACTCTCCGGCGTGCAGGGTTTGCCGGGCTTGATGCCGTCCTGAACAGCGGGGACGAGAATTACACCCTCCGCACCGCAAATGCTCTCTGGGCTGAGGAAACCTACCCGTTCCTCCCGGAGTACGTCGATACGGCCGCACGGTGGTACAGGGCAAATGTCACGAACCTCGACTTCATCAACGACCCTGAGGGGTCGCGTGCGACTATCAACCGCTGGGTGGAGGAGAAGACCGAGGATAAGATCCGCGACCTCCTTCCGGCGGGTTCAGTCGATCCGATGACCCGGCTCGTGATCACGAACGCGATCTACTTCAAGGGCACCTGGGTCAAGCAGTTCGACCCCGCCGAGACGACCGAGGAGGAGTTCCGGGTCGCTCCGGGGGAGACGGTGCGGGTTCCGATGATGCACCGGACAGATGAGGACGCAATCTACGGGTACGCGGAGACCGAGAGCCTCCAGGTGCTCAGGATGCCGTATGCGCACGCCGACGGAACGGAACTCTCGATGCTCGTCCTCCTTCCGCGGGAGGACAACCTGACGGCGGCAGAGGAGGCGCTGGATGCGGAGACGCTCGTGGACCTCCGGAATTCGCTGACCGACCAGCGCGTCAGGGTCGTCTTCCCGAAGTTCACGCTTGAGACGACGTACAGCCTCCCGCAGGTGCTCGCAGCGATGGGGATGCCGACGGCATTCTCCGGCGGTGCCGACTTTTCGGGGATGGACGGCACAGATATGCTCTTCGTCAGCGAGGTCGTTCACAAGGCATTCGTCGACGTAAGCGAAGAGGGCACCGAAGCCGCGGCTGCGACCGGCGTCGTCATGAATCTGGCGAGCGCACCCATGGAAGACCGGACACCCGTCTTCCGGGCGGATCATCCGTTCGTCTTCCTCATCGTCGAGGAGGATTCCGGCACGGTTCTCTTTGCAGGACGGGTCGTAAACCCGGAGGGGGCGTAAGGAGGCGGCGGTGACCGGCCGCCCACCCCTCTTGCAGCAACTCATTAATACCTCTCCGACAGAATACCAGTAACCATGCCGTCCCGGGAAGAAGTCTTCACGACTCTGCAACGGCTTAAAAGTGAGCTCTCCACGCGGTTCTCAGTCAGCCGGATCGGTATCTTCGGCTCGGTCGCACGTGGCGAGCAGACCGAGACAAGCGACATCGACATCCTCGTCGAGTTCTCCCGGCCGATCGGGTTCTTCACCTTCGTCGAACTCGAAGAGTATCTCTCGCTTCGCCTCGGCGCTCCCGTCGACCTGGTGACGCCTGACGCCCTTAAACCGCTTATCCGTGAGCAGGTAACCGCCGAGGTCGCGTATGCCTGAACGGTCGGACATCCGCCTTCTCTGTGGCGACATCGCCGAGGCCGTCGAGCGCATCCTCCGGTATACCTCCGATATGACCTACGATGAGTTTCTTGCCGATACCAGGACACAGGATGCGGTCACGAGGAACCTGGAGATCCTCGGAGAGGCGGTGAAGAACCTTCCGGAGCCGTTCAAAGAACGATATCCCGAAGTTCCATGGCGTTTCATCGCTGGAATGCGGGACAAACTTATCCACCACTATTTCGGCGTCAGTCTTGAGATTGTCTGGGAAACGGCGCATTCCGACATCCCGACACTTAAGGAACGGCTAAAGGCAGTCCACACTCCCGACAGGCAAAACGAGAGTTAACCATGGAGGCAGGGCGGGTGATCGCCGAAAGTTACCCAGGAAGGGCATGCCCCCCTGACCCAACCGGCCGCCCCCTCACGCCTCATTAAGCCGCTCGACGATCGTCTTCTGCATGTAACCGATGAGCGGCA
>Ga0172382_10010039_pt1 | contig 12783 bp, 11 predicted proteins | sample Leawel138RmetaG_FD_122245 | JGI IMG/M metagenome (GOLD analysis project Ga0172382, IMG submission 122245) | Leachate microbial communities from a municipal landfill in Southern Ontario, Canada - Leachate well 138R metaG | ecosystem: Engineered > Solid waste > Landfill > Unclassified | place...
ACGAGCGCGATCCGGAAAAGCGCGATTCGCGCCTGTGGTCCAAAACGGCGGCCCAGTCCATCGTCGCCGCCTGCCGCGACCAGCCGGGCCGCGTCACCGAAGAGTCCAAGCCGACGACGCAGATGTCGCCCGCCCTGTTCGATCTGACCTCGCTGCAGCGCGAGGCGAACTCGCGCTTCGGCTTTTCCGCCAAGACGACCCTGGCACTGGCGCAAACCTTGTACGAACGGCACAAGGCCTTGACCTACCCGCGTACCGACTCCCGCGCGCTTCCCGAGGACTACCTGCCCAGCGTGCGCGAGACGCTCGGGATGCTCGAAGGCGAACGCCCCTACGGAGGCTTCGCGAAGCAGATCCTCGCCGGCGGCTGGGTGAAGCCGAACAAGCGCATCTTCGACAACACGAAGGTGTCCGACCACTTCGCGATCATCCCGACGATGCAGGCGCCGCGCGGCACGCTGTCCGACGCCGAGCAGCGCGTCTACGACCTCGTCGTGCGCCGCTTCCTCGCGGTGTTCTTCCCGGCCGCCGAGTACCTGATCACGACCCGCGTCACGGTCGTCGAAGGCGAGTCGTTCAAGACCGAAGGGCGCGTGCTGGTGAACCCCGGCTGGCTCGCGGTGCATGGCCGCGAAGGCAAGGACGACACGCTGGTGCCGATCGAATCGGGCGAGCGGGTGCGCACCGAGGCGATCGAGCTGCACGCGCTGGCCACCAAGCCGCCGGCGCGCTACACCGAGGCCTCGCTGCTCTCGGCGATGGAAGGCGCCGGCAAGCTCGTCGACGACGACGAATTGCGCGAGGCGATGCAGGCCAAGGGTCTCGGCACTCCCGCCACCCGGGCGGCGATCATCGAAGGCCTGATCGCCGAGAACTATCTCGTGCGCGAGGGCCGCGAGCTCGTGCCGACGGCAAAGGCGTTCCAGCTGCTCACGCTGCTGCGCGGGCTGCAGATCAACGAGCTCACCGCGCCCGAGCTCACCGGCGAATGGGAATACAAGCTCGCGCAGATCGAGCGCGGCCAGCTCGAGCGCGACGAGTTCATGCGCGAGATCGCCGAGATGACGCGGCAGATCGTCGAGCGCGCGAAGAACTACGAGTCCGACACCGTGCCGGGCGACTACGCGACGCTCGCCACGCCGTGCCCGAGCTGCGGCGGCGTCGTGCAGGAGAACTACAAGCGCTTCGCCTGCACCCGCTGCGAGTTCTCGATCACGAAGATCCCCGGCGGGCGCCAGCTCGACGTCGAGGAGGCCGAGCAGTTGCTGCGCGAGCGCACGATCGGTCCGCTGCAGGGATTCCGCAGCCGGCTCGGGCGTCCGTTCGCGGCGATCCTGAAGCTGAACGACGAGAACCGGCTGGAGTTCGATTTCGGGCAGTCCGACGCCGACGACGATCAGGCCGAACCGATCGACTTCTCGGGACGGGAACCGCTGGGCAAGTGCCCGAAATGCAGCGGCCGCATCTTCGAGCACGGGATGAACTACGTCTGCGAGAACGCGGTCGGTGCCGGGAAGCGCTGCGATTTCCGCAGCGGCAAGGTCATCCTGCAGCAGGAGGTCGCGCCCGCGCAGATGCGCAAGCTGCTCGCCGAGGGCCGCACCGACCTGCTCACCGACTTCGTCTCGGCGCGCACCCGCCGCAAGTTCAAGGCGTATCTGGTGCTCGGGCCCGATGGCAAGGTGGGCTTCGCGTTCGAACCGCGCGCGCCGAAGGCGGCGGCGAAAACCGCCGCGAAGAGTGCGAAGGCGGCGGGCGCGCGCGGCCGATCGAACGGATCGTCCGAGTCGGGCGAAGCGGCCGAAGCGGACGAATCGGTCGCAGCGGAGGCGAACGGCCAGGACGCCGCCAACGGCGCGGCGACGAGCGTCGCCGTGGCCGCGCAGTCGATCGCGCAAAGCACGCGCGCCGCGAAATCCGCCGCTGCGGCATCGAAGTCGACCGCCGGCAAGACGGCGAAGAAGACGGCAACCAAACGGACGACCGCCAAGCGCGCCACCGCCGCGTCGGCCTCCGGCCCCGGTCCGCGCAGCCGCAGCTGAATCGGCGGCCGAGCCGCCCCTTCACTCTTTTCTCCCTTCTCCCTTCTCTTCCTTCGCGCCCAATTCGACAGTACACTGAGCATCCAAATGACTGCGGTGCTCGACTACCAGTCCCTGAAGCCCGGCCACCTGATCCGGCGCGCACAGCAGATCGCCGTCGCGATCTTCATGGAGGAGTGCGCCGGCTTCGACCTCACACCCGTGCAGTACGCCGCGCTGGCCGCGATCGACGCCAACCCGGGGCTCGACGCGACGCGGCTGTCCTACCTGATCGCGCTCGACCGCTCGACGATCGGCAGCGTCCTCGAGCGGCTCGAGGCCAAGGGATGGGTCGAGCGCACGCCCGAGGCGAACGACCGGCGCATCAAGCGCCTGCGCATCCGCCCCGCCGGGCGCCGGTTGCTCGCCGATGTCGAGGAAGCCGTCGAACGCGCCCAGCAGCGCATCGTCGCACCGCTCGACGCCGACGAGCGCCGGATCTTCCTGCGGCTGCTCGCTCGCCTGGTCGAATGCAACAACGAACTGTCGCGGGCGCCGGCGCGCCCGGGGCCCGAATCGCTCGCCGCGCAAGGAGCGCAATCATGAAAGAAGCGAAAGTGGTCGTCGTCGGAGGCGGCATCGGCGGCCTGGCCGCCGCGCTCGTGCTCGGGCGCGACGGTCATCGGGTGGAAGTGCTGGAGCAGTCGGACGAGTTTCGAGAGATCGGGGCCGGCATCCAGATCGGGCCGAACGCATTCCGCATGTTCGACCGGCTCGGACTTACCGAAGCGATCGATCGCGTCGCCTGGTATCCGGGCCAACTGCGGATGCGCGACGTGCGCACCGGCGAGATCGTCGCCGAGATGCCGGTGGCCGAGAAGTCGAAGCTCATCTACGGCTTTCCGTACGGCGTCATCTACCGCGTCGACCTGCACAACGTCTTCCTCGAAGCGTGCCGCGCACTACCGAACGTCGCGCTGCACACGCACGCGAAGGTCGCGCGCGTCGAGCAGGACGCCGAAGGCGCGACGGCACACCTGGCCGACGGGCGCAGCGTGCGCGGCGACGCGCTGATCGGCGCCGACGGGCTGTGGAGCGCCGTGCGCGGCGAGATCGTCGGCGACGGGAAGCCGCGCGTCTCCGGCCACATCGCGTATCGCGCCGTGCTGCCGATCGAGAAGGTGCCCGAGCATCTCTACAGCCCCGACGTGGTGCTGTGGGGCGGCGAGAAGACGCACCTCGTCCACTACCCGCTGCGCCGCGGCGAGCTCTACAACCTCGTCGCCGTCTTCCACAGCGACCGCTACGAGGAAGGCTGGAACACCTTCGGCGACCCGGAGGAGCTCTCGGAGCGCTTCGCGCAGGCGACCGCGCCGGTGCGCGAGCTGCTGTCGATGATCGAGACGTGGAAGATGTGGGTGCTGTGCGACCGCGAGCCGGTGAAGAACTGGACCAAAGGCCGCATGACGCTGCTCGGCGACGCCGCGCACCCGATGCTGCAGTACCTCGCGCAGGGTGCATGCATGGCGATCGAGGACGCCGTCGTGCTCGCCGCCTCGCTGCGACGCGCCGACGGCGATTTCGCGCGCGCCTTCGACGAATACCAGCGCACGCGCTACCTGCGCACCGCGCGCGTGCAGCTCACCGCGCGCTTCTACGGCGACATCTACCACGCGGCCGGCGTCACGCGCGAGCTGCGCAACCAGCTCTTCCAGTCCGGGACCGAGAGCGCGGGCTTTGCGGGGCTGTCGTGGCTGTACCGCGGCATCGAGCCGGACGCCGCCTCCCAGGCCTGAACGGAGAACGCGATGAACGCAGCCATCGAGAACCGCACGCCGGCGAACGACCGGATCCGCGAAGAGCGCAGGCGGCTGTATGCCGACATGCGTCCGGCGCACCTCACGCCGCTGTGGGAGTCGCTGCATGCGCTGGTGCCGAAGCAGCCGGCATCGCCGTGCGTGCCCGCACTGTGGCGCTACGACGAGGTGCGACCCTTCCTCACGCGCGCCGGCGAGGTGATCAGCGCCGAGGAAGCGGTGCGTCGCGTGCTGATCCTCGAGAATCCCGGCATCCCCGGGCAGTCGGCGATCACGCAGTCGCTGTATGCGGGACTGCAGCTGATCCTGCCGGGCGAGATCGCGCCCAGCCACCGCCACGTGCAGACCGCGTTGCGCTTCATCGTCGAGGGCGCGGGCGCGTTCACCGCGGTCAACGGCGAGCGCACGACGATGCATCCGGGCGACTTCATCATCACGCCGAGCTGGACCTTCCACGATCACGGCAACGAGTCGGACACCCCGGTCGTCTGGCTCGACGGACTCGACATCCCGACCGTGCGCCTGCTCGACGCGGGCTTCGCCGAGAACTTCGACGCGAAGCAGCAGCCGATCGAGCGCAGCGAAGGCACCAACCTCGCGCGCTTCGGCGAGAACCTCGCGCCGATGCCCGACCATCCCGCGGCGCGGCCGCACGGCGCGACCTCGCCGCTGTTCGCCTACCCGTACGCGCGTTCGCGCGCGGCGCTCGAGCGCGTGCGGCGCGACGTGCCGATCGACCCCTGGCACGGCACGAAGATGCGCTACGTGAATCCCGCCACCGGCGGCTGGCCGATGCCGACGATCGGCGCGTTCCTGCAACTGCTGCCGGCCGGCTTCGAAGGCAGGCCGTGGCGGCAGACCGACGGCATCGTCTACAGCGTCGTCGAAGGCCGCGGGCGTGCGACGATCGAGCGCCCCGGCCAGCGGGAACCGATCGTGCTCGACTTCGGGCCGCGCGATCATTTCGTCGTGCCGTCCTGGCACGCGTGCCGATTGTCCGCCGAAGAGGAATGCGTCCTCTTCAGCTTCTCCGACCGGCCGATCCACGAAGCGCTCGCGATGCATCGCGAGGAGAAGCTCGACGCGCTGCCGTCCGGCGCACGCTGACGCCGGCGGCGAAAAGAAGGAGAGGAACTTGAACTACGTCGTACCCGCCCCCCGGATCGTGTCGCTGCCCGTCGCCGGCAGCGAAGCGAGCTTCCCCGTGCGCCGCGTCTACTGCGTCGGACGCAACTACGTCGCCCACGCGCAGGAGATGGGCTACACCGGGCGCGAACCGCCGTTCTTCTTCCTGAAGCCCGCCGACGCGGTGGTGCCGGCGCCTGCCGACCAGCCGATCGAGATCGACTACCCGCCGCTGACCAAGGACCTGCATCACGAGATCGAGCTCGTCGTCGCGATCGGCGAGGGCGGCCGGCAGATCCCGGCGGCCGACGCACTGCGGCACGTCTTCGGCTACGCGGTCGGGCTCGACATGACGCGGCGCGACCTGCAGGCGGAGATGAAGAAGCAGGGACGCCCGTGGTGCATCGGCAAGGCGTTCGACCAGTCGGCGCCCGTCGGCACGATCGTCCCGGCCGCCGCCGCCGGCGACATCGCGCACGCGCAGATCGCGCTCGAGGTCAACGGCCAGACGCGCCAGCGCAGCGACATCTCGCAGCTGATTTGGAACATCGGCGAGATCGTCGAGCACCTGTCGAACGCATGGACGCTCGCGCCCGGCGACCTGATCATGACCGGCACGCCGGAGGGCGTCGCGGCGGTGGGACCCGGCGACCGCCTGGTCGGGAAGATCGACGGCCTGCCGTCGATCGACGTGCGCATCCGGGGCTGAGGCGCGGCGGGCGGAATCGCCGGGGAAGGGCACGCGGGAGGGGCGGAGTCGCGCATCGACGAGTCGGTCACCGCCGACTCGATCGCTGCCGAGCAGCCTATCGCGGAGCGGTTCGTCGCCGAACGGCTCGTCGCGCGCGTGGTTGACGCATCTTGCAATCTCGTCGCTTCGTCCCCGCGCTCGCCGCTTCGCTGCTCTGCACTCGTCGCGTCGCCGCCCTGCGCTCGTCGTTTCGCCTGCACGCCGGAGCGAACAGCCGTTTTACGGGACATCCGGACCGGGCATCGAGTTGCGTATCGCGGAAGTCCCGCCTATCGGGAGATTCGTGATGCGCAAGCCGTATCGCTCGCCATAGCGCCTGCGATTCGGGACTTTTCGAGGCCTACTCCTCGGCGCTTCGGCTTGAGGCTTCACGGCCCGGACGCCCGGCACGACCCTCCTCGCGCGCCCCGCGCTACCATCCTTTGCATCATGCGCAATCCGCCCGTATTCGACGTCGACTGGGTCTTCGGCTACGGCTCGCTCATCTGGAACCCGGAGATCGAGTTCGAGCAGGCCGCGCTGGCGCGGTTGCACGGCTGGCACCGGGCCTTCTGCGTACGCTCGACGCGCTACCGCGGCACCGCCGACGAACCCGGTGTCGTGCTCGGACTGGACCGCGGCGGCAGCTGCGTCGGCGTCGCCTATCGGCTGCGTTTCGAGAGCCGCGAGGCGTCGATCCGGCAGCTGCTCGACCGCGAGATCCCGGACTGGGAGGCGCGGGTCTATCAACCGACGGTCGTCGAGGTGCGGCTCGGCGAAGCGCGTTGCGTGCAAGCGCTCACCTTCGTCGCCGACCGCGCACGCCCGAGCTATGAGCGGCTGTGCGAGGAAGAGATCCTGCGGCGCCTGCGCTCGTGCCGGGGCCGCAGGGGCGCCAACCGGGAATACGCGCTCAACACTTGGCAGGCCCTGGAGGCGCACGGCGTGCGCGACACCCGGCTGGCGCGGCTGGTTCGGCGGCTGCTCGAGCACGACGCGCGAGCGGACGGCGCGGACCTCGATCCTTTCGAGACCGAAGGCGCCCTGCTCGCAGGCGCCACGAACGAACCCGACGCGCGTCCTCAGGCCGACGCCGGAATCGCCCCCTCGACCTCGTGAAGCCGCGAGTGCCGCGGCACCCCGGCCATCAGGAACTCCATCTGGTCGGCGAGGATTCGCCGGTTGCGCAGGATGAAGGCCTCGTGCAGGCTCGGCACGTAGGGCACGTACAGCAGCGGCATGCGCGCCTGCTCGGGTGTTCGGTTGCCCTTGCGCAGGTTGCACGGCTTGCAGGCGCTGACGAGATTGGTCCAGGTGTCGCGCCCGCCGCGGCTCTGCGGCTTCACGTGCTCGCAGGTCAGCTCGCTGGGACGGAAACGCCCGCCGCAGTACGCACAGACGTAGCGATCGCGCGCGAACAGCATTTCGCGCGTGAGTGCCGGCACCTGGTCGTAGCGCGGACGCCTTGACGCGTCCCCGCGAACGGCGACGATCGAACGCAGCGTGAGGATCGAGCGCAGGCCGGTCGCGCGGCTCGTGCCACCGTGCAACGTGAACGCGTGGCGGCCCAGGTCCCAGACAACCTGCTCCTTGTAGTAGTAGCCGACGGCGTCCTCGATGCCGATCCAGCGCCGCGGCGTGCCGCTCGCGTCGAGCACGAGGATGCTCACTGCAGCAGCCGGCGATTCCATGAAAGCCTGTGACCTCCTGTGCGCGTAGGGTCCCTATTGCATTGTGCAGCACGAAAGCGAAGAGCGCTCGCTCGTGCACCGGGCACCCGAGTGTGCCCTGGGTGTGGTATGATTGCAACAGGTTGCGGCGCCGACGAGCCCGCGCGGGTCCGCGCCAGGCAAAGGCCGCGCAGCCGTCCTTCCCGAGGTGTCCCCATGTCAATCCGTGCTTCCCTGCACGGAGACAACGCAAGGCGCCGCAGCAACACTCCCTTCCTTGCGTTTCTCCGCAACCGCGAATCCCGCAACCAACTCCTGTACGCCTGCGTTCAGGCGGTCGCGCTGATCGCGCTCGTTCTCGGCCTGGTGATCGCCGGCGCCGATCTGCGCGATGCCGAGGTGCTGGCATCCGCTCCGACGGCGGCTCCGGTCGTCGTCTCGGCCGCGGTTCCCTGACGGCGAACCCGCCCGCCGCTGCGGCGCACGAAGCTTCGCCGCAGCGCGCAGTCACGCACGGCAGCGTGCGAACCCGTTCCACGAAAGCGACGCGCTCCGCGATACGAGGCCCTGCGCGGTGCGCCTGACATAATCGGCCTTCCGCTTCGAAGCTCCGAGAGAAAGAGTCGTTCCGATGTATCACAGGGGATTGCTGGCGGCCGCGCTCGTCGCTGTGGCCGCCCTGGTGTCCGGTTGCGCGGCGCCGTCGACCGCCGGCCACACCTATACCGCCAGCGAGGCGCGCCGGCCGATGCAGGTGCAGACCGGCGTCATCCAGGCGATTCGTGAAGTTCGACTCGAACGCGACCAGCCGACCAACGTCGGCGCCGGCACCGGCGCGGTGGTCGGCGGGATCGCCGGCTCCAATGTCGGCGGCGGCAGCGGCCGCATCGTCGGCGGGGTGCTCGGTGCGGTGGCCGGCGGCGTGCTCGGCAGCCATGCCGAGCAGTCGCTGAGCAACCGCGCGGCGCTCGAGATCACCGTGCGCACCGACCGCGGCGAGACCTTCGCCGTCGTGCAGGAAGCCGGCGGCGAGCAGTTCGCCCCGGGACAGCGCGTTCGCATCATCACCGACCCGGCACGCGGCACGACCCGCGTGTCGCATTGACGGGCTCTCCCGGACCACGCCGATGATCGAAACCACGCTCGAACGATTCCAGGCCGACGTGATCGAAACGTCGATGCGCACGCCGGTCGTGCTCGACTTTTGGGCGCCCTGGTGCGGCCCGTGCAAGACGCTCGGGCCGATGCTCGAGCGGCTCGAGCAGCAGTACGGCGGGCGCTTCGTGCTCGTCAAGGTCGATACCGACGCGCAGCCCGAGCTGGCCAGCCATTTCCGCATCCGCTCGATCCCCACCGTCTTCGGGATCGTCAACGGACAGCCGGTCGACCAGTTCCAGGGGGTCATCCCCGAGACGCAGCTTCGCGAGTTCATCGACCGGCTGCTGCCGAATCCCGGCAACATGGAGGTCGAGCTGGCGCTGCAGGCGATCGAGCGCGGCGAGTTCGAAGCCGCCGAGGAGCACCTGAAGAAGGCGATCGCCCTCGACGCCGGCAACGACAACGCGCGACTGATGTACGCGCAGCTGCTGCTGCAGCAGCGCGATCCCGGCGCCGCCCAGGCCCAGCTCGAGCTCGTCTCGGCCGAGGCGCGCCAGGACCCGCAGGTCGCCGCGCTGGTGGAGCGCGCGCAGCGCGAGATGCAGGAGAACGTCCAGCCGCCGCCTGCCGGGCTGCTCGACCGGGTCGCCGACGATCCGGCGGACCTGCAGGCGCGCCTGGAGCTCGCGCAGCACTACATGGCGCAGAAGCAGTGGGCGCCCGCCTTCGAGCAGCTGCTCGAGATCGTGCGCCGCGACCGCAGTTTCGGCGACGACATCGGGCGCCGGACGATGATCGAGGGATTCGAGAAGGCGGCGGCGCAGCCGCAGCTCGTTTCCGAATGGCGGCGCCGGCTCAGTTCGGTGCTGTTCTAGGGCGCCGTCCCGGCAAGCCCTGATTCTCGAGGAGGACGAGATGGGACGTTGGATCCAGCTGAGCGCCGAAGACGGACACAATTTCCCCGCATGGGAGGCGGTGCCGGAGAAGCCCGCGCGCGGCGCGATCGTCGTCGTCCAGGAGATCTTCGGCGTCAACAGCCACATCCGCTCGATCGTCGACGGCTTCGCCGCCGACGGCTATCACGCGATCGCCCCGGCGGTGTTCCAGCGCGTGCAGCCCGATTTCGAGTCCGGCTACAGCGAGGCGGACATCCAGGCGGGACGTGCGATCGCGCAGAAGCTCGGCGTCGACGACGTGATGAAGGATCTCGCCGCCACCGTGCGCGTCGCCCGCGGTGCCGGCGCCGGGGGCGCTCCGGACGCGGCCGGCGGCGCACCGGGAGCGGCCGGACGGGTGGGCATCGTCGGCTACTGCTGGGGCGGAACGATGTCGTGGCTGGCGGCCGCACGAATCGAAGGGCTCGCCTGCGCCGTCGTCTATTACGGTGGGCGCATCGCGGAGTTCGTCGACGAGCAGCCGAAATGTCCGGTGCTCGGCCATTTCGGCGAGCACGACAAGACGCCGTCCCCCGAGCAGGTGAAGAAGCTGCTCGCCGCGCATCCGCAGGTCGAGGCCCATTTCTACGACGCCGGACACGGCTTCAACTGCGACCAGCGCGGCTCCTACGACGCCGAATCGGCGAAGCTCGCGCGCCAGCGCACGATGGCCTTCTTCGCGCAGCACGTGGGCTGACGCCGGCGGGCCGCAACCGACAGCGCGGGCCCGCCATCGCTCACAGCGCCGGCGTTCCCTCGCCGGGCGCGTTCGCGCGCGCCTCGCGCTCGCGCAACTCCGTCTTCACGACCTTCCCGTAGTGGTTCTTCGGCAGGCTCTCGACGAAGCGATAGCGGCGCGGCCGCTTGAAGCGCGCGATGTGCTCGAGGCAATGCGCATCGAGCTCGATCTCGCTCACCGGCGCATGCGCGACGACGTAGGCGACGACCGTCTCTCCCCAGTCGGGATGCGGCACGCCGATGACGCTCGCTTCGGCCACGCGCGGATGCCGCAGCAGCACCTCCTCGACCTCGCGCGGATAGATGTTCGCCCCGCCGCTGATGATGAGGTCGCGGCTGCGATCGAGCAGCGTGAGGAAGCCGTCCTCGTCGAGACGTCCGATGTCGCCCGTACGCAGCCATCCGTTGCGGATCGTCGCGGCGGTCGCGTGCGGACGCTCCCAGTAGCCTTTCATCACGACCTCGCCGCGCACGCACACCTCGCCCGCTTCGCCGACCGCGAGCGGCGTTCCGTCGTCCGCATGGATCGCGACCTCGACCATCGGCTGCGCGAATCCCACCGAGGCGAGCCGCTGCATCCGGCGCGGATGCGTTCGGTCCTCGATCACGTGCCGGGGCAGCACCGTGATCGTCATCGGGCTCTCGCCCTGCCCGTAGATCTGCGCCAGATGCGGCCCGAGCACGTCGCGCGCCTCGAGGAGGTCGGCGAGATACAGCGGCGCGCCGCCGCAGACGATCGTCGCGAGCCCTTCGACGGGCGTGGGCTGCCGGCGCGCCCAGTCGACGAGCCGGCGCAGCATCGTCGGCGCCGCGAAGAACGACGCGTTGTGCCAGTGCGCGGCGAGCGCGGCGATCTCGGCGCCGTCGAAGCCGCCGGAGGCCGGCACGACGTTGACGCCGCCGCGCAGCACGTAGGGCAGGTGATACATGCCCGAGCCGTGCGACAGCGGCGCCGGATGCAGGCACGCGTCGCCGGGCGCCACCGGCTGCACCTCGGCGAGATAGCCCATCGCCATCCAGCGCAGGTTGCGCGTCGTGAGCCGCACCCCCTTCGGCTGGCCGGTGGTGCCGCTCGTGTAGAAGAGCCAGGCGTCGTCGTCCTCGGCGCGGGCGACGATCGGCGCGCGCACGTGCGACGGATCGTCGAGGAACCGATGCTCGTCGATGACCCGGCAGGCGCCGGGCACGAATCCGGCGAGCGCATCGGCGTGACTCGGGTCGACGAAGCACAGCGTCGCCGCGCAGTCGGACAGCATGAACGCGGCTTCGCGACCGTGCAGCCGGGCGTTGATCGGCACCGCGACGAGACCGCCCCACCAGACGCTCCACAACAGACGGAGGACGTCGGGATGATTGTTCAGGAACAATCCCACGCGGTCGCCGGGCTGCAGGCCCTGCTCGCACAGCCACTGCGCGCCGCGCGCGGCAGACTCGGCGAACTGCCGGTAGGTGGCGGCGGTTTCACGGCCGTACGCAAGGGCCGGGCGATCGCCGAACACGGCGGCGCTGCGCTCGAGCCAGTGCGCCAGGTTCATCGTCTCCTCCTCGGGAGTCTGCCGTGGCCGAATCGGGCGCGTCCGGCGACGAACTTCGGGCGAGAAGCACGCGTACCATCGAAGATTCTGCCATGCCCACTGCGCCGTTGACAGCGATGCATCCAACGATCGAGCAGATCGCCTCCGAACACGACGAGCTTCGCCGCTGGCGGCGCGACCTGCACGCGCACCCCGAGCTCGGCTTCGAGGAGACGCGCACTGCGCGCCTGGTCGCCGAGCGGCTCGAGTCCTTCGGCCTCGAGGTGCATCGCGGCGTCGGGCGCACCGGCGTCGTCGGCGTGCTGCGCAATGGGTCGTCGCCGCGCGCGATCGGGCTGCGCGCCGACATGGACGCGCTGCCCATCGAGGAAGCCAACGACTTCGAGCACCGCTCGCGGCATCCGGGTCGCATGCACGCATGCGGGCACGACGGCCACACGACGATGCTGCTCGGTGCCGCACGCCACCTCGCCCGCACGCGCGATTTCGACGGCACCGTGCATTTCATCTTCCAGCCGGCCGAGGAAGGCCTAGGCGGCGCGCAGGCGATGATCGACGACGGCCTGCTCGAGCGCTTTCCCTGCGAAGCGATCTTCGGCATGCACAACCGGCCGAGCCTGGAGGTGGGACGCTTCGCCGTGCGCGCCGGGCCGATGATGGCCGGCGGGGCGTTCTTCGACGTCGAGATCGACGGCGTCGGCACCCACGGCGCGCGGCCCGAGGCCGGTGTCGACCCGGTGATGGTCGCGGTGCACATCGCGGCGGCCGCGCAGACGATCGTCTCGCGCAACGTCGCGCCGGTGCAGACCGCCGTGCTGTCGATCACGCGGATCCACGCGGGCGACGCGTACAACGTGATCCCGCAGCAGGCGCGCCTGGCCGGTACGGCGCGGGCCTTCTCCCGCGAAACGATGGAACGCATCGAGCGGCGGCTGCGGGAGGTCGTCGAGGGCGTCGCGCGCGCGATGGGCGCACGCGCGCGGCTCGACTTCCGCATCCCGTTCGCGCCGACCATCAACGACGCCGACGAAGCCGAGTTCGCGGCGTCGGTCTGCGCCGAACTCGTCGGCGCCGGAAACGTCGAACGCGATCCGCCGCTGATCATGGCCTCGGA
>Ga0172382_10010040_pt1 | contig 12782 bp, 12 predicted proteins | sample Leawel138RmetaG_FD_122245 | JGI IMG/M metagenome (GOLD analysis project Ga0172382, IMG submission 122245) | Leachate microbial communities from a municipal landfill in Southern Ontario, Canada - Leachate well 138R metaG | ecosystem: Engineered > Solid waste > Landfill > Unclassified | place...
ACAAGATGCTGGAAAAGGCCAAGGCAACGGTCAACGTCGTCCGTGGTTTGCAGCAGCCTCGGTACGGGATGGGCATCCGTTCGGCCTTCGGGCCGTACTCGGGTCGGGGGATTTTGTCACCTCGCCGATTTTTGGGCCTTTGACAGGCAGAGGGGTATTGACCCCTTGACCAGGGTTCAGGCTGTGCTACAGTGCTCTCGTGCCTGTCATCTGCCCCTACTGCAACGTATCCTTCCCAAACTCGGACACCATCAACGCCAGGCACAAAGCTGCCTGTGCTGGGTGGCGGGAACAGCTAGGTGACACTAAACCTCGCACCTGCCTGTGTGGCCACGAGTCGACGTCTTTGACGCAGATGAAGCGACACCGTGCCCAGTGCGAGGTCTGGAAGACCCGGCATCGGGGCACTATTCAGATGGCGCGTTTGGCCGAAACTCTCCAGAAGAATCATGGGGAGGGGGTCACCCACCCATGTCTTATTCCGGAGGCTGAGATTCAGAGGAAAGGGACGAACAAGGATCGTTACGGAGCGGAGAATGTGTTTTCCCGAGAGTCATCTGTGTTTGACAAGGTACAGGCATCTTTGGAGGGTAAGCGTCCTGTGCTCAAGGGCGAGGCCAATCCTTTCGCTTGGCCTGATGTGCAGGAGAAAATTCGACAAACCCACCTAGATAGGTACGGGGTAGAGAACCCCCAACAGAACCCCGATATTCGGCTTAGGACGCAAGCTACCAACCTGGAGCGTTTTGGTGTCACTGAGGCGTTGGCGGCCCCTGATATTCGAGTGCAGATCCAGGCAACCAACATCGAACGCTATGGGGGTCCGGCTCCTTCGTGCTCCCCTGATGTAGTGGAGCGTACGAGACAGACCAACTTGGCACGGTGGGGCGTCGAGTGGACGGCACAACACCCTAAGGTCCGACAGAAACAACGTGAGACAATGGAGGCCCACTATGGAGCCCACTTCTTTGCCTCTAGTGAGGGAAAGGAAAGGCTTCGAGCAATTTTCATGGCTGAGTATGGTGTCCCGTACCCGATGTTGGTTCCGGAGATTGCTTTCAAGGCTATCTCGCGGGCTGGAAATACTCGCAGCATGAACGCGTTGGAGCGCCGGTTCGCCTCCCTCAACCCGGAACTCCTCTACGTCGGCAATGGAGCCTTTTGGCGATGGCTCCCGTTATTGAAGCACCACAAGAACCCGGATTTCATTTTGCCGGGTCCTGTGGAGTCAAACCCGAAGAAGGGCGTGTCGAAAGTGGTGGAGGTCTTCGGCAACTTTTGGCACTCCAAGATGTTCACAGGACGGGCCCCTTTCGATCACGAACAGGACTTGGTAGCTGCCTATCGTGGCATTGGGATCGAGTGCCTTGTCGTTTGGGAGTCCGAGGTCAAAGCGGACCCCGCATCTGTACGTGCCAGGGTCGAGGAGTTCCTCGCATGATCCCCGGGGTCCCTTTCGAGGCGGACGACTCTTTCACCCCAGAGACGACAGGCAAGTACCTGTCCGCGTTGAACGACGGGATGGCTCGTCTGGCCGAGCGAGGGGATGTGCCACGAAAGGTCCGGATCTGGAAAGGCCGGCTCATTCTTTCGGGGAGCACACAGGGCTACGTTTACGAGGTGCTCTGTCCCCGATGCCCTTTTGCTGAGATGGGCTCAACGGAGGATCAGGAAGAGGTTTCGCGGGCTAGGTAGCGTGCAACGATACGCCTCGCCCTGGCTTCACGCTTGGGCCGGGGCGTGTTCAGCACCTTCTCTAGCTCTTTCTTGCGTTCCCCTTCAACTTCTCCTAACGCCTTCTCGATGAGCTTCTTCTGGTCTGCGTGAGAGAGATCACTGAGGCCCTCGAAGCCAGGGCCTTCCTTGGAGAGGTCCTTGAGCACTTCCTTGGGCTTTTCCCCGCGTTCCGCAGCGATGTCCGCTAAAGCCTGCTCAAGGGCTCTGGTGCGCTCCCCCTTTGAGAGCCCCCCGAGAGCCTGTTCTACGGCGTCATCTTTACCCGCGGGTTCTGCGGGCTTTTCGGGCTTCTTCGCGGGCTCTGTCGGTTTTTTGACCGTGTGCCTGGCCGGATCCGCTTGCGGGTGCTCACGCAGGTAACTTCGGAGCGCTTCCGGGGAGCGGAATTCTCTGGCTTCACGGGTTGACATACCCTCACTGTCTCACAAGAGGTCTAACCCTCTTGTGGAATAGCATAGGTGTTATGAAGCTGTACCCTTGCCTCTGCGGTTTCAGCCCAGAAACCGTAGCTTCGATGCGTAGGCATCGTCGAGAATGCACGACGTGGAGAACTCGCCCAAACCCCAAGGGGATGGCGGCGTACCGTCTCAAGAAGTCCCAGCAGCAGGGGTACTTGGAGGGGAGCCTGCGATGCAGTGTTTGCGGGGGTCGTCCGCACCACCATCAATCGTCGTGCCCTTTCAGTGGATCGGAGACGGCACGCACGGAACTGGTCGCGCAGACGGGTATCGACCCTCAGCACTGGGATTGGATTCTCCGGGTGTTGCAAAAGCGGTATTGACCCCTGGACAGGCAGCCCAAGATCCAGTAGGGTTCCCGCTGGTCTAAGACCTTGATCCTAGAGGAGATGTACATGAGTGACTCTACGTTGACTGCGGAAACCCCGGTTGCTCCGGAAGTTTTGGCTCAGTTGGGCAAGCTTCAGGACGGGTATCAGGGTATGGCCAGCCATCTTACAGAGATGGAGTTGGCGAAGATCCGGTTGATGGTGCGCATCCGGGCAGTCATGGAGGAACGGGACCGAATCATCGAGCGGGAGTTGGTGGCTCGTGGTTTGGCTCCTAACACGCAGGTTCAAATCGATGACACTACGGGGGTGATCACGGTTTTGCCCTCTGTCGGGTGACGGTTTCTCTTGTTGGCCGGCTTCTATAGGTGGCCTACACAACGAATCGTGACCGGCGAACGCCTGAGCTGGAGCTAACGCAAGCTCCGTGGCCGTTAGCGCCTCTCAACTTGGTCTTGATCAAGGGCCAAGTCGGGCAGTACGATCTGCGCTGGGAGAACCCGGCGCACCTCACCTTGAACTCAAGGTTCATCTTGCTCGGGGTGAACCTATACCGGAGCTTTGATTCGGAGTACGGGCCCTTTCAGCGGGTGACGGAGTACCCGCTGGGGACCACCTTCTGGAGGGACCAGACCGATGTGGAGGTTGTCGTCGACGAAGACGTGACCGACCGCTTCGAGCTTTTCGGGGGTCCCTCTACTGAGCTGGACCGGCGGCGGTATGTGTTCCGGGTGCTGAGCCCGATCGTAGCCTCAGCTTCTCAGGGGCTGGCGACGAATGACCCCTATGATGTGGTGGTTCGTGTTAACGACCAACCGGCTCGGGTGTTGAGAGTCAACGGGAACTTGGGGGAGGTCGAGATAGACCCCTATCTGTACCCGAATGTCACGACCCAGAAGCTGGATCCCACGGTAGTTCCGCGTCCAGGGGACAAGGTCACCTGCACCTACCGCAGGATGCGCCAGCTCATCCGGACTGACTTGGGGACACGGGTGTTCTATCGAGTCACCTCGGTGGGGATCCCTTTCTGCAACACGCCTTCACAGTGCATGTCAATGCAACCGGTGGAGACGCCCCTGGAGTCGGCGACGGCGGTGTCCTCACAAGAGATCGAGAAGCTTGACTACATCTGGCGGGAGGCCGTACGTCGGAACCGCTGGATCTTGGAGCAGGGTGGAGAGCGGGTCAAGTTCTTCATCCGTCGGAGCGTGGGGCTCCCTTGTTCGTGCCTCCCGGAGCTGCGCCATAGCCAGCCGCAGTCGGATTGTGGCCTCTGCTACGGCACCGGGGTTCTTGGCGGCTACGAGGGCCCCTACGAGGGGATTGTGGCGCCGGACGATGCGGAGCGGCGGCGGGCGCAAAAGGAGTCTGGGCGGACGATTGAGCACGCCTACGAGGTATGGTCTGGGCCCAGTCCGTTGTTGAGCCAGCAGGACTTCCTGGTGAAGATCAACGGGGACCGCTACTCGATTGGACCGGTGCGCTTCCCGACCAACCGAGGGATGGTGCTTCAACAGCACTTCAACATCGGCCACTTGGACGAGAAGGACATCCGGTATCGGGTTCCGTTGAGTGACCCGGTGAAGTACGCTGCTGTGCAGTTCGCACCGAGTCCTCCCGAGGAGGGTGGTCCCACTCCGGTAACGGACAAGACGAACATCCCCGACGAGCGTGAGTTGCGCGGCCACACGGTGACGTGGGAGAACATCACCTACTGATGGCCACTGTGAACCCAAGGAAGGTGGGGGTCGAGTACCGGGTCACCTCGGTACGTCGGGGGCCTTTACTGCCCAAGGACGCGCAGAAGCTGGACCCGACAGAAGCCCTGCGCATGATCCAGCGGCGGTTGTTGCGGCAGATCCGGGCTGAGTTGAAGCAGGAAACCTTCTCTGACCGGGCCAAACGGGCCTTGTCCAAGGCAGTGTCCGTGAAGTTGATGCCCAAGTCGGTAGAGGTCCTTGCCAATCACCCGGCCTGGCGGCCTCTAGTGGAGGGGCAGCGTAGTGGGCAGATGACCTGGCTGGCGAAAGCCAAGGCACCCATCCCTATCATCACTGAGGACGGCGAGCTGATCTTTCGGACGGCGAGCCCAAGGTCGATGCGGGACGGCAAGTGGGTGCACCCTGGCCGGAAGCCCTCCCACTTCGTAGAGCGTGCTAAGCAGGTGGTGCGCAGCAAGGTCAAGGCGATGCTAGCCGCGGAGATGGCACGACAACTGAGGGAGTCTTTACGGTGACCGGTGCGGACTATGTCGTTCGAGGGCTAGCCCCTTACCCGGTGGTGCTAGATGACCTCATGATGGATGTCCCTTGTGGGCACACGTTGACGATCCCCGCGGACAAGGCATCCAATTCGCGGGATCTTCACCTAGCAATCAGCCAGAACCGTCTTTTGTGGGTCAATCGTCACATGCAGGTTGGGAGATCGGTGGACTACGAGCAGCTGCGGGCGCGGTGCCAGATCCTAGAGGATGAGAATCGCCGACTTCGTGAGGAAGTACGGGTACTTAAAGCGGCCCCTCCCGCGGCTCCTCTCGTAGTGGGGGCTGACCCCCGGTTCGAGGAGATCCTGGTGTTGCTCAAGAGTGGTGTGGCGCAAAGTCCAAGAGCCCTGCCTGTAGAGACGGCTCTAGCAAAGACCCAAGAGGTTCAACCGGATGTGGTTGAGGTAGAGGTGCCGCAGTATATCCCGGACCGAGTGGTCCCCGAGGGCGCCGGAGGGGGAAGGGTGATAATTCCTGAGCAAACTTCGACAGCTTCCGGGGTGGGGCAGGCACAGGAAGCCTTGCGCAAACTTCGCTCCGGGCAATAGTCCTTTTGCGTTCCTGCCGGTAACAGGAGACTGTCATGCACCCTCGTCAAGCGGCTCTTCGTTCTCAGGTCCGTGAGGTCAGTCAGCGTATTGCCCAGCGCTACGCGAGTCAGACCCGAGAAGCGGCTCCTGTTCTCTGGAAGTACACGGATCCCGAGGGTAACGAGTTCTACCTGAACGAGAAGATGGTTTCGGTGCGATCCCCATACACCGGCAAGACCTTCACGGCCAAGCCGGAGAAGCAGTCCTTGGGGAACGTAGGTAAGGAACTCAAGGAAGAGGCGAAGTAGGCGTGACGGTTTGGGATGACCCCCTGGGGTTCGACCCTTTGCGTGATGGCCCTCCCTATCTTGGGGTTACTCGGCCAAAGGTGGCGACCATGAAGTATACCCGAGAGAAGGTGGCGGCCGAAGTTGACTCTCAAGTACTGGCCTCTCTGCGGGCTTGGATGCAGGGATGCTTGGCCGTTTGTGGGGACGGGCCTCAGGTTGAGCTGAGCTTGCTCTTGAAGGCGATTCAAGGGGAGGTAGCCATTCTGCACACGGCGCATTGGCAGGTAGGTGGGTCGTCACAGTACGGGGATCACCTGCTGTTTCAACGGCTGTATGAGGACGCTGACGAGTTCGTGGACCCCTTGGCGGAGAAAGCTGTGGGTTTGGGCGGCACGGAGCTAGTCAATCCAGTAGTTCAGACGCAGTGCGTCGCGGCGTTCGTACAGGCACTGTGTCCGGAAGGCCAGCTTCAGGACAACGAACAGGCGTTCGCTGTGGCGCAGAACACGGTCCTCTCCGTGCTTTACGTCATCGATTGGGCTCTCCAGTCGTTGGATGCAAGAGGGCAGTTGTCCAATGGGGTGGACAACATGCTGCAAGGGATTGCGGACAAGCACGAGGAGTTCGGCTATCTCTTGCAGCAGCGTCTTGCTGCCCTGTAGTTCGGGTGGGTGTCCCCACCCCCAGATGAAAAGAGATGCAGATGACCAAATCAGAAGCAGATCAGGAAAAGCTAGGTGTGGGCCTGGACATCGGCACGATGAACCTCATCGCTGCCCGACATGTTGACGGGAAGTTGGCGCTCCGCAAGGTTCGGGACGCGTTCTTGGACTTGGAGGCAGGGGCACAGAAGACGCTCAAGCTGTCCAATGTGTCCTACGTCCCGGATCCTGACGACGACAACACGCTCATTGTGTTTGGGGATTCGGCGTTGACCATGGCCAATCTCTTCAAGCGGGATGTGCGTCGGCCTTTGTCGGCTGGTGTCATTGCCGCGGGGGAGTTGGACGCGCAGAAGATCCTGGGCATCCTCATTCACCATGTGATCGAGGAACCGATGCAGGAAGGGGAGCACTGCTACTACTCAGTCCCCGCTGCTCCTTTGGACGACCTCAGCCAGGACATCGTTTACCACACGGAGATTTTCCGGCGCATTCTGCGGGAACGCGGGTACACCCCCCACCCGATGAACGAGGCGATGGCCATTGTCTACAGCCAGTGTGCTGCGGAACAGTTCAGTGGTCTGACCCTTTCGTTCGGGGCGGGTATGATGAACGTCGCTCTCGCCTACCAGACGATGAAGGGGCTGGACTTCAGCCTGGCTCGGTCGGGGGACTGGGTGGATCAGCACGCGGCCAAGGCCATAGGGGCTACGGCATCCAGAATGTGCTCCGTCAAAGAGCAGGGAGTGAACCTGGCTAAGCCAACGTCTCGGGAGGAGGAGGCGCTTGTGCTCTACATCCGGGCTCTGATTCGGTACTGTCTGGAGAACGTCGTCAATCAGTTCCGTCGGCAGCAGGCGAGCATCAGCTTGCCGGGCCCAGTACCTCTGGTGTTGTCCGGAGGCACGGCCAAGGCGGGAGGCTTTCTGGAGGTCTTTCAGGAGGAGTTCTTTGCCATCAAGAAGCGCAGCTTCCCCTTCCAAATCTCCGAAATCCGGATGGCACGAGATCCCCTAACTGCGGTCGCCGAGGGCCTGCTGGTGCTGGCTGGTGAGGAGTACGCAGAGGGCTAGTGTACTATTACCTCTTGAGTTCGTTGAAACGACGAGTGATCTTGGAGTTGCAGGACAGCTTTAGCCGGCATCCTGTCTACTCGAAGATTGTCCCCTTCATCCAGAAGAAGTACTCGTTCACGGAACGGCCTCACTTCGGGATCGTGCTCAAGTCGGGTTCGGTCAACAAGGTGGCGCTCTCCTCCGACAACTTCATGGGGTATATCCAGAGCCACGTTATGTTGGGGTACCTGGGGGCCCCGTGTCATCCTATCGAGTGGGTACGTGAGGACCTGAAGCGGATCGAGTTGGAAGGGGGGATGCCGTTGGCCCCTGGGGTCTACTACATCGAGATCCTGACGGTGCCGACGAACCCCCAAGAAGCGGGGACATTCGTGGTAGACCCGCTACTGACAGTGCCTGATGAGGCGATACTCCGCTTCGTTTCGGGGATAGAGCGGACGGCACAGCTCCAGAACACGCCTGCCCCGGGTACGGTTCGCCTGTGGGTCAACGGTCGGGTGCTTTTGAAGGAGAAGGTGGATTACACGCTCGACGGGGGTTCCATCCAGTTCTTGTCTCAGTTCCATCCTGACGATTTGGTTACGGCCGAGTATCGGTACCCAGTGGCGAGTGTGGGGCCGGTTCCATTTCACTGGAACCGTAGTGATGTCAATACTTTGCCAGGAGTGGTTCTGGCTTTCGGGAAGCGGGCGCGGGTCGGAGACAAGGTAGCGGTCGTGGTGTACCAAGACCGCGTTTCGACGGCCAGTGCCTATGGGGGCAAGTTTGAAGTCAGCTTCGATCTCGATGTGATCGCAACGGATCCTGACCAGATGGAAGAGATCGCGGATCTCGTGGTCATGCACCTGTGGGGAGAGAAGAAAGCCCGTCTGGAGTTCGAGGGGATAGAGATCACGGACATCTCCATGGGGGGTGAGTCTGAGGACACTTACGATGAAACCGCTGACCTCTACTTCTACACGGCCAGCATCTCTCTACAGTTGAGAGCCGATTGGGAGATCCACGTCCCCTTGCCGCTGACCATCTCGAAGGCCACCACGGAAGTCTCGGCGATTTCTGCGGGTCTGCAGATGGAGGTGGGGCGGCTGTTTTACGCTACTTCCCCGGTGAATGTGGGCCGAAACAACGACTACGAACGGATCGGGTGACGTGCCAAAGTACAGTTTCGAGTGCGCCAATCAAGAGTGTGGGATGGTGTTCGATCGCATCCTGAAGGTAGGGGATCATGTGACCCACCCGTGTCCTGCGTGCTCGATGGACGCGCCTAGGGTCATTGACGGGGGATTCGCCTTCTCTTTTGAGGTGTCCTCCAGCAGGGAAGGAAATTCGGGGGTCCACAAGGAGGACTACCCGACTGCGGATCATGCCGTGGGGCGGGACGCCCAGCGGCGGTGGGAGGTCATGCACGCCAGGAACAAGGTAAAGGAGACAGTTCGGAGCCAGAGCGGGCAAGGAGCCCTAATTCGGCGCGATCTGAAGGATTCGACCGAGTACTCCCCCATGTCTCCGGCTGAACGGGCTCGGCACCGGACGCTGGCCCGGGGGGCGTCTCGGGCACAAGCACGGGCCAAAGGAGGGGGCTAATAAAGTACCTGTTTCCCCAGCAAGGGAGAGGCTACTCGCCTCGACCCCGTTTCGGGGCAGATGCAAATCACAGATCGGACGCAGATCGGGTTACCCCCCTCCAGATGAGATCGGATGTATATCCCCGACCCTTCTTTAGGGGTCTTACGTAGGAGAATCCCGGATGTCCACTGGCCCGTTCCTGAGCTACGTCCCCCCCGGCGTTTACACCCGCACGCTGTCCGAATCCAACCTTGAAGGACTGGTGGCGGGGGTACGTATCCCGACCATCATTGCCGTCGGTCAAGAGGAACTGACTCAAGACAATGTTGAGATCGTCCGTGGCAGCTCGGCTACCGTCGACCAGCAGATTCTCAACGAGGACGTGACCCTTTCCTGGGTCGTGGACGCCACGAACCCCAACAACCTGCTCTTGGGTGAGCAGGACGGGACGCGCACCTCGGTCAAGGTACGGAACTACCCCCTCGTTGATGGGCAGGGTTTCGGACGGACCACGAATGACGTGAGATCGGTCAGCGTGACCGTCAATGGCGTCCCGGTGTCGGTTGGCGCGGTGGACGGTCGGCGAGGTCTGGTCACCCTCCAGGTGCCGACGCAGCCTACTGACGTCGTCCGCGTGACCTACTACTTCCACCGTGGTGACACGGCTTTCACGGATGACCTGTCGGAACAGGTGACGGGCGTTCAGGCATCGCTGGCGTCTCCGGGCTTCGAGCCCTTCGTCATCACGACGGGGGCCAACGACGTGTTGGCAGTCAAGATCAACGGCACCTCGCATACCGTGGCGTTCCCGACGGGTTCCTACACGGCGGCAGGGCTGAAGGCGGTCTTCGACTCGAACCTCATCCCCAACTGCTCGACTTCGGTATTTGTAGACGGGCAAGGGCTCAGTCACTTCCAGATCAACGCCACTCAGTCGGTAGAGATTGAGGACGGTTCGGCCAACGGGCCGCTGGGTTGGTCCACGGGAGCGAAGACGGCGCGCAATGCCACTTTCGCCGTGTATAACCGGCCCATTGTGGACGGCAGTGGCGGTGGTCTGACGACGACTGACACGAGCAAGGTGACGGTCAAGGTCAACGGCCTCCAGGTCATCCCTGCCTCCGTTGACGGCGTCAACGGCACAGTGACCCTGTCCCAGCCCCCGGCGATGGGCTCCTTGGTTGAGGTTTCCTACTGGGCCAACACCTGGCAGGATACCTTCGACTACTTGCCCAACACGCTGGTCACTACGGTGACCCGTTGCGGCATCAGCCCAGGTCGAGCCGACTACATCCAGGGCACCGACTTCGTCGTGGTCAACCCTACGCCGGACGTGTCCGTTGTCCACTGGGGCGCCAGCTTCAACGTGGCGGCGGCCGTGACGGCAGCTGGATCGGAGCCCTTCGACGGGTCGCAGATCACGGGCCTGCTCATCGACAACAAGATGTGGCTCGGAGAGTGCGACCGAGTCGTCAACAACACGGTCATCCCGGCGCTCGTGAGCCCGACCGAGTTCCTCCTCCCGGAGATCCCGACGCTGGGTAACGGGCGGGACACGACCCTGGGGACAGGGACGTTCTCGGCGGTGACCAACACCCGGCAGGGAGCCGTCTCCAACCGTCCTGACCTCGTGACGGTCTACGTGGGCCGGAACCTCTCGGACGCTCTCAATCGACCGGCAGCTAAGGTGCTGTCGGTCAACGGAGTCAGCCGCAAGGTCACTCTCAAGGACCCGGTTCCGCCGGACTACCAGGCGTTCGCGACGTTCTTCTACAACCAGCTCACGGACGACATCTACCTCTTCCGCAATAAGGTAGCGGGTTCGGTTGGTGTCGGCCAGTACGACGTGTTCTCTACGAACCAGAACACGTTCCTCTACCAGACGCGATTCGGCACGAAGGCCGGGCTGGCACAGACGGTCCAGTGGCCGCGAGGTGTCGAGTTGATCCCGGACGCCCTGCATGTTGGGGGGACCCCGGTGGCAGAGATTGCCACGGTGACCTTCAGCAACGCGGTGGCTCGGAACGCGGTGTGCACGAACAAGGGCGCGTCTCCGTACTCGCTCTACTCGGGGTACTCTTCGAGCTGGGTCACCCGCTTGAATGGGGCCAACATCATGACCAACCTGACGACGGCGACCCCGGCGACCCTCGTTGGTGGGCATATCATCCCGATTCAGACAGGTCTGGATGCCGGCAAGATCACGATCACGGCGCCTTCGAACGTGTTGAACGTGAAGGTGGATGGGACCACGTACGCCGTGACCATCACCCCGGGCAACGTGACCCCGGCGGCCATCGTGGCGGACATCAACGCGGCGGTGGGAGCAGCGGTTGCCTCCTACCTGCAGATTGGCCCGGCAACGGGGGACATCATCTTTGTCCTCACGAGCACAACGACGCCGGGGGCTCTGCCTGGCGGCTTCGACGTGGTTTCCTCGGTCCAGGTGCTGCAAGGCACGGTGGAGAGCGCCCTGGGGTTCACTCCCTTCCAGGGAGCCACTGGCTCGACGGGCTCGCTCAACAAGCCGGCGACGTTGCTGGGTGCCAACGTGGGGCCCTTCAACATTACCACTGGCCTCAACGACACCCTCAAGATCCAGATCAACGGCACGGAGTACATCATCACCTTGCCGGCCGGAGCTGCGGTAACGGCTGCGGCGGTAGTGGCGGCGATTGCGGCCGTTCCGGGTCTGACTACGGTGCCGAGACTGGCCACGGGAGTCAATCTCGACAAGGTGCGCCTCACCAGCACCTTGAATGACGCGACTTCCAGCGTCGTGGTGCTCGACGGCAACGCCAACACGGTCCTCGGGTTCAACCAGAACGACCAGGCCGGCCAGGTGCTCGTCACGGCTCAAGAGGTGGTCAACAGCCTCATGAACACGGCCGGGTTCACGGCTGTTGGCGTGGCCTACCCGGCGTCCATCGACGGGTCGACCTACATCACCATCGAGTCGTTGACGGTGGGACTGACCACCTCCAGCGTGGCCTTCGTGACCTCGGCTGGTACGGCGTTCAACACCTCGACGGGTCTGAAGATCGTCCCAGGTACTGACGGCGACGTGGGTGAGGATGCCTACCAGATGTTCACGGTGTCCTCGAACCATCCGGCCGGTTCCGGGGGTACGGGGCGCCCTGGGCAGACTTACACGGACGGGCGCACGGGGCTCCGGTTCTCGCTGCTCCCGGCGCAGACGGGCGCCTACACGGACGGTGGCAGCTTCACCCTCTTGGTGAGCCCCACCTTCGCGGTGGACCCCTCGCGGCCGTTCTACGCAGTCCCGGGCATGGAGCTGGCGGTAGCGAACACCGTCGGGGTGGCGGTCGACGACACGGCTCAGGTGCAGACGTTCGACCCAGGTGGGGTAGAGCCGAAGGTCGGGGACTTCTACTACATCTCCTACCGCTACATGAAGCAGGACTTCTCGACTCGCATCTACCGTCAGCTCAAGACGATTGAAGCGAACTACGGGAAGACCTCGGCCGAGAACCGGGCCACTCTGGGTGCCTACCTGGCGATCCTCAACGGGGCTCTCTTGGTGGGAGTCAAGCAGGTGCTCAAGGTCCCCAACACCAACCAGGCGTCGGACCAGAGCTTCATCCAGGCGATCGATGAGCTGGCCACACCACTGCCGGGCAACATCAAGCCCGACATTCTCGTGCCCTTGGGAACGAGCACGGCCATCTACCTGCACCTGACCCAACACTGCGAGATCCAGTCGAACATCCGTAACCAGTCGGAACGGATGGGCTTCATCGGATTCGCAGGCGGCACGACCCCGACCACGGTGCAGTCGATTGTGCCGGGTCTGAACTCCAACCGCATGGTGGCGTTCTACCCCGATTCGGCCGTCATCACCCTGACGGAC
>Ga0172382_10010041_pt1 | contig 12781 bp, 10 predicted proteins | sample Leawel138RmetaG_FD_122245 | JGI IMG/M metagenome (GOLD analysis project Ga0172382, IMG submission 122245) | Leachate microbial communities from a municipal landfill in Southern Ontario, Canada - Leachate well 138R metaG | ecosystem: Engineered > Solid waste > Landfill > Unclassified | place...
GGGTTATTATTTATGGGTCTTAGAAAAAAGGTTGGTCCATTTGGCATTAAAAATGTGGTTGTTTCTTTTATTAAGATTCTTATTGCATCATTGATGATGGGGGTTTTAGTTAAGTTATTATATTATTATTTAACTATGAATATGAGCGTGATAGTTTCTTTAACTCTTTGTATAGGCATTGGGGCAATCATTTATTTTATGAGTATATACTTTTTAAAAATTGATGAAGTTGATAACATTGTAAGAGCGGTTAAAAGGAAATTAAAAAGAGCCTAAGCAGGATTTAATTAGGCAGGAGAAGTAATTTTTAAAGCTATTGATGTTACTTTGCTGTTAAATACAATTTTAGGCTCTTTTAAGTTGCTATAGACAAAAATTATATGTGGAGAGATATTATATGATTTAGTTACGCTTGATTCGGCACAATTCAATAATAGATGTTCATTTATGTACCAGTAATTCGTAAGTTAAATCTTTCTTTGCTGATTGCGAGTCTGCTCTTCTCTGGACAAGCCCAGATAATAAAGACATTAAAGAGATATCTTTTGAATTTTTTCAGCTATTTAGATTTGTTGAGCATCAGGAGCGGTGGGCATTAGATATTTTATCTATTTTGAACGGAGAATCGAGTGACTATTGCGCTAATTTTTTATTCAATTGGTCTTAAAAAAAGATTAGGACCCTTTAAAGTTGAAGAGGTTGAATGCTTTTTAGGGATTGCTAAAGATATATTAGGGAGGAAAAAATGAAATTATGTTATTTAGCAGTTTAAGTTTTCTGTTATTATTTTTGCCAATATTAGTGATTGCTTATTACTTATCGTCTTCAACTAAGATTAAGAATTTAGTTATTTTTTTATTTTCATTGTTTTTTTATTCTTGGGGTGAACCTGTATATATATTTCTAATGATTTTTTCAATAGCTATGAATTATTTACTTGCTATCTTGATTCATAGGTATAAGAAAATGGACAGGCTTGTGAAATCTAAATTTGTATTTATATCATCTATTATTGTAAATATAGGCATTTTAGTGTTTTTTAAATATAGTAATTTTATTATTTTAAATATTAATTCTATTTTGAAAACAAATATACGATATGTAAGTGTTTTATTACCGATAGGCGTAAGCTTTTATACTTTTCAGATAGTATCTTATATAATTGATGTTTATTGGGGAAAAGTAGATGTGCAGGAAAATATTATTTATTTAGGTGCCTATATAGTTCTTTTTCCACAATTAATAGCAGGCCCTATTGTAAGATATGAAACAATTGAAAAGGAATTAAGTTGTAGAGAGATATCAGTAGAATGTATATATAGTGGTCTTACAAGATTTATCATAGGTTTAGGTAAAAAAGTTATAATAGCAAATCAAATTGGGCTAATAGCAGATAAGATACTTATTACAAATCCTCATAAACTAGGGATGCAATTAGCTTGGTTAGGATTAGTGTCTTATACACTTCAAATATATTTTGATTTTTCCGGTTATAGTGATATGGCAATAGGACTGGGGAAAATATTAGGCTTTACATTCCTCGAAAATTTTAATTATCCCTATATGTCAAGATCAATTACTGAATTTTGGAGGCGGTGGCATATTTCTTTAGGAACTTGGTTTAGAGATTATCTTTACATACCATTGGGTGGTAATAGAGTAAGTAAATTAAGATGGATACTAAATATTCTTATTGTATGGGTTTTAACTGGTTTATGGCATGGTGCCTCATGGAATTTTGTGATTTGGGGATTGTATTATGGATTTATTTTGGTTTTTGAAAGGTTAATTTTATATAAAATTAATCTTAAGATATTTGGTTTCTTAGGTAATATATATACGATTTTGTTAGTAATGATAGGCTGGACTATATTTAAGATAGAAACTTTCAAAGGTGCTGGAAGATATATTAAAGCATTATTAGGATTATATGGGACTAGCTCTTGGGATACATTTCACAATATCGCTATAACTAATTTGCTTATTTTTGTACCTATTGGGTTAATCGGAGCCACACCTTTAATTGGAAGAGTATTGGAACATTTAGATAGGAATACTTATTTAAGTATTATTAAGGACATTTTTGTACTTCTAATTTTTCTGATTTCTTTTTTATTTTTAATAAATAGTTCTTTTAATCCTTTCATTTATTTTAGATTTTAGGAGAAATCGCTATGAAAATTAGACGGATTTTATTTATTTTGGTAATATCAATAATTACTATCTTTCTGAGCGGATATGCATTATTGAAACAAAAAGACGAAAACATATCTTATATAGAGAACAGGCGCTTAACTTCAATAAGAGGATTAAGTATAGATAGCTGGTTAAATAAGGATTTTCAAGTTAGCGTAGAAAATGCGTTAGCAGATAATATTTATAAAAGGAATGAATGGCTAAAGTTGTATAATAGATTAAATATGAAATTTGTTGAAGTAGGAAGTAAGGCCGTAAACATAGTTTTAAAAAAAGGTGAAGATGAAAGTATATCCATTAGTCCTATAAACGATAAAATTTCTTTAATAAAAGATACAGGGTATTTAGTAAGAAATCCTATGGTATATGATGATGAAATAGCCAAAGAAATTAGTTATAATTTTGGCAAGATAGTCTTATTATCAGATAAATATGAAAACATTGATTTTTATATTTATATTCCACTGATGGCGAATGAAAATGAGATATTTGAGGTTAACAGTTCTGATAAAAGCTATTTTGAAATATTTCAAAATAGCGATATACCTCTTGATTTTTTAAAGATTAATAATATATATGACTTAAAGAGTATGTATTTTTCTACTGATCATCATTGGTCACATAGGGGTGCTTATCAAGGATATATAGATATTATTTCTTTATTATTTGATGGTAAGGAAAAAGCAAAAGTGCCTGTAAAAGAAGAAGAAATAAAGGAAGTAAAATTTTATGGTTCTCATTCAAGATCAATAGCTCATTCTCTTGACTTTGGTGGTGATAATATTTCAAAATATATATTTGAATTACCCGAATATGAGTTTTTTGTAGATGGAGAAAAGATGGAGGAGTATGGTGGTTTAAGCGAGTATTTGAATGGTACCTTAGAAAATAGCAAGGATATCGATTATTATGAATGGCTCTATCAGTCTAGAAAAGGAGAAATTATATTTGATACTCATAATGATGACAGAAGTAATATCTTAATAATATCTGACTCTATGAGTAATGCAATAAGAGATGTTATAGCTTCCCATTTTAATAAATCAATATTTATTAATCTTGATATGTATCAAAGAACTTATGGTAATTTTGCTATAGAGAATTATTTAAATAAATATGAAATAGATAAGGTTTTATTTATGAACGTTTTAAGTAATTACACAGTTGTAGGCGAGATGAAAAATTTGATAGTTGAATGATAGTATTGATACTTTAGAGATAATAATAAGTTGTAAAGGCTGGAAGGTGTTACACTGATGTATTAATTATGATGCGAAACTAACTCAACAAAGAAAGTAGTAATTGAGCGTGACAGCGAGTGGGGACGGATACATTGTCACATAATGGACAATGTCAGTACAAAGCAGAGGAAAACAATTGTGAATGTCATAGGCTTTTATAATATACTTGGGGCTTGTAGACATAATAAGGTGGAACATTTAATATATGCCTCGTCAAGTTAAGTCTACGGTTCTAATAAAAAGGTGCCCTTTGAAGAAAGTAATCTTGTAGACCATCTGAATTAATGGCATATACCTATAGCCATCTTTATGTCATTCCCACTACCGGATTGAGATTTTTCACTGTATATGGACATATGGGTAGACCTGATATGGACTAATAGAATATTCAATAATGGCGATTTTGAAAATGATCTTTATAGGGATTTTACATATATAGATGATATTATTGAAGGTATAGTGAGGTTACTTGGTAAACCTCCTGTTAAGAGTAATGAGGCAGCAGCTCATAAGGTATTTAATATAGGCAATAACAAGCCGGTGTGTAGAGAACAAAAATTAGCTGTTTATGATAATCTAAAAGTATCCTAAATTCTAATTGAAAACTCCCCTAGGGGAAATATATAATATCCCTATGACAGACATAGGGGGCTAGGGGATGATAAGTTTAATGGACAAACAAAAAAGACTTTTATTACCTTAGCCATAATTATTGCTATTTTTGTTGTAGGTAGACTATCCCTACCTTCTTTAGGAACTTTTTTAGTAATACAAGATGAACCACAGCGAAGTGATATCATTGTCCTTCTTATGGGCAGCGGCCCAGATCGGATGCTGGGAGCAGTAGACCTGTATCATGCCGGGTATTCAGATGAAATAGTGATGGTCAGTAATTTAGTAAGGGGTTATGATTTAGTTGTTAGCCAAGGTGTAAATATTCCTCATGATACTGATGTTGCTAGGGAAGTAGCCGTGCAATTGGGAGTGCCAATAGAAAAGGTTACTACCCTGCCCGGCGATGCACTAAGCACCCAGGACGAGGCAATTAGTGTGAGGAAGTATTTAAAGGAACGTCAGGATATAGATGCGGTGATAATAGTGACATCGAAATATCATTCTGGACGGGCTAAGAGGATATTTGAGAAGGCTATAAGTTCTTTAGATAGAGAAATAAGGATTATATCCTGCCCAACTCAGCATGACGATTTTGATGCCGAGCGATGGTGGCAAGGTCGGGAGGATTTAAAGCGGGGAGCATTGGAGTATTTGAAACTGTTTCACTTTTACGTAAGGGAGCAATTTGAGTTGTAGAGGTTAAGGAAATCTTATCAGATGTTTTTATTATAAGTGCATTTGGGGAGGTTGACCGCCACATACTTATAATAAGACGAATCGCCCCAAAAATGTAGAAGCAAATTGGGTAAGTGGTTTTATTATCTTCATATTTTTTACATGTGTGGAGAATTGGTGATTTGGAGTGAGGTGAAATTTAAAAATGCTTAATGATCAAGTCAACAATGAAGAATTGAAAAAACTTTTAAACCAAAACAAGAAGATAAAAAAACAGAAAAAATGTATTTCTAAAAATGAAATATTTGATTCGATGTTAACCCAGCTTAACGTAAGCAATGAGGGTCTTAGAAGAACGGAAATGGAAAATATAATTAGCAATTATCTATTTATTACTGAGGCTATTCGAAAAGACATACAAGAGATTGATGAGAGATTAGGAGACTTGAGAGAATTAGAAAACTCAACCCTTAGGGATGAAGACTATAAGCACAAGAAATATAGATACTTTGCCGAAATAAATAGAAATGCGAAAGATAAAATAATGGAATTTTATAGTGGCAGACTTAAGGATTGGCTTTTTGAAAATAAATCATATAAATACTTTGATCGTAAAGATGATAGTTTAACTATGCTGTTCTTTAACGGAAGATATGAATATGCTCAGTTTCGAAAATACTATAGCAACAATTACGATTTTAGTACTGAGGCAAAATTGCGTTTTATTCCAGGTATATTTGGCAAAGAGGATAAAGTTATAAACACATATATTGAATTAAAGGCTTCCTCACCTGAGAATTACAATAAAGAGATTGAGCGAATGGTTACCGAAAATAAGATTATTGAGTATATAAGGGATAAGATAAGATACAATCACCACTTGTCGAGAAGGGACGAAATATTTGAAACTTTGACTTCATTATTTAATCAAAATAAATACCAAACTTTTATTGCATTATCAGTCCTACAATTAGAAGGATTATTCTATGATTGTTGCTCAATAATTGCGAAAAAGGAATTAGGAAATAGAGCTGGGACTTTAGTAGAAAAAGCACAGAAAGTATTTAGTGCTAAACCCATATTACAGTTTTCAATATATCCATATTTTGCTTTTGATGTGCCAGAGCTCAGAAATGAAGTTGCCCATAACGGTATGGTTAATAACAAAGAGCCTAAGATTATTGCAAATAATATCATTCTAGATTTGTACACCCTTGTTTATTGGGCTAATCATTTAAGTAATGATAAATACATTCATTTAATAATGATTATGGATAAAATAAAAGATATTCAAGATAATGAAGAGGAAGTTATAAAAGCGTTGTTTTTAGAAATGATAATGTCTTATCAGATTTCTAACGGGGAATTTATTGATGTATTAAAAGATCCAAATACATATAAAGACGAGATTGAATTTTATGAACCGCAGGATAAAATTGAAGGTAATATGTCATTAGGCGATACTATTTCTTTTCTTTCTGATAAGATCAGAACTGAGGGATTTTGGAAATATATGCTCGACATGATAGACATCGGCAAAGAACATCATGAAAGTGAAAAACTATTTGATCTAATTGATTTTGTTGCGAAATTGAAGAATACTTTTATTCCTGTTTTGCAAAACAAATCACCAGAAAAGCTTGCGTGTGAGGAAGTGGCGAAAAGATTAAAACAAGTAGAAGATACAGAACAATTATTTTAAAAGTGAATAGTTAGAGGAGGCCCATCAAATGTCCAAACTACCTTTTACCGGAAAAATCACATCAATCCAACCACGAATAAGGCTAACCCGTTCATTTGATGAAGCCTCCCATACATATTTGGGTTATGCAATTAAAATTAACGGAACCATTGATGGTGTGGATAAAGATTTCTCCATCGGCATCGGTAAAGCAGCCCAAGCAAAGTTCAACTTCAAAGTCAACGATGTTATTTACGGTGAATGCCTTCCGGTTCCGGATTCAAATGCGGAACCAGTGGGGTACTATAAAGTCTCGAAGTTAGCAAAAGTAGCAGAAGGGGAACAGGGCAGTTTATTAGCACCCTGGGAACTAAGTCCACAGGAGTTAGAAGTTTATCGGGAAAGAGGGCACCGTAGGCTGGCTACCAGGACTTATGATACTAAATGTAGCAGCTGCATGTGGGGGGCTAGGATGCCGGTGGAAATAATAGTTGATAACTGGAACCCCAGGGGCAAAAGGAAGTACCGGTTTGAGACATTTTGTTATGGGCCATTATCGTGCAAATTGTATAAGGCTGGCCCTAACAGAAAAGTTGAAGGCCGGAACGGGATGGTTTATGTGGAGGAAGATTGGGTGGATGAAGATATGACGGGGCATAGGGGGATGGATGAGTAAAATTCTTTTATTTATTAAAGGAAAAAGTAACATAAACACCAATATACCAAGATAATGAGGGAAACGGGGACAGGTCCCTTTTCCCACGTATTTCCTTACGTTTATGCAGTAAAGCCACTGGGGATTATCCGTACGTTACCGATTTGTCATAAGCGGAACGGCGGGCGGGGACGGATCATCGTCTCTGAACACCATTTACGGTGCTCTGCACCAGTCCCCCCGATCCCTGCTACTAGGAATAATTATTGGGGCTACATTATATATGCTTATAATATATTATTCAAAAATAGAAGAAGTTGATGTAGTGGTTTCTTTGATAAAAAAATCAAGGGGTTTGTTTAAAATTAATTGAACTTGAAGTAATACCGGACGGTGAAGTTTTTCAGTGATTTTTTCTATAGGAATGTAAACACAGGTTTTGTATATTAAATCATTAACAAAGGGAAATGGGAAGAGAAATGATAACCCATCCTTTGGCTATGGAGGCTATTGCTTACCAAAGGATACCAAACAGCTTTTGGCAAACTATGCCGATGTACCCCAAAACATCATGTCGGCCATAGTAGATGCCAATCGTACAAGAAAAGACCATATGGCGGATATGATTATTAAAAAGAATCCAAGGATTGTTGGAATATACAGATTAACCATGAAAACAGATTCGGATAACTTCCGCCAATCAGCGATTCAAGGCGTGATGAAAAGAATAAAGGCTAAGGGCATAGAGGTTGTTGTATATGAGCCAGCGCTTGACGAAGATGACTTTTATAATTCTAGAGTGATTAAGGATTTTGAGGAGCTTAAAAAGATTGCTGATGTGATAGTAGCTAATAGATTATCTGATGAGATTAAAGATGTTGAGGAGAAGGTTTATACTAGGGATATATTTAATAGGGATTGAAAAAGCCGAAACCTATAAAGGCTTGTATTCTGTAAGATTTACAGCGAAGGAGGTTTTGCTAGGTGTTACCATATGATATTAGAACACAAATTATTCAATGTATTGGCACATGCTTTCATTATAAAGATAATGTTGAGTCCTTTTTTATAAGTTGTGGTATTGATAAAAAATTAGCTTCTAAACATCGTGGTTTAGCCAAATTTGTCTGGACAAGAAATTTATTAAACGATTTAGACGAGTTAGAAAATGGTTATGAATTGCAGAGACGTATTCTTACTGAACTATGCAAATTTAGAAATATACCAGATAGGGATGCTCCGAATCCTAACGCCGGACTAAATAATCTTAGAAAACTAAAGCAGCTTGCAAAAGAAAATAAACTTGTAGTAGAAGAAGAGAACAGAAACATTAAACAGAGGAAGAATATGGCTGCATATAAGGCTAAAATTATAGCGGAAAGAGCCGAGAAACTTAAAGAATTAAAAGAGGATTACTTTAGGGGCTTTAGCGAAGGCGATAGACAGAAAGCGGATTATATTTTGGAGAATATTCTTGAGCGTTTATTCCCTTTATTTGAACTTGAATACAAAAAACCCTATAAAACAGCAACACAACAGATTGATGGACATTTTGGGTTTGAAGGTTTTAATTATCTTGTTGAAGCAAAATGGCAAAAGGAGCTGCCTAGTGAATCTGAAATTGGGGGTTTTAAAAGGAAAGTTGACACTAAACTAGAAAGTACTCGGGGAGTTTTTATCTCGATCAATGGCTTTAGGGAGGAAGTTGTTAAGTCATTTGAAGGCAATAAATCAAATATCTTATTTTTTGATGGCGAAGATTTAATGCATATTATTGAAGGTAGAGTAGACCTTCAAGACGCTATTTACACCAAAATACAAAAGGCTTCCCAAGAGGGGATTGCCTATTTTCCTGTTAGTAGAATGTTATTATAGGTATTCAAATATAGCTGTTTAATAGCCAGCCCTAGGTAGAAAGGGGTTGCTTATAATGGGTATCAATCTTTCGCAATACCCTCAACTTCAATCAGCACTAAGGCAAAATAAACCTATCGTCTATCTGTGTGGAGCTGGGCTGTCAAAGGCTCTTGGCAGCCACAAATATAGCTGGTATAACTGGATTGCGGCAGCAAGTGAATATGTGTCCACTGCTGATTCAGAGGAACTAAAAGTCCTATTGAATTCCCCAGAAGAAAACGCATCAATCACAGCTGCGAGTTATGCTATACAGAAGACAAAGCAAAACGGAACCTATAATGATTATATGAATATGACAATTGGTTCTCTGACTGTAAAAGATGATTTCTTAGCATCTTCGTTCCAATCTGTCAACCGCGCCGGAGATTTCATAGCAACTACGAATTATGATTTACTGATTGAACAAGCCACAGGCTTGGGCTCTTATACATATACACAATCGGGACATATCCTAAAAACATTAAAGGGAGATGCTGAAAGAAAAGTAATTCATTTGCATGGTCGATATGACGCCAGTCGGGGAATAGATGATATTATTGCTGATTCCAGTCAATATAATTCTGTGGTAGCAAATCAGGGTGCTCAGTTTATTCAAAATCTGCTCAGCACAAACACAATTATAGTTATCGGCTGTGGAGCAACTTTAGATGACCCAAATCTATCAGGGTTTTTATCATTCGCACAAAAACAATTAGGTATATCAGTTCCTTATTTTTTCTTATACAAGGGAGATGCAACTGGTACAGAAATTTCATTACCCGATAATTTCATTCCGGTATCCTACGGCGATAACCATAATAAGTTGACCGGATTTTTATGTGAGATTGTCTTATATAGGCTTAATCATTTGGCTTTCTCCAAGGTGATAAGAATAAACCCCTATGTGGATTCCGAAAATAAAGGTTCGGCATATGGTCGACTTCATTTCTCTAATGAATTTAGTCTGTTTACCGGGCGTGACGAAGAATTGCGGGAGTTGAACGAATTTACATATTGCGACCAAGAGCTATGTTGGTGGGCAATTACGGGTGAAGGTGGATTTGGAAAGAGTAGGCTGCTACTCGAATGGTTGAAGCGCCTTCCCAATAATTGGTTTGGTTTCTTCGGTGAAACAAATCAAAAATCAATTTATGAATACCAGCAATTCAAACCGTTTAATAACACAATTATTATTCTAGACTATATTCTGGGTAATGAGGTTGACTGCGCAGCTATTATATCGACTGTCTATACAATATTTGCAGATACTCCGTATAAGCTAAGAATAGTTCTTGTTGATAGATTTTTTAATGATAGCAAAATTGGGTGGTATGATACACTGCTTAAGGAGTTAAAGCCGCAGGTAAAAGTTAAGTTTATAGGTAGCTGCTATACGGGAGAAAAACTTGTACCATTAAAAGTTGGAAGATTAAAGGAGTCCGATGAACGTAAGCATGTTAAGAACTATCTTGAATCGTATATAGGAATATTAGATAATGCTGTAAAAAGTAGATATACAGCTTGTCTTGAAGAAACAGCTTCAACAATTAGCGAGAAATTCTATTCATCATTAGATGATGAATACCATAGACCTTTGTTTTTCAATATATATGTGGAAGTATGGATATCAAAAGACGGAGAAATAAATGTAAGTGGTACGAGGGAACTACTGGGCCAGTTTTTAGAAAAAGAAGCAAGGCGCTGGTCGCTTAGACTTGGCGAAGATAATGAGTTATTGTACGCATATCAAATCCTTTTAGCTTTTGCTGCGGCATCGAATCTTTATGTATTACAGGATAAGCTTGATATTTATCAAAAATATTCCGATAGGCTTCTAGCTTTTGTGGAATCTGAGAAGGTTGCCGGAAAGAGAAAAAAGTCATTAGATGATCTGTTTATGTATCAAGAGTATGCACGTAATTATGAAAGCGTTGAAGAGTGCGATTTAAATGTCTGCTATGAGAAAATCCAAGTGTTAGCAACTGATCCTAATTATTTAATAAAAGAAAAGAATGGAGCTCCTATTTTATTAACAATATTAGCTCCTGAGTATCCAGATATTATCCTTGAGTTTATTGTTGATTACTACATAGATAAAAAACATTGGATTATTTTTGCCCAAGAAGTGCGAGAATATGAGAATGTATGGTTTAATAGATTTCTTGTGCGAGGTATGGAAGATTTCCCCGATACAGAGTCATTTATTGAGATGTATTTTGCACCCCTCAAAGATCCTAAAGATACTTTTGGGTTTATAATTGCTGCATTGCCCTACGTTAGAGAATTTGCTGAACGAGGCAAACTGCCAAAGATAATTGATACTCTCAGTACAGTTGGTATGTCGAAGGAATTTGGCCTTTATGAGCTCGAATTATGGAAGCGAATTGCAGTAGTTTATAGTGAAAGGAAAGAGCATAAGAACCTTTACGCTGCAGGATTACGGTTCGCCAACTATATAAAACAAAGAAAACAAATATGTGAAAGAATAAAAAACCTTTCAGAGATTATGAAAGGATTTTGTACTGAATTATTGAATGCGCAACAGATTGGGTTGTGTGCTCAACTCATTAAACGCTTTGATGGTATCGCATATGATGGATACATTGCGACAGCTTGTTCTCTCATATATTATTACCTGATAAACTATCAGCTACATTATGGAAGCACTGAAAATGTAGCTGAGTATCTGAAAGGAATATTGCTGCATCTGAGGAAATATCCAAAAGATGATGATATAATCAGTCATTTTGTTGATGCCACGGATGAAATAAGAGAAAGTGTAAATCAGAATGCCGATACGGTATTATTTAAAAAGCTTGTACCCATAGTTGAGCAGGCATACGATTGCATCAAGAACGAAAAAATCGCAGAAATTTTGGCAATTATAGAAGCTTCAAGGTTTTACGAGAATATAGCAGATAACAATAGAGAGTTTGTCCAGAAATCACAGAAGCGTGTGAATGATTTGTTCCAAGCATATGAAGATAATGGAGATGTAATACTTTCATATGCATCCGTTATGGCGTTTGTCTATCTTGAAGAGTTTAAGCACATATCTGATAAAGAGTTGGATCAGTTTAAATCATGGAAGGATATTTATCCTGAAAGAGTCGGTTTGTTAGAAGCGTACGGAAAGATATTGTTGGCAAAATGGTTTAATCTGACTGATGCATTTGAAGAGAATAATGCAAAGCCTGTTTTCAGGCAAGTCGAGGATATAGCAAAAGTACTAGCCGAAAGGCATGAAATGCCAGAGTTACTGTTTAGAACACTTATTATTAGAAGAATGGGTTGCTATTTGGACTTTTATGATTTATAAAACTATAAAGCTATCGCATTAAATAATGTGAAGAAATTAAGCAAGTTAAAAGGATTTTAAGTGTTTTGCTTGAAACTGGTTTTCAAAGGGCGTTTAAAAGTCAGCTAGATGATAAATGGGAATATTTTGATTTTGTAAGGATTACTGAATCCCATATTGGATTGATTGCTTCGATTGGACATTTGCTATCTGAAGAGCAATTCCTTTGCCTAAATAAGATAATGGAAACACTTAAAGATATTGCCGATCATGAAAAGAATGGAGATCCTGGGGATGCAAAAATTTCAGTGGAGAAGTTGATGAGGATAATAACTGTCCCGGTATACCCGATGTATATATTTTATATGAAAAACTTAAGAACTATTTACGATGTAATAAATAAGCTGTTTATGATAATCTAAAAGTATCCTAAATTCTAATTGAAAACTCCCCTAGGGGAAATATATAATATCCCTATGACAGACATAGGGGGCTAGGGGATGATAAGAAAAATACGTGCAGAC
>Ga0172382_10010042_pt1 | contig 12780 bp, 19 predicted proteins | sample Leawel138RmetaG_FD_122245 | JGI IMG/M metagenome (GOLD analysis project Ga0172382, IMG submission 122245) | Leachate microbial communities from a municipal landfill in Southern Ontario, Canada - Leachate well 138R metaG | ecosystem: Engineered > Solid waste > Landfill > Unclassified | place...
CCAGGGGCGAGATGGTCCTCGACACCGAATATTATAGCGAGGAGCCGGTCCGCGTCGGCGGTTCGGGAGACGACGGCGAGGACGACCACGGTGATGACGCCAGCGGTGACGGGTCGGCCGGCTCGGGCAGCAGCCACACGCCGCCAGCGCCGCCGCCCGAGGCGATCGCCCCGGGTGGCAAGCCGCTCAGCGCCCGGCTGTATGACGAGCTGGCGATGCAGCGGCGCGACGTGCTCGCAGCGACTCTGCTCAGCCATCCGGCCCTGGCGCTCGACTATGCGCTCTTCGTCATGATCGACGATCGCGCCAGCACGTTCAGCGCTTATGGCTCGACCCTTCGTGCCCGCTCGCCGCAGGATCCGGTGAGCGGCGAGCAGCCGGCGACACGCGCGCGGGGCTATCTCGCCGAGGCCCATGACGGGCTCGATGCGAGCTGGCTGGAGCACAAGTCCGAGGTCGATCGGTTCGAGGCGTTCCGGGCGCTCGACGACGACAGCAAGGCTGCCTGGCTCGCCTACATCGTCGCGATGTCGCTGGAAGCGAAGGCGACCTATCGCGCCGAGCAATGCCCGCTCCACAACCGGCTGGCGACGATCATGGACGTCGATGTCGCAAGCTGGTGGCGGCCGACTTCGGAGAACTTCTTCGATCGGATCAGCAAGGGTTCGATCCTGACCTTGCTGGCCGATGTTGGCGGCGCGGCGCTGACCGCGCGTCACGCGACGATGAAGAAGTCGGAGATCTCGGAATCGTGCGCAAAGCTGTTCGCAGGCGAAGCGATTGTCGAGCCGGAGGTGCGGGATGCGGCGCTCGCCTGGGTCCCGGACGCCATGCGCTTCCTCGACAAGACCGAGGCGGACGACCTCGAACCCGTCGAGGGCGATCCTGAAGATCAGGCGATCACTGATATCGAGGATGCGGAAGGGGCGGACGCCGACGAGCTTGAGGCCGACGCACAAACGCCGGATCAGGACGCCCTCGCGGCCTGACATCTCTCTCTCCTTTATACCTTGCCGCCGGCGCGCATGTGCGTCGGCGGCATTTTCTCATTCCGCTTGGGAGACCTGCCATGTCTGCTCCAAAACGCACAAGCCGTGACGTCGCCGCGGAAATCACTGACCTCATCATCCGCAAGCTCGAAGAGGGCGTCCCGCCATGGTCGAGGCCCTGGCGGTCGAACGGGGCAGGGGGGCGGCCTCTGCGTCATTGCGGAACGCCGTATCAGGGCATCAATACGCTCTATCTGTGGGCGCTCGGCGATGCCCAGGGCTATCGTTCGCGCTACTGGATGACCTGGCGCCAGGCGGCAACGCTGGGCGGGCACGTCCGCAAGGGCGAGACCGGCGCGCTCTCGGTCTATTATTCCTCGTTCAAGAAGTGCGAGGAGCATCCTGAAACCGGCCGGCAAGTGGAGCGGAGCATCAGGTTCCTGCGCCATTATATCGTGTTCAACGCCGATCAGATCGACGGCCTTCCACCTTATTTCTATCCCTCTGACGAACCGGAGCAGCCTCTGGTGCCGTCCGAGCGGCAGGCGGCGATCGACGCCTTCTTCGCGGCCATCCCCGCAGACGTTCGCCATGGCGGAAGCCAAGCCTACTTCGCCCCGACGTTCGATCATATCCAGCTGCCGAACCGAACGGCCTTTCGCAGCATGGACCATTACGCGTCCACACGCTGCCACGAGACAGTCCATTGGTCGGGCCATGCCAGCCGGCTTGCACGGACCTTCGGTAAGCGCTTCGGTGACAAGGCTTATGCGTTCGAGGAATTGGTGGCAGAGATCGGCGCGGGCCTATGCTGTGCTGACCTCGGTCTGCCCAATGTCCTCCATGACAGTCATGCCAGCTATGTCGGGCATTGGCTCGGTATCCTGCGCGGTGACAAATCCGCCATCATCCATGCCGCCGCCAAGGCCGAGCAGGCTTTCGCCTACCTCAAGAGCTTCGGCGCGCTCAGCGCCGAAGATACTGCTGACGGTAATGACGCGGCCGTGTCTGAACCTGCACTCGCTGCCTGACGCCTTCCGCCGCGGATCTCAATTTAAGAAAGGACCACATCATGGGATGGCTCTTCATGCCGTTTACGTCGATGGGCGGCCACAAAACCGCCAAATCCTATCTCGACGCTCAACTGACGTATGAAAACACCCTCGAGGACGGCACCAAGCGCGGCCTCAGGGTGCTCGCGTCCTCCTGTCCGGGAAATCGAACCTATTACGCCGCAGCCCAGGAAATCGTGAACGGCATTCCCGGCACCGTCTTCGCCGTGGTGTGCCTGGTGCGCTGGAACCCGCGCTCGCGCGACGGCCACCAGTTCGGGTACAAGGATATGAGCGAAAATATGGGGCCGTGCGAGTCCGACTGCCCCGCCGCGGTCCTTGATCTGCTCAGCCCGACAGACCACGAATACGCGCTCGACTGGCGCGCCCGCTGCCGAGCGAACCTTGTGCTCCGCGCCCGCAAACTTTCGGACGGGGATCGCATTCGGCTTCCTGAGCCGCTGACCTTTACAGACGGCAACGTTGCGCAGGAATTCGTCGTCTGCAAGCGCGGCCGGAGGTTGGTGCTTCGGGATCCGCAAAATGGCTGCTTCTACCGCATCAGCCGCCTCATGCAGCGCGCCTGGACGATCGTGCCGGTCACCAAAGTCCACAAGACGCTGTTCGCCTGAACGCCAGTCCAAATATCCTCGCGAAGAAGGGGATCATGCCATGACCATTGCCATCGACAGGAACTGCCTGTCTCCCAAGCGCCGGCTGCTCTGCAGCCGTGAGAACGCCCTGCGGGTCGCCGGCCGGATTTTCGATCATTCGCCGGGCAAGGTGAGCATCCTGCGCACCAGTGACCCGCTGCAGCCTTTTCGCGTCTCTACCGACCCTGCGTCGCCGGGCCTGATCGTCCTTGAGATGGTCGCCTGAAGCCCTCGCAGCACTCCATATGGGAAGGGAGCGTGTCTGGGTTGCTCTCGTACGCCATCAAGATGTACGATCTTGAAAATCATGGTGGGATCACGTACATCTTGAACACGTACGATCTACGAGGAATACGGAGATGCCCCAAGCTGCCATAGATGACAACAAGCGCATGAATCTGCGGGTTTCGCCGGAAACGAAGGCCAAGCTCGTGCGCGCCGCCGCGTTGCGCAACACTGATCTGACCAACTTCGTGACGCAGACCGCCTTGCGTGAAGCCGAAGCCGTGATCGAGGCGGCCGAGGTCCTACGCTTGTCGGCGCGCGATCACGCGCGGGTGCTCGAATTGCTGGAAAACCCGCCCAAGCCCAACGCGAAGCTGCGAGCGGCCATGGCAGCGCTGCCTGACACACTATGACGTTGCCCGCCTGGAGAGAGGAGGCAATCGCTAAATCACATGATCGTCAGTCCTTCGACTGTGGCGATCCGACGATGAACACCTTTCTCCGACGCTACGCGCGCCAAAGCCACGAACGGAACGCCTCAAAGACTTTCTGCGCGATCGACCTGTCCACACCCAACCGGGTGCTCGGCTTCTATACCGTTGCGCCCTCCGCCGTGGCGCACGAGGCCGTGCCGACCTCGATGACGAAGGGGTTGGCCCAGCACGAAGTTTCGGGATTCAAGCTGGCTCGGATCGCAACCGATGCCACTGTCGCAGGCCAGGGCTTGGGCGGGCAGCTCCTCGCGGCTGTGGCGCTGCGCTGCCTGCGGATTGCGGCCGAGGCTGGCGGCGTGCTGCTGATTATCGACGCCAAGGACGAGCGCGCGGCACAATGGTATGCCAGCTACGGGGCCGAGCCGCTTCAAAAGCGCTCGCTCACGCTGGTCATGCCGCTCGCCACCTTCGCGGCCGACCTCAAGGCCAAGGGCCTTCTCTGACTAGAGGTGGCCATGGCCCCCTTCCATTCATGTCTCTTGGAGCAAAGCCAATCCGAGTGCTGGCCACCGCCGCGACGTGGTCAAGCCCATAATCCCGCCGATCATGACCCATGGCAAGAGGAGAGGGGGTGAATAGCCGTGTTCTCCAAGCTCTAAGGATCCGCCATGAGCACCGACTTTTACATCACTGCGCGGTCTTCGAAATTCCCCCTCGACTACGCACACAGCAGGGAGGAAGCTGCCGCGCTTCTGGTGCGCCACCGCGATCGCCATCCTGACGCCATCGTCGAGCCCACCGACACCTATTTCGAACGCTCGTTGGCCGAAATATTGGCGTCATTCCCACTCAACCGGATCACGCGCCGTTTTTATGACGCGATGATAGGCGTCCTCCCGCCGCAATATATCAGGGGCGCTGCGGGCTTCTTCCTCTCCGAAGCGGCAACCCAGTCCATCCACGCCCAGTTTATCGAGCATGGCGGCCGCACCTATGGCGGCTACGCGGACCTTGCCCGCGGATCCCGAAAGATCTGGACCATCGCCAACATCGCCGAGTTCGAAAGCCGCGCTGACGCGCGCACCCCGACGCTCGGCTGGTTTCCGGCCGACTGATCTTTGCGATCGACGCAATGGTAAAGATCCGCACCCTTTGTCATAGATATCGGATGTACCGCTTTCTGTGTTTCATCCTCCTTGTCTCTACCTGCGACGTCCAGGGCGCCTCCTTCAGCGAGCCGGGTTTCACCGCGTCGGCCCGGGCGCTCGATGGCGACACGATTGCAGCCGATTTCCGTCTTCTCGGTGTCGACGCGTTCGAGCGCCGTCAGCTTTGCGAACGGGCGCAGTCGTGCTGGGAATGTGGCAAGGCGGCGCAGGATCATGCCGCGCGGGTCCTAGGCGAAGCCGACGCCCAGATCCGGCTCACTCGCCGCTTCAGTTATGGCCGGCCGGTGGCGACTGTCACCGTGAAAGGCCGCGATCTTGGAGAGACACTGATCCGCGCGGGCCTTGCCATTCCCCAACCTGAATTCCTGAAAACCGATCCGGCGCGCGCGAAGCAATATACCGAAGCCTTTGCCGCCGCGCAGAGAAGCAAGGCTGGAGCCTTCGCGGGCCAGTGGATCGAGCCGGTTCGGTGGCGCCGCGGCGACCGCCTCGCCTGTGAGCGGTGACCATCAAGCCTGGCGGCTTGCCGCGAAGACCGGGGAAGCCCCGTCAGGCGGTGAGGCCGGGATCAGCCCACCAGGAACGGCCTTGCCTGAAGTTCTCGGTTGAGGCGACGACCGGGCCATCCGGTTCGTCGGCCACATAAGGCGAGACCAGCGGACGTGCCCTGATCTTCCGGCGGTGGATGTCGCCAGCGACGCGGCCGCGCGCTTCGAGCAGTTCTTCCAGCCACATCAGATCGTCGATCATCTCGACGACGCCGCGTCCGGCCAGGCAGAAATAGATGCAGCGCTGGAAGTCGTCCCCTGCCGGATTGCTGAGGATCGAGGCGAGCTTGCGTTTGCCCCCCGTCTCCCCCTCATGGATCCAGGACACCGCCTCGCGCAGTTCGCGCACCGAATAATAGGCATCCTCGACATGCATGCCGATCGCCGCGTTGGCGAGCATGCGGCGGGTCGGGCGGTTCTGATCGTCGAGCGCGGCATCGCGCAGCGTCACATCGAGATCGAACGGTTCAAAATAGCGGACGGCCTGGTCGGTCATTGAGAATCTCCCTTGAATGGAACGTATCATGAACAAATGTTCGGTCAAGCCGCATTCAATCGATGTCATGGTGGGTCTGCCGCATCTTGCCGTTGGAGCGCTCTTGCGCCGCGCCCGGGAGCTTCAGCAGCCCGTCCTGGTTTCCGCGAACGCCCTTTCGCGATGGTCCAGGAAAAGGGGCTGGCGCGAATGGGCTGGCTGGACCACGCGGCCACTGGCGAACGCGCGAAGTCTACACAGCCTCAGTCTCGACAGCGCAGGGTTCAGCGCAATGGTGACCTATGGGAGCTATCCCTGGACGGTCGATGACTATGTCCGCCTGGCCGCGGCCTTCCCGTTCCGCTGGTGGGCCAGCCTCGACTATTGCGTCGAGCAGGAAGTGGCCGGCGATCGCGACGAGGTGCTCGACCGCATGTCCCGCACCATCCGCGCCAACATCGAATGCCGGCTGCGTGCCGAAGATGCCGGGATCGATGCTACCTTCATGCCGGTCATTCAGGGACGTCATCCCGGTGATTATGAGCGTTGCGCCGAGGCGCTCGCGCACATGATTGAGCGTACCGGGCTCGTTGGTGTCGGCAGTATGTGCCGGCGTCCCGTCCATGGCGCGGATGGACTGATCGCCGTCGTCGATCGTCTCGACCAGATCCTGCCAAGGCGGACCCGTCTGCATCTCTTCGGCGTCAAGGGCGACGCCATCCCCTATCTCACCGCCTTCGCCCATCGCGTCGCCTCGATCGACAGTCAGGCCTATGGTGTCAGTGCGCGCAACGCCGCGCGACGTTGTGGTCAGCCCAAGACCGACCGCATGGTGGCGGACCATATGGCGCTGTGGTTATGCAGACAGCACGCTCGCCTTGACCGGCCCTCGCGGCGGTTGCCGATGCAACCAGAGATGCCGCCGCAGCCCGAACCGGCAGACCCCTGGGAGCGGGCGATCGCACAGGCGCGCCGCGAGATACGCGACCTCATCGAAACCGGCGACCTCGACCATGACGAAATGACTGCCCGGTGGGTCGAGCAGTGGGCGGCCGACATCTTCAGCGAAACGCCAGCGGACTGAAGGCGAGGGGGAGGGGGACCGGGGGTGCGAGCGGGAGAGCCGCTCGAGGCCCGGAGGATCCCATGAGCTATGATCTCGCTTTCCGCTACAGCCAAGCGCTCGATCCCAGCGCGCTGGTCATGATCGGCACGACGCTGCACGCAATCCACGCCGCCATCACCGATTGCCGCAACGCCGGCCTCGATCTCGAAAGCGATCCAGCGATTATCCTCCTCGCGCGCCACCTGGGAACCGTTTGCGCAGGTCAACCGTCACAAGCGGCCCGGCCGTTGCCGACGCGCTATGCCGGCACGGCGATTTCGCTCAATGGCGAGCCGATCCAGAATCGCGTCAGCGATCCCACTTCCCGCATCACGATCGCCGGCAAAGAGGTTCGGATCGACACCGGATGCGGCGTGGTGAGCGCTGTAATCCGGCGCGAACGCGAAGGCCTGTCGCTGATCTCCAACGCGAGCAGCAGCGACGGTAGCGCCTGCACGGGCGCGCGGCTCACTGTGCACAATCAGGTGATGCGGCTGGTAAACGGTCCCGCCGCGGGCATCGTCGACGTCAATGGCGATTTGCTTCTTGCGGGCGAAGGGGTCTGGCTGACGGCGCGCTCGAACTGATCGTGGTGCAGCTCGTGCCGATTGATGTGTGCGAAGCTGTTGAAATCCCACCGGGAGCGTTCCTATTCTATCAGGTGCGCCCGCCTGGGCGCGAACATCCTCAACTTTGGCATGGAGATGGCGATGTCCAACAATCACCTGAACTATCTTCGGCGCGAGCATGCCCGTCTCGACGCCGAGATTCAGCGCGAAGAGCGCCAGGTTCGACCCGATGAAGTGCTGATCGCGCGGCTCAAGAAGCTGAAGCTCGCGGTCAAGGACCAGATGGCGGCCGAGTGCGTCGACCTGCCCGATAGCCGGTTCGGCTGAGGCATAGGCGGCGGAGCCGAGGGATCGGCTCCGCCATTGCGCCAGGAGACGCGACCCGCATCGCGGTGTTTCGAGACCAAAGCTGAGACTGCGATCACAGGTCCGCCTCGACCAGCAAAAAAACCTCTTGAAACCCGAATTGGCCTTACTAGCTAAATCATACCGGGCGCCGCTGTTCGGGTCCGGCTGGACATAGAGGGCGCCGGCTCTTTCTGTTCCGGCGCAGTTCATGCCCAGATCGCTTCATTAGGAGGATTTGGAAATGAGAACCGCATTTGACTTCACACCCTATCGGCGTTCGACGGTCGGTTTCGATCGCCTGTTCAACCTGCTCGAGGCAGGGGCTCGCGAGGATGACGGCTATCCGCCCTTCGACATCCTGAAGGATGGCGAGGACAGCTACCGCATCACGCTCGCGGTCGCGGGCTTCCGACCCGAAGATATCGAGGTCGTCGCCCAGCAGAACCTGCTCACCGTCACCGGCACGCGTGCCGAGGACGACGGCCAGGGGGAATATCTGCACCGCGGCATCGCGGCGCGTGCATTCGAGCGGCGCTTCCAGCTTGCGGACTTCATCGAGGCCGGCGATGCCCGCTTCGAGAACGGTCTGCTCTCGATCGCGCTCAGGCGCGTCGTCCCCGAGGCCATGAAGCCCCGCAAGATCGCGATCGCCGGCAGCACGACTGCCAACGACCGCATCGAGGCGCCCAAGGACAAGGCCCGCGAAGCGGCCTGATCCTTGACCCACGGTTTGCCGGTCCCGCCTTTTTGGCGGGCCGGCAGGCCACGATCCATTCCAGCCAGAAAGGAGATGACCATCATGGCCATTCGTGATCTCATACCCTGGAGCCGGCAGGAAAACCGGCTTCCCGTTCCGGTCAGCGCCAAGCGCGACCAGGAGCCCGACCATCACCCGCTGCTGTCGCTGCACCGCGAGGTGAACCGCCTGTTCGACGATGTCTTCCGCGGCTTCGGCATACCCGGCTTCGGCGGTGTCGGCCGTGACCTTGCCTGGCCGCATGTCGAGCTTGGCGAGACCGACACGGAGATCCGCGTTACCGCCGAACTTCCCGGTCTCGACGAGAAGGACGTCGATATCACCGTCGAGGACGGCGTCCTGACGCTGCGCGGCGAGAAGCGCGCGCAGGTCGAGGACAAGGAGCGCGGCTATTCGGAGCGGAGCTATGGTCGCTTCGAACGTCGCATCGGCCTGCCGCAGGGCATCGACCGCGACAAGGCGGCGGCGACCTTCAAGAACGGCGTGCTGACCGTCACGCTACCCAGGTCGGAGGCGGCGAACGAGAATGTTCGCCGGATTCCGGTCAATGGCAAGGCGGCTTGACGACATGGCCCGGGACCTGCGTCCTGGGCCGCTCGCCAATGACTATCAGCGCCTTTCGTCTTGGGGGAGCGCATTTCCCGCAGACGCCGAGGCGATTGTCGAACCGCTCCCGGTGGCCGCCAACCAGGGTGGCCGCCGGAATCGCGGATGGCGGGTCCGCTTCAAGGCGCGCTGGGCACCCACGATCGATCCGCTGACGGGCTGGACAGGCGGCGGTGATCCGCTGGAAACGATCGAGCTGCGGTTTCCCGATCGCGAGTCGGCCGAGAATTATTGTGCACGCGAGGGCCTGGCTTTCCGCTGCGTTCGCCATTCTTCCCGTCTGCCCAATGGGCCGCGTCTCCCCGCCGACCCGGCGCCGATGCTGTGCTGCTGGCCGTCCGGCCCGCATGCGCTTTGCTGCGGCGCTTATCCGATCGCGGCGTAGCGCCGCAACTGTGCGTCACTTCGCGTCGATAGCTCCATCGAGCGCGGCGAGCACCCGGTTGATCATGGCCGCGTTGCTCGCCGCCTTCGGCAATTCTCGCCGCGCGAAAATCTGCAATCGCATCACGTCACGCTGCGGTAGGCGCAAGGTGACGGTCGCCTCGTCAATCTCGTCCAACGGCTTTCCCTGAACCGCTTTCCCCGATCGCACGAAGTGATCGAGCAGGCGCTTGCGATCGGCGAAGGTCCAGCCCAGCGCCTCCAGCTCGGCCGGTGATAGCGACAGCAGCGCCAGCGCGAATTCCATGATGTCGGCAAAGGGCAGACGGATCTGGATGGTCCGGCCGTCGCGCTCGCGCCAGCTGCCTGATGCCTTGGCTCACTGCGTGGCCTGGCCGCCCGAGCGCCCCTTTTGGTCAAGTGTGCGCATGGCCGCGAGCACATCATCGAGGCGGACGGGTTTGTCGAAGCCGGGCGGCTTCCTCAGCGATGGCTGGTTCTCGACCGCCACGCGGTCGGACGCCCAGGATGCGAGGATGGCGCGCTTCACCTCCGGCTCGAGGCTGGGATGCTTGGCGATATCAAAAGGGTGAAGAAATCGGGAAACAGGCTGCGACATGATGGGCCTCCTTTCGTTTCAGGTCGCTGCATTGATCCAGGGCCGACGGGGTCGGCCTAACAAGATTTGGAATTGATCAGCGCTCTATCAAGAGGCGTTGGGAAGGTTGTCGAACCATTCAGCGTAAGGCGCGGTCCGCGCCATATGTCGATTGAAATCCGGGGCGCCGTCACTCCACCAGACCGGCCCGCGTTCACCTAGCGCGCGCTTTGCTTCATCGACTGACGCATGAGGCGGACTATGCCGAAGAGGTGTCCGGCTATCTTGTCGACGAGGCGGGCGACCACGAATATCACCGGAGCCGGGTCTATGCTGCCGATGGTGAGCCCGTTTCCTGAAATATAACCCGCGGGGCGGTCTTGAATATGACCAAAGACTAGTCATATAACTAGTCTGTTAGGAGAATTGAGATGAAGTCGTGGCCTGTACAGGATGCCAAAGCACGCTTCAGCGAATTGCTGGCGGCTTGTGCCGCACAGGGCCCGCAAATGGTCACCAAGCGAGGTGTCGAAACGGCGGTGCTCGTGCCTGCGGCCGAATGGCATCGAATTCAACAACGCTCGCGCCCCACGCTTAAGCAATTGCTCCTTTCGGATCGTGAACGCGGCGACCTTGCGATTCCTGCCCGGGGTGCCCGTAAGCGCCGCGTTGCCAAAGCATTGTAGATGTTCCTTCTCGACACCAACATCGTCTCGGAGCTTCGTCGTGCTCGTCCCCACGGCGCCGTGCTTGCCTGGCTGGAAGCCCAGGAGGATGCCGACCTTTACCTTTCGGCGGTCACCTTGGGAGAGATTCAGGCCGGCATCGAGATTACGCGGACGCAGGATCCACTTCGGGCGGCGCAGATCGAAGCCTGGGCTGATGAACTGGCGTCGGTATGGAACATCTTGTCTGCCGACGTGGCGATCTTCAGGCTCTGGGCGAAGCTCATGCATCGCCAACCAGACCATCTTTATGAGGACGCGCTGATCGCAGCGACCGCGCAGATCCACAACCTCACTGTCGTCACGCGCAACACAACTGATTTCACGGCCTTTGGAGTGCCGCTATTCAATCCGTTCGGATCGTGACCTGCAAGCCTTGATCCTGTCGCATACGCAGCGCCTGGCCAGCCTCCATAGAACACGTTGTCGCCCAGATCCTTCATCTCGAGAATCTCTAGATCGGGTCTCCCTTCGGGTTGCTTGTGGACGTGCACCTGGGTGACTTCGCCATTCCCGAACAAAAGAGAGAACCTGACTGGAGGCTATCCATTACCCGCTCAGATCAGTTGTCAAGAAACAGGCGCCGTACCATCGACCGATGAAGCATTGCCTGCCGCTCCAAAATCGAAGGGTCGGCCAAGGCCCGCTGCATGATGATGCTGCCATCGGCGATGACGGTCATCTGGTCGGCGAGGTCGGAGATGTCTACTGCGACGCGCGGCGGATGCACCGGGACGATCTCTTCCAGCCAGCGCAGGAACCGTGCGCGCCATGCCAGCATTCCCTCCCGATTGAGGCGCACCACGGTCTCGTCGAACAGCCGGTCCTGGTAGGTCAGCGTGGAGACGATGCAGCCCGGATGCTGCGCGATCATGTCGCGGACCATTTCCGAATATAGTTTCAGGAAGATCAGGAAGGCGTGCAGGGGATCGTCATGAAGTTCCCTCGCCCGAACCTCGAGCTGGTCCAGCACGATCTCGCTCTCCGCCAGATAGCGTTCGAGCAACTGACGCGCGAGATCATTCTTGTCCTTGAAATGATAAAAGAATCCGCTCTTGGTAATCCCGGCCGCCTCGACCAGTTCCTCGATCGACGTCGCGGCGAAGCCCTTCTGGATGATCGCGTCATAGGCAAAGTCGAGCAGCCGCTCGTGCGTTTGCGACCGTTTGCGGGTCGACAACTGTACCGAAGGTAGAGTTTGCCGGGGCGCGGCAGGGCACATGGCAGTCACTCGGGTGATGTCGCGGATGCACTTTGTTAGCATATACCGGGCCTTACCGCCATTCGACCATAGCTGACCCTGTGCCCGGTAGATTGGCCGGATTGCCGCGCGTAAAATTGGGCGCATAACAGGATAATGGAGTGGATCATGCGCCCTCATACCCTTTCACCGCTTCCGCCATTCGACCGGCTGTTCCTCACCGATGCGGGCCTCGAAACGGATCTCATCTATAATCACGGCATCGACCTGCCGTTTTTCGCGTCGATCTCGCTTCTGCGGACCGAAAGCGGCCGGCAGGCGTTGAAGGACTATTACCGGCCTTATCTGGAACTGGCGGCGCGGCATGGCGCGGGCTTCGTGCTGGAGAGCGTGAGCTGGCGTGCAAGCCCCGACTGGGCAGTGCCATTGGGCCTGACGCCAGCGGAACTCGATGCCCTGAATGTCGCCTCGGTCGATCTGCTGCATGAATTGCGTGACGCGTTTGAACCCCATGGCTTCCCCATATTGGTGAGCGGATGCATGGGGCCTCGGGGAGACGGTTATGATCCGGGCCGGATCATGAGCCGCATCGAGGCAGAGGACTATCATAGCCATCAGGCCGCGATCCTGTCTTCCGCCCGGCCGGACATGCTGTCGGCGTTCACGATGAACAATGTGAACGAGGCGATCGGCATCACCCGCGCAGCGGCGGCTACTGCCCGGCCGTTCGTCCTGTCCTTCACGGTCGAAACCGATGGGCGCCTGCCGACAGGCGATCCGCTCGGCGCCGCCATTGAGGTGGTTGACGCGGCGACCGAGGACTATCCCGCCTATTACATGATCAACTGCGCACATCCGGAGCATTTCGCGACGACGTTGGATGAGGACGCGGATTGGGTGGCGCGCATCCGGGGCATCCGGGCGAATGCATCGCGCTGCAGC
>Ga0172382_10010043_pt1 | contig 12780 bp, 10 predicted proteins | sample Leawel138RmetaG_FD_122245 | JGI IMG/M metagenome (GOLD analysis project Ga0172382, IMG submission 122245) | Leachate microbial communities from a municipal landfill in Southern Ontario, Canada - Leachate well 138R metaG | ecosystem: Engineered > Solid waste > Landfill > Unclassified | place...
CTCGGGGTCCTGGCTGCGGCGGGCGATCTCCGCCAGCTGGTCGACGTCGGCCAGCACCTTGCGCGCACGTTCGGTGATCTCGCGGCCGACCGGGGTCAGCATGACCTTGCGCGGGGCGCGCTCGAACAGCGCCACCCCGAGCTCGTCCTCCAGCTTCCTGATCTGCGTCGACAGCGTCGGCTGGCTGACGAAGCTGGCCTCGGCCGCCCGGCCGAAGTGGCGATGCTCGGCCAGGGCGACGAGGTAGCGGAGGTCGCGCAGGTTCACGCGGCCTGCGCGGCGGGAGCCGAGGTGCGGATCAGATGGTCGAAGGCACCCAGCGCGGCGGTCGAGCCGGCACCCATCGCGATCACGATCTGCTTGTACGGCACGGTGGTGGCGTCGCCGGCGGCGAACACGCCCGGGACCGAGGTCTGGCCGCGCTCGTCGATGACGATCTCGCCCCGCGCGCTGAGCTCGACCGGGGAGTCCTTGAGCCACTCGGTGTTGGGCAGCAGGCCGATCTGCACGAAGATGCCGGCCAGCTCGATGGTGTGGCTCTCGCCGCTGGCGCGGTCCTTGTAGACCAGGCCGGTGGCCTTCTGGCCGTCGCCCTTGACCTCGGTGGTCTGCGCCATCTTCAGCACGCGGACGTTGGGCAGGCTGAACAGCTTGCGCTGCAGCACGGCGTCGGCGCGCAGTTCCTCGCCGAACTCGAGCAGGGTCACGTGAGCGACGATGCCGGCCAAGTCGATGGCCGCCTCGACGCCGGAGTTGCCGCCGCCGATCACGGCCACGCGCTTGCCCTTGAACAGCGGGCCGTCGCAGTGCGGGCAGTAGGCCACGCCGCGGCCACGGTATTGCTGCTCGCCGGGCACGTTCATTTCACGCCAGCGCGCGCCGGTGGCGAGGATCAGGGTCTTGGCCTTGAGCTCGCCGCCATTCTCGAACTGCACGCGGTGCAGCCCATCGTCACCGGCCGGAATCAGCTGGCTGGCGCGCTGCAGGTTCATGATGTCGACGTCGTACTCGCGCACGTGCTCTTCCAGCGCGCGGGCCAGTTTCGGGCCTTCGGTTTCCTTCACCGAGATGAAGTTCTCGATGGCCATAGTGTCCAGCACCTGGCCGCCGAAGCGCTCGGCCGCGACACCGGTGCGGATGCCCTTGCGCGCGGCGTAGATGGCCGCTGCGGCACCAGCCGGGCCACCGCCGACCACCAGCACATCGAAGGCGTCCTTGGCCTTGAGCTTCTCGGCGTCACGGGCGCTGGAGCCGGTATCAAGCTTGGCGAGGATCTCTTCCTCGTTCATGCGGCCCTGGGTGAACAGTTCGCCGTTGAGGTAGATGCTCGGCACCGACATGATCTGGCGGGCTTCGACCTCGTCCTGGAACAGCGCGCCGTCGATAGCGACGTGCTTGATGTTCGGGTTGAGCACGGCCATCAGGTTCAGCGCCTGGACCACGTCCGGGCAGTTCTGGCAGGACAGCGAGAAGTAGGTTTCGAAGCGGTAGTCACCATCCAGCGCCTTGATCTGCTCGATCACTTCGGGCGCGGTCTTCGACGGGTGGCCGCCGACCTGCAGCAGGGCCAGCACCAGCGAGGTGAATTCGTGGCCCATGGGGATGCCGGCGAAGCGCAGGCTGATGTTGCCGCCGATGCGGTTGAGCGAGAACGACGGCTTGCGCGCATCGGCGCCGTCAGTCTTGAGGGTGATCTTGTCGCTGAGGCTGACGATGTCCTGCAGCAGGCTCAGCAGTTCCTGGGATTTCTCGCCGTCATCGAGGGACGCGACGATCTCGAAGGGCTGGGTGACCTTCTCCAGGTAGGCTTTCAACTGGGTCTTGAGATTGGTGTCCAACATGAGCAGCGGTACCCCGTTCGGAATTCAGGAAATAAAACGCCCGGACGGTTCGCGTCCAGGCGTTGGGTTGGCGAGGGCCGGATTGCGGCCTCGCCAGCACGCAAGGCAGATCGGCGATATGCCTTAGATCTTGCCGACCAGGTCCAGCGACGGAGCCAGGGTCTTCTCGCCTTCCTTCCACTTGGCCGGGCAGACTTCGCCCGGGTGAGCGGCGGTGTACTGAGCGGCCTTCAGCTTGCGCAGGGTCTCGCCGACGTCACGCGCGATCTCGTTGGAGTGAATTTCCAGGGTCTTGATGACGCCTTCCGGGTTGATGATGAAGGTGCCACGCAGCGCCAGACCTTCCTCGGCGATGTGCACATCGAACGCGTTGGTCAGCTGGTGAGTCGGGTCGCCGATCAGCGGGAACTGCGCCTTACCAACGGCCGGGGAGGTCTCGTGCCATACCTTGTGCGAGAAGTGAGTGTCGGTGGTGACGATGTACACCTCGGCACCGGCCTTCTGGAACTCGGCGTAGTTGTTGGCAGCGTCTTCGATCTCGGTCGGGCAGTTGAAGGTGAAGGCAGCCGGCATGAAGATCAGCACGGACCACTTGCCCTTGAGGGATTCTTCGGTGACTTCGATGAACTTGCCGTTGTGGAAAGCGTTGACCTTGAACGGCTGGACTTGGGTGTTGATCAGAGACATCTGCTCACTCCTTTGGGGGGTTCAGAAAACTTAACGGGGCCTACGATAGCGCAACCAGCCGCATACGGTTAATTGATTAAGGGAATAAAGCGAATAGCCTTTACCTATCACCGCAGCTCAGCCGCAGTCACAATTGCATGCTACATCCGCAAAGACCGGCAATCCGTTCAGGGGTTCAGTCAGGCCAGAACGCCCGGATTCCCGCGATCCCCTGCGCACCGGCATGCAGCGCACGAGTCAGATCGCCATGTCCGAGCCCACCCAGCAGGTAGGCCGGCTGGTTGAAGCCTAGCAGCAACTCGCTGGCCCGTGGCCAGCCCAATGGGGCCACGTCGGGGTGCGTTGCGGTGGACTGCACCGGCGAAAGGGTCACGAAGTCGACGCCGGCTGCCGTGGCCAGCGCCAGTTCCGCCGCATCGTGACAGGATGCGGCCAACCAGCGCTCCGGCGGCAACGGCCGGCCCTGGGCGGCCATTCGCCGCAGCTGCGCCGACGTCAGATGCCAGCCGGCCGCCGGAAAATCCGCGGCCCACTCCAGCGGCCCCTTGAGCATCAGGTGCGCGCGGCCGGCACAGAGCGCCAGCGCGTCGTTCGCCAGCACCCGGTACGCCGCGTCCGACAGGCCAGGCGCACGCAGCTGGAGCAGGCGGATACCAGTATCCAGCGCCACGGCGATGCCATCGAGCAACTGGCGCGGCGAGCGGTTTTCCGGGGTGATCAGGTAGTGGTGCGGCAAGCGCGCCGCGGCGATGATCGGCTGGTTGGCGGCCGGAAACGCGTACTCGGGCAGCACCGCGGGGTCGACCCAGGCCAACGGCTGGCCCTCGGCACCATGCGGCTCGCCAGCGAAGGCCAGCACTTCCCAGACATCCAGCAGCACCTGCTTGTCCGGATAATCGTGACGTACCTGAATCAGTGGGCGTGCGGTCGTGACCTCGATGCCCAGTTCTTCCTGCAGTTCGCGCGCCAGTGCCGCCTCGACGGTCTCGCCCGCCTCGACCTTGCCACCGGGAAATTCCCACAGGCCGCCCTGATGCTTGTCCAGCGGGCGCTTGGCGATCAGGACACGATGTTCGGCGGATCGAATGACCGCCGCCGCGACATGGATTCGGTGCATGAGAGTTCCAGAACCGCAGCCCGGGCCAGCGGGGCCGGGCTGCGGCGTGCTACGCGTCAGGTGCGGTATTCGGCGTTGATCTTCACGTACTCGTGCGACAGATCGGTGGTCCAGATGGTCTCGCTGCAGTCACCACGGCCCAGCTCGATGCGGATGGTGATCTCCTCGCGCGCCATCACCGCCGCGCCCTGCTCCTCGGTGTAGCTGGGCGAACGACCGCCCTGGCTGGCGATGCAGACTTCGCCGAGATAGACGTCGATCAGGCTGACATCCAGATTCGGCACGCCGGCATAGCCGACGGCGGCGAGGATACGGCCCCAGTTGGGATCGGAAGCGAACAGCGCAGTCTTGATCAGCGGAGAATGGGCCACGGCGTAGGCCACATCCAGGCATTCCTGATGGTTGGCGCCGCCGTTGACCTGCACGGTAACGAACTTGGTCGCGCCTTCACCGTCACGCACGATGGCCTGGGCGACTTCCATGAACACTTCGCACACCGCCTGCTTGAGCTTGGCGAACAGCTCGCCGGAGGCCGAGGTGATCTCCGGCAGCTTGGCCTGGCCGGTGGCGATCAGCATGCAGCAGTCGTTGGTGGAGGTGTCGCCATCGATGGTGATGCGGTTGAACGACTTGTTCGCCGCATCGCGCACCAGATCCTGCAGCACCTCGCGCGCCACCTTAGCGTCGGTGGCGATGTAGCCGAGCATGGTCGCCATGTTCGGACGGATCATGCCGGCACCCTTGGAGATGCCGGTCACGGTGACGGTCACGCCGTCATGCTGGAACTGGCGGCTGGCACCCTTGGGCAGGGTATCGGTGGTCATGATGCCGGTGGCGGCCTCGGCCCAGTGGTTCTCGGCCAGATCGTCCAGCGCAGCCTGCAGGGCGCCCTCGATCTTGGCCACCGGCAGCGGTTCGCCGATCACCCCGGTGGAGAATGGCAGCACGGCCGTCTCGTCGACGCCGGTCAGCGCTGCCAGCGCGGCGCAGGTACGGCGGGCATTGGCCAGGCCATCGGCGCCGGTGCCGGCGTTGGCGTTGCCGGTGTTGGTCAGCAGGTAGCGCACCTCGCCCGCCATGCGCTCGCGGGTGATCAGTACCGGAGCTGCACAGAACGCGTTGGTGGTGGTCACGCCGGCGACGCGCGAGCCTTCGGCGCAGCGCATCACCACGACATCCTTGCGCCCCGGACGCTTGATGCCGGCCGACGCGATGCCGAGTTCGAAACCGGGAACCGGATGCAGAGTAGGTAGGGGACCAAGACCGACCGCCATGAGCGCGCTCCTTCAGACATAGATGGCCCGCAGGCCGAAGAACAGGGAGAAAAACGCCGCGAGCGGCAAAACCGGTCGCGGCGCGGGTTCACAGGGGACGGGGCCGCTTACTGGACCTGCCCGTGGCAATGCTTGTATTTCTTGCCCGAGCCGCACGGGCAGAGCTCGTTGCGACCGATCTTGGGCTCGGTGCGCACCGGCATCGGCGCGATTTCCGCCATATGCTCGCCCTGTTCGGGCTCCTCTGGCTGCTGCAGGGCGGACACTTCCTCGTGCTTGAACTGCATGCGCTGCGCCATCTCCTCGGCCTCGCGACGCAGGCGCGCCTCCTCCTCGGCAGGGTCCTCACGACGCACCTGCACATGGGAGAGCACACGGATGCTGTCCCGCTTGATGGACTCGAGCAGGTCCTGGAACAGCGCAAAGGACTCGCGCTTGTACTCCTGCTTGGGGTTCTTCTGCGCGTAGCCGCGCAGGTGGATACCGTGGCGCAGGTGATCCATCGTCGACAGGTGGTCCTTCCACAGATCATCCAGCACGCGCAGCACGATCTGCTTCTCGAATGTGCGCAGCGCGTCGGGACCGGCAAGCTCTTCCTTCTCGCGGTAGGCCTCGACCAGCATCTGGGAGATGCGCTCACGCAGGGTTTCCTCGTAGAGCTTGTCGTCTTCGTCGAGCCACTGCTGCACCGGCAGACGCAGGCCGAAATCGCTGTACAGCACCGCTTCCAGACCGGCGATGTCCCACTGCTCGGGCAGCGACTGCGGCGGAATGTGCTGGCTGATGGCGGCATTCAGCGCTTCGTCGCGGAACTCGCTGATGGTCTCGCCAATCTCCTCGGCGGCCAGCAGGCTGTTGCGCATGTGGTAGATCACCTTGCGCTGCTCGTTGGCCACGTCGTCGAACTCGAGCAGCTGCTTGCGGATGTCGAAGTTGCGGCCTTCGACCTTGCGCTGCGCCTTTTCGATCGCATTGGTAACCATGCGGTGCTCGATCGCCTCGCCCGCTTCCATGCCCAGCGCCTTCATGAAGTTCTTCACCCGGTCGGAGGCGAAGATGCGCATCAGGTTGTCTTCCAGCGACAGGTAGAAGCGGCTGGAGCCCGGATCGCCCTGGCGACCGGCACGACCGCGTAGCTGGTTGTCGATACGACGCGACTCGTGACGCTCGGAGGCGATCACGTGCAGGCCACCTGACTCGATCACCTGCTGGTGGCGCTTCTGCCACTCGGCCTTGAGCTGCGCGACCTGTTCGTCGGTGGGGTTCTCCAGCTTGGCGACTTCCACTTCCCAGTTGCCGCCCAGAAGGATGTCGGTACCGCGGCCGGCCATGTTGGTGGCGATGGTCACCGCGCCCGGACGACCGGCCTGGGCGATGATCTCCGCTTCCTTCTCATGGTACTTGGCGTTGAGCACCTGGTGCTCGATGCCTTCCTTGATCAGCAGCTGGGAAACGTATTCCGAGCTCTCGATGGTCGCGGTACCGACCAGCACTGGACGCCCCTGCCCCTGGCATTCCTTGATGTCGGCGATGATCGCGGCGAACTTCTCTTCCTGGGTCAGGTAGACCAGGTCGTTGAAATCCTTGCGCGCCAGCGGCTTGTTGGTCGGAATGACCATGACCGGCAGGCCGTAGATCTGCATGAACTCGAACGCCTCGGTGTCGGCGGTGCCGGTCATGCCGGACAGCTTCTTGTACAGGCGGAAGTAGTTCTGGAACGTGGTCGAGGCCAGGGTCTGGCTCTCGGGCTGGATCTGCAGGCCTTCCTTCGCCTCGATAGCCTGGTGCAAGCCCTCGGAGAGGCGACGCCCCGGCATGGTGCGACCGGTGTGCTCGTCGATCAGCAGCACCTGATTGTTCTGCACGATGTACTCGACGTTACGATGGAACAGCTTGTGCGCGCGCAGGCCGGCATAGACGTGGGTCAGCAGGCTCAGGTTATGCGCGGAGTACAGGCTCTCACCTTCGGCCAGCAAGCCTGCCTGGGTCAGCATTTCCTCGATGAACTGATGCCCCTGCTCGTTCAGCTCGACCTGGCGAGTCTTCTCGTCGATGCTGAAGTGGCCCTCCTGGGTGACGACGCCCTCTTCCTCCTCGATGTGCTGAGTGAGGCGCGGAATCAGCGCGTTGATCTGCTGGTAGAGCTTGGAGCTGTCTTCGGATTGGCCGGAGATGATCAGCGGCGTGCGCGCCTCGTCGATGAGGATCGAGTCGACTTCGTCGATGACCGCGAAGTTGAGTTCGCGCTGATTCTTCTCCTGCATGCTGAACGCCATGTTGTCGCGCAGGTAATCGAAGCCGAATTCGTTGTTGGTGCCGTAGGTGATGTCGGCGGCGTAGGCGGCGCGCTTCTCCTCCGGCGGCTGGAACGGTGTGACGATGCCGACCGAAAGACCGAGGAATTCGTACAGCGGACGCATCCAGTTGGCGTCGCGGCGGGCTAGGTAGTCGTTCACCGTGACCACGTGCACGCCCTTGCCGGCCAGTGCATTGAGGTACACCGCCAAGGTCGCCACCAGCGTCTTGCCTTCACCGGTGCGCATCTCGGCGATCTTGCCTTCGTGCAAGGTCATGCCGCCGATCAGCTGGACGTCGAAGTGACGCATGCCCATCACCCGCTTGCCGGCCTCGCGGCAGACGGCGAAGGCCTCCGGCAGAATCTGATCGAGGGTCTCGCCTTTCTCGAGACGGGCCTTGAACTCTTCGGTCTTGGCGCGCAGTTGCTCGTCGGTGAGCGACAGCATCTGTTCTTCGAGTGCATTGACGGCCTGCACCGCCTTGAGCATGCGTTTGACTTCACGCTCGTTCTTGCTTCCAAAGAGTTTCTTCAATAAAGGCGCAAACATACGACAGGGACTTCCATGCTGAGGATGGAGGCACGACCGTGGGTGACCCCGCCAGCGTGCAAAGCGGCCATTCTACTCGGAAACGTCTATGAGGAAAGCAGCACGACTGCGCAGCCCGGAGGACCGGCAACGCGCGGTTTTCCAGCGTTCGCACCGGCACAACGGCCGGCGGCGCGACCGGCCGGCTACAGGCATCTGCTACCATTGGCGCCCCATCTTTCAGGCAACCGCCATGGCCTCTCGTCCGCTGCCCGCACGCGCCACCGGCGCATTGCTCCGCGAAGCGAAACCGCTGCGCGCGCTGTTCGGCGAGGCGCGGCGCATCGATCACCTGCAGCACCTGCTGGAAAGCCAACTACAGCCGGCCGCCCGTGAGCACTGCCGCGTGGCGTCGTGGCGCGAGGGCTGCCTGCTGCTGATCGTGACTGACGGCCACTGGGCCACGCGCCTGCGTTATCAGCAACGTCGTCTGCTGCGCCAGCTGCAAGCCATCGAGGAATTCGCCGGCCTCGAACGCATCCACTTCAAGGTGCAGCCGCCGCCCCCGGCGCGTCACGAGCCGCCTCGCACTACGCCGTTGTCAGCCTGTGCGGCCGACAATATTCACGCAACCGCCGAAGGCATTCGCGATCCGCGGTTGCGCGCCGCACTGGAGCGCCTGGCCAGCCGCAGCAAACCCGACTGAACCGCAGCCGGCGCGGCAGCAACCAGGCGGGCGAGCGGATACTCTCGGAGGGGCGAAGCAAATGCCTCGGCCACTGCCTTTCAGGAGCGAAATTCCATGTTGATCGGCGCCCTACTCATCCTCACCTGGCTGATGTTGCTGGTGCGTTATCCGCTGCGGGCGGTGCCGATTTCGCTCGGCGCGCTGCTGATGCTGGGACTGGTAGCTGGTTGGGTGCTGTGGCAGGAGCATCGTGAGCGACAACTGCTCGGCAGGCTCGAACTGCACCTGAGCTACGCACCCGGGCCATGCCCAGCCGCGCAGCCACTGCGCGTCACCCTGCGCAATAACAGCGGACGCGCGCTGCGCGGCCTGCACTGGGATGTGACGGCGCACGTGCCAGGCACCCGCACCAACCTGGTACAGAACGCCTACGACGCTCCCATCTACCAGGGCCCCGGCGATCTGCAGAGTGGAGCGCAGTGGCAATCCTGCCTGCCGCTGCCACCGCTGCGTGCAGGCTATCGCGCCAGCACGCTGGAGTTCCAAGCCGAGAACCTGCGCGGCCGCTTCGGCGACGATTGAACGCGCGCCTTCCCATCCGACACCTCAGCCTTTATCCTGTATGAATAAACAGTATCAATCTGCCAACTGAGCCGAGGTGGTTAATGGCCGTCGAAGTGGTATACCGCAGCAGCCGGGACCTGGAGCGTTTGTTCATGGATAAAGCCGAAGCAGACCGTCACGACAAGATGCTGGAACTGGCCGAAGCGCTGGCCACCGTTCTGCAACAAGCGGTGCCATCGTTGAACGAACAGCAGAGCGAGGATCTCGGCATCTTCATGGCACGCCACCGCGACGTCTTCTCCCGAGCATTCAAGAACAACGCCGAGGCGCTTGCCGAGCTACCGCCACGCGACGCCTGAAGCGAGCCCGATTCGTAGGGGGCCGGGCGGCGGAAACTTGTAGGGCCCAGGCCGGGTCAATGACTCGCAGCCTTTCCAGACAGGTATTCCGGCATGACGAATTCATTCCAGCGGATCAGCGATGCATTCCAGCCGCACTACTGCGTTAACTTCAGCATCGAGAAACCCGACGGCAGCATTCTACTGACGCTCACCGACGCCAAGGGCGTGGCTGTGAAGCGCTTCATCAGTGCCGAGCAATGGCGCGACCCGCAGCAACTGCAACGACTGATCACCAGCCTGCGGGTCAGCCTGACGATCGAGCGTGGCGAGTCGCCACCGCTATCCGGCTTCGCCGAAGGGGCCCGCGTCGCCGCGCTGTAATCCTTCAGCCGGCGACAAATCGCTCGCTATGCCCCCCCGCCACGACAATAACAACAAGCATCCTGAAACCCGTCATGCCGCTCGCCCGAGCCGGCACTCTCCGCTCCGCCTGCACCCCGGCCCCCGGCGCTAGCCCTGACTTACCCGCATCGTTTCAGAGCCAGGCCAGCGCCTTGGCCTTGGCTACCGCCTGGGTACGACGCGCCACGCCGAGCTTGGTGTTGATCCGTCGCGCATGCGTCTTGACGGTATGCAGCGAGATGAACAGCTGCTCGGCGATCTCCTGATTCGAGCAGCCCTGCGCGATCAGCCGCAGCACCGTCAGCTCACGATTGCTCAACAGCACGTCGTCGCCACAGGCAGGCGCCTCGCCAGGCTCGCGCTCGTACTGCTGCAATCGGTCGCGCAGGCTTTCGCCGCGGGTCGCCGCCGGAAGGATGCGCGCCAGCCATTGCGGCTGCCGGTGCTGCAGCTCGTAAAGCGGTTTGACCAGCTGCTGACGTACCGCCTCGCTGAGCGCCTTGCGCAGCTCCTGATCGGCCTCCAGCGGCTGGCCGCACGCCAACAGCGCTTCAGCCAGCGAGAAGCGGCACTCGCACGCCAACCCCAGCCGCTGCGCTCGCAGATTCCGCTCGATCAGCCCTTGCAGCGCCTGGACTGCCGCATCCGGCTGTCCCTCCAGCATGTCGATGACGGCCAGGTAGCGGCGCAAACGCGGCAGCAGCTCGTAGAACCCGGACGGCGGCAGGAAGCGCTGGCCCTCGAACAGCTGCCGCACCTGCTCCAGCGCCGTGCGCGCCTTCTTCAGCTCGCCCTGATGCAACCAGGCGACGCCGGTAATCAGCCGCAAGATGCCGCGAAAGCGCGCCTCCGGTACGTGTCGCCATTGCGTGAGGCGCTCGGCCTCGCGCAACCAGTGATACGCATCGGCAAATTCATGATTGCGCGCAGCCAGTTCGGCGAGGCCGACGTAGCCGAAAAAGGCGTAGGAATCGCCGCAGGTTTCGGTTTCCAGCCGCCCTTGCTGATAGGCCTCGCGGGCCTGTTCGTCCAGCCCCTGATACGCCAGCAGATGCCCTTGCAGCAGCTGCAGCCGGCCGATGATCGGGCTGTGCCGAACCGTGTCGCGCAGCGCACGCAACGCCTCGTCGAGCACGCCGACGGCGCGCTCGAATTCGCCGGTCAGCTCCAGCAGCTGGATGCGATCGACGCTGAGCATCACCTCGTACAGCACGCTGCCCTTGAGCCGCGCGAGCTTCATGCCTTCGCTGTTGTAGTGCTGGGCGAGCTCGAGCTCGCTCTCGGCCATCGCGTGCTGCGTAAGCGCCTGCAGACACAGCACACGCTGCGCCCAGGCATGATCGGAAAGCACCTCGAGCGCCTGCAGACAGTGCTCGCGCGCTTCGGGCTCACCGCGCAGACGCGCCAGGAAGCCGCGCAGCGCCTGCCATTGCGCCAGCAACTGGATCTGCCGACGCGCATCGGGTTGCGGGAAGAACTTGGCGAGCTCGGCCAGACAGTCGTCGACCTCGTCGAGCCGCGCGGAAACGATCAATGCCCACCCCTGCAGCACGATCAGTCGCGTGGTACTGGCGAACAGATCCTGCGGCAGCTCGCTGCGCCACTTGAGAAAATGCGAGACGTTGTCGCCGATCAGCAACTGCTCCTGCCCGTAACGCTGCAGATAGTTCGCCGCCACCTCAGGCTGGCCGGCCCACAGCGCATGCTCGACTGCCTCGCGCATATCGCCGCGGCTGGCGAACCACTGGCAAGCACGCAGATGCACCTGCGTCGATGAGGTCGCCTCGGGAAAACGCTGCAGCAGCAGCGCAAGCGGCCGCCACAGACGAAACCATTCGCCGCAGTTGTCGATCTGCCGCACGAACAGCTGGAAGGTCTTGAGCACATCGAGCAGATCAGCGCCGGTGCAATCGAGCACGTGGTCGCAAAGCTCGGCGGAAAAGCGCGGCATTCGCGCGAGGGCGAACAACGCGCGCCGGATATCCTCGCTCTGGCCCTGCAGCACTTCGCGCTGAATGTAATCGCGCAGCAACGGCGTGCCGGCCAGCAGACGTTCGCGCAGCGCCTGTTCATCGGCGTTGAGCAGCATCAGGCAAACGCCGGCCGGCCAGCCTTCGGTGCCCGCCAGCAACTGCTGGAAGCTGTCTGCGGGCAGTTGCAGTCGATAGGCGCGCAGAACCTGAGCCAACTCCTCGGCGGTGAGCGCGAGGGCAGCGGCGTCGAGCTCGAACAGATGCCCCTGCAACAACAGGCGCGGCAGCTTCCACGCGGGCTGCCGCCGACTGTTGACCCACCAACTGACCGAATCCGCGGTCTGCTCCAGCAGCATGTCCAGACAGGCGTCCAGAGCCGGGCAGATCTCACGCGGATAATCGTCGAGCATGATCCAGAGAGGCTGGCGAACCTGTCCGAGCAGCGCGATCAGCTGCCGTTGCACGTCGCCGTCCACAACCGGAAAACCCAGTGCCGCAGCCAGCTGGGCGTACAGCTCCTGCGGCGAGAAGAATCGACCACCCAGATCCAGCCAGACCAGCGTGGTATCGGCCGGCATGCGGCGGGCACATTCGCTCATCAGCACCGTCTTGCCGAAACCGGCCGGTGCGCAGATCAGCCGTAACCGGCAGTCCGCAGCAAGCAAAGCATCGGCGAGCCGCGGCCGGGCAACATGCGCCGGCGGCAGACGTGGAATGGTCGCAACCAGCGCCTGCACCGTCGCGGCGCAGATCGCATCGGGGAGGAGGCGTACGGACATGGCAACGTTTCTCTTATTCGTATATTCAGTCCATGAAATGGCCAGCGGCCGGCCAGGCGTATCCCTTGCTAGCGGTCCGCTCCACCTGTGCAACCTGACGCATCAGCAGCGTTTTGTCGACCTGCTTGTGCAATCAGCAGCCCCGTTGCGCGCAGATCGCACCCAGTTCTGCGCGTGCTCTCATCCCTGCGCACACAAAAAAGGCGGCCTTCTGGCCGCCCTTTTACACCGCATACCCGCTCGAGGCTCAGCGCACCCCAGCGTTACGCAGGGCCGCTGGCGTGAAGTC
>Ga0172382_10010044_pt1 | contig 12779 bp, 21 predicted proteins | sample Leawel138RmetaG_FD_122245 | JGI IMG/M metagenome (GOLD analysis project Ga0172382, IMG submission 122245) | Leachate microbial communities from a municipal landfill in Southern Ontario, Canada - Leachate well 138R metaG | ecosystem: Engineered > Solid waste > Landfill > Unclassified | place...
GGACCGCCAAGGCAACCCTGTCACCCAGGGCATGGGGCAGGAGGCCATGTGGCGCTGCCTGCGCATGCTGGGGCCGACCAATGCCCGCCAGTTGGCGGGGCACTGCGCCGCCGCCGGCATTGACGTCACCTTCCACACCGCACGCACCTACATCACCGCCCTGAAAAAGGCCGGCTACCTGCAAGTCATCAAGCCCGCCGGCCGTAGTCGAGGCCAGCTGGAAGTCATTGGCCTGATACCCCGCATGAACACCGGGCCGCGCCCCCCCATGATCCAGCGGGTGGGGGTGGTGTACGACCCCAACCTGAACAAGGTCATGCACGCCGACGAGCCGGAGGAACTGCTATGACTGCCCATCGTAAACGCAACCCCGTGGCGGTGGACATCAGCGCCTGGGGCGACAACCCGCCCGAGTTCATCCGCGTTCTGGCCCGGCTGGTAGACGAATCCGGCAGCTGCACCGCCGCCGCTGATCGGGTGGGCATCAATCGCGCCAGCGTCAGCACCCTACTGGCCAACAAATACCCGGCGGGCACCGCCAGGATGGAAAAAACCATCATGGCCTGGGCCGCCCTGGTGGATTGCCCCGTGCTGGGCAAGATCACCGGCGAGCAATGCCGAATCGAACGGCAAAAACCCTTTGTTGGCAGCAATCCCCAGCGTATCCGCCTATACCGCGCCTGCCGGAGCTGCCACTGCAATCACGACTGTAAAGGAGAGTAACCATGGCCAACAATCAAAACGTCATCCTCCAATCCCAACTGGCCAGCGTGTCGTCCGCTGTCGCCTTCCTCGCCAGCATCAATCTTTCCATCAAGAAGATCCTGCTAGGGGAGGGCATTCCCCGCATCGAAATCGCCTGTGGCGGCGGCTGTCGGCAACTGCAAAGCGGGCATGTCAGGCACATCATCCGCGACGGGCGGCGCCTAAGCGAGCGCCTGACCCTCGTGGAGGGCTGCCAAGTGCGCTGGACGGAAAACCACTGAGGGAAGGGCCATGAACGTATCGAAGCAAAACCACTTCATTGCCGTCAGCATCGAGCGCGCCGAGCGGGCTGCTGAGATCCTCTTACAGCGCGGCATCGCCATCGCCAGCATGGAGATTGGCCGTTACACCCATCCGGTCATCCGCGTTCACTACGGCGCCGCCTGCGAATGCCTTAAAGACCAGGGATTCAGCCAGACCCACAACACACGGCGGGGCGTCGTACTCACCCGGGCAAGCCTTGAGCAATGCCTGATCCTCTGGGAAGAACCCCTTACCACCCCCATAGCCCTTATCCACTGACAAGGAGACGATCCCATGGCCAGAACAAAACCCAGCATCCCGCAAATTGCCAGCATCCGCGAGGCGGACGAAACCCTCGCCGAGATCGCCCGCCTGGCGCGGGAAATCAACGCCATCGAATCCACCATGAACGATGCGATCGACAACGCAAAGGCCGCCGCCCGCGACGCCGCCGCGCCACTGCAACTGCGCATCAAAACCCTAGGGGATGCCCTGGGCGCCTACGCCACCTATCACAAGGCCGACCTGTTCGCCAAGGCCAAGACTATCAGCACCAACCACGGGGCCTACGGATTCCGCAAAACCACCTCGTTAAAGCCCCTGGCCAAGCTCACCTGGCAATCGGTGATGGAGAAAATCCAGGCCGCTGGGCGGGACGGGCTGTTGCGGGTGAAAACCGACATCAACAAGGAAGCCCTGCGAGAACTGCCCGAACCGGATATGGAAGCCCTGGGGGTTCGCCTGGTGAGCACCGACGAGTTCTGGTACGAGATCGCCCAGGACCAGGTAGAAGACGTGGCGGGGGTGTGAAATGGAAATCGAATGCACCGTGAAGTACTCCGCCGGCGCCTACGTCACCAGCACCGTGCGCGGCAAACGCGTCTCGTGCACCCATAGCGACGGTGAAGCTGCTAGGCGCCTGGGCATCAAGGTGTTTGGCGACGGGTTCAGCCACATCCGGCGCCTGCACGGGGAATATGGGGATCAAGACGTAGGCATCACGCGCTACGTGATAGTGGGCGAGGGTGTGAGATGAGCGACCGCGACAAGATCATCGACAAGATCAAGAAGTGCCTGGCGCTGTCCGCCAGCAGTAATGAGCACGAGGCCGAGGCCGCACTTCGGCAGGCCATGAAGCTTATGGAGCTCCACGGCATCACCGAGCTGGATGTACTGGCAGCGGAAGCCGTCGAGGCCGCCGCCAAGGCAGGGGCCAGTATGAAGCCGGCCAATTGGGAAGCAATGCTGGCGGCCAAGATTGGTGATGCCTTCGGTTGCCGGGTGCTTTTCTCCTGCAATTATGGCCGCCCCGGCAATTGGTTGTTCATCGGCCTTGACCCGGCGCCGGAGATTGCCCAGTACGCCTTTTCAACCCTGCTCCGACAGGCGAAGAGCGCGCGACAGGCTCATATCAAAGGCCCACTGAAGCGCTGCAAACCAGCCACTAAAACCCGGCGGGCCGACCTGTTCAGTGATGGGTGGGTGCATTCCGTCACCGGGAAAATCAACACCTTTGCCGGCACACCCGAGCACGATAAAGCCGTGTCAGCTTTCCTTGCCAAAAAATACCCGGATCGCGGATCACTCAAATCGCGCAATCGGAATGCGGGCCGCCGCTTGAGTGATCTGGAGCACGGTGATTATTTTTCGGGACGATCGCAAGGCAAAGATGCGCAACTCAACCACGGCGTGAACGGAGCGCCCGAGCGTCAGGCGCTGGGAAAACTGTAGCAAGCGAAACGCCCAGGTTAATTTTTCCCGCCTCGTTTGAGGCCAAGAAAATTAACACAGGGCGTCTGCCAGGCGTGGTGGCCTGGCACTGATGAGCAGCCACAAGGTGACCCATGACAATCCGCGACAACCGCAAAGCCGCTCTGGCCCAGATCCATATTGCCAAAAAGCAGCTTGGCATGGACCGCGAGACCTATCGCGCCATGCTGAAGACCGTGACCGGCAAGGATAGCTGTGCCGCCATGTCCCTGATGGAACTGCACAAGGTCATCCACCACCTGCGCCGGGTGGGCTTCAAACCGAAGCCCCGTGGCCGGGTCAGCCCCAAGGCCCAGGGCAAGATCGTCGACGTCATGCGCGCGATCTGGATACAGATGCACCAGGTCGGCATGGTCCGGGACGGCTCCGAGACAGCCCTGGCCCACTGGGCGAAGCGCGCCAGCAGCCAGCGCAACGGCGGCATCGGCGTGGACAGCCTGGAGTGGCTGGAAAAGGATCACCGCCTGGCCAGCCAGGTTCTGGAGGATCTCAAGCAATGGCGCAAGCGCGTTGCGCGCCAATGGTTTCGTGACGATACCACCCTGATTCAACAAGTGGCCACTGATCATCCAGAACTGGCCGTCAAGCAAATCGTGCAAGACCTTCTGGCGCATCACCGCATTATGTTTTGGCCCCAGTTCGAAGACCTGGGGCTGGAGAACATGCCGACGTATTGCACCAACAGGGAGGAATTGAAACGTGGCTGAACAACAGCAAGATCTCTTGGGCGACAGCAGCTACAACGCCGGGTTGCTGGAACACCTTGAAAGCCTGCCCCCGGAAGCCCGGGAAAAGTGGCCGAAGGACTTCGCGGCCCTGTGCGACATCTACGAAAACGAACTGGCCGCCATGGCCTTGGAGCCCGAACAGGCACGCCACATCAGCCTGCGCCTGTTGCTTGCCCTGGCCAGCTACGGCGGCGGTCGCATCTTCTACCTGCCAAAGGCGGATCGCCTCCGGCAAGCCCTCCGCGACCGCCAGATCTGGCAGGAATTCAAGGGTCACAACCACGAAGCCCTAGCCAGGAAGTACAACCTGACCGTGCCGCGCATCTACGCCATCGTGCGGGAGCAGGTCGCCCTTCACCGGGCCAACGTACAACCCAAACTGCCCTTTTGAGGAACCATGGACATAGACACCCAATTCGACGAATTCTGGCGCCACTACCCACGGGGGCGCAAAACCGCCAAGGCCGACGCCCGGCGCAAGTTCATCGCCATCGTCACCGGCAAGCACAAGGATCTGAGGGCCACGGCGGACCAGATCATCGCCGGCGCCCTGCGCTACGCCCAGGCAATGGGCGACCACCACCCCTATGTCAAGATGCCCAGCACCTGGCTCAACGGTGGCTGCTGGGAGGATGAGGATCTGGCGCCCCCGGCGCCCCAGGGTAAAGGATTGCCGGCCTTGCCCGGCACAAGCCCTATGCCTGGACGGGTTTCCACGCGGGAACGGTCTCTTTATGATGACCTGGCCGACCGCTCATGGGCGGAAGGCGAGGGTTAATCTACTCAAGGAGAGTGCAATGAAACTGAAAGTCACCCTGGCCATAGCCGTTATTTTCGCCGTCTCTAACGGCGCTTTGGCATTAGGCCCCCTGCACCAGGCGGTGGAAGCCGTGTTCAAGAGCGCCCAGGAGCCAACTGCCAAGGATGCTGTCTGGACGCAAGATAATATATTCAAAGTCGGTGTCATTGATAACGGCTCGGAGCGCAGTGGTTATGCCAGCTATGTATGCGAAGTGCTGTATGACCACGGCTTCAAAGGCAAAAAAGTCTGGGTGCAGATAATTGATATCGTCAAGCTGACCCGCGAAGGCAAATGGGAGACGCTGGGCGATGCCCGCTGCCTCTAAAAGCTAATCGCTGTCCATAAGGATTAAAGTCCTTTAAACCCGATCCCGCTCCAATCCCCGGCATCCTTGAGGCTCAAGAAGCCCAATAGATCACCGGGGATTTTTTATGCTCAAGGAATTCATCAGCTCGTTCACCCTGAAAGTGCCGCGCCTGGCCGACTTTGCCGTTATCGCCATTCTCCTGGCGCTGGTGATTTTGGCCTTTTCCCCCAACCTGCTCACCGTCACCGCCTACAAGCTGTCCCTGGTGACCATCGCCGCCTGGCTGGGGTACCGCGTCGACCGTAGCGTGTTTCCCTACGCCCGGCCCCACAAGTACCTGGAAGAGGCGGACATCCAACGCATGGAGGGCGGTTGGGTCGAGGCGGACAACAACCTGCTGATGGGCGCCCTGGCCACCATCCGCCGCGCCATCATCGTTGCCGCCGTCATCCTCGCCATTGCCCTGGGGGCCTGACATGAAACGCTGGCTGGCCTTCCTGCAGCCGTTGGCCCTCATCCTGTTGCTGACGGCCGCCATCGTGGTGCCGGGCCTGGCGGACGTGCCCCATGCCGCCAACCGCTACCGGGCGGACCTGGCCCGTCAGGCGCGCCTGGTGTGGGGCCTTGATGCCCCCGTGGCGGTGATGGCGGCGCAGATCCACCAGGAAAGCAGCTGGAACCCCAGAGCCTTGAGCCCGGCGGGCGCCCAGGGCATGGCGCAGTTCATGCCCGCCACCGCCACCTGGATAGGCGATATCGACCCGGCCCTGCGGGGCGGCGATGTCTACAACCCCACCTGGGCCTTTCGCGCCATGGCCCGCTACGACCACTGGCTATATGGGCGGCTGGCGGCCGCAACCCCCTGTGATCGCTGGGCCTTTACCCTGTCGGCCTACAACGGCGGCCTCGGCTGGGTGCTGCGCGACAAGAATCTTGCCGCCGCCCAAGGGGGCGACCGCAATCGCTGGTGGGGCCAGGTTGAGCGCCACAACGCCGGGCGCAGTGCCGCCAACTGGCAGGAAAACCGGGGCTATCCCCGGCGCATTTTGGTCGTGCTTGCGCCGCGCTACGCCCAGGCCGGCTGGGGCGATCCCGTATGTTTCTGACCAGGTACCTCCCCTGGGCCATGACCCTGCTGACCATTGCCGGCGCCCTGTGGCTGGAAGGGTTCGTGTTCGACCGGGGCCGCGCCCACGAGCGCGCCCTGTGCCAGGCGGCCACCGCCGAGGCCCTGGCCAGCCGAGAGCGCGCCCTGCGGGTCGAGTACGACGCACAGATCCGCCAGGCGGACGACGCCGTGCGCGCCCTTCGCGCCGAGAAAAAGTCCATCGAACAACGCGCCAAGTCCCTGGCGTTGGAGATTGCCCATGTCACCGAAACCTACCGCCCCACGGCCGACGCCCCTGAAATCCCTTTGCCTCAGTGTGTTTTTACTGATGGCTTTGTCCGGCTGTACAACGGCGCCCTCGGCGCCGCCACCCTGCCCACCCCTGGTGCTGCCGCCGGAACTGATGGAGAAACCGGCGCCACCGCCCTTGCTGAAGCCAATGGCCTGGTGGCAAGCGGGGTGCGTCAGGCCGACATCCTGCACCACATGACCGCCTACGGCGCCCGCTGCCAGGCCATTGAGGCCCAGCTGAACCGGCTGATCGACCACCTGGACGCCACCCAACAATCACGACAAGGAACGCCGTAATGACCGACCTGTTCGAACTGGCCCAGGCGCGGGACCAGCAATTTACCGACGACGCCCTAACGCGCCAGCGCGCCACCCGGGCGCCGGAACCGGGCCAGCGGCGGGTGGGGCGCAACGTGCATTGCATCGAGTGCGGCGAGCCGATCCAGGCAGAGCGCCTGAGGGCAAAGCCGGATGCCGCCCGCTGCATGGATTGCCAGGTGGATCACGAACGCCAGCGGCGGCAGGAGGCGGTGTATGGAGCTTGACTACACCGCGCTGCGCTTCTGGCTGATGGTTGCCCAGTGGATAGTCACCCTGGGCATCGGCATTTACGTGTGGATCGACCGGCGCAGCAGCGACAGCCAGGAACAGATCAACGCCCTACGCACGGCCAACGGCGCGCTGGAGAAGACCGTGATCCGCCTGGAGGGCGAGGTGCGCAGCCTGCCCGCACGCACCGAGCTGGCGGAGATCCACGGTCGCATCACCGACGTGAGCCTGAGCCAGCAGAGCATGCAGGGGCAGTTGCAGCAGATGAATTCCACCCTGGGGATGATCCAGGAATACCTGTTACACCGAGGAGGTCACTCATGAGTTTTGAAGCGCACGTAACGGAAGACCGCCGCCTGGTGATGCTGCGCCTGCTGGCGGAGGACACGGATTACTCGGTCAACTCCAGCCTGCTGCAAAGCGGCGTCGGCCTGTTTGGCCACAGTGTCAGCCGCGACCTGGTGCACACCGATCTGACCTGGCTGGCGGAGCAGGGCCTGGTGACCACCGAGCAGGTGGGCTCGGTGCTGGTGGCCACCCTGACCCAGCGCGGCCTGGACGTGGCCGAGGGTCGCGTGCGGGTGCCGGGTATCAAGCGCCCCGGCCCGAGGTAAGGCATGGCCCGCAAATCCTCCATCGACATGCTGCCGCCCGAGTTTCGCGACGCCCTCCACGAGCTGCTGCGGGACCCGGCCGTTACCCAGATCGAAGCCGCCCAGCGCCTGAACGAAATGTTGGCCGCCGAGGGGCGGGACGAGCGGGTCAGCAAGTCCAGTGTCAACCGCTACAGCCAGCGCATGGACGCCATCGGCGAGAAAATGCGCCAATCCCGCCAGATCGCCGAAATGTGGATCGGCAAATTGGGCAACCAACCCCAGGGCCAGGTGGGCAAGCTGCTCAACGAATTCACCCGCACCATGGCGTTCGAAACCGCACTGCACATGAGCGAGGACGAAGAGCCGGTCCACCCCAAGCTGCTCAAGGAATTGTCCCTGGCCATCAAGCACCTGGAGGAGGCGGCGAGCGTCAACGAGAAGCGCGAGCGGGAGATCCGCCAGGCATTCGCCGCCGAGGCGGCGGCCACCGCTGAAACGGCCGCCAGGGCGGCGGGCCTGACCGCCGACAGCGTGGCACGGATCAAGCAACAGATATTGGGGATTGCGTGATGTTGGAGGGGGGGCTTCCCGCAACCGTTGAGGCAAACCTGGCGGATATGCGGCAATTCGACGCCAGCGAGGTACTACTGGGCTACCAGAAGCGCTGGATTGCCGACGACGCCCCCCTGAAAATTGCGGAAAAATCCCGCCGCACCGGCCTGACATGGGCCGAGGCGGCGGATGCGGCCCTGTGTGCCGGTACCGTCAAGGCGGAGGGCGGCACCAACCATTTCTATGTGGGCAGTAACAAGGAAATGGCCCGGGAATTCATCGAGGCGGTGGCCATGTGGGCGCGGGCGTTCGATCGCGCCGCCGGCGAGATTCAGGAAGAAGTCATACGGGACGAAGATAAGGACATCCTGACCTTCGTGGTCTACTTCGCCAGTGGTTTCAAGGTGCAGGCCCTGTCCAGTAACCCCAGCAACCTACGGGGCATGCAGGGCAACGTGACCATCGACGAGGCCGCCTTCCACGACCGCCTGGCGGAAGTGCTCAAGGCCGCCCTGGCGCTGACCATGTGGGGCGCGAAGGTGCGCCTTATCAGCACCCACAATGGGGTGGACAACCTGTTCAACCAGCTGATTCAGGATTCCCGCGCGGGCCGCAAACGCTACAGTGTGCATACCATCACCCTGGACGATGCCTGTGACGAGGGACTCTACCAGCGCATTTGCCAGATCACCCGCAAACCCTGGAGCCAGGCGGCAGAAGATACCTGGAAAGCGGGCTTGCTTAAGGACACCGCCACCGAGGAAGACGCCCTGGAGGAATACTACTGCGTGCCCAAGTCCGGCAGCGGGGTGTATCTCAAGCGGTCGTTGGTGGAGCGGGCCATGGTGGCCGACATACCCATCCTGCGCTGGACCGCTCCCAAGGACTTCGAGCTACAGCCGGAACATGCCCGGCGCCAGGACGTGGAGCAGTGGTGCGACCAGTACCTGGCGCCCGAGTTGGCCAAGCTCAACCCCCAGCACCGCCATGTGGTTGGCGAGGATTTCGCCCGCTCCGGCGACCTCTCCGTGTTTGTGCCCCTGGCCATCCGCCCGGATCTCACCAAGCGCACCCCCTTTGTGGTGGAGCTGCGCAACGCCCCCTATGAGACCCAGCGCCAGATCCTGTTCTACCTGCTGGAGCGGTTGCCGCGCTTTACCGGCGGGGCCTTCGACGCTACCGGCAACGGCGGCTACCTGGCAGAGGCGGCCCGGCTCCGTTACGGGCAGGAGATGATCGATTGCGTCATGTTGAACCTGCCCTGGTACCGGGAGTGGATGCCCAAGCTCAAGGCCGAGTTCGAGGACGACAACCTGGAAATCCCCCGACACGAAGATACCCAGGCGGATTTGGCAAAGATCCAGGTTAAACAAGGGGTACCGCAAATCGAGAAGGGCTCCGGCAAGGGCGCCGACGGCCAGCAACGCCACGGCGACTTTGCCGTGGCCCTGGCAATGGCCATCCGCGCCAGCTGGATGGAAGGGGGCAGCATCGAATTTACCCCCCTGCCAGGCAAGGCCGGCGCCTATGGCGGCACGCCGGACGATGACGACACCGATTTTGCCACCTTCAAGCAAGGAGCCTGGTAATGGCCACCTCGACCATCCTCGACATCAACGGCCAGCCCTTTGCCTTGCCCGACCTGGCCGAGCCCCAAACGGAGGGGAACGCAAAGCTGGCCCAGCTTCACCGCCACTACGGCGGCCACCCCTCCAGCGGCCTCACCCCATCCCGGCTTGCCGCCATACTGGGCGGCGCGGAACAGGGCGACCTGATGCGCCAGTGCGAGCTGGCGGAAGACATGGAAGAGAAAGACGCCCATATCCAAAGCGAATTGGGCAAGCGCCGCCTGGCGCTGCAAGGGGTGGACTGGGCCATCGTCCCCCCGCCCAATGCCAGCGCCGCCGAGAAGCGCGACGCGGAGATGATCGAGGAGCTGCTCACCACCGCCACCTGGCTGGATGACGCCATTTTCGATGCCGCCGATGCCATCCTCAAAGGCTTCTCCTGCCAGGAATTGCGCTGGGAGTACGCCGACAGGACGCACTATGTCGCGGGCGTTGAATGGCGGGATCCGGGCTGGTTCCAAACCGACCCGGACAACCGCAACCGGATTACCCTGCGGGATGGCAGCTACCACGGCGAGCCCCTGCGCCCCTTCGGGTGGATCAACCACCAGGCGCGGGCCAAGTCCGGCTACCTGTCCCGCCGGGGATTGGTGCGGGTGCTGGCCTGGCCGTTCCTGTTCAAAAACTACAGTGTGCGCGACCTGGCCGAGTTCCTTGAAATCTATGGGCTCCCCCTGCGGCTTGGCAAATACCCCGATGGTGCCGGCGAGGGGGAAAAACTCACCCTGCTACGGGCGGTGATGAGCATTGGCCATAACGCCGGCGGCATCATCCCCCGTGGCATGGAGATCGAGTTCCAGAAGGCGGCGGAAGGCCAATCCGACCCCTTCATGGCCATGATCAACTGGTGTGAGAAAAGCCAGAGTAAGGCCATTCTGGGGGGCACCCTCACCAGCCAGGCGGACGGCAAAACCAGCACCAACGCCCTGGGCAACGTCCACAACGAGGTGCGCACCGAGATCCGCGACGCGGACCTTAAGGCCCTGGCCAACACCCTCACCCGGGACCTCATATACCCTCTTTACGTGTTGAATGGCAAAAGCTACCAAAGCCCCCGGCGCATCCCCCGCCTTGAATTCGACATCAACGAGCCGGAAGACCTGGCACAACTGGCCGACCCGCTGGAAAAGCTGGTGCGCGGCGGTGTCCGGGTGCCGGTCCGGTGGGTGTATGAGAAAACCCGCATCCCCGAGCCCGTGGATGACGAGCCTGTCCTGACGCTGCCCACTACGGCCCCCGCGCCCGGCCAGGCCGGGTTGGCAGCCCTGCGGGCAAGCGCCGCGCCCGACGTGGTGGATCAGTTTGTGGAGCAGGCCCACCGGGTGGCGGGCGCCCACGTCGGCGCCATGATCGATCGCATTCGCCAGCTGGTGGACGCCGCCGCCACCCTGGAAGAGCTGCGCGACGGCCTGCTGGCGCTGGACCTGCCCCTGGATGACCTGGCCCAGGCCATGTCCCTGGCCCTGGAAGCGGCTGCCCTGGCGGGCCGCCACGAGCTGCTGGATGAGGCCCGCTGATGGCGGTGAACTACGGCAACAAACCGTTTGCCGAGGCCAGCGAGTACTTTCGCCAGAAGAACCCGCTGCCCACCACCGGCTGGCAGGATGTCTACGGTCCCCAGCACGATCACGCCTTCATGGTGGCCGGCGCCAACCGCACCGCCATCCTGGAAGACTTTGCCAACAGCATCCAGGCGCTGATCGACAACGGTGGCACCCTGGCGGACTTTCGCAAGGATTTCGATGCCATCGTCGCCCGGCATGGGTGGGACTACCACGGCAGCCGGGGCTGGCGTAGCCGCCTGATTTACGAGACCAACCTGCGCCAGGCCTACAATGCCGGTCGCGAGAGGCAATTTGCCGATCCCGACTTCAAGCGCCAGTTCCCCTACATGGAATACCGCCACTCCGGGGCCGAGAATTACCGGCCCCAGCACAAGGCTTGGGACCGCCTGGTGCTACCCGCCGACGACCCCTGGTGGGACGTTCACAGCCCCAGCAATGGCTACGGTTGCCGCTGCAAGAAATTTCCCGTGTCCGAGCGCCAGCTCCGGCGAATGGGCAAGTCAGGGCCGGACGCGGCACCGCCGGATGAATTCAGGGAGTGGGTGGACAAGCGCACCGGCGAGGTGCGGGCCATTCCCCTGGGGGTAGACCCCGGCTTCGAACACAGGCCAGGGGAGAGTTGGGTACGTGCCCTAACACCCCGCCACGCCCCACAGGGCAGCCGCACGGTGGCGCCCCCCATCCCCGCCGGCCCCGCGACCACGCCGCCCCTGCCAGCACCCACGCCGGTCAACCGCGCCCTGGTCCTGGCGGACGGCCTCCCGGACGACCATTACATCCAGGCGTTTCTGGGGGAATTCGGCGCCGCTGGCCCCCACACGTTCTTCGACGCCATGGGTGAACCGCTGCTGATCAGCGATGAACTTTTCCGCGACAGCCAGGGCGTTCTCAAACTGGACAAGGACAAGATTCGCCACCTGTACGTTCGCCTGCTGGCCCGCTCCATCATCGACCCGGACGAGATCTGGGCTCAGCTGGAAGAAAACTCCGCCATAGCCGGCAAGTACCACGTCAAGCGGCGCTACATCAAACGCTGGGAGTTGGTGGAGGACGGGCAGCCGGTGCATGGTCTGAGCGTGTTCGAGCTGGTGGCGGGTACCTGGAAGGGTTCCACCACGTTCACGCCCTATAAAACCGTCGAGGGCCGCCGGGTGCCGAACAGGGCGGGATATCTGGAAAAGCAACGGCAGGGGGCATTGCTTTATCGAGCGACAGGTGACGACGACTAGGCAAAAAAAAGGTGGAGACGCTCCGCCGCTCCACCTGGCACGGGCTCCTTGGGCGCACCTCGGAGTGCTATTCGGCCCGCTACGGCAATCAGTATAGGACACAACCATGGCAGGAACCAACGTACAGGTCGACTTCGACACCACCGAGCTGGTGGCGGCCCTGAACCATGTTCTGGCCACCGGCCGCAACCTTCGCCCGGTGATGATGGAGATTGCCGAGCACCTGCACCGTAGCACCCGGGACAGATTCGACCGCGAGGAAGCCCCCGACGGCACCCCCTGGGCGCCGGTCACTCCCCAAACCCAGGCCCGCAAGAATGCTGGCTACAGTGCCGGCGGGGGGCAAAAAGACAAACTTCCCGCGCCTGACAAGATACTGCACGGCGCCACCCTGTTATTGCGGGACAACATGGCCCCCCTTTACGACGAGGACGAGGCGGGCCTTGCGGCCTTGCAGGCCTACGCGGCCACCCACCAGTTTGGCGCCCCGGAGCGCAACATTCCCGCCCGGCCATTTCTGGGCCTAAGCCCGGGGGACCAAGCCGAGATTCTGGATATCCTGGCCGAGGCCATTCTGCCGCCGTGAGGGCCAGAACCGGCAAGCCCCTGTGCGGCCCCGTGGCGCGCCCCCAAGGCCTGGCGGCTA
>Ga0172382_10010045_pt1 | contig 12776 bp, 9 predicted proteins | sample Leawel138RmetaG_FD_122245 | JGI IMG/M metagenome (GOLD analysis project Ga0172382, IMG submission 122245) | Leachate microbial communities from a municipal landfill in Southern Ontario, Canada - Leachate well 138R metaG | ecosystem: Engineered > Solid waste > Landfill > Unclassified | place...
CGCGCCCGAGCGCGGCAGGTCGACGCCGGCGCCGAGCTGCGCCTTGGCGAAGGCGAGCGCGAAATCGGCGTCGAGGCCCATGACCTCGCCGGTGGACTTCATCTCCGGCCCCAGCAGCGTGTCGACGCCGGGGAAGCGGGCGAAGGGGAACACCGCCTCCTTGACCGCGATGTGGGACAGCGTCTTCAGGTCGGGCCGGTCGCCGTAATGGCCGAAGGCGCTGTCGAGGCTCTCGCCGGCCATGACGCGCGCGGCGATCTTGGCCACCGGCCGGCCGATGGTCTTGGCGACGAAGGGCACGGTGCGGGACGCGCGCGGGTTGACCTCGAGCACGAAGATGTCGCCGTCCTTGATGGCGTATTGCACGTTCATCAGGCCGCCGACATGGAGCGCGCGGGCGAGCGCGGCCGTCTGCCGCTCCAGCTCGGCGACGGTTTCCGCATCGAGCGAGCGCACGGGCAGCGAGCAGGCCGAATCGCCGGAATGGATGCCGGCTTCCTCGATATGCTCCATGATGCCGGCGACGTGGACGTCGCGCCCGTCGCACAGCGCGTCGACATCGACCTCGATGGCTTCCGACAGATAGGTGTCGAACAGCAGCGGGTTCTTGCCGAGCAGCGTGTTGATCTGGCCGGTCTTGTCGTTGGGGTATTTCTGCTTGATGTCCTCGGGCACCAGGCCCGGCACGGTGTCGAGCAGGTAGGTCTGGAGCATGCCCTCGTCGTGGATGATCTGCATGGCGCGGCCGCCGAGCACGTAGGACGGACGCACGACCAGCGGGAAGCCGAGCTCGGAGGCGACGGTGCGGGCCTGCTCGACCGACCAGGCGATGCCGTTGCGCGGCTGCTTCAGGCCGAGCTTGACCAGCAGCTTCTGGAAGCGGTCGCGGTCTTCGGCGAGGTCGATCATGTCGGGCGAGGTGCCGAGGATCGGGATGCCGGCGCGCTCCAGCGCTTCGGCCAGCTTGAGCGGCGTCTGGCCGCCGAACTGGACGATGACGCCGTGGAGCGTGCCCTTCGCCTGCTCGGCGCGGAGGATCTCCAGCACGTCCTCCGGCGTCAGCGGCTCAAAATAGAGCCGGTCGGAGGTGTCGTAGTCGGTCGAGACCGTCTCCGGGTTGCAGTTGATCATGATCGATTCGTAGCCGGCATCGGCCAGCGCGAAGGCGGCATGGCAGCAGCAATAGTCGAACTCGATGCCCTGGCCGATGCGGTTCGGCCCGCCGCCGAGGATGACGACCTTGTTGCGGTCCGAGACCTGCGCTTCATCGGCCGGCGCGCCGGCGAAGGGCGTCTCGTAGGTCGAATACATGTAGGCGGTGGGCGAGGCGAACTCGGCGGCGCAGGTGTCGATGCGCTTGAAGACCGGGTGGACGCCGAGCTTTTCGCGAATCTTCTGAATCTCTTCCGGGTCTTTCTTCGTCAGCGAGGCGAGGCGCGCGTCGGAGAATCCAAAAGCCTTCAACATGCGCAGATTGGCCGCGTCTTGCGGAAGGCCGTGGGCGCGGATCTTCGCCTCCATGGCGAGGATGTCGGCGATCTGGTCGAGGAACCACGGGTCGATGCGACACATTTCATGCACGTCTTCCAGCGAGGTGCCCATGCGGATCGCCTGCGCCACCATGCGCAGCCGGTCGGGGGTGGGCGTGCCGAGGGCCGCGCGAATGGCGTTCTTGTCGTCGCCGGTGCCGAGGCCCGGAATCTCGATCTCGTCGAGGCCGGTGAGCCCCGTCTCCAGCCCGCGCAGCGCCTTTTGCAGCGATTCGGCGAAGGTGCGGCCGATGGCCATGACCTCGCCGACCGACTTCATGGCCGTGGTCAGCACCGGCTCCGCGCCGGGGAACTTTTCAAACGCGAAGCGGGGAATCTTGGTGACGACATAGTCGATCGACGGCTCGAACGAGGCCGGCGTCGCGCCGCCGGTGATGTCGTTGTCGAGCTCGTCCAGCGTGTAGCCGACCGCGAGCTTGGCCGCGACCTTGGCGATGGGGAAGCCGGTGGCCTTCGATGCGAGCGCCGACGAGCGCGACACGCGCGGGTTCATCTCGATGACGACGAGGCGGCCATCGGCCGGGTTGACGGCGAACTGGACGTTGGAGCCGCCGGTCTCGACGCCGATCTCGCGCAGCACCGCGATCGAGGCCGAGCGCATGATCTGGTATTCGCGGTCGGTCAGCGTCAGCGCCGGGGCGACGGTGATCGAATCGCCGGTGTGGACGCCCATCGGGTCGACGTTCTCGATCGAGCAGATGATGATGCAGTTGTCCGCGCGGTCGCGGATCACCTCCATCTCGTATTCCTTCCAGCCGAGGACGCTCTCCTCGATCAGCACCTCGGTCGTCGGCGAGGCGTCGAGGCCGGCCTGGACGATGTCGAAGAACTCGGCGCGGTTGTAGGCGATGCCGCCGCCGGTGCCGCCGAGCGTGAAGGAGGGACGGATAATGGCGGGCAGGCCGACATGGTCCATCGCCTGCGCCGCGACGCCCATGGCGTGGGCCATGTAGCGCTGCTTGCGGTCGCCCTCGCCGAGGTTCCATTCGGTCTCCAGCGCATCGAGCGCGGCGTCGAGATCGGCGGGGTTGGAAGCCTTCAGCTCGGCGCGGCGCGCCTCGTGCGCCTTGCGGTCGGCGTTCTTGACCTCCGTGGCGTTGGCGAGGATCGAGCGCGGCGTCTCCAGCCCGATCTTCTTCATCGCCTCGCGGAACAGGGCGCGGTCCTCGGCCTTGTCGATGGCCTCGGCGTTGGCGCCGATCATCTCGACATTGTAGCGCTCCAGCACGCCCATGCGCCGCAGGCTGAGCGCCGTGTTGAGCGCGGTCTGGCCGCCCATGGTCGGCAGCAGCGCGTCGGGGCGCTCCTTGGCGATGATCTTGGCGACGACCTCGGGCGTGATCGGCTCGATATAGGTGGCGTCGGCCAGCTCCGGGTCGGTCATGATCGTGGCCGGGTTGGAGTTGACGAGGATGACGCGATAGCCTTCCTCGCGCAGCGCCTTGCACGCCTGCGTTCCCGAATAGTCGAACTCGCAGGCCTGGCCGATGACGATGGGGCCGGCCCCGATGATCAGGATCGACTTGATGTCGGTGCGCTTTGGCATGGGAGGTTCCGCTTTTCTCGGGCTTGCGCGAAGCACCGGGACGGAACCCTTCCCTTTACGCTCTCGCGCGCGGAAGGCCCGGCCGGCTCGTCGCACAGCAATTCTGATGACAGGCTAAGCGCGCTATATAGGGGAAGCAGCGGGGGGAGGGAACCCCGAAACGGCGCGAATTCACGCCTTCCCCGAAAGGCCCTTGTCCGCCTTCAGGAGCGGCCGAGGCCCATGCGGGCGAGCAGCCGGTCGCGCAGGACGAACTGGTGATAGAGCGCGGCCGCGACGTGGGCGAGCGTGAGCGCTATGAGCAGCGACGCGCCGAGGCCGTGAGCGCCGCGCGGGGCGAAATCACGGAAATCGGGTAGGGGGCCGGGGCCGCCGCCCCAGACGATGTCGGCTGCGCCCGACAGCGCCATCATGGCGATGCCGCTGCCGGCCATCAGGAGGATGGCGAGATAGAGCAGGCCGTGGACGGCGCTGGACGCGATCTCCTGCCAGCGCGGCATGGATGCGGGGTAGGGCGGCTTCCTGTCGATGGCGATCCACCACAGGATGCGGGCGACGGTCAACGCCAGCACGGCGACGCCGACGGCGGTGTGGACGCGCAGGATCGTGGCCTTGGCCGCGTCGTCCATCATGTCGGCGGCGCGGAAGCCGGACACCAGCAGCCCGAGCAAGGCGAGCGCCGTGATCCAGTGGATGGCGATGGGGACCGCGCCGTAGCGGGTTGGCGTGCTTCTGGCCGGCATGGCTCGCTCCTTGTGTCGATCCGGTTTCCGTTTTATATAGCATACGATGTAAATAGACAGCAAGCTATGTAATGGCGTTCGACCGCGACAAATCGGCAGGCTACATGACCAACTGGGCGGCACGGCTGTTCGCCCGCGCCATCGACCGGCGGCTGAAGCCGCTCGGCCTGTCCTCCGCCCACATGCCGGTGATGTTCGCGCTGGGCGAGGGGCGGGAGATGTCGCAGAAGGCGCTGGCCGAGGCCGCTTCCATCGAGCAGCCGACCATGGCCGCGACGCTGTCGCGCATGGAGCGGGACGGGCTGGTCAAACGCCGCCCGGACCCGCGCGACCGCCGCGCGGCGCTGTTCTCGCTGACGCCGCAGGCGGCGGACAAGGCGGCGGCCGTCCGCGCGGCCGCGTTCGACGTGAACGGCAGGGCGCTTGCCGGGCTGGAGCCGCAGGAGCGGGCGATTTTCCTCGCCATGCTGGCGCGCGTGGTCGTGGCACTCGGCGAGGAGGATCAGCCGGGCTGACGCGGACGCCTGCTATTTCCCGAGGGCCATGCGTGGAGCGGGCCCTGACAGGGCAGGGGGCCGAGCGTCGAGACGATGCGCGCCTCGGCCCGCGACTGGAGGCCGAACGGGCTGACGCCGAAGCCATGGCCGCGAAAGGCACCGTCATGGCCGGTGCGCGCGACATAGCCCTGACCGACCCGGAAGAACAGGTCGAGGCTCTTGTTGCTGGCCAGTTCGATCAGCGGGGTGAGGGCGTTCATCGGGCGTCGTGGCAACAGGCGCGAAGCTGCGTTCGCCATGACGCTATCCGGGCCGGTTTAAGGCTCGATTAACGATAAGTAAGCATGTCGCGTCTTGTCGGCTCCGATCTTCAGCCGTCCGCGCCGCCCCTCATCCGCCCTTCGGGCACCTTCTCCCCGTGAATGGGGAGAAGGGGAAGCGGAGACGTTGCGGCCAACCCCCCTTCTCCCCGTTCACGGGGAGAAGGTCCCGGCAGGGGGATGAGGGGCGGCGCTTGCGGTGCCGGTGATGCGCACAAGATGCGACGCGCTTTAGCCCCAACGCTGACGGGCGGCGGCCAGATAGGGACGGCTGACGGGAACGCGCGCGCCTGATTTCAGCACCACGGTCGGGCGGTTTCCATCGCGGGCGAGCGCATCCACCGCCGCGTCCGCCACCCAGTGCGAGCGATGGACGCGCAGGCCGGGCGTGTCGCCGAGTTCTGCCAGCGCGTCGGCGAAGCGCATCAGGACCAGCTCGCGGCCGCGCGCGGTGGCGATCTCGACATAGTGGTCCTGCATGGCGAGATGGAGAAGCGCGCCCCGGTTCTCCGGGCTGACGCGGCGCAGGAGCGGAGGCGGCGCGGGAGTCGACGGCGGCTCGTGGTCTTTTGGCACGGGGTGCATCGACAGCCATGTCATGACGCAGAACAGCACCGACAGGACGAGGCCGGTGCCGAGCGCCGCGGCATAGCTGGCGGGCGTGACCGCGCCGCCGAACGTTCCGCTGCGCACCGCTTCGGTGACGAGGCCGATCACAGGAGCCGCAAGGACCGCGCCCGTCATCATCCGCGCGAAGGGGTTGTCGATGTATCTTTCGAGCAGGATGTCGGCGAAGACGACGAAGGTGAGCGCGCAGGCCCATGTCGCGGCGTGGATCACCAGCCAGAAGCCGAGCCGGGGCGCCGCCGGCAGGGTGGCGCCGGTGCCGAACGGCCCGGTGATCCAGAACAGGATGACGACCGCGGCAAACAGGCTCCAGAAGCGCGGCGAGCGCAGGAAGGCTTGCAGTTCGCGAAGCGCGGATTGCACGAGCTGCCGGTTCACGAATTCCTTTCCCCGATCCACGTCGGTCCAGTTGAGCCCATGCGATGCTTGGACGAACAGGGGGCGGATTTCAACCGGACGAGGCTCGATCCATATGTCTTCGATACCGCTCCTCGACGCGCCCTTTGCCGTCCTGTTCCATGTCGCGACCGTGGTTCCGGCCGCGTTGATCGGCGCGTGGCTGCTGGCGCGGCCGAAGGGGACGCGGCTGCATCGCGCGCTCGGCCGCGTCTGGATCGGCCTGATGGCGGCAACGTCGCTGTCGACCTTCTTCATCCACGAGATAAGGCTGGTCGGCGATTTCAGCCCGATCCATCTCCTGTCGCTCTACGTGCTTTGCGGCTGCGTGCTTGCCGTGCGCGCGGCGCGGCGGCGCGATATCGCCGCCCATCGCGGCCATGTCGCCGGCATGTATCTCGGCGGCATCGTCGTGGCGGGCGCGTTCACCTTCCTGCCGGGGCGCATCATGCACGACAGCCTCGCCGCGCTGGGTGGCGGTATTGCGAGCCTCGCTCTCGCCGCGCTGCTTTGCGCCGCATTCGTCTCGGCCGGGCTGTTCGCGGCCGGGCACATCCAGATTCCCGGCCGATGGCGGCCGGGCTGAAGGTGGCGGGTCAGCATCTTTTCGTTTCCCGGCAGCGTAGGGGAGGCTATAGAATGGCCTCGACGGCCGCAGCGCCGGGAATGAAGAAGGATGAAAGCCGATGCGCTGGAGAGGCCGCCGCCAGAGCAGCAATGTCGAGGATCGCCGCGGGCAGGGGGGTGGTCTCCCCGGCGGCATGGGTCGCATGGGGCGGCAGATCCCGCTTCCCATCGGCCGCGGCGCCGGCGGCGGCGGGCTTTCGGGCATCATCATCCTCGTCGTCATCTTCTTCGCGCTGCGCGCCTGCGGCATCGACCCGCTGCAACTGCTGGAGGGCGGCTCGACCAACCCGCAGGTGACCGAGAGCAGACCGGGAGCCCAGCCGGGCGACGAGGAAGGCCAGTTCGTCTCCGTCGTGCTGGCCGAGACCGAGGACGTCTGGAACGGCATCTTCCAGGCGGAAGGCCAGACCTATCGCGAGCCGGCGCTGGTGCTGTTCTCCGATCAGGTGCGCTCGGCCTGCGGCTTCGCCTCGTCGGCCTCGGGGCCGTTCTACTGCCCGGGCGACTCGAAGCTCTATATCGATCTCGCCTTCTTCCGCGAGCTGTCGCAGCGTTTCGGCGCTTCGGGCGATTTCGCGCAGGCTTACGTCGTGGCGCACGAGGTCGGCCACCATGTCCAGAACCTGATCGGCGTGCTGCCGCGCTTCAACCAGATGCGCCAGAGCATGAGCCAGGTCGAGGCCAACCAGATGTCGATCCGCGTCGAGCTTCAGGCCGACTGCTTCGCCGGCATCTGGGCGCACTACACCGCGCAGAAAGGGCTGCTGGAGGAAGGCGACATCGAGGAGGCGCTGAACGCGGCGCACCAGATCGGCGACGACACGCTGCAAAAGCGCACCCAAGGCTATGTCGTGCCGGAAAGCTTCAACCACGGCACGTCCGAGCAGCGCGCGACATGGTTCGCCAACGGCCTGCGCAACGGCCGGCTGGCCGATTGCGACACGTTTAATAATCCTGTTTAAGCGCGCTCACGGGCCGTACCGCCGCCTTCGGCGGCTGGCCCTCCGCGGGGGCGGGCCATAGGGCCCGACGCCCGGTCGGGCTTGCGGCCTGCGGCCGATGTTTTCGCTCACGGGCCGCACCGCCGCCTTCGGCGGCTGGCCCTCCGCGGGGCAGGCCATAGGGCCCGACGCCCGGTCGGGCTTGCGGCCTTCGGCCGTTGATTTCGCTCACGGGCCGCACCGCCGCCTTCGGCGGCTGGCCCTCCGCGGGCGCGCCGGACGACCGGCGGGCGGCAGTCGCCGCCTCGGCCTGTGGCCGTCTTATCGTATCTCGGCTTGTGGCGTCTGCGCCGCCCCTCACCTGCCTGCCGGCATCCTCTCCCCGTGAACGGGGAGAGGAGATATTGCTGCGACCTTGCCGCTTCCCCTTCTCCCCGTTCACGGGGAGAAGGTGCCCGAAGGGCGGATGAGGGGCGGCGTCGGCGTTCCTGATTATGGGCGGGCCGGTTCAGGCCGGCACCTGCGCCTCCTTGCGGGCGCGGATCAGGTCGGCGAAGCGGCGGAAGAGGTAGTGCGAATCCTGCGGGCCGGGCGAGGCTTCCGGGTGGTACTGCACCGAAAACACCGGCTTGCCGACGAGCGTGAGGCCGCAATTCGAGCCGTCGAACAGCGAGACGTGAGTCTCCTCAACGTCTTGCGGCAGCGAGTTCGCGTCGACCGCGAAGCCGTGGTTCATCGACACGATCTCGACCTTGCCGGTCGAATGGTCCTTGACCGGGTGGTTCGCGCCGTGATGGCCCTGGTGCATCTTCACCGTCTTGCCGCCGAGCGCCAGCGCCAGGATCTGGTGGCCGAGACAGATGCCGAAGATGGGGATGCCGGTGTCGATGAGGGTCTTCAGCGCCGGCACCGCATATTCGCCGGTGGCGGCGGGGTCGCCGGGACCGTTGGAGAGGAAGATGCCGTCGGGCTTCAGCGCCAGTATGTCCTCGGCCGAGGTGTTGGCCGGCACCACCGTCACTTTTGCGCCGAGGCCGGCGAGCAGGCGAAGGATGTTGCGCTTGACGCCGAAATCGACGGCGACGATGTGCATCCACGTCTCGGCCTGGCTGCCGAAGCCCTCGTTCCACACCCACGGCGTCTCGTTCCACGCCGAGGACTGGCCGGAGGTGACGTCGCGGGCGAGGTCGAGATCGACGAGGCCGTGCCAGGCGCGCGCCTTCTCCTTCAGCGCCTCGACGTCGAAGACGCCGTCCGGCGCATGGGCGATGACGGCGTTGGGCGCGCCCTGGTCGCGGATCAGCGCTGTCAGCGCGCGGGTGTCGATGCCGGTCATGGCGACGATGCCGCGCTTCTTGAGCCAATCGGCGAGATGGCCGGCCGAGCGCCAGTTCGACGGGGCGGTGACGTCGGCCTTGAAGATCGCGCCGACCGCGCCGGCGCGCGCCGCCGGGTTCAGATCCTCGGCGTCCTCGGCATTGGTGCCGATATTGCCGATATGCGGGAAGGTGAAGGTGACGATCTGGCCGGCATAGGACGGGTCGGTCAGGATTTCCTGATAGCCGGTCAGCGCGGTGTTGAAGCAGACTTCCGCCGCGACGGCGCCGGTCGCGCCCAGCCCCTTGCCCTCGATCACCGTGCCGTCGGCCAGCACCAGAAGCGCGGTCGGTTTCGTCTCCGCCCAGGGCGAGGTGGCGTCCGTGGTATCGGCCATTGCGGTTCTCCGTTTTCGAACCGTCCGCGCTTGCTTTCGCGCCGCCGGCGGGACATATCGCGCGGGCGGTGACACGGGCGGGGCCGTTATCGGCCTTCAGATGCTGGATATAGTATCGCCCGGTGCATAGAAGAAGGCGCGGGCGCGGTCAACGATTGCCGCGTATTCGCGAACAAGGAGATCGACCATGCGCGAAGCCATAGCCCAGGCGCTGAAGGACGCGCTGAAGAACAGGGACAAGCTGCGGACCGGGACGCTCAGGCTCGTCAACGCCGCGATCCAGGACCGCGACATCGCCAATCGCGGCGCCGGCAAGGACCCGGTCAACGACGACGACATCCTCCAGATCCTGACCAAGATGGTCAAGCAGCGCGAGGAATCGGCGAAAGCCTTCGAGGACGGCGGCAGGGCGGAACTGGCCGCGCAGGAGCGGGCCGAGATCGCCATCGTCAAGGAGTTCCTGCCGGCGCAGATGAGCGCCGACGAGGTGCGCGAGGCGGCAGCCCAAGCCGTGGCCGAGACCGGCGCGCAAGGCCTGCGCGACATGGGCCGCGTCATGGCCGTGCTGAAGGAACGCTATCCCGGCCGGCTGGATTTCGGCAAGGCGAGCGCGGTGGTGAAGGAATTGCTGGGGTAGGAAGGGTTTGGTTTATCGCTCGCGGGCCGCACCGCCGCCTGTGGCGGCTGGCCCTCCGCGAGGGCGCGCCACGAGGCGCGACGCCCTGTCGGGCTTGCGGCCTGCGGCCGATTTTTCGCTCACAGGCCGCACCGCCTGCGGCGGCTGGCCCTCCGCGACGGCGCCGGACGGGCGGCGGTCGCCGCCGCGGCTTGCGGCCGTTTTATCGCATCTCTGCTTGCGGCGTTTGTGCTGCCCCTCATCCGCCCTTCGGGCACCTTCTCCCCGTGAACGGGGAGAAGGGGAAGCGGCGAGGTTGCGGCCATCCCGCCTCTCCCCGTTCACGGGGAGAGGATGCCGGCAGGCAGGTGAGGGGCAGCGTAAGCGTCGCAGGCCTGTGAATCGTGGGCACAGTCGCGCGGCGGTGTCGCGCGGGGCGGCATCCGTGCTTATATGAGCGCCTGACGAGGCCGGCCGATGCGATTTTCCCCTTCCTTTCTCGACGAGATACGCGACCGCGTGCCGATTTCGGCCATCGTCGGCACGCGCGTGGCGTGGGACCGGAGGAAGACCAACGCCCAGCGCGGCGACTACTGGGGCTGCTGCCCGTTCCATGGCGAGAAGACGCCGTCCTTCCATTGCGAGGACCGCAAGGGCCGCTATCACTGTTTCGGCTGCGGCGTCTCGGGCGACCATTTCAAGTTCCTGACCGAGCTTGACGGCCTGAGCTTTCCCGAGGCGGTCGAGCGCGTGGCCGAGATGGCCGGCGTCGCCCTGCCGGCGCGCGACGAGCAGGCCGAGCGGCGCGAGAAGCAGCGCGCCAGCCTGACCGACGTGATGGAGCTGGCGACCCGCTTCTTCCAGGAGCGATTGCAGGCGCCGGAGGGGGCGAAGGCGCGCGCCTATTTGCGCGAGCGCGGTCTGTCCTCGGCGACGCAGCAGACATTTCGCTTGGGCTACGCGCCGGACGGGCGCAATATCCTAAAGGAGTTCCTTGCCTCCAAGGGGGTGGCGAAGGAGCAGATTGAGGCGTGCGGGTTGGTGGTCCATGGGCCCGACATTCCCGTCTCCTATGATCGTTTCCGCGACCGGATCATGTTCCCGATCGAGGATTCGCGCGGCCGCGTCATCGCCTTCGGCGGCCGGGCGATGGCGAAGGACACGCCGGCCAAATATCTGAACTCCAACGACACCGAGCTCTTCCACAAGGGCAACGTGCTCTACAATTTCGCCCGCGCCCGCAAGGCGAAAGGAGCCGACGGCACTGTGATCGCCGTCGAGGGCTATATGGACGCGATCGCGCTGGCGCAGGCGGGGTTCGACAACGTGGTCGCGCCGCTCGGGACCGCGCTGACGGAAAACCAGCTCGAACTGTTGTGGCGGATGACGGGCGAGCCGGTCATGTGCTTCGACGGCGATCAGGCAGGCTTGAAGGCGGCGTGGCGGGCGGCCGACCTCGCGCTGCCGCTGGTCGCGCCGGGCCGCACGCTGCGCTTCGCGCTGCTGCCGGAGGGGCAGGACCCCGACGACCTCGTGCGCGCGGGCGGGCCGGAGGCGTTTCACGCCGTGCTCGCGCAGGCGCGGCCGCTGGCCGAGCTTCTGTGGCTGCGCGAGACCTCCGGCGGCGTGTTCGACACGCCGGAGCGGCGGGCGGAGCTGGAAAAGACCCTGCGCGAGCTGACCGGCCGCATCCGCGACGAGAGCGTGCGCCGCCATTACCAGCAGGATATGCGCGAGCGGGTGCAGGCGTTCTTCGGCGGCGTCGGAGGCGCGCGCCGGGAGCGCGGCGGCCCCATGCGGGGCGGGCCGGCGGGCGGAAGGCAGGCGGCGGGGCGGCTTGCCGTCACCGAAAGCCTCGCCCGCTCGGCGATGGTGAGGAGCGGCGGCGGGCCGTTGCCGTTGCGCGAGACGGCGATGCTGGTGGCCATGGTCAACCATCCCGCGCTGCTCGACGATTATTTCGAGGCCTTCGAGGCGATGAACCCGGCCCATCCCGAGCTGAAGCGGCTGCATGGCGCGCTGCTCGACGCGATGGCGCATGGCGTGGCGCACGAGCGCGCCGCCCTTGTCGAGGCGCTGGCCGCCGGCGGGCATGGCGATGTGTGGGAGCGGGCGGTGCGCCATTGCCGGGGGCTCGGCCTGTGGCCGGTGCTGGGCGAGGCGGCGGAGGACGACGCGCGCGAGGCGTTCTCGCAGACGGTGGCGCTCCATGCCCGCGCCAGCGAGCTTCAGCGCCAGCGCCGCAGCCTCCAGATCGAGCTGGCCGAGGCGGTCGACGCGGAGGCCGAGGACGTGACCATGCTCATGCAGGCCATCGCCCAGATCAATCTCGACATCGCCAGCCTCGAGCGGCTGGAGGCGCTGGTCGACGGCTTCGGCGTGTCGTCGGGCAGGGGGTAGGGCGGATCATATCCCGTCCGGCCTGATCTTCGACCGGCGCGCCGCCCCTCATCCCCCTGCCGGGACCTTCTCCCCGTGAACGGGGAGAAGGAGGATGGTCGCGCCGCCTCGGATTTCCTTCTCCCCGTTCACGGGGAGAAGGTGGCCCGAAGGGCCGGATGAGGGGCGGCGCAAACGGTGGCGATCGGGCGACCGCCATGGCCCTTGCGGAACGGAAAACCCTCCCCATATAGTTCGATTGGTGAAATCGAAGCGTCGGCGGCGGGCCTCAATTGATTCGTCGGCCCGCAATTGATTCGCTTTTTATGGCCGAATCGGCTTTGTGCCGCTTGACCTTCCGTCGGATTGACGGAATCAGAACCATGGTTTGCGCCGGCAAACAGCCGGCGCGCGTTTTTTGCAGCCTTCGGTTGGACGGGATCGCAATCGCGTCCTATATCCGGGGTGTCAGGGTTAATCGGGAATTAAGGCGCAAGCAGCTATCGCGGGCAGAACGTGGACGATTCCGCCCACGCCGTTCACGGGTTTTCCCGCTCGATGAAGCTTCAGCCGCTTGGAGAGACGACGACATGGCGACAAAAGAGAAGGAAGAGGTCGAGACCGAACGCGAAGGCACGACCGACGGGCCTCTTCTCGACCTTTCCGACGACGCCGTCAAGAAGATGATGAAGCTCGCGAAGAAGCGCGGCTATGTCACCATGGACGAGCTGAACGCGGTGCTGCCTTCCGAGGAAGTGACCTCCGAGCAGATCGAGGACACGATGGCGATGCTGTCCGACATGGGCATCAACGTCGTCGA
>Ga0172382_10010046_pt1 | contig 12774 bp, 13 predicted proteins | sample Leawel138RmetaG_FD_122245 | JGI IMG/M metagenome (GOLD analysis project Ga0172382, IMG submission 122245) | Leachate microbial communities from a municipal landfill in Southern Ontario, Canada - Leachate well 138R metaG | ecosystem: Engineered > Solid waste > Landfill > Unclassified | place...
ATTTTTCCAACAGTTTTTGGTCAACTTTTGAGAGAATGGGCGGAGTTTTGATGTTTTGCCATTTGACCGCTTTTTTTATCGTGGTCGCGTCAATATTTAAAAAACATGATTGGATAAATTTTTTTTCCGCAAGTGTTATCATCGCGGGGGTTGTTGCCGTCGAAGCTCTTTTCAATCAAACTTCGGCGGCGCGCGGCGGCGGATTTTTTGGCAATGATTCTTTTTGGGGGGCATATATTCTGTTTAACCTTTTTATCTCGTTGTATCTTTTTTTGAAATCCGGGCAGAGCAAAAAGAAAAGGTTTTTTTACGGGATTGCTTTTTTGTCATTGTTGTTTTGCCTTCTGGTTGAGGGGACGCAATTTTGGAGAAGTGTGATTGGAAACGAATCTGTTGCAACAAAAAATTTTCTGATCAATGTTTTTAATTCCGGGGCGCGCGCGGCAAAAATTTCATTTTTTGCCGGAATGTCGCTTTTGGGGGTTCTCTGGCTGGCAACGCGACGCAAGTCAATTATTAAAGCTGTTGGGCTTTTATTTCTGGCGGTTGGATTTTTTGGCGTGATTGGGGCGATTTTTTTAATTGCGGATCAAAAAAATGAATTTTATCAAAAAATTGAAAAGCAATTCAAAAAAGGCACGGTTCATGGCCGGATTGTGGTTTGGGAAACCGCATGGAAGGGCTTTTTGGAGCGGCCTCTGCTGGGATGGGGGCCGGAAAATTTTGATTTGGCATTCGCGCGGCATTATAATCCCTGCATGGGTTCTGCCGGATGCGCCGGCGAGATTTGGTTTGATCGGGCGCACAATGTGGTTTTTGATTTCTTGGTTGAGGCGGGGGTATTGGGGCTTTTGGCTTATTTGGGAATGTTTGTTGCCGCGATTTTTGTTTTGTGGAGGGGGTATTTTCAAAACAAATTCGGTTTTGCCGAGGCCGGAGTTTTCACATCGCTGTTGGCGGCCTATTTTTTGCAAAATCTCACCGTGTTTGATATGACCGCCAGTTATTTGATGTTTTTCTCTTGCTTGGGTTTTGCGGCGTTTTGCGATAATCCCAAAAAAGAAAATAATAGTGATTTGGCGAAATCGATTTATTTTAAAAAATTTCCAGTGATTGCAATTATTGTTGTCGCCGCGATTTGTTTTTTCAATTTTGTGCTTGGGCCGTTGGCGGCGGATCGCAATGTGATTCTTGCGGCAAAAAGCCCGTTTGGATCGGAGCAGAGGTTGGATTATTACAAAAAAACATTTGCCGCGTCGCCGATGGGAAAATATCAGATCAGGCTGTTTTTTGCCCGTATGTGGCTGGAAAAATTGGAAGATAAGGACGCGATCGCGAAAATGGACAAGGAGCAAATTATCGCGGAATTTGAATTTATCGCCGATCAATTGGAAAAAAGCGTTGACGATTCGCCGCTTGATTTCAAGTCGCGGTTAAAGCTCGGGGAACTCTATAACGCTTGGTCGCTTTTTGACAGAAGCAAAATTGTTGATGCTGAAATCGCTTTGCGCAAGGCGATGCGGCTCGCGCCCGACAACCAGCTTTCTTATTGGCACTTGGCGCAAAATATGCTCTACCAATCCCGCGTTGATGAAGCAATGGAACTGGCGCAAGCCGCCTATGATCTATATCCGCAAAACGCGCAGGCAAAAAGAGTGTTAGAAGAAATCCAGACCATCCGCGATAACCATCAATGATATGAAGGAGTGGATATGCGATGTAACCATTCACTGGGGAGGGGTCGTTCCCCTTTGTACTCAAAGGGGTGCGACCCCTTTAAAAGTATTCGGATTTTGAAACTAAATTCTTTTACAGGGGTCGCACCCCTACTCCGCTACGCTACGCAGGGGAACGACCCCGTAAAATGCCGCCCCCAGTGAATGGTTATTATGCGGTTTATAGACAATTTGTGAGCGGCGGGGTATAATAATTCCAAAGGATACTAAATATCGTATTTTTCGGAAATTTATGCGCTACGAAGAATTCAAATCGCGTTTTAAAAAATTTATAGTTTTTTCGCTTGAGGATATCAAAAAAATCGATCCGTGTTTTTATCGATCTCGCTTGAATGAATGGCAAGAAAAAAAATATATTAAAAAATTGCGCCGAGGGTACTATATTTTTTCCGATATTGATTTAGACGAGCGAAAAATGTTTTTTGTTGCCAATCGAATATATTATCCCTCATATGTTTCTCTTGAATCGGCGCTATCTTATTATAATTTAATCCCCGAAGGAGTTTACGTAATCACTTCGGTTTCAAGCGCGAAAACTTTTGGGTTTAAAACGCCGATTGGAGAATTTTCTTATCGGCGGATTAAGCCGGACTTGATGTTTGGCTATCGCTTGGAAAACTTTAACGATCGAAACTGCAAAATTGCCGAAATAGAAAAAGCTGTTTTGGACTATCTTTATCTTAATCCGGCGATTATCAAAGAAGGCGATTTCGCGGAGTGGCGGTTTGACAGTCGCGAGTTTCTTGCTCGCGCGGATATGAATAAATTTCGCGAATATGCCGCAAGATTTGAAAACGAAAGATTTGAAAATCGCGTTAAGCTATTCTTGAATCTGATTAAAAAATCACATTATGCTGTCTCTTAAACAAATTGAAAAACAATATCCCGAATCTTTGCGTTTATTCAAGCGTGGAATTTTGCGTGAATATTTGCAATATAAAATTCTTGAAATAATTTTTAATTCCGAGTTTGCCAACAAACTTTCTTTTTTGGGCGGAACCGCCTTGCGGCTGGTTTATGATAACCAAAGATTTTCCGAAGATCTTGATTTTGATAATTTTGGCCTCACAGAGTCTGAGTTTAAAATTATGGCCGAAAAAGTTAAATCGGGTTTGGACGCGCAAGGCATAAAAACCCAAATCAATGTTTCGGCAAAGGGCGCGTATCGATGCAATGTTCGCTTTACTGAATTGCTTTTTAGGGAGGGATTATCTCAACATCAAGGAGAAAAAATATTGATTCATATCGACACCGCCTCGCATAATTTTTTTTATCGGCCGCTTGAAAAGGTTATCAATAAATTTGATGTTTTTGCCGAGATTTTCACAACGCCGCCCGATATTTTACTTTCGCAAAAATTTTTCGCGATTTTCAACAGAAAACGCGCGAAAGGCCGTGATTTTTATGATATTGTTTTTTTAATGTCGTTTACAAAGCCCAATTACGATTATTTAAAAGATAAAATCGGAGTGGGTAATTTTGGCGAATTAAAAGACAAGCTGATTAAAATTTCTCAAGAATTAGATTTTGAAGAATTGGCGCGCGATGTTCAAATATTTTTATTTAACCCCAAAGACGATAAAAAAATAAAATTGTTTTTGCCCTATATCAAGTCGCTGGAAATAAATTGAAATTGCCGGATAATTATGATTAAGCAAAACGAAGCGTTAAACCAATATTGCACCTATAAGATCGGCGGACCGGCACGGGTTCTTTTTTTTGCGAAAAATGCCGATGAGATTGTTGCCGGATTGGAAGCGGCGCGGGAAAATAATTTTCCGGTTTTTGTGCTGGGAGGGGGAAGCAATGTTTTGTTTTCCGACGAGGGATTTGCGGGGCTGGTGTTGAAAATAGAAAATAATTTTATTGAAATTGTCAAAGATGATAGGACACGAGCTTTGGTTAGGACAGGCGCGGGCACGCCGCTTTCCGCGCTGGTCAAGTTCGCGCTGGATAATTCTTTAACGGGGATGGAGTGGGCGGCGGGCATTCCCGGAACTTTGGGGGGCGCGATTCGGGGCAACGCGGGCGCGTTTCACGAGGAAATCGCCAATGCCGCGCGGCGGGTGCTGGCGATTAAAGTTTTGCCGGATAAATTTGAAAAAAAAGTTTTTGAAAAAGCGGATTGCGCTTTTTCCTATCGCGAAAGCGTCTTTAAAAAAAATCATGATTTGATAATTGTGTCCGCCGAACTTGTTTTGGAAAAAGGGAATAAAGAAAGAATTAAAAGTTTGATGGACGAATACCTTGCCAAAAAAGCCACCGGCCAGCCGCTGGAATATCCGTCGGCCGGATCGGTGTTTGTCAACCCGCAGGGCTTTTTTGCCGGAAAAATCATTGAAGATTGCGGCCTAAAAGGTAAAATTGCCGGCGGGGCGCAAATTAGCGAAAAGCACGCCAACTTCATTGTCAATCGCGGCGGGGCGCGCGCGAAAGATGTTTTGGATTTGATCACGCAAATCAAAACCGCCGCTAAAGAAAAATTCGGCGTTGACTTGCGAGAAGAAATTGAAATCGTGGAAGCGGAAGGCGTAAAGCGGGAAGCGTAAAACAAAAAGCGAAAAGCGGGAAGCGGAAGACGGGAAGCGAAAAACAAATATACCGCAAATTGTTACTAATGTACGCGGGAAACAATCCAAAAATAATGAAGTTTAAATTTGATGCGAATCAGGGTTTTCAAGCGTGGACAGTCAGTTTCGGGCGGAAGTTATCATTTGTGTTTGACATATTATAATTTAGGCGGTAAAGTTATAATATAAATATCTATATTATAACTTTATGGAGAAATTTATCGCAGGCACTTATAAACAGCAATTCCAATATAAAAGCTTTTCGCCGAGGAAAATCCATCGGGAATTTGATTTTGGCGACAAAAAGATAAATATGCTTCTTGAAGACGCGATGCGTTATTTGGGCGAGCTTAACGCTTATTCGATTTTGGTTCCCGATGTCAATTTTTTTATCAAAATGAACTCAATAAAAGAAGCGACGATTTCCAGCCGCATTGAAGGCGCCAAAACCGAGTTTGACGAGGCGGTTTTGCTGGAAGAAGAAATTGACCCGGAAAAAAGGGATGACTGGAATGAAGTGCAAAATTACATTAAAGCGATGAATTTTGCGATTTTGGAATTGGATAAACTGCCGCTCACAATGCGGTTGATTAAGGAAACCCACGAGGTTTTGCTTTCGGGCGTGCGCGGAAAATATAAAACTCCCGGCGAGATAAGGACGAGCCAAAATTGGATCGGCGGATCGAGTTTGACGGACGCGTTTTTTATTCCGCCCCACAAAGACGATTTGCCGGAGTTGCTTTGTGACTGGGAAAAGTTTTGGCACGATAAGAATTTGGAAATTCCGTTGTTAATAAAAATTGCCATTTGCCATTATCAGTTTGAAACAATCCATCCCTTCCTTGACGGCAACGGTCGGATTGGCCGGCTGGTTGTGGTTTTGCAATTAATAGAAAAGAAAATCTTAAAATTCCCGGCTCTTTATTTGTCGGCATTTTTTGAAAAAAACCGGGGAGCTTATTATGATTCTTTAACAGTGGCGAGAAACTCTAACGATATTGAACAATGGATCAAGTTTTTTCTTAACGGTGTGATAGAAGCCGCGCAAAGCGGAACGCATACTTTCGAGAAAATCGTTAAATTGCGCCAATCATACGAACAAAGAATTATGACTTTGGGACGGAGAGCCAAAATAGGCAATGAGGTTTTGCTTTATTTGTTTTCCAATCCGATAACCAGCGCCAGAAACGCGGCAAAAAAAATAAATACTACTTTTGCCACTGCTAATCGTTTGTTCGCGGAGTTGGAAAGGCTGGGGGTGGTTAAGGAAACTACCGGTTTTTCACGGAATCGTTTATACGCGCTGGATGAATATGTCAGATTATTCAAACATTAAGGCGACTTCCATTAGAGGCGGTTAATTCGGTGGCGGGCGTTTTTCTGTACAGAGGGTCTAACCCTCTGAAAATATCATTTATCACGAGGTCGTTCCCTTTTGCAATCAAAAGGTCGGGTCCTTTTATGAGCCTTTTATAAAAAGTTGGTCATTTTAGTTCTTTAGATTTTGCTGAAAAGATGGTTCGCGTGAAAGATGGAATGAAAATTTTGAAAATTTATAATTTTAGTTTTTGCGCTTTGAATTTTTATACCATCATTTTAAATTATTTTTTTGATTACAAAAGTTGACAATCCCTCGCGTTTGCTCGGGATGATCAGTTTTCCACACTTGACAAACTTTTCTCGCGTGAAAAAATGAAAATAGAAACATCGCAAAAATTTTTTTAACAAAAATTTTGCGGACAAAGTTTTTAAATGGTCGAAAGATCAAAAAAAATTATACATAATTAAAAAACATGGTAGCAAAAAAGAAGGCCGCTCCCAAGAAAAAAGCGGCTCCTAAAAAGAAAGCCGCTCCGAAAAAAAAGACAACCGCGAAAAAGAAACCTGTAGCAAAGAAAAAGACAACCGCGAAAAAAAAGAAGTAGTCTTTTTTCGAACAAAGGAGGAAATAAAAAAGGCCTGGCGCGTAAAGATCTTGTTTGCGAGGTTTTTACGCGCCAGGCCTTGCGCTTTAATTGAAAATAATAAAAATAATTTATGCCGGTAGTTCCAAAGCAAAAAAAAGCGCGCCCCAAGAAGCAAAACAAACTCAAGGCGCGCAAAACCAAAAAAAAGGTTTGCAACAAATAAATCAAAAAAGATGCCCCAAAGCATCTTTTTTGATTTTTACCCTTTATTTTTTTTGGATTTGGACTACAATGGAAACCATTGAAATGACCAATTTCCAATTTCCAATTCCAAAATAAATTTCAGAATTCAATAATTTTTAAATTTTAACATTTATTTGACATTGGTAATTGGGAATTTAGAAATTTTTCGGATATGTCTTTTTTAACTAAAATTTTCGGAGACGAAAACAAAAATTATTTTAAAAAGCTAAAACCTCTTGTGGAACAAATCGGTTCCTTGGAAAAAAATCTTCAAGAGCTTGATGACGAAGCGTTGAAAGCCAAGACCGCGGAGTTCAAAGACCGGCTGGCGAAAGGGGAGGGTTTGGACGATATGTTGCCCGAGGCTTTCGCGGCGGCGCGCGAGGCGGCGCGGCGGGCGCTGGGACAGCGCCATTTTGACGTTCAGTTGATGGGCGGCATTGTTTTGCATCAGGGCAAAATCGCGGAAATGAAAACCGGCGAAGGCAAAACTTTAACCGCCACTTGCCCGATCTATCTAAACGCTCTGGCCGGCTTGGGAGCGCATTTGGTGACGGTCAACGATTATTTGGCGCGCCGCGACTGCGTCTGGATGGGGCAGGTCTATTACGCGCTGGGATTATCAACCGCGTGCATCAATCACGACCAATCGTTTGTTTATGATCCGGAATATAAAAAGGCGCAGGAAACCGAAGATACGATGCGCGATAATTTGGGATCATTTCATATCTCCCAAGATTTTTTGCGACCGTGTTCAAGAAGAGAGGCTTATTCTGCCGATATCACCTATGGCACCAACAATGAATTCGGGTTTGACTATTTGCGCGACAATATGGCTTATCGCTTGGAAGATAAAGTCCAGCGGGAATTTAATTTTGCCATTGTTGACGAAGTGGATTCCATTTTGATTGATGAAGCGCGCACCCCGCTGATTATTTCGGCGCCGGATCAGGAAAGCTCCAAATGGTATCAGGATTTCGCGCGTATTATCCCGCGGCTCACAAATGAAGAAGATTATACGGTTGACGAAAAAGATCGCGCCGCAACCTTGACCGAAGAAGGAATCGCCAAGGTGGAAAAGATAATGGGAATGGGAAACATATATGAAGAAAAGGGGATCAAATATCTGCATCACTTGGAACAGGCCTTGCGCGCGCAAGCGCTTTACAAGCTGGATAAAGATTATGTGGTAAAAGACGGGCAAATTGTGATTATTGATGAATTTACCGGCCGCTTAATGCCCGGCCGCCGCTGGTCGGGGGGGCTGCATCAGGCAATTGAAGCCAAAGAAGGCGTGGCGGTGCAAGCCGAATCGTTGACGCTGGCGTCGATTACCTTTCAAAACCTTTTTAGAATGTACAAAAAGCTTTCGGGGATGACCGGAACCGCGTTAACTTCGGCCGAAGAATTTGACAAAGTCTATAATCTTGACTGTGTGCCCATTCCCACCAACCGCCCGCTTTCCCGCGAGGATTTGCCGGACAAGATTTATAAAACCGAAGAGGGAAAATTCAAAGCGGCGGTCGCTGAAATCAAAGAAAGAAACGCCAAAGGCCAGCCGGTTTTGGTGGGGACGCGATCGGTGGATAAGAACGAATATTTGGGCGCTTTATTATCAAGGGAAGGCGTGCCTCATGAGATTTTAAATGCCAAAAACCATGAGCGTGAAGGTGAAATTATCGCTCAAGCCGGGCGTGCCGGCGCGGTGACCATTGCCACGAATATGGCGGGGCGCGGAGTGGATATTATTTTGGGCGGCAACCCGCCCGATCCCAAAGAGGCAAAAAAGGTGCGCGAGGCCGGAGGATTATTTATTATGGGCACCGAGCGTCACGAGGCGCGGCGCATTGACAATCAATTGCGCGGGCGGGGAGGCCGGCAGGGCGATCCGGGCACCACTCAATTTTTCATTTCCACCGAAGACGACTTGGCGCGGATATTCGCGGGCGACGCGATGAAAAAGCTGATGAATATGCTCAAGGTTCCCGACGATATGCCCATTGAATCGGGCATGGTCTCCAAACGCATTGAAGAGGCGCAGACCAAGATTGAAGGCGCGAATTTTGACATTCGCAAGCACTTGTTGGACTATGACGGCGTGTTAAACAAACAGCGCGAAGTGATTTATAAAAAACGCGATGATATCCTAAAACAAGCTGATGAGGATTTCCGAAATTATATTCTTGATTTGGCGCAAAAAGGCAATGCTTTGGAGCAATACCAAAAGCGCGAAGATGAAAACGGCAAAGAGGCCATGCTGCAAGCGGGCAAATTCATCGCTCTGCGCACGATTGACTTTTTTTGGCAGGAGCATTTGGAATTGATGGACAATGTGCGCGATGCCACGCGCTTGCGCGCTTATGGCCAGCAGGATCCGCTGGTGGAATACAAAAACGAAGCCAACAAGCAGTTTAAAGTTTTGCTGGAAACCGTGGAAGCCAACATTTTGCAAAACTTGCTCAATGTTTCCATTAACAAAAACGCCGTTGCCGCCGCGCATCCGCAACCGCAAAAATCAACCGCTAATTATGGTAAAGTTGACCGCAACGCCCCCTGCCCCTGCGGCAGCGGCAAAAAATACAAAAAGTGTTGCGGCAAGTGATACTTAAACCATAAAATATTTATCCTTACAGATGAGCCGCATTTGAGGTCGTTCCTTGCTGTAATCGGCAAGGTGCGGCCTCGTCAGACTTGTATTTTTCGACTTCAGTAATGGTTAAATGAAGCGCAATTGACACAAGGAAAGTTTTTGGTATTCTGAAATTAGAGACAAAACTATGAAAAACAAAATAAAGAAAAAAATTTTTGAATATACGGTTTTGTTCACTCCCGATGAAGAGACGGGCTATTTTATCGTTGAGGTGCCGGCTTTGCCCGGGTGCGTTACCCATGGTAAAAATTTGGCGGAAGCCAGAAAAAACGCCGGCGAGGCGATGCAATTATACTTGGAAACACTGGCGGAAAGAAAAATTCCTTTTCCCGAAGATGTCGATCCCAATTTTTTGAAAGGTAAAATAACCGTCGAGATGAATTATTGTCCGGCATAATGCTATGGGCCAGCTCCCGGTTTTAAAACCAAAACAGGTTGTGGCAATCTTGGAGAAAATGGGCTATAAAAAGCACCGCCAAAAAGGCAGCCACTTAATTATGATTAAAGACGGGGACACAATACACCAGCCGGTGGTTCCGTTGCATAAAAAAGATTTGCCCAAAAGTACCTTGCGCGCGATTATCAAACAGCTTGATTTAACCGCGGATGAATTTATCGATTATTTGTAAATAGAATATTTTGCATTTCGGAGCGCCCGCTGCCGATTTTTATTCATCCGCCAGAATACCTCGATGCTCTCTCTCGGGGATGAATGGCGGGAATCAAACTTTTCCGATCGCGTAGCGAAGCGGAGCGTCGGAATACCTCGTGGGCTCTAAAAATACTGCGGCAAGTAAATTCTTATTATGGAAAACAATATTTTTATAGAACTTCATATTCCTGATTTTGAGATTGCCAAAGATTTTTATTCAAAGCTGGGGTTTGAAGTTATTTCCGATGATAAATTAATTGATGGGCTTGGATATTTTTTAATGGAAAGAAAGGGAACGATACTGAATTTTTATGGTGGCAGCGAAAAAGTCTATAAACAATCATATTTCGGGTAATTTCCCAAAAATACTCCAAGAGGATTTGAAATTGAATTAACAATCCTGATTCCGGCCGATGAGATCGATGATTATTTTGCTTTGCTCAAAAAAGCAATACCAAACAACATTCAAAAAGGCGGCCAAGGATTTGTTTATAGAAATGCCGCGGAATTGAAATTATTTCTGCAAGCGCAAAAATAAAGTAAAACAAACTATGGAAGAAGAAAACAAGCCGAAGGTGGGGGTTGGGGTGATGGTTTTAAAAGATGGGAAGATTTTGCTTGGAAAAAGAAAAGGGGCGCATGGCGCGGGGGAGTTTGCGTTTCCGGGCGGGCATTTGGAATATATGGAATCATTCACGGGTTGCGCCAAGAGGGAAGTTGCCGAAGAGTGCGGCATTGAAATCAAAAATATCAGATTCCAGTTTTTGTCCAATTTGGTCAAATACGCGCCAAAACATTACGCGCACATCGGCTTGGTTGCGGATTGGCAAAGCGGCGAACCCAAAGTTTTGGAACCGGAAAAATCGGAATCATGGGATTGGTATGAGCTTAACAAATTGCCCCAACCGCTTTTTGAAACCTGCGAATTGGCCATTAACAGCGTAAAAACCGGCACAAAATATTACGACATAATTTAATAATTTACCGATCCGCGTGATTTTGGGTGAGGCGAATTTTGTGGTATTATAATTTACAATATGGACAGGATAATGGTTAAAAAAATCAAAAAAATTTTAAAGCAAAGAGGCGTGACCAAGGCCGCGGTTTTCGGTTCCTATGCACGCGGCGAGCAAAAAAAGAACAGCGATGTTGATTTGTTGGTTAAATTACCTGACGAAATGACTTTGTTTGGTATGGGGGGGCTGAAAGTTGATTTGGAAGAAAGTGTGGGCAAAAAAGTTGATTTGGTGGAATATCATCTTTTGCATCCGCTGTTAAAAGACGAAATATTAAAGGAGCAAATTCCAATATTATGAACAAAAGAAGCCAAAAAGCTTTTATCAAGGATATTTTTGAGTGTATCAAAAGAGTGGAGCTTTATGTTGGCAATATGCCAAAAAGTGAATTTCGTGCAAACGGGGCGATGCAAGATGCGGCAGTGCGCCGTATTGAAATTATTGGCGAAGCGGCAAAAAATATTGCCGCTGATTTTAAAAAAGAGCACCCCGAAGTTCCGTGGAAAGATATTTGCGGTATGAGAGATGTTTTGACGCATGATTATTTCGGCTTGAATTTTGAAAAAGTTTGGAGAACGATAAAAGAAGATTTGCCAGTGTTGAAAGAAAATATCAGGGCTATTTTGGAGGAAATGGAAAGATAGATTGTGCTACGTTTTTTTAACATTTAAGATGGTTGTTTGAGGCTTAATCTTAAAGAGCCAAGAAAAGAAATGGTCAATGTTTTTATTATCGGAATAGTTATATTATTAAAGTTTGCCCTGCCGGCGGCAATTGTCTTTTTTCCGTTTGCCGCGGGGTGGGCGAATTTTGTTTTGGATTCGGTCGACGGCGATATTTTAATTCCCGCGGGATTGGCCGATGCCAATTATCAGCCGATTGATAAAATCGCCGATTGGGCGACATATGTTGCCATGGCGGTTTGCGCCTGGCGGGCGAGATGGCAAATCAAAAAATGGATTTGGGGGCTGTTTGCTTTCCGCAGCATCGGCCAAGCTCTGTTTTTGATCGCACGCGACGAGCGGTGGTTTTTTTATTTTCCCAATTTTTTGGAACCTCTGTTTTTAATCTATGCCACGATAATATTTTGCAAAAAATTCAACGAAGCCGCGGCATTCGCGTATTTTGCAAAACACAAAGTTTTATTTATCGCCATAATCGTCATTTACAAAATGCAAGATGAATACTTCACGCATATCGCCAATATCGACCGCACCGAATTCTTCCAAAATCTGTTTGGATTTTAACACGCGCCGGCGACGCGCTTTATTTTACTTTTGGGGGGATTTGTGGTATGAATAGGGGGAATGTTTAACGATTAAATTGATTTCATTTGAGGGCGAAAACATAGTTTCGCTCCCACGAAACGCAAAATACGTATGAATAAAAATCAAGGATGGCTTCTTTTGTTTATTTTTTTGCTGGCGGCAGTATCGGCGGCTTTTTGTTTTCCGCGGTTTGCCAATCGGCAAATTGACGCGGTTAATTCAAAAATTCCGTTTGTCATCGGTCATATTGCCGACAAGCCGTTTAATTTGGGATTGGATGTTAAGGGCGGGGTGCGCTTGGAATATCAGGCGGATTTGAGCCAAGTTGCCGAAAAAGATCGCGTCGGCGTGATGGACGGGGTAAAGGATTTGATTGATCGGCGCATCAACAGTTATGGGGTTGCCGAGCCGCAAATCCAAGTTTCGGGGGCGGACCGCTTGGTTGTGGAATTGCCCGGTATTGAAAGCGTTCAGCAAGCCATTGAATGGATCGGCCAAACTCCTTGGCTGGAATTTTCCGAACAGCGATCCGAAGAGGAAACGCAAAAAATTATTGATAAAATAAACGAGATAAAAGACAAATCGCCCGAAGAAATGATGCAAGCGGAAGGATTTGAATTGGCGCTGCAAAATCCCTATTTTATGCCCACCGAACTCACCGGCAAATATTTGGAAAAAGCCGCTTTGAGTTTTGACCAAAACACGAATCAGCCGATTGTGGAACTGAAATTC
>Ga0172382_10010048_pt1 | contig 12773 bp, 16 predicted proteins | sample Leawel138RmetaG_FD_122245 | JGI IMG/M metagenome (GOLD analysis project Ga0172382, IMG submission 122245) | Leachate microbial communities from a municipal landfill in Southern Ontario, Canada - Leachate well 138R metaG | ecosystem: Engineered > Solid waste > Landfill > Unclassified | place...
CGAAACCGACGCCTTCCAGAGCGACGCCAAGCGCATCCTGATCTTCAGCGATGCGGGCGGGACGGGCCGCAGCTATCACGCCGATCTCGGCGCAAGGAACCAGCGGCTTCGCGTCCACTATCTGCTCGAAGCGGGCTGGAAGGCCGACAACGCCATCCAGGGCTTCGGCCGCACCAACCGGACCAATCAGAAGCAGCCGCCGCTGTTCCGGCCGGTGACGACCGACGTGAAGGCGCAAAAGCGGTTCATCTCGACCATCGCCCGCCGCCTCGACACGCTGGGCGCGATCACGCGCGGCCAGCGGCAAACCGGTGGTCAGGGGCTGTTCCGGCCGGAGGACAATCTGGAATCGGACTATGCGCGCGATGCGCTGCGCCAGCTCTATCGGCTGCTCTATACGGGCAAGGTCGAGGGCTGCTCGCTTCTCGCCTTCGAGGAAGCCACTGGCCTCACGCTCAGCGACGCCAATGGTCTCAGGGATGATCTGCCGCCGATCACGATCTTCCTCAACCGGATGCTGGCGCTCACCATCGACCTCCAGAACATATTGTTCACGGCGTTCGAGGACTTGCTGACCGCCCGCATCGAGGGCGCCATCACGTCGGGAACCTACGAGCTTGGGCTGGAGACGCTCCAGGCCGAGAGCTTCACGATTGCCGAGCGCAGCACCATATATACCCATCCGGGGACCACGGCGGAGACGAGGTTGCTCACGATCGAACGCAAGGACCGCAATCGCCCGCTCACGCTGGCGGCGGCGTTGGACCATCTCTCGGACCAGCGCGCGCTCTTGTTGGTCAATGGGCAGTCCGGCCGTGCGGCGGTGCAGATTCCGACGCGCGGCGTTCTGCTCGACGACGGCGGTATCGAACGCCGTGTGCGGCTTGTCCGGCCGATGGAATCGACGCCGATGCCGCTGGAAGCGATGGCGCAGACCCAATGGCGCGAGGTGAGCCGTTCCGACTTCGCCCGCGCCTGGGAGGACGAACTGGCCGAGGTGCCGGAGTTCGCCACGAGCACCATGCACATCGTCACTGGCCTGCTGCTGCCGATCTGGAAGCGGCTGCCGAAGGAATCCGCCCGCGTCTATCGGCTCCAGACCGATGACGGCGAACGGATCGTCGGCCGCCGGGTCTCGCCCGCCTGGGTCGCGGCCGCGACGGCCAACGACAATGCGCCGCGCCTCGACCCGCAAGCCGCCTTCTCCGCGCTGATGGACGGCCGCACCGTCCTCGACCTCACCGAAGGGCTCCAGCTCCGCCGCGTGCGCGTCATGAACGCTCATCGGATCGAGTTGACCGGCTTCACCGACGCCATGCGCGAGCGGCTTACGGCCTATGGTCTGTTCCACGAAATCATCTCATGGAAGCTCAGGATGTTCGTCCCGGTCGACGCGAACGGCGTCGCGGTCGTCGAACGGCTGATGAAGCGTTGGCCGCTTCAGCGCATCGCCGATCGGACCGCCGCGTGATGGGCCGCCTGTCGAACCCGGCAGGCGAAGTGGCGCACCGTCTCGGCGATCAGGCCGAGGCGGTGTGTCGCCACTATCTGTCGAAGGGGCATCGCGAAGGTCGCTACTGGCTGGTCGGCGATGCCCGCAATACGCCGGGCCGCAGTCTCTATGTGCGGCTCTGGGGAACGGAGGACGGCCGGGGCGCGGCTGGGAAGTGGACCGACGCTGCGACCGGCGAGCATGGCGACCTGCTCGACATCATCGCGATCGCCTGTGGTCACACACAGCTACGCGACACGCTCGACGAAGCCCGGCATTTCCTCAACCTGCCACGTCCCGAGCCGGACCCGGATGGCCCACGCCATGCGCGGGAGCCCAAAGCCCCCACCGGCTCGCCGCAAGCCGCCAGGCGCTTGTTCGCCGCGTCCGGGCCTGTCCACGGCTCGGTCGTTGAAGCCTATCTGCACGGACGCGCGATCACGGCCTTGCTGGCGGACGATCCGCTCCGCTTCCACCCGCGCTGCTACTACACTCCGTCGCGGAAAGACCTGGCCGGAACACGTCGCGCATGGCCTGCCATGATTGCCGCCGTCACCGATACCGACGGTGCGATTACCGGCGTGCATCGCACCTGGCTCGACCCTGCCGCATCGACGAAAGCCCCGGTGGCGACCCCTCGACGCGCCATGGGTTTCCTTCTCGGCCACGGCGTCCGCTTCGGCAGGGCGGATAGGGTGATGACGGCTGGCGAAGGCATCGAGACCATCTTGTCGCTGCGTTCGATCATGCCCGCCATGCCCATGATCGCCGCATTGTCGTCGGCCCACCTCGCAGCCATCCTGTTCCCGCCTGCGCTTCGGCGCCTCTATGTCGCGCGCGACGATGATCCGTCCGGCGACGCGGCGTTGGCGAAGCTCGCAGAGCGGGCCTCCCCGGTCGGGATCGAGGTCGTGCCGCTCTCGCCCATCCTCGGCGATTTCAATGAGGATCTGCGCCTGATCGGAACCACGCAGATGCGGGAAGCACTCGCCGCCCAGCTCGTCCCCGAAGACGTGGGCCGGTTCCTGCCCATGCTCGACTGATGCCGGGAAGGCGATGGAGGCTTCGGCTCGGGATTCGGGAGAGGCGAACCTCTCGGTTGTCACGGTGACGCTCGGATTCATCGGAGAGGCCGCGCCCTTGCTGCCTTCTTGAGAGGCGTTCGGGACGACAGCCGCCCCGGCCCGGCAACGGCGTTCGGCGACTAATTTCCGCCGCGGCCCCAAGGGGCCGCTTTGCATTGCGAAACAAATTAGTCGCCGCCCTGCCGTCCGGCGCTGCGCTGGGCCGCCACCCGCGCCAGAGGCGCGGGATGGCGGTGCAAGCCCGGTTCGTCCGCCGTCTTTCGACGCCTGCGAAGGCCGCGAAGGGCGCGGTCAGCCGATGAAAGGCGTCACCATGACAACCGAGAATCCGCTTCCCGAACATGAACCCGAGCACGAGGCATCTTCCAACGCCCATCTGCTTCAGGAGATGGCCCTATACGGATACCGGCCCTTCGAGGACGAGCCCGACCAGCGACCGCTTCCCGACTATCGCCTGGCCGAAAGCGCAGTTTCCGACATTTTCGACGCGATGATCTCCTGCTTCATCGACACACGGCTCGAATCCGACCTGGAAGACCTGCTCTGGAACATCACCAACGTCTTCCACCGCGCCGGCGAACGGATCGAACGCGAGCTGGACGACAACGAGTTCGCCCAAAAGCGCAGCCAGCGCGAACAGGATGGCTCCGAGGTGAAGTCGGTCGAACTGGAGCGGCTGCTTCGCGAAGGCACGACCATGATCGAACGCCGCGACGCGATGGAGTTCTTCCGCGATGCCTGCGCCGATCAGTTCCGCGACCATATCAGCAAAGCCTGGCTTCCGCGCTCCGGCTCAAAGGTCAACCGCAAGGCGCTCACGTCAGCGGTGATCGCCAGCAAGGATTTCATCAATGCGCGCAAATGGGCCGACAAGCAGGTGCTCGTGCCGCCCGGCACCCGCATCGCGGTCTCGTCGGGTCCGGCGTTCAACGATGTCAATTTCATCTTCGCGACGATGGACCGGATCAGGGCGAAGTTCCCCGACATGGTGCTGCTGCATGGCGCGACCGACACCGGGGGCGAGCATATTTCCGTCCTGTGGGCCGACAATCGCGGTGTGCCGACCGTCCCTTTCAAGCCCAATTGGGACAAGCACAAACGGGCCGCGCCGTTCAAGCGGAATGACGAAATGCTCGAAACGATTCCGAAGGGTCTTGTGGTCTTTCCGGGCACTGGCATCCAGGACAATATCCGGGACAAGGCCAAGAAGATGGGCATCAAGGTCTGGGACTTCCGCAAGCGAGGCGGCGCGTGAGCGCCGCCAAGCTGTCACCCGACAGGACCGGTCGCCAGCCCCGGCGACCGTCCAATCTGGTCGCAGGCGTTCCAGATTTGCTCGCCATGATTCCGCCATGGTCCGAGTCCGGTTGATCGCGATTGCCCAGGCTCATGCCTGCCTCCTGTGCCGGCTGCTGATTGGCGCATTTGTCCTTAGCGGGCGCCTCATGCGGGACGTGCCAAGGCACCAAGCAGAAAACCGGCGCGACGCGCGCCTACGGTTTCCGCGGAGCGGACCCTCCGTTTTTCAGCTTGCCCGCAGCCCCGCACGGCCTGCCTGCCGCATCAGCAACGCCGACACAGGAGGCAGACATGAGCAAGCCCAAGATCAAGTTGATCGAAAATCCTTTCTTTCCTCATCGGAAGATCGAAGCCGAAGCATTGGTCTGGATCATCGAACTTATCGCCGAGGCCGAGGACGGCACGGAAGACTTCCCGATGAGCAAGGGAACGGAGTTTCTGAACATCGTGAACGCCAGGCTCTCCCGCAAGGATCGTAAGCGGTTCACCAAGGCGGCAATCCGCTTTCACGGCATGGAATGAACGGGGGCGGGGCCGGGAGCACCGGCCCCGCTCTCCATCCGATTCAGTCGGCGACCACAGGCCCGCGGCTCCCGCCGCTGTCATTATTGGCGTGGTGTTCGGACCTCTGCTTTTGCCGAACGCCACGAAAATGTGCGCTGGACCTACGCGCTCCCTGTCGGACTGGTCGCGAGTCTTGCTCGAAGCACATGGCAATGGCGGTGGGCGTCGTTCCCGATGCTATTCGAAGCGAGTCCGTGCTGCGTCGCTCTTGACCCACCGATGCAGCGAGCATTCCCCTTGACGCGCATCAGATTGAGCGATTTCGAGGGACGCCCGGCTCCATTCTCCGCGCGCACCATTCCCGCTCTTTGAGGCGCTATCCTTGGTCTGATGGATGGCCTGTCGCCATCAACCCGTAAAGGGTCCGCTACGCAAGCGTGCGGCCACCCAGCCTTCGGCTGCGCGGTGATTGCAGCCATCCCTCCAACACTTCGGGCGCCTGTCGAGCGGGGATGGTCCCCGCTCCGCAAGACAGGAGCCGGGTCAATGTCCCTCAAAATCGCTCAATCCCACGCCTGGAGCCTCGCGTGGACACTGATGACCTGCATCGTCGTCTTCAGGATCAGCGACAAGCAGTTCGGCGTCGCCGAAGCCTGCGAGTTCGGCGGCGACACCGCCAGCATCGTGCGCGAATATGATCCCTTCGCGATCTGATCGGCGCAGCACCACAGGGCGCGCGTGGCTCGCCACGCGCGCCTTTCCTCAGAAATGGATGAACCGGCCGTGCGGGGCGAGCTGCTGGATCAGGTCGAACTCGTCCCGATTGGCGGTCAGCACCGGCAATCCTGCCTTGGCCGCTGTCAGATAGATGAGCGCGTCGTTCAGCGCATCCTTGCGCTGATGCCGCTGATAGTTCTGCGTGCGTGCGAGCGTCCCGGCAATCAGGCCCGCCTCGACCCAGACGTCAGGGTCCGGCGTCAGCAGCCGCGTTGCCGGGATGCTGGCGATGAGGCCCGTATAATAGTCGCGCAGCGCCTTCCAGTTCGGGCGGGCGGGATCGGCATTTGCAACGCCGGTGCTCAATTCGCCGACGCAGACCGAGCAATGGAACAACAACCCCTGCACGACCAACAGCTTTACCGCCGCTGGCAGGGTGCCGGCGGCGGCATGGATATAGACATTGGTATCGACGACGATCGCCGCCCGCCCGCCGCCGATGAAATCGGCGGCCGCGACCAAATCGTCGGGCCGACGCGGGACGAGCTGGCGAAGATGCTTGTCGGACTTGATGCGCCGCAGATGCGCGCGCAGGTCAATAGTCAAGCTGGTGATCCGCGCCGAGCTTGCCGTAGTTTTTCTTGAGATAGGTCGCCACCGGATCGGGCCGGGCCAGCATCGCCAGCGCCATCAGGCCAAGTTCGGTCGGCTTGGTCACGCCGCTTTCGCGCTTCGCTGCTTCGACCAGCGCCTTGGGCGCGCGAAAGCTGACATGCTCGGTCGATTCGCCATCCAGAAGACCCGCGCGGCGCGCTTCCTCCATGACCACGGACGAACCCGCGAAGCGTCCAGCCGCAGTCGGACGCGCGGCCTTCGCCGCCCCGCGCTTGTCGGTGCTATTTCCGTTTTTCGATGTCGCTGCTCTCGCGCCCATGATCGACTCCTTTGTGTGCAAGATAATGCCATCTGTCACACAAAGCAAGAAGGCCCGGTGACTTGCGCCTCCAGGACCGTTCTCTTGGGATCAGGCATGATTGCCATCACGCTCGAAGTCGTCCGCTTCGTCGCTGCCCGTCTGTCCGCGCACCCCACCAAGCCCGCCACCTGTCGGCAATCCCATAGCCGTAGCGGCCGACCCCATCGCGGTCATTCCCTTGTCATGGAAGCAGACGCGAACCAGCCCTTTCCCTTCACGGCACCTGAAAGACTTGCCGCCCTCTTGCGGTAACGCGATGCCATTCGGTGCCCTCGCTACGCCGTCTGTTCCCGTCGCGCTCTCCGCCGCGCCGACCGGACGCGAGGTGGCGAGCCGGAAGTTGGCGGTGGGCGCCACCCCGGCGCAGCTTTCCCGGTTCCTGCCTCGATGGCGAGAAGAAGGCGGTGTTCCTCATACGCTCCGTCCCGCTTCGCCGAGTGACAGCCCCTCTGACTGACTGATCCCCTAAGCCCGTTCGGTTTGCGCCAGCAACCCCCATGGCTTCCGAACCGTGTTGGCGCTGAAGCGCCTGCCCGCACCACTTCGGGCCGTGGGGGTCGAGCCTCCGCTTCGCGTCGATGCCAGCGCCTCCCGACGGTCTTGGCCGGGTCTCGTCAGAGGGAAGGTCCCTCGGACGAGAGCAACGGAGACTTGAAATGACGAACATCACCATTCTCGCCGGCAACATCGGCGAAAACCCCGAAAGCCGCACCACCCAGGGCGGCACCACTATCACCAACTTCCGGCTCGCCACCTCGCGTCCTCGCTACGCGGAAGGCAAAGCACTGCGGGACGAGAACGGTTATCGCATCAAGGACACCGAATGGCATCGCGTCACCGCCTTCAACGGCCTCGGCAAGACCATTCAGGAGCATTGCGTGAAGGGAATGAAGGTGCTGGTTCTTGGCCGCATCCACTACACCAAATGGACCGATCGCGATGGGGTCGACCGCTACGGCTCCGAGGTCATCGCCGAAACGGTGGAGTTCCTCAGCCGGGGCAAGTCCAGACAGGCGGACAACAACAACGGAATGGACGACCTGGACGACGATGACGTTCCGTTCTGAACACAAGCGAACAGGCCCGGCGGCGCAAGTCGCCGGGCCTTCTTTTTCGTAGCCTCAACCAACGTCTCGCCTATTCCAAGGCGACTATAATAGTCGTTTTCATGGCGTATAGCGTCCGGCTTGTGAACGTGATCGCATATGATCTCTTCCCGCCAGGTGCGGGCCGCTCGCGCGCTTCTCGGTTGGAACCAGGAGATGCTTGCCGACAAGGCCCTTATTGCGTTGACGACGCTCAAACGCCTTGAATCTGAGAGCGATCTGCCCGTGCGCGAAGATAGCCGTTATCAAGCGATCAAGGCGCTGGAAGATGCCGGTATCGTCTTTTTCGATTCGGAGCGGGGCGAGGGCGTGATGCTGGTGCGCGGTTCGCCGCCGAAATCGCGCAAGTAAACGAGCGCCAAAGTTCTCTCCTGTTATCCCTTTCCGATCATCCCACTATAGCAAAGATGGTGCGATTACCTCGGTCCATTATAGTGTATAGGCTGTGTCCGACATGCCGGGGGGCATGGCTTGAAGCCGGGACAAGAGGGCATGGGGACAACCGAGTTTAATGATCGGGCACCAGATACGCCGCATGTCACCGAGTATGACGAACGCCATCATCGCACCTATTGGCGGCTACTCGATGCAGAAGCGGAAAATGCCGATTGGCGCGAGGCCGTTCGTATCATCTTCGCGATTGATCCGGTCGCCGAGTGCGAGCGCGCGCGCCTGGTCTATGACTCGCATCTTGCCCGCGCGCGGTGGATGACCGAGATCGGTTATCGCCATTATCTCCCTTCATCATAGTTAGAAAACCACGCCCGGAAGCCTGAAATCCTTCCAAATCGCTGGCTTGAATCCCCTATGAAGCTGGCCTTCCGGCAGGGCTTCTCCGTGATCGGCGGGGTGAGAACATCTCCCTTCGCGCTCCACAGAGAGCCATGCCTGGGAGGGTCGCAATGCCGCCTGAGAGGGACTGGCGCGCACCCCCGGACGAAGCCGGGGATGGCGCGCTGCAATATACCGACATCGCCATGGGCTATTTGCGCCGCAACACGCGCTATCGCGCCGACTATCGCCGCGCACTCGGCCGCGTGAAGCGCGGCGCGATCTCCGCCGACGATGCGACCGCCAGCCTCGTGCGGCGCTGGGGCATCAGCTATCATACCGCGCCCGGTTCGGCCTTCGATCCCAAGCTGGCGGTGGCCCGCCCCGACCTGTCGCCCGCCAGCATCATCCTTGCGCCCGCGCTCGCCGGTATTGGTGCCGTTCCCCTCGATATGGAGACGCTGGGCGACGTTCGCGCACGGATCAGGATGGATGGCTATCTGCATGTCATCCTCGCGGACCCCGATGGCGACGAGCATTTATGCGTGTGCGATTCGTGCCGCGGCCCGATGGCCCTGATGCTGCCGGTCGAACCGGACTCCCTCGCACGTCTCGCGTCCGCCGCGCGCCTATGCCGCCGCCTCAGCGGCATGGCGGCTGGCCCGCCCGCGCTTCGCCCGGCACCATTTCGGCGCGAGCATCTCCTCTCCCTGCTGCAAGTGCTCGACGGCCATCGCGCTGGCGCCACGCAGCGCGAACTGGCCGCCTCGCTGATCCACCGCAGGGTCGGCCGCTACAATACCGCCGAATGGGTCGAAAGCGCCGAGCGCAAGCGCATACGGCGATGGCTGGCCGAAGCCGTCGAGCTGCGCGACGGCGGCTATCTGCGCCTGCTGCGCGGGGGCTGACGGGGGACATTCCCGCCGCCTGCGGCGCTGTCCCTTCTCCCCGCCGGGATCAATTCGCCACGATTACCTCCTGTCCGCCGCCCCCCTTTTCAGGGGTCGGCCATCCCCAGGAGGATCATCATGACCGAGCCCGTCGCCGCCGCAACGCCACGTTATCTCAAGACGCCCGACGCGGCGATCCATCTCGGTCTCTCGGCCCGGACGCTGGAGAAGCACCGTTGCTTCGGGACGGGGCCGGTGTTCCGCAGGCTCGGCGGCCGGATCGTCTATGCGATCGACGATCTCGAAGCCTGGGCGGCGCTCGGCACACGCCGCTCCACCTCCGATCCCGGTAACGGCGTCGTCCATCCCGCCAAGCGACTGCCCACCGATTGCGTGCGCCGCTGATCCCGATGCCCGCCACTCGCTCCCTTTCCGGCCGTTCCAGCGCCGAACGCACACAGCTTGAGCTGTTCCGCTCGGTCCCCGGCGACCTCGCGGCCCGCGACGCGCAGGACTTGATGGCCTGGCCCTTCTTCAGCCTTGCCAAAACGCGCCGCACCGCGCCCATCGACTTCCATATGGGGGCGACATGGATCTCGGTCGAGGCCGTTCCCGATCATGGCATGGCGACTATTTGGGACGCTGACGTGCTGATATGGGCGGCGAGCCAGCTTATCGAGGCGCGCGACGCCGGACGGCCCACCTCGCGCCTGATGGTGACGACACCGCATGAGATACTGGCGTTCACCGGACGCGGGACGGGCAAGGCGAGCTACGAGCGCCTGAAAGCCGCACTCGACCGCCTGCAATCCACGACCGTCGCCACGTCGATCCGCCAGCAGCATCAGCGGCGGCGGCATCGCTTCTCATGGATCAACGAATGGCGCGAACTGGCCGATGGTAATGGCCGCGCGCTCGGCATCGAGTTGATCCTGCCCGACTGGTTCTATGCCGGTGTGCTCGACCGTGCGCTCGTGCTGACGATCGACCGCGCCTATTTCGACCTGACAGGCGGCCTCGAACGCTGGCTCTATCGCATCGTGCGTAAGCACGGCGGACGGCAGGAAGGCGGCTGGAGCTTCGACGTTCCGCATCTCTACATGAAATCCGGCGTGCTTTCGCCGCTCCGCCGCTTCGCGTTCGAGTTGCGCGCCATCGTCGCCCGCCAGCCGCTTCCCGGTTACGTCCTCACGCCCGAACATGCGCTCGGCCGCGATCGGCTGAACTTCGTGCCCGTCCCCGTCGATCCTCTCGACGCCGCCATGCGCCGTGTCGGTCTCAAGCCTGTGGAGAACAGGCCATGAGACACGGACTATCAGGAACGGCTGGATTCGGACGATCAGGAACGCGAGACTCGGACTATCGGGAACGCGCGCGCCTCGAAAACCCGCAGAAATCCGCGCGGAATCGCACCCCTACTAACTATGCTAATAGAAAAGAATCCTTCGGATTCTTGCTAACGCGGATTCGCGTTGTGGATGACGGCCGGTGATCGGCTACGCGGCCCGCACCGGCACGCGCCGCAATCTGGACGCGCTGCGCCGCGCGGGCTGGCGGCTGATGGTGTCGGCAAACGGACCGCTGCGCCCGGAACGCTTCCGCTATGCGCTCGACAATGGCGCATGGACGCTTTCCAGCGCGGTGAACCGTTCGACGTCTCCGCGTTCGAGAAAGCGGTCGCGCTGCTGGGGGCAAGCGCCGACTGGATCGTCCTGCCCGACATCGTGGCGGGCGGCCTCGCGTCGCTGCGGTTCTCGCTAGACTGGCTCGACGCCCTGCGGAACCGGCCCGAACTTCACGGCGCGCAATATCTGCTCGCCGTTCAGAACGGCATGGAGCCGCGGGACATCGTGCCACTAGTCGGCCCGGAGAGCGGCATTTTCGTCGGCGGCGACACCGCGTGGAAATTGGCGACGATGCGGACATGGGCGCGGCTCGCGCATGAGCATGGCGCGATCTGCCATGTCGGCCGCGTCAATACCGTGCGGCGCATTCGTCTTTGCGCTGCGGTCGGGGCCGACAGCTTCGACGGCTCGGGTGCGTCCCGTTTCGCCTCCGCCCTGCCTCCGCTCGACCTCGCCCGCCGCCTGCCCGACATCGAAGGCTGGATTGCGGGGCAACGGCCATGATTGCCGTCCAGCACCGCGAGAGCCTCTCAGTCGGCTGGTCGCTCGGTCTGCGAAACCGCGCGTGCTCCGGCGTTCGGGCGAACCCCCATCGACATCACAGGAGACGAACGATGAGCGATCCTGCGCAACCGCCGCGCATAGACTTCAGCGGATTTGAAGCCGCGCTGCGCCGCAAGGCGGCGGAACAGGAAGCGGCCCGCCGTGGTCCGCTCGTTCCGTCCGCCATCGCTTCCCGGTCCCGGCTGACCGAGGTGGAACTGACCTGGATCGAGAAGCGGCTGGAGCATTGGATACGCTTCGGCCGGATCTCGCAGGATCGCATCCTCACGCGCAAAACGCGCGTCGTCGGCTTCCGACCCGGCGCGATCTTCGCCTTCGTCCGGTGGGCGTCCAACGACTATGGCACGATCACCTCGCGCATCGACATCATGCGCGCGGTAGATGTCGGAGAGCCATACACGACGCTGCCTTTCGTGCGTCCGGGCGGCGACATTCTGCTCCACGTCGAGAGCTGGCCCAAGGTCCAGCAAGTGCTCGCCGCGATCGACGCGGTGGAAGCGGCAGGCGTCGATCCCTGCGACGCAGCGGCCGACCATTGGCGGCACGTCCAACATCGCATCACCGCCGGTCAACGACCGCGCCCCTACACGACGGAGCGGCATCGCGCCTGGCTCAAGCGCCGGGAGATCGAGGGATGAGGCGCAAGCACTATCTCTTCATAACGGTCTTTGCCGCGACAACTTTTGCAGGCTTGTCCGCCGTCGTCGCGATCGTCGCGCCGCCGCCGCTCCTCATCTGGAACGCTAGCGCCAGCGCACCCATCGGCCTCTATCGCATCCATCCCGACCGCGATCCGGCCATCGGCGCGCTGGTCGCCGTCATGCCCCCCGAGCGGTGGTCGCGCTGGATGGCCGGGCGCGGCTATCTGCCCAAGGGCGTGCCGCTGCTGAAGCATGTCGCAGCGAAGGACGGGCAGCGCGTGTGCCGTATCGGCGACGTGGTGAGCGTCGATGCCCGGCCCGTCGCCAACGCCCGCGCGCGTGACGGCCAAGGCCGTCCGCTGCCCGTATGGCAGGGCTGCCGCACACTGCGAGCGGACGAACTGCTGCTGCTCAATCCCGCCCATCCCGACAGTCTGGATGGCCGATATTTCGGCCCGCTACCGGTCTCCGCCGTCATCGGCCGCGCAACGCCGCTGCATCTGCGCGCTGCGTCCCCGTCACCTTCAACCCCCAGCAGAAAGGAAATCGGCGATGCCGACGAATATCTTTGAACCCACCGCCAACGGCTATGCGGGCCGCGCCCGGTATTTCGGCATCAACGAGCAAATCGTGCTCGTCGCTATTGATCCGGGCGATGCCGATAACGCGCCCGACTACCGCATCCACCTAGACGACGAAGACGGTCCCGAAATCGGCGGCGCATGGAAACACGTCGGCGAGCGGGCGGGCAATTACGTCGCGCTGGAGATCGACAGTCCGCTCTTTGGTGCGCCGTTTCGGCCGGTGCTGTTCCGCGCCGATGATGATGGACGCACGATGCGTCTGACGTGGAGACGCTCTCGATCGCGCGAAGATCGGGGCTGAACGGTGTCTGTTCCGGTCATCCCTTTGTTCGCGGGGAAACCGTCTCATCCCTCCGTCCCGCTCGGTCGCAGGCCGGTCGGCGCTTCGCGCGCACCCTTTGCGGGAGCGCGCACGCTGGCAGGCTGGCGGCGGATCGGGGATGGGTCGCCCGCGCTGCTCGCGGTCCTGCTGCTGCTCGCGCCGGGCGCCATGCCCGTCGCGGCACAGGCGCAGGACGC
>Ga0172382_10010050_pt1 | contig 12771 bp, 10 predicted proteins | sample Leawel138RmetaG_FD_122245 | JGI IMG/M metagenome (GOLD analysis project Ga0172382, IMG submission 122245) | Leachate microbial communities from a municipal landfill in Southern Ontario, Canada - Leachate well 138R metaG | ecosystem: Engineered > Solid waste > Landfill > Unclassified | place...
ATCGGACAAGCGGGCCTACGGTTTCATTGCGCCTTCGTTTGTGAAAAAAGGCGCGTCGGTCGTGCTGCTGAACTATGACCTGTGTCCGGCGGTGTCCATCCGGACCATTTGCGGGCAGGTGGACAGCGCCTTGGACTGGGTGCGGCGGAATCTGGCCGCCTATGGCGGTGATCCGGCAAAGATTGTGTTGGTGGGCCACTCGGCCGGGGCGCACCTGGCCGCGATGGCTCTGCTGCAACGCAGCCCGACAAGCAGCAAGGCGCTATGCATTTCGGGCCTGTTTGATCTGGCGCCGCTACGCGATGCGCCTTTCATCCGCGATGACCTGAAACTCAGTGCGCAAGATGCGTATGATCTCAGTCCGATCCATGCCGCTCCCCCCGCTTCCGCGACAGTCATGACGGCGGTCGGCGCGCTGGAAAGCGAGGCTTTTCATCAGCAAACCGCAAGTTTGCAAGCAAGTTGGGGCACAGAGCTTGTGCCCGTCATGGACTGCCTCCCGCAGCGCAATCATTTTGATGTCCTGGATGCGCTGGCAGACGAGGACGGCCTGCTGCATGCCCGGGCCTGCTCGCTGCTATTCGCCTAGTTTCACAAACATGCTTATTTCAAATGCTTTGGAGGAGACCTGAATCCATGCAAATAAAACCGTTTACCGCCGGTCAATACCGTTATCTGCCTGCGGGCTTCCAGTATTCGGCGGGCGTGGTGGCCGAGCCGGGATATGGCATTGAGCGGGCGCGCTTCTCTCGTCCGGTGCCGCTGGCCGAGGGCTTTCAGCGCATCCAGGCCCATCTGGCCTCGCTGGGCCGTCCATCCGAGGCCTTGTGCGCTTGTGAATTGCGTTCGCCCGCCGTCATGAGTGAGCCGGTCTTCATTGCCTTCAATAAGGAGTATGTGAAGTACCTGGCCCAGATGGGCTTGTATGAAGAGGGCGTGAATCCGGTGGCGCGATGCAATCTCATCCCGGCGGTGCTGCCGCCAGCGGAGCCGTCCCTCTATGCGTTCAGCTACACGGTTCCGCTTGATGCATCATCCGCTGTGCCGGATTTCGTCACCTCGGGCGCGGCCGAATGCCCGGATCGGCCCGGTTACCAGGACAGCATTGTCCGTCTCGGTGAAACCAGCCCCGACGCACTGGGCGACAAGCTGCGCTTTGCGCTGGGAGACCTGGAGTCGCGCTTTGCCCTCATGGGGGTGTCCTGGCGTGACGTTACGGACATGAACCTCTACACCGTCCATGACCTGCACCATCTGCTTGAGCAGGAGCTGGTCTCCCGTCAGGCCATCCAAGGCGGCTTGTGCCTGCATTGGGTGCGTCCGCCGGTATTGGACATTGAAATTGAAATCGATGCGCGAAAACTTTCCCGTACGCGTCTTCTCCCCGCATAGCGCAGTATCCTTCTATCAGGAGCATCTCATGCATGTTCAAACTTTCTCATTTCGGCGCAGCCTCCTGACGGCATGCCTGGGCGTCAGCTTGTGGGGCGTGGGCGGCGCGGCGCTGGCCAGCAATGAGGGTCCGATCCGGATCCTGGTGGGCTTTCCCGCGGGCGGTACGATTGATATCGTGGCTCGCCAGTTGGCGGAGCAAATGAATGCCGATCTTGGCGTGACCGTGGCGGTGGAAACCATGACCGGCGCGGGCGGCCAGCTTGCCGCGCAGGCGCTGAAGCGCGCGGCGCCGGATGGCCGGACCTTGATGCTGGCGCCGGACCACACCATGGTCATTCTCCCGCTGACGGTGGCCAAGCCCGGTTTCGACGTGAAAAAAGACTTCACGCCCATCAGCCTGGTAGCCAACTACGCGGGCGGACTGGCCGTCAGCCAGGCCAGCGGCATCAATACGTTGAGTGAACTGATCGCACGCGGAAAAACGGATCCGGCCGGTGTCTCCGTCGGTATTTCCGCACCCGGCAGCAAGCCTTACTTTCAGCTTGAGGCCCTCAGCAAGCAATTGAAAACGTCGCTGACGCCAGTGCCGTACCGGGGCTCGGTACCGATTGTCCAGGATGTCTCGGGCGGCCACCTGCTGGCGGGCATTACCGCGCTGGGCGACTTCCTGGAGTTTCACCGGGCGGGCAAGCTCAAGGTCATTGCCGTCACGGGCGGACAACGGGCGCAAGCCATGCCTGAGGTGCCAACGGCGCAGGAGCTGGGCTATGCCATGGATATGGATTTCTGGGTCGGGTTGTTTGCGCCTGCCGGGACGCCCGCCGCGGTGGTTGAGCGCCTGAATCAGTCCGTGGGCAAAGCCCTGGCCTCCAGCAAGATGCGGGACCGTCTGACGCCGCTGGCCTTTGAGGCGGCGGGATCCACCCCGGCGGCGATGTCGCAGCGTATGGATGCCGAAGCCAAGCAGTGGGAGCCGCTGGTGACGGAATCGGGTTGGGTCAAGCAGTAAGGCCGTGCCCGCCGCGGCGTCTGCTGGGGGAGAAGGGGTGGCGGGAACGCAGATCAACGGTGTCGGCTTGCTAGAATGGTCCGTCCGCGCGCTTAGGTTCCAGACTCGCGCGCTTTATTGAATAAGGCTTGCGTTAACCATGCCCAAATCGTTTGATCTCACCCGTCACCTCCCTCACTTGCTGCGCCGTGCGCATTTTGAAGCGGACGCCGTGTTCACCCAAGTGTATGGCAGTGCTGTGACCTCCCGTCAGCTTGCGCTGGTGACGGTGGTCGGCATGCAGCCCGGCGCCTCTCAGAGCAGCGTTGCGCAGACCATCGGGCTGGATCTGAATACCTGCAGCGATCTGGTTGCGCGGACGATTGCGAAAGGTTGGCTGCGCCGTGAGCGCTCAAGTGTGGATGGCCGCAGCTACTGTTTATACCTGACCGAGGCGGGGCAGGTGATTCGTGATGAAGGGCTGGCCTTCGCGCCCGCTTATCAGGACAAGGTCTTTACGCGGCTCAGCCGCAGCGAACGGGATAGCTTGCGGCAGTTGCTGCGCAAGCTGCTGGGGTTTGATGACCCCAGGCGCAAGCCGCGTCCTTGAGAGGGGGTGGGGCTGCTGAAAACGGTGTCCCCGTTTGTTCCCACAGTGAAACAATGTTTCGCCAGGCCGAATTTTTTAATGATAAATCAAAGATAGCCGCAACGGATCAAAAATAAGGAAATACTATCGTTGGCACTATCCGGATTACTATAATTTCAGTGGATAGTTCAACATTGGCGGATTTGGGTGCCAATCGAGCGGATTTGAGAGTTGGCCAATCTTGTTGGCCCCAGGGGCGGATGCTAGAGTGAATCCATATAAAAATCCAATATGGAGGAGACACCTATCATGACCAATAAAACCATTTCTCGACGCCTTTTGCTTTCGTGCGGCATGGGGCTGGCCGCGCTCCCTTTGGCGCTCGCAACGCTGCCCGCCCACGCCCAGCAAGACTATCCGAATAAACCCATCCGCATCATCGTTCCTTACCCGTCTGGCGGCAGCGTTGACGCCATCTCAAGAATTGTCGGGCGCCAGCTGGAAACGGTCCTGAAGCAGGCGGTGGTGATTGACAACCGTCCCGGCGCAAGCGGCGGCATCGGCATGAATGCAACCGCCAGGTCGGCGCCGGATGGCTATACCTTCGTTATTTGCACGGTGGGGGCATTGACCATCAATGCCCACTTGAATGACCTGAACTACGATCCTTTCAAGGACTTTGTCCCGGTTTCCCAACTGGTCACAAGCGCCTTGTTCATTACGGCAAACCCCGCGTTTCCGCCCAAGAACATTCCGGAATTGATCGCTTATGCGAAAGAACATCCGGGCAAGCTTTCCTATAGCGTGACCGGCGCCAGCAGCCAGACTTTCCTGGCCGGAAAACTGCTTGAGAAACTGTCCGGCACGCAGATGACCGCGGTGCCTTACAAGGGTGGACCGCCCGCCGCCACCGCGATTGCGTCCGGTGAAGTCCCGTTCGGCATCACCGATACCGGGCCGATCCTGCCTTATCTGAGCAGCGATAAGGTCCGGCCGCTTGCCCTGACCTACTCGAAGCGGAAGCCGGGCATGCCGGACATCCCGACGGTCTCGGAAACTTTCCCGGAATTCAATATCACAACCTGGATGGGCATGTTCGCACCGGCTGGCACGCCGCCTGAAATCGTTGAGAAGGTCAATGCCGCCATCGGACAGCTCTTGCGGGATCCGGCAGTCAAAGTGGCGATCGAGAACACCGAGCATGATCCCGCGCCCAGCACCAGCGCCGAGCTTGCGTCAATGCTGAAGGCGGACTATGAGCTGTACGGGAGAATCCTGAAAGATGCGGGGCTGTCCAAGCAATGACCAAGCTGCGTCTATCTTTAGCCATCGGAGACTATGAACATACCCGTGACCTGGCGACTGGCGATGTCCGTGCCGAAGGTATTGATCTATCAATATCCCGGGTTCCGATTGAATCGCTGTTGTTCAGATTCTTGCGCTACAAGGAATGGGACGTTGCGGAAATGGGGCTGGGGCCTTATGCCTCCTTGCTCTCCCGGGGAGAGACCGGCATGGTTGGCATTCCGGTTTTCCCGTCGCGGATGTTCCGCCACTCCTCTCTTTACTTGCGCGCTGACGCGGGCATTGTTCACCCTTCTGACCTGGCGGGCAAGCGGATCGGCTATGCGGAATGGGCAATGACGGCCGCGGTTTATGCCCGCGCCGTCCTCCAGGAGGAGGGTGGGCTGGATCTGCGTTCTGTGCAGTGGGTGCAGGGCGGTGTGGACCAGGCGGGCCGGGTGGACAAGATGAACCTTGATCTGCCTGGCTACCTTATCCGGCACGAGCCGACGCAATCGCTGTCAGACATGCTGTTGAGCGGTGAACTGGATGCGGTGATCAGTGCGCGGCCTCCCGCGCCGTTTCTGAACGGTGACCTGCGGGTGCGGCGCGCCTGGCCGGATTTCTTCCAAACTGAACTGCTGTACTGGAAGCGCCGGGAAATTTTCCCGATCATGCATTTGGTGGTGATTCGCCGGGAAATTTATGAGCGCGATCCGTGGATTGCCAAGAACCTGCTGGATGCGTTTGAGCAGGCCAAGCAGCGTTCCCTGGCGCGTTTGCGTGACATGACGGTGTCGGGCTTTCCCGTGCCGTGGCTGTCTCATCATATTGACTTCATTCAGCAAGAGTTCGGCCAGGATTTCTGGCCCTACGGCATTGATCCGAATCTCACCACCCTGGATGCCTTTTGTGATTTTGCCTATGAGCAAGGCGTTTGCGCCAGACGGCTCAAACCGCAGGAGCTCTTTGCCGAATCCACCCACTTGCAATCAAGAATATAACGCTGAGCGATTGACCACGCGCCTATGCGCCGGCCTCGCCGTTCAGGGCGAGGCCAAGCGAGGCAAATTTTAACTATGGCACCGCAGGTGCCCCCGTATTGTGGCGGAGAAGCTCCGGCCAATACGGCCGGAGCTCTTCACCTATGTTTGTGTATTTTGAAGACAACTACAGCTGGCACACGCATTTCCACATGGCGTTGCTGCGTGGCGGCAATATCAACGAGGTTGATCAGTTCTGCCGCCATCTGAAAACGGTGCCGAATAAAGATGGCGCCGCGGCCAGCCAAGCCTGGTTTGAAGCCTGGAGCAAACTGGCCGGTCATTGGGCTGAAGCCTCCAATAAAGACGCACAGGCGGGGCATGTGCGCAGCAGTGCGCACAAGGCGGGGCGGGCCAGTATTTATTACTTCACCGCCGAGAAAATGCTGCCGCCGGACGATGCGCGCAAGGAATTGGCCTATGACGCGGCCCTGGAAAACTTCCATCGTTGGGTTGACGGGCTGGATCTGGCCGTAGAGCGCGTGGAAGTGCCGTTCGGCAAGGGTTCTTTGCCTGCGCTGTTCGTACCCGCCCTGGGGGACGGCCCCGCGCCCTGCCTGGTCCACTTGAACGGCTATGACGGCGTCAAGGAAATCGTCTATCAGCGCATGGGCGATGAACTCCGCCAGCGTGGCATTTCCCTGTTGATCGTTGATCAGCCCGGCACCGGAGAGGCCTTGCGCAAGCGCGGGCTGCACCTGGATCCCGCTAGCGAACATGCCGCATCCGCCTGCGTGGACTATCTGCTGGGACGTTCGGACGTCAAGAAAACGGCGATTGGCGTCATCGGCGTCAGTTTGGGCAGCTATCACGCCGCCCGCGCCGCCGCGTTTGAGCCGCGGTTTGCGTGCTGCATCGCCTGGGGCGGATACTGGACCCCGCGTGAGAGCCACACTGAAATCAAGCGCTCCGGCTCGCCCGATTCCCTGCCGTCATTCCATCGGCGCTGGGTCACGGGGCAAAATACCGAGGAAGGGGCGTCAGCCATCATGAAGCAGCTGACGCTGGAGGACGCCATGCACCGCGTTACCTGCCCCTTGCTGGTGGTCTATGGTGAAGCGGACCGTCTGGTGCCCCGCCACAAAGCCGAGAGGCAAGTGGAGGAAGCCGTTAACACCCCGGACCGGACCTTGAAGGTCTTTACCGCGGAAGAAGGCGGCGTTGAGCACGTCCAGAACGACAACTCCTCATTGGCGGTCAACTATATCGGGGACTGGGTCGAGCAGCGTTTGAAGCGCTGAGGGCTCAAAACCGGTATTGCAAGCCTACCATCAGAAAGTGGTATTGCTGGCGCCCCAGGCTGACGTTCCACGGGGTGGTGGGCAGGTGCACGCCCGGATAGTCGGTTTCGCCGAAAGTGTAGCGGGTGGCGCGCACGGAAAGGTGGCGGTATTCCGTGAAGAAATGCAGATTTTTGCGTAGTTCGGCTTTGACGCCCGCCTTCAATTGCAGCGCAAAGGCGGTGTCGGAGGCATCGGGCCCCGAGTTGAAGTGGTTGATGCCGGGCTCGGCAGGGTTGAACGAGTCCGAGCCCTTGACGGACAAGGAGGCCGCTCCCAGGCCTAGGCCAAAGTAGGGCAGCAGCTTCTCCGAAGAGGGGCTTTGGAAGGTGAAGACAGCATTGGCCAGCACGGCGGCGCCCGTCATGGGCAGCGTGACGTATTGCGTGCCCAGCGCGCGAGGTCGGACCGGCATTTCCGCGTGTGGGCGGTGTTTGCCCAGATACAAACCTTCCAGTTCAAGCGCGGGTGAAAACCGCCAGCCCGTACGGGCAACGGCTTGGCGCGACCATTCATAGCCAAGCTGTACGCCGCCCGCATTGAGCTTGGGGCGGTTGGTCGGCCCCACGGCCTGGATAGGCAGTGTCAGGTGCGGATTGATCAGCACCGCGCCTTGTTGCTCAAGGCTGCTTGAATTGGCAACGCCGCGTCCGCCGAACAAGCCGAGGTAAATGCCAGCCTGCGTGCTGGCGTCAGCGGCGAAACCAGGCTGCGCCGCCAGGCCCAGCATCGGCCATAGAAAATTTTTCATGTGTATTGCTGTGGCTCCTTGCAACAGGGCGAGCTGGATGAAACAAGATGTTGCGCAACCATAGTACCGGCTGCTTGCGCACGCTGCCACCCTGTTTTTTCTTGTTTTTGGTGTACGCTCGGCAAAAGCGGGCCCCTCGGTCAAGCCGCTGCGCGTTTGTCCGATCCCCCGAGGGGCGCTTTATGTCCTATGCAGAACATAACCGAAGCATACAAGGGGATACTTTTTGTCTTGGGAGCGGCCCAGCGACAAAAAACGCCAACAACGAAAAAGGAAGTTCATGTCCGTCACGCTTCAACGGGTGTTCAATGTTCGCCGCGAGGAAGTGCTGCCCGTGGTGTTGGCCATGCTTTTTTTCTTCTGCGTGTTGACGGCGTTGATGATGCTGCGCCCGGCGCGTGAGGCGCTGGGCATGCGCGGCGGCCTGGATGCGGTCCGCTGGCTGTTCGTGGGTACGGCCCTGGTGAGCCTGCTGCTGAACCCGGTGTTCGGCTGGCTGGTCAGCCGGTTCCGGCGGACCGTATTCATTGCCGTCACCTACTTGTTCTTTGCGCTCAGCCTGCTCGGGTTCCACCTGATGATCGTACTGGCGCCCGAGGCCATCGGTGTTGTGAGCGGTCAGGTGTTCTATGTCTGGTTCAGCGTCTTCAATCTGTTTTCGGCAATGGTGTTCTGGGCCTTGATGTCGGACCGGTTTTCACTGGAACAAAGCAAACGGTTTTTTGCATTGATCGCCGTTGGCGGCACCTTGGGAGCCATCGTCGGGCCGTGGCTGGCCGCGGTGCTCGCGGCGCCGCTCGGTACACCCGCTTTGTTGATGGTTTCCAGCGGTTTTCTGGTGCTGGGCTTGTGCGCGGCGTTGGCGCTGATGCGTATTCAGCCTGCCCAGCCCTTGCCTGGCCATCCGCCGAATGCGCCCGTCACAACGCAGCCGGAGATCATTGGCGGCAGCGCCTGGGAAGGCATCCGGGCGGTGGTCCGTTCCCGGTATTTGAGCGGTATTGCCGCCTATGTGCTGATTCTGGCCGTGATGGCCACCTTTCTTTACTTCACGCGTTTGCAGATGGTGGCCGCGCTGGATCAGGACCTGGATGCGCGTACCGCGCTGTTTGCGCGGATTGATGTCATCACCCAGGTCAGCACGCTGCTGATCCAGGTGCTGGTGTCCGGGCACCTGATGAAGCGTTTTGGCGTGCCGCTGACCTTGTCCTTGCTGCCGCTGGTTACCCTGTTCGGCTTCATCGGCCTGGCGGTGATGGGTAGCTTGCTGGCCTTGATCGTGGTCGAGTCCGCCTTCAAGGCCGTCCAGCGCGCTGTGATGCGGCCCGCGCGCGAAACCCTGTTCACGGTTATCAGCACAGAAGAAAAATATAAGGCCAAGGCCTTGATCGATACCTTCGTCTATCGCTTTGGCGATGTGGCGGGCGCGCAGCTGGAAGGTGTGCTGGGCAGGCTGGGCGCGGGCTTGACGGCGGTGGCGAGCGTGGCGGCGCCGCTGGCGCTTGTCTGGATCGCGCTGGCGTTTTATCTTGGACGGGCGCAGCAGGCGAGGGCGCAAGCCGATACCGAATGAGCCGCGCAGCCATCCTGATTGCGTGGCGCCAGGAAAGGGGAAAACATGATTTCTCGACGAGACTACCTTGCTTTATGCATGGCAACCGGCGCGGGTGCCCTGGCCGGGCTGAGTCCGGCATGGGCGCGCGATGCGGCCGCCTCCATCCTGACACGGCCCATTCCGTCTTCCGGGCAGCGCCTCCCTGTGGTTGGGCTGGGCAGTTCAGCCACGTTCTCCAGCACGGCGAGCGCGGCGGATACCGACGCGTTGAAACAGGTGTTTGCCGCGTTCGTCGAGCACGGCGGCACGGTGTTCGATACGGCGCCCAGCTATGGCGCATCGGAAGCGGTTGCCGGGAAAATCGTCAATGCGCTGGGCATCCGGGACCGCATTTTCTGGGCAACCAAGCTCAACGTGGCCGGTTTCGGGGGCGGCAAGGCCGAGGTGAGCCGGGCCAAGGCACAGCTGGATGCCTCGTTTGAGGCCATTGGCAAACCTGTCATTGATCTGATCCAGGTCCACAATCTGGGTGACCTTGCCACGCAATTGCCGCTGTTGCAGGCTTTGCGCAATGAGCAGCGGATCCGTTATCTGGGCGTCACCACCACCATGCCGCGTCACCGCGAACAGCTTGAGGCGGTCATGCGCGCGGAGCGCCTGGACTTCATCGGCATAGACTACGCCATTGACAACCGCGAGATGGAAACGCGGATTCTGCCGCTGGCGGCGGATCGCGGCATGGCGGTGCTGGCGTACGCGCCGTTTGGCCGCACCCGGCTATGGAGCTTGGTGAAAGGGCACAGCGTGCCTGAGTGGGCGGCCGAGCTTGGGATTCAGTCCTGGGGGCAGTTCTTCCTGAAATTCGTGATTTCCCATCCGGCCATCACCTGCGCGACGCCCGCCACCAGCCGGGCCAAAAATGTGGTGGACAACCTGGGCGCGGCCTTTGGCGAATTGCCGGACACCGCGATGCGGGAACGGATGGCGCGTCATATCCAGTCGCTTTGAGAAAGGGCGGCCGGGGTTTTGCAAAGCAGGCGGTGAGGCTGATGCATCACTGTTGAGCGGGTAATAGGATGCGTCTAAGTTTGTATTTCGGTATCTCCTCTTTCAGAACCGTAAAAAGGCCCGAATCGCGTAGCGCTTGATCGTCTTCATCAAGCCCCGGTGCTAGCCTGTCCCTGCATGTTTTCACCAGGGATCGTGGCGTTCAGGGCAGCCCTGCCCACGCTGATACCGGCTTGCCCGCTGCGGCTTGCTCAACGTTTGCCATGCTCCCGCCAACCAGGAGAAGACCCATGGCCAAGAACCGGTCGAAGGACCCTGCATCAACGAAGAAAACGCCCACCGCCCTTGATACCGCCTACCTGAACTCGGACAGCGGCCCGTCCACGCCGCCGGGCCCGGCCGCCGATCATCCCGCCGTGAAGCAGGCGCGTGAAGTGGGGGAGCTCGTCAGCAGCATGCCTGTCAACACCCTCAAGGAGCATGAGTACGGAGAGAAGGCCAAGCAGCCGACGGCGGGGACGTGCGTCGTGCCACCGTACCATGCCGCCACGGCCAGCACCCTCGCGGAGGAAAACGAGTCTGACAAAGTCGGGGGCAAGGCTGGGGAAGGGGTCAACGCCGCCAGCGGCGAGTTGCCGCGTGTGCGGGCCGACAGCAGCGGGCAGGGTATGACAACGAACCAGGGCGTGCCGGTGGCCAACAACCAGGATTCGCTGAAAGTCGGGCTGCGGGGGCCCGCGCTGTTGAAGGATTTCGTGCTGCGTGAAAAGCTGACGCATTTTGACCATGAGCGCATCCCGGAGCGGGTCGTTCACGCGCGCGGTTCGGCGGCGCACGGGTATTTTGAATGCTATGAGCCGCTGGCCGAACTGACGTGTGCCTCGCTGTTTGCGGAAGCGGGCAAGCGCACCCCGGTATTTGTGCGCTTCTCGACCGTGGCGGGCGAGCGCGGTTCCAAGGACACCGCGCGCGATGTGCGCGGCTTTGCCGTGAAGTTCTATACGGATCAGGGCAACTGGGATCTGGTGGGCAACAATATGCCGGTTTTTTTCATTCAGGATGCGATGAAATTTCCGGACCTGGTCCATGCGGTCAAGCCCGAGCCCCATCATGGCATGCCGCAGGCGGCTTCCGCCCATGACACCTTCTGGGATTTCGTGTCGTTGATGCCGGAATCCACCCATATGCTGATGTGGCTGATGTCCGGGCGGGCGATTCCGCGCAGCTATCGGATGATGCAAGGCTTTGGCGTGCATACGTTTCGCTTCGTCAATGCCGAAGGGCAGACCAGCCTCGTCAAATTTCATTGGACGCCGAAACTGGGCACCCATGCGCTGGTCTGGGATGAAGCGGTGAAGATTGCCGGCGCCGACCCGGACTTCCATCGCCGCGATCTCTGGGAAGCGATCGAGGCGGGCGAATATCCGGAATGGGAGTTGGGCGTTCAGGTCTTTGATGAAGCGCAAGCGGAGCAGTTCAGCTTTGACGTGCTGGATGCCACCAAGATCGTCCCGGAAGAGCTGGTGCCGGTGCAGCCCATTGGCCGCATGGTCTTGAACCGCAACCCGGACAACTTCTTCGCGGAAACCGAACAGGTGGCTTTCTGTTCGGCGCACGTGGTGCCGGGCATAGACTTCACCAATGACCCGCTGCTGGCCGGGCGCATTCACTCCTATGTGGATACCCAATTGCTGCGGCTGGGCGGCCCCAATTTTCATGAAATCCCGATCAATGCGCCACTGGCGCCGGTCCACAACAATCAGCGTGACGGCATGCACCGCCAGGCCATTCACCGCGGGCGCGTTTCCTATGAGCCGAACTCCTTGGCGGGAGGCTGTCCGTTCCAGACCGGCTCGGCAGGTTTCGTGCCGTTTCCCGAACCGGTCAGCGCCGCCGAATTGCGCGGCAAGCCGGAAAAATTCGCCGAACACTACAACCAGGCGAGCTTGTTCTTTGAAAGCCAGAGCGCGCATGAGCAGCAGCACATCATGGATGCCTTCGCCTTTGAACTGAGCAAGGTCACGGTGGCGGGCATCCGGGAACGGATGGTGGCTTCACTGCGCAATGTGTCCGAGCCCCTGGCCGAAGGTGTGGCGCGTCAGCTTGGCATCCAGGCCCTTCCCGAGCCGTTGCCGCGCGCCTGCGCAAAACCGGTCAAGCCTGAGCTGGCGCGTTCCGACTTTCTTTCTCTGTTGGCGTTTCCCGGAGAGCTGGGCATCCGAACACGCAAGGTGGCGGTGCTGGTGGCGGATGGGGTGGACGCGGAAAGTGTGACCAGCGTGGCCAGCGCGTTGATTGAGGAAGGCGCGGTGGTGCGTCTGGTCGCGGAGCGTATTGGTCCGGTCGAAAGCAGTTCAGATGCCTGCTTTGATGCCGATGCCAGCTTTCAGAACAGCCCGTCGGTGTTGTTTGACGCGATGGTGATTCCGGATGGACAAGCCGCAACAGAGGCGCTGAGCCGCAGCAGTTATGCGCTTGAGTTCTTGCGGGATCAACATCGGCACTGCAAGCCGATCCTGGCGATTGGAACGGGCCAGTCCCTGCTGGAACAAACGCGCATTGCGGATGATGACGCCGATACCGGCGTGTGTTTTGCGAACAAGGCGGACAAGGCGCTGTTGAAGTGCTTTATCTCAGCCATTGAGCAGCATCGCCATCCGCAACGCAGATTGGTGGCTTTTTAAAAAATGACCGCGCCCGCCAAAAGGTGGGCGCGGGCTTCAGCGTTCGGCCGGCACTCATGGCATTGGGGTCGAGTTCGCCCGATGGGCATCGGGCGATTGCGTTTTACAGATCGTCGCGTCCGTGGCGGGTCCAGAATTCATCCACTTCCCGCTCCGCTACCTCACGTGTCTTGCCATATTTTTCTTGTAGGATG
>Ga0172382_10010051_pt1 | contig 12771 bp, 9 predicted proteins | sample Leawel138RmetaG_FD_122245 | JGI IMG/M metagenome (GOLD analysis project Ga0172382, IMG submission 122245) | Leachate microbial communities from a municipal landfill in Southern Ontario, Canada - Leachate well 138R metaG | ecosystem: Engineered > Solid waste > Landfill > Unclassified | place...
CATTCTCCTGGCGACACGGCTCAGTCGTGGCGTCAGCGTCCCCATACGGCAAGTGGCCGAGACCGTCACCCGGATCGGACAGGGACAACTCAACGAGCGCGTGCCCGTTCTCGGCGGCGGCAGCCTTGCCACGCTGGCCGAGGGCGTCAACGAAATGGCAGCGCGCCTGGCCGGCGCGCACGACGAGCTGGTGCGCAAGGTGGAAGAGGCGACGTCCGAGATGCGCGTGCGCAAGGAAGAGGCAGAACGCGCCAATCTGGCCAAATCCCGCTTTCTGGCTGCCGCCAGTCACGACTTGCGTCAGCCAATGCATGCGCTGGGACTGTTCGTGTCTGAGCTGGCGCAGCACACACATGCGCCTGAGAGCCGCCGCCTCGTGCAGCGCATTGCCGCTTCTGCGGAAGCCATGGACAACCTGCTCGACAGCCTGCTCGACATCTCCAAGCTCGACGCCGGCGTACTGCAGCCCAACCCTCGGCCATTTGCACTGCAGCCCGTTCTCGAACGCATTGCCGCCGAGCAGCGACCAGCAGCCGAAGAGCGCGAACTGCGCCTGAAGGCACGCCCGACCCCCTGCTGGGCTTTCACCGATCCGGTGCTTTTCGAGCGCATCATCACCAACCTCGTGAGCAACGCCATCCGCTATACGGCGAGCGGCAGCATTCTGATCGCCTGCCGCAAGCGAGGTGACAAGGTGCGCATCGAGGTACGCGACAGTGGTGTCGGCATTCCGAAGGAATCGCAGGAAATCATTTTTCAGGAGTTCATCCAGCTCGACAACGCGGAGCGTGCCCGGGTCAAGGGTCTGGGACTCGGTCTTGCAATCGTGCGCCGCCTCGCCGTACTCCTGGGCCACCACCTCGAACTGAAATCGGCCCTTGGCCGTGGCTCGGTGTTCGCGATCGAAATGCAGTCGGCCGCCCCTGAACATAATGCTGAGCTGTCTGATCACGCCCGCACGCCAGGGGACCTGAAGGGCCTGCATGTCGCACTCGTTGACGACGACCCCCTCGCGCGCGCCGGCATGGAGAGTCTGTTGCGTTCCTGGGGGTGCAGGATGATGTCCGCCGAGTCACCGGAAGTCCTGCTCAAAATGATGACACTGAGCACCTCGCCACTCGACCTGATGATCAGCGACTACCGCCTGCACGGAGAGTACAGCGGGATCGACATCATCAATGCTGCGCGCGGCAAGCTCGGTCCGGGACTGCCCGCCATCCTCATCAGCGGCGACACCGGCGCGGAGACCCTGCGCCTTGCCCAGCAGGCCGGCATACCCCTGCTGCACAAGCCGGTGCGACCAGCGCGCCTGAGGGCACTCATCCACCGCCTCATCGGCAACAACTAGTTGCACGAAGGCCGATGCTGCTGTGCGCCATGCGCTAACGCATACGCATCGGTTACCATGAAAATGTGGTTCAACCGGGAGAACAGGAAATGTCAAACGAACAGGCAGCACAGGACCCGCTCGAATTCGTGCGCGGCATGTGGAGCAACATGGGTTTCAACCTGCCCGGCATGGTGACGCCGACGCTGGACATTGATGAACTCGACAAACGCATCGCCGACATGCGTGCGGTTGAGGGGTGGCTGAAGATGAACCTGAACATGCTGCAGATCTCGATCCAGGGTCTGGACATGCAGCGTGCGACCATTGCCGCGGTGAAAGCCATGAGCCAACAGGCACGTGAGAGTAGCGACCAGGCATCCGGCGGCGACACCAACCCCTTTGCGTCCGCCGCGGCGATGTGGCCATGGAGCATGATGCCCCAGCCCACAGCGGAAAGCACCGCGGCCAACGAAAAGCCAACCGACAGCACGCCACGGGCACGGCGCAAGACAACTGAAAAATAGCCTTGTCCCGGATTACCGCCGGCACTGCTGCAAACAGTTTCAGATCACGCCTTCGTCTCGCAAGCGCCGGATTTCTTCGCTATCCAAGCCCAGACCCGACAGCAACGCGTCGGTATCCGCGCCTGCGCCCGGCGCGGGTGACGGTGCGGGCGGCACATAACCCGACAGCGTCACCGGCGGGCCGAACTGGCGCACGCCGCCAACCTCCACCACCATGCCGCGCGCCTTTATCTGCGGATTCGACAAGCTCTCCTCAAGGCGCAGCACCGGGGTCACGCAGCAATCCACCTCGTCGAACAGCGCGGCCCAGGCCTGCTGGCTGCGACTGCGGAAAATCGCCGACAATTCCCTGCGCGCATCGGCGCCGGCCGCGCCGGAATCGAGATGTGCTGGTTTGAGGTCGGGCCTGCCCAGCGTGTCGCACAACAGGTGCCAGAACTTTTCCTCCAGCGCACCGACCGCCATATGGCGACCATCCGCGGTTTCATACACGCCATAGCACGGCACACCGCCGGTCAGCAGATCCTCGCCACGGGGGCGGACGCCACCTCGCGCCAACACCTCGACCAGCGGAAAAATCGCATGCGCGAGGGCGGCATCGGTCATGGCCACATCGACATGGCGACCATGGCCGCTGTTGCGCGCCTCGAGCAGCGCGACCAGCATCCCGACCACGGCCGCCATCGTTCCCCCCAGCAGATCGCCGACCTGCAGGTTCGGGATCGCCGGCGCGCCCCCGGCTGTACCAATCTGGTCGAGTACGCCGGCGTAGCCGATATAGTTGATGTCATGACCCGCGCGCAGCGCATAGGGCCCGGTCTGTCCGTAGCCGGTGATGCTGCACAACACCAGGCGCGGATTGGTCTCGGCCAGCTTCGTGTAACCGAGCCCGAGCTTGTCCATGACGCCGGGCCGAAAGCCTTCGACCACGGCATCGGCTGTCTCCACCAGACGCAGGAACAGGGCCCTGCCCGCCTCCTGCTTGAGATCAAGCCGCAAGCTTTGCTTGTTGCGGTTGACCACCTGGTAAAAAAAGCTGCTTTCCCCTGCCATCGCTCCCATCGTGCGAGCGTAGTCACCCACCCCGGTGTCCTCGATCTTGATCACCTCGGCACCGTAGTCAGCCAGGTGCTGGGTCGCCAGCGGACCAGGCAGGAGGCGGGTGAGATCGAGAATGCGCAGACCGGACAGAGGTTGAGTTTGCATGATGGAACTCGGCTAAAAATCAACAGGACAGACCTGGGCGGCCGCGCCAGCCCGACCTCTCAAAAAAATCGGCCCGGCATCGCCGGGCCGAAGCTGCCCACACACAACACCGGGTGCAGTACTAGTCGTACTTGCGAATATCGTCGATGAGCTTGCCATCGTTAGCCAGACTACCTGGCGCACAGAAGCACACTTCGCCCCGCAGTTTGGTGAGTTCGCGAATGCTCGCCACAATATCGGCCTCAAGCGTATCACTGCCGGCCCCGGTCTCACAGTGCAACGTCATACGGTCATTGAGACCCGGATTGTCGACCACCAGCCGGCCACGGCCAATCTGCGGATGACGTCTGACGACTTCTGCAACCTGACCAGGATGCACGAACATGCCCTTGACCTTGGTGGTCTGGTCGGCCCGTCCCATCCAGCCCTTGATACGAACATTGGTGCGGCCACAGGCGGATGTGCCGGGCATGACGGCCGACAGGTCGCCAGTCCCGAAGCGGATCAGCGGATAGTCCGGATTGAAGGTCGTCACCACGACCTCCCCGACTTCACCATCGGGGACCGGGTCGCCGGTGCCGGGTCGTACGATTTCGAGCACGATGTCCTCACCGACCACCATGCCCTCACCACCCGGCGTCTCATATGCAATCAGCCCGATGTCTGCCGTGGCATAGGCCTGGCTGGCGCGAACACCGCGTGCAGCAAAACCCTCGCGAAGGCTCGCGGGGAAGGCCTCGCCCGAGACGAACGCCTTGGTGAATGTGGGCTTCACCCCCGTCTCATCGGCCTTGTCGAGCAGGATGCGCAGGAAAGACGGCGTCCCGACATAGGCATTGGGCTGAAGATCCACCATTGCGGCAAGCTGCAGTTCAGTCTGTCCGACGCCGGCAGGAAACACGGTGCAGCCGAGTGCATGCGCTGCCGTCTCCATCATCGACCCTGCGGGGGTGAAGTGGTAGGCGAAGGTGTTGTGCACCAGGTCGCCTTCGCGAAAACCTGCCGCATACAGCGCACGTGCCAGCCGGTAATAGTCTGGGCGCGCTCCCTCCGGTTCGTACAGCGGCCCTGGCGACGAAAACACCCGCTTGCAGGCTGAGCCCCAGCGCACCGCCGAGAAGCCGCCAAAGGGGCGTGCACGCTTCTGCTGCTCGAGCAACTCGGACTTGCGGATCACTGGCAAGCGGGAAAGGGCCTCGCGGCTCGTCACCGCTGCCGCGTCGAACCCCTTCAGGCTTGCTGCAAAGGCAGGGGCACTGGACTGAGCGTGAGCGATCTGCGCCGGCAGCCGTGCGAGCAGGTCGCGCTCGCGCTCGGCCGGGTCGCGAATCTCTCTGTCATCGTAATGGCTCATGCGTGGATCCTGATTATTTGTGAGCCCGGCGGCCTGACAAGGCGCGGCCGCAAGCGGGCGAAGGCGTAAGGTCGGGTCGGCGGGACTCAGCTGAGCCAGCGCTTGCGGCGGCGATAGTGCTTGACGTCGCGGAAACTCTTGCGCCCCTCGCCTGCCAGGCCAAGATAGAACTCCTTCACGTCCTCGTTCGTCGCCAATTCGCTGGCGGCGCCTTCCATCACGATGCGGCCGTTCTCCATGATGTAGCCGAAGTCGGCATAGCGCAGTGCGACCATGGTGTTCTGCTCCGCAAGCAGAAAGCTGACCTGTTCCTTGCTGTTGAGGTCCTTCACGATCTCGAAGATCTCTTCCACGATCTGCGGCGCCAGACCCATCGACGGCTCGTCGAGCAGGATCATCTCCGGCTTGGCCATCAGTGCGCGTCCGATGGCACACATCTGCTGCTCACCACCCGAGGTGTAGCCGGCCTGCGACGTCCGTCGCGTCTTGAGCCGCGGGAAGTAGTGATAGACCTTCTCCAGGTTGTCCTTGAGTTCGGCACGCGAGATGCTGCGGGTGTAGGCGCCGGTCAGCAGGTTCTCCTCGATGGTGAGGTGGCCGAAACAGTGCCGGCCCTCCATCACCTGGATCACCCCGCGCTTGACGAGATCGTTCGGCGTCATCTGGTCGATGCGCTGGCCCTTGAACTCGATGCTGCCCTTGGTGACATCGCCGCGCTCGGCGCCGAGCAGATTCGAGATCGATTTCAGCGTGGTCGACTTGCCCGCGCCATTGGCGCCAAGCAGGGCCACGATGCTGCCCTTCTCGACCTGCAGGGACACGCCCTTGAGCACGAGAATGACGTGATCGTAGATCACCTCGACGTTGTTGATGCTGAGGTAGGGCGCCGCACTGGCGGCGCTGGCGGTGGCTGCATTGGTCATGGTTTTTGCCTTGTGTCTCCGTCCCACCTCCCCGGTCTTGCCGGCAGAGGGTCTGCAGGATGCTCGTATGTGCCCGGACAAGCACCCTGCAGACCCCCGCTTGCGCGGGGAGCCTGCACCGGCAGACCTGGGCCTGCCGGTTTCGTCTGCATTCCGGACCCAATCGCGGTCCGGATGCGTCTGCGACTTACATCTCCTTGGAGCAGTCGCGCGGGGTAATGCCCTTTTCCTTGGCGTAGGCGGCGGCCGACTCCTCGATCATGCCGCGCACCAGGGGCTTGTCGGCTTCGATCCAGTCGGTCACGACGTTCCACTTGGAACCGTCCCATTGCTGGAACTTGACCTTGCCTGCACCTTCATGATCCTTGCAGCTGATCTTGAGGTCAGGCATGAAGCCGGCGGCACCCAGTGCGGCGAGGCGCTTGGTATCGAGGTTGAGGTGTTCGAAACCCCAGCGCATCTGCTCGCCGGTCATCGACTTGCCCTTGCCGAACTTTTCCTGTGCGGTGCGGATCGCTTCGACGGTGATGATGCCGTGCACCACACCACGGTTATAGAGCACGCTGCCAACGCGTTCCTTGTCTTCCATGTTGCCGGCGTTCTTGGCATAGACGTTGGTCTGGATGTCCTTGATCACCGGATAGTTGGCACCGGCAACGTTGAAGCCGGCAGCCACGAAGCCCTTGGCGGCATCGCCGGCGGGGATGGCATCCTCTTCGGAGCCGGACCACCACACACCGATGATCTTGTCGCGCGAATAGCCGGTCTTGGCCGCGGTCCGCAGCGCGGTGGCATTCATCACGCCCCAGCCCCACAGGATCACGTAGTCAGGCTTCTGCTGGCGAATCTGCAGCCACTGGGCCTGCTGCTCGTTACCCGGGTGGGCAACCGCAACTTTCTGCAGTTCGAAGCCATGCTTCTCGGCGAGCTTGTCCATGATGGCGTGCGACTCCTTGCCATAGGCCGAGTCGTGATACAGCAGGCCGATCTTCTTGCCCTTGAGCTTGTCCATGCCACCGGCCTTGGTGCCGATGTAGTTCACGATGGCCGAGGCCTGCGACCAGTAGGTCGTGACCATCGGGAACACCCACGGGAACACACTGCCGTCAGCGGCATCGGTGCGGCCATAGCCGATGGTGACCATCGGAATCTTGTCCTGCTCGACTTTCTCCAGCACCGAGTAGGTGATGCCGGTCGACAGCGGCTGGAATACCGAGTTACCGGTCGGCCCCTTGTTCTTCAGACGCTCATAGCACTCGACGCCACGGGCATTGTTGTATTCGGTTTCGCATTCTTCCCAGGTCAGCTTGACGCCGTTTACGCCGCCGTCACGGGCGTTGACCATGGCCATGTAGTCGATCCAGCCACCATACAGCGAGGCGCCATTCGAACCATAGGGACCGACGCGATAGCTCGGCAAGCCGATGAACTGTTCCTGCGCAGCGGCATAGCCGCTCACGAGCAGGCCTGCGATGGCTGCGCCGATGAGTGCGGATTTCTTCAGTTTCATGAGTGTCTCCTCTCTTATGTGTGTGGTGCTGCTTCGTACTGCCTTGAAACCGACCGACGCAACAGCGTCGGTCTGATGCCCGGAAAATGCTCAGTGCGGGAATGGCCACAGGCGCAACTTGTCCTTGGCCAGGGTCCACAAACGCGCCAGACCGTGCGGCTCGACGATCAGGAAGAAAATGATCAGTCCGCCGAAGACGATCAGTTCGAGGTTCGAGCCGAGGCCGGCCGGCAGGCTTCCCGCAAAAACAGAGTGCATGAATACGTTGAGGAAAATCGGCAACAGCACGATGAATGCGGCCCCCAGGAACGACCCCAGAATCGAGCCCACACCGCCGATGATGATCATGAACAGGATCTTGAACGACAGGTCGAGGTTAAAACCTTCCGGCTCGACGGTCCCGAGGTAGGTGTAGGCGTAGAGCGCACCGGCCACACCGCAATAGAACGAGGACACGGCAAACGCACTCAGCTTGGCACGCATCGGACGGATGCCGATCACCTCTGCTGCCACGTCCATGTCGCGCACCGCCATCCAGCGCCGACCGGTCGTGGACCTCACCAGATTCTTGGCCAGCAGCGCCAGCACGACGACAACGGCAAGCGTCAGCAGATACTTGAGGACCGGTGTGTCGAAGGCAAAACCGAGGATATTCACTTCCTGTGCGGAGATCACGCCGGAGGACGAGTGGTTGGAAAACCAGGGAAACTTCACCAGCGCCCAGACAATGAAGAACTGCGCCGCAAGTGTCGCTACCGCAAGATAGAAGCCCTTGATGCGCAGACTGGGCAGGCCAAACGCGACGCCAACCAGTGCGGAACACAGACCACCGAGGATCAGCGCGACGATGAAGGGCATGCCGTCGATACGCAACATGAAGTTGTAGGCGCCGAAAGCCCCCACCGCCATGAACGCGGCTGACCCCAGGGACAACTGCCCGGCGTAGCCGGTGAGGATGTTGAGACCGATGGCGGCGAGCGAGAAGATCAGCACCGGGATCAGGATGGCCTGCAACCAGTACTCGCTGGCAAACATCGGCACTGCAAGGAAGAAGATGGCGAGGATCACCGCCATGCCGACCCTGTCCTGCCGGATCGGAAAGATCTGCTGATCCTCCTTGTAACTGGCCTTGAACTGGCCGGCTTCACGATAAAGCATGTGTTGTCTCCGAAAACCTTGTCGTTATGGCAGCCCGCCGGCCCCGCGCAGGCGCCGGCGGGCTGTCGCGGTCAGACCCTGTCGATGTGCTTCTCGCCGAACAGACCTTCCGGACGTACCAGCAGGAAGAACAGCGCAAGCATGTAGGGGAACCAGCCTTCGATACCGCCGCCGACGAAGGGCCCGATATAGACTTCGGCCAGTTTCTCCGACGCGCCGATGATCAGGCCACCGACAATCGCCCCCGGCACCGACGTGAAGCCGCCAAGAATCAGCACCGGCAAGGCCTTGAGCGCGGTGAAGGTCAGCGCGAACTGAACCCCGCTGCGGGCGCCCCAGATCAGGCCGGCGACCAGGGCGACAAAGCCCGCCACACCCCAGACGATCGCCCAGATGTGCTGCAGCGGAATGCCGATCGACAATGCCGCCTGGTGATCATCGGCCACGGCACGCAGGGCGCGTCCGACCTTGGTGTATTGGAAGAACAGCGCCAGTGCCGCCACCAGGATGCCTGCCAGTGCAGCAGCGAACACGTCGAAGCTGGACACGATCATGTCTGCGCTGTCGAGAATCCAGCCGATCGGTTCGTCGGCGATACCGAGGTCCAGGGCACGTACATTGGCACCCCAGATCGCCTGGGCGATGCCCTCGACGAGAAAGGAGAGACCGATGGTGGCCATGAACAGCGTAATTTGAGGCTGGTTGACCAAGGGCCGCAACACCACTTTCTCGGTCAGGATGCCGAGCACGATCATCGAGGCCAGCGCAAGGATGAAGGCGAGCCAGAACACCATCACGCTGCCCTCTTCCAGTCCGGTCCAGCCGGGCAGCAAGGCCTGAAAGCCGACAAAGGTGAGCGCGGCAAAGAACACCATCGCCCCCTGGGCAAAGTTGAACACGCCCGAGGCCTTGTAGATCAGCACGAAGCCGAGCGCAACGAGGGCGTAAAGCACCCCCGAAAGCAGACCGCCGATCAGCACTTCGAAAAAGAAACCCATTGTTGTCTCCTTGTCCTTCTTGTTCTGGCGGGCTCAGTGCGAGGTGCCGAGGTAGGCCGCGATCACATCCGCGTTGTTCTTGACTTCGTCCGGCGGTCCGTCGCCGATCTTCTTGCCGTAATCGAGCACCACGACGCGATCGGAGATGTCCATCACCACGCCCATGTCGTGCTCGATCAGCACGATGGTGGTGCCGAACTGGTCGTTCACATCGAGGATGAAGCGGCACATGTCCTGCTTTTCCTCGACGTTCATGCCCGCCATCGGCTCGTCGAGCAGCAGCAGCGTGGGTTCGGCTGCCAGTGCGCGCCCCAGCTCGACCCGCTTCTGCAGACCGTAGGGCAGGCGCCCCACCGGGGTTTTGCGGATGCTCTGGATCTCGAGAAAATCGATGACATCCTCTACTTTCTTGCGATGCTCGATCTCTTCGCGCTGAGCCTTCCCCCAGAACAGTGCATGCTCGAGCAGGTTGCACTTCATCTTCAGGTTGCGCCCGGTCATGATGTTGTCGAGCACGGTCATGCCCTTGAACAGCGCGATGTTCTGAAAGGTGCGGGCAATGCCCTGTGCGGCGGCCGTGTGCGGGTCCATCTTCTGCCGCGGCTCGCCGCGGAACAGGATGTTGCCCTTCTGCGGATGGTAGACGCCGTTCATCACGTTGAGCATCGAACTCTTGCCCGCCCCGTTGGGGCCGATGATCGAGCGGATCTCGTGCTCGCGCACGTCGAAGCTGATATCGGTCAGCGCGTTCACCCCGCCAAAGCTCAGCGAGATGTGCTGCAGATCGAGAATCACTTCTCCGATCCGGCGGCCACCCTCTGCGGTGGCGTCCTGCGCCATGTCATTCATCATCATCCCTGCCTCCTCAAGCGGCCTGCTTCGTGGCCTGCGGTGTGAAGGTCTTCACCTCCTCGATACGCAGGTCGGCACTGATCTTGCCGGTGCGGCCGTCTTCGTACTTCACCTGAGTCTCGATGTATTGCGACTTCTTGCCGGCATAGAGGCCTTCGACCAGCACCTGATAGCGCTCGGCAACGAAGTTGCGTCGAACCTTGCGCGTGCGCGTCAGCTCGCCATCGTCGGCATCGAGTTCCTTATGCAGAATCAGGAAACGCTTGATCTGCGAACCGCTCATCCTGGGGTCGGTCGCGAGGTCGGCATTCACGGTTTCGATGCCCTCGCGGATCAGTTCGTACACTGCGTCCTGCGCAGCCAGATCGGTATACCCGGAATAACCCATGCCCTTGCGCTCAGCCCAGTTGCCGACGGCCTCGAGATCAATGTTGATGAAGGCGGTGACAAAATCGCGTCCGTTGCCGAAGGTGACCGCTTCCTTGATGTGCTGGAAGAACTTGAGCTTGTTCTCGATATAGTTGGGCGCAAACATCGAGCCGTCGTTGAGTTTGCCCACGTCCTTGGCGCGATCGATGATCTTCAGATGGCCGTCTTCGTCGAAGAAACCGGCGTCGCCCGTCATGAAATAGCCATCGGCGTTGATCGATTCGGCCGTGGCATCCGGACGCTTGTAATAGGTCTTGAGCAGCATCGGCCCCTTGACCAGGATCTCGCCGTTGTCGGCGAGCTTGACCTCGACGAAAGGCGCGGGCTTGCCGACGGAGTCGAGCTTGATCTCGCCGTCGGGCTGCAGGCAGACATAGGCGCAGGTTTCGGTCTGCCCATAGAGCTGCTTCAGGTTCACACCGATCGAGCGATAGAAACGGAAAAGATCGGGCCCAATGGCCGCGCCGGCGGTGTAAGCCACGCGGATGCGGCTCATGCCGAGCACGTTCTTCAGCGGACCGTAAACCATGAGGTTGCCGAGCCAGTACTGGAAGCGATCGCCAGCAGAGACCGATTTGCCATCAAGGATGTCTGCACCGCAGCGGCGGGAGACCTCCATGAAGTGATGGAACATCTTGCGCTTGATCGCACCCGCATCCTCCATCCGGATCATGACCTGGGTGAGCAGGTTCTCGAACACGCGCGGCGGAGCAAAGTAATAGGTCGGGCCGATCTCGCGCAAGTCGGTCATCACCGTCTCGCCCGATTCCGGGCAATTGATGGTGAAGCCCGCGAGCATGGCCTGGGCAAACGAGAACAGGTGATCGCCCACCCACGCCATCGGCAGATAGGACAGGATGTCTTCCTGATCAGTCAGTTTGTCGAACTGCACGCCACCCTGGGCTGCCGCAATGAAGGCCCCGTGAGTCTGGCACACCCCTTTTGGCTTGCCAGTCGTGCCGGATGTGTAGAGCATGATGGAAATGTCATCGGACGCGCCCTTGGCCACCTCACCATCGAGGAAATCGCTCTGGTTGCGGTCATGGATGCGACCCATCTCCTGCAACTCGTCCAGCCCCATCAGCAGGGTTTGGGTGTAGTGGCGCATACCCCGCGCTTCATCGTAGATGACACGCTCGAGCAGCGGCACCTCGTCCCGGATCTCGAGCATCTTGTCGACCTGCTCCTGATCCTCGACGACTGCGAAACGGATTTCGGCATCCTGCAGCACGTAGGCCATTTCCTGCGCCACCGCATCTTGGTAAAGCATCACGGGAATGCCGCCCAGGCACTGACAGGCGGCGACCGACCAGTACAGACGGGGGCGGTTGTCGCCAATGATGGCAAGACGGTCGCCACGCTTGAAGCCGAGCTCGGCGAGACCGCAGGCAATGGCCCTCACACTCTCGGCCACCTGCGCCCAGGTATAGGTTTGCCAGATGCCGTACGCTTTTTCCCGCATTGCCGGCCGGTTCGGCCTGAGCTTTGCGTGCTGCATCAGCAGCCGTGGAAATGTGTCGAGCCCCGTCTGCCCGTGAGTATCGGACATGCCCATCCTCCTTCGGTTGATCCTGCCTGTCTCCCCATCCGGTGTTCGCTGTGTTTCGGCTCGTCCGGATGTGGCGCACTTTCGGCGCCTTGGTCTTTTGTCAGGGCTTAGTGTCGCAGGGCATGTTTGCGCAACTGTTTGCGCAATGTACTGAATTGTTGCAGTTGGCAGAAACGTGCTGCCGCAAGCCGGCACGGCAAAGAAAAACGGCGCCGAAGCGCCGTTTCAGTGCAACCCCTTCGTGCGAAGGTGCATGGTTGCGACTTACATGCTGCGCCGGTACTGGCCGCCCACCTTGTACAGGGCCTCGGTGATCTGCCCCAGCGAGCAGTAGCGCACTGCATCGACCAGCACCGCGAACACGTTGCCGTTCTCGATTACGGTCTGTTGCAGTTTGGCCTGCCACTTCGGTGCCTCGGCCTTGTTGCGGACATGGAAGTCCTGCAGACGCTTGAGCTGGCCCTGCTTTTCTTCCTCGGTCGAGCGCGCCAGTTCGATTTCCTGCTGCGCCTGGCCCTTGGGGTTGAGGAAGGTATTCACGCCGATGATCGGGTAGGAGCCGTCGTGCTTCTTGTGCTCGTAGTACAGCGACTCTTCCTGGATCTTGCCGCGCTGATAGCCGGTTTCCATGGCACCGAGCACGCCGCCACGCGAGGCGATGGCCTCGAACTCCTTGAGCACGGCCTCTTCGACGAGATCGGTGAGTTCGTCAATGATGAAGGCGCCCTGATTGGGGTTCTCGTTCTTGGCCAGACCCCACTCGCGGTTGATGATGAGCTGAATCGCCATCGCCCGGCGCACCGACTCTTCGGTCGGCGTGGTGATCGCCTCGTCGTAGGCGTTGGTGTGCAGGCTGTTGCAGTTGTCGTAGATCGCGATCAGTGCCTGCAGCGTGGTACGGATGTCGTTGAAGTCCATCTCCTGCGCATGCAGCGAGC
>Ga0172382_10010052_pt1 | contig 12771 bp, 10 predicted proteins | sample Leawel138RmetaG_FD_122245 | JGI IMG/M metagenome (GOLD analysis project Ga0172382, IMG submission 122245) | Leachate microbial communities from a municipal landfill in Southern Ontario, Canada - Leachate well 138R metaG | ecosystem: Engineered > Solid waste > Landfill > Unclassified | place...
GCGACACCCTGGGCGAGTGTCACGACTTGCGCCAGGTGGTGCTCACCGGCCCGGCCACCCCGCCCCCCGCCCTGACCGGCGTCACGCTGCATGACTGGGCCGCGCTCGGCGACGCCCCGCCGGCAGCCGGTCACCGCTGCATCGACAGCGACATGGCGGCCATCCTGTACACCAGCGGCAGCACCGGCCGTCCCAAGGGCGTCGTGCTGTCGCATCGCAACATGGTCACCGGCGCACGCAGCGTGGCCCAATACCTCGAAAATCATCCGGGCGACACCCTGCTGGCTGCCCTGCCGCTGTCCTTCGATGCCGGTTTTTCACAGCTGAGCACCGCCTTCCATGCCGGCGCCCGGGTCGTGCTGCTCAATTACCTGATGCCGCGCGATGTGCTCAAGGCCGTCGTGCGCGAGCGGGTCACCGGCCTCACCGCCGTCCCCCCGCTGTGGATACAACTGGCCCAGCTCGACTGGCCCGAGTCGGTCGGCGAGCATCTGCGCTACATCGCCAACACCGGTGGCCGCATGCCACTCGACACCCTCCAGCGCCTGCGCGGCGCCCTGCCGCGTACCCGCCCCTTCCTGATGTATGGCCTCACCGAGGCCTTCCGCGCCACCTACCTGCCCCCGGAGCAGATCGACCAGCGGCCGGACTCCATCGGCAAGGCCATTCCCAACGCCGAAGTCATGGTGTTGCGCGAGGACGGCAGCCCCTGCGCCCCCCACGAACCCGGCGAACTGGTGCAGCGCGGCGCGCTGGTGGCGATGGGCTACTGGAACGACCCCGAAAAGACAGCTGAACGCTTCCGCCCACTGCCCGCCCGCGCCCCGGGACGCGAGCACGGGCTGGTGCTGCCCGAAATGGCCGTTTTTTCCGGCGACACAGTGCGCATGGACGAAGAAGGCTATCTCTACTTCGTCGGCCGTCGCGACGAGATGATCAAGACCTCCGGCTACCGGGTCAGCCCCACCGAAGTCGAAGAAATCCTCTACGCCACCCAGCTGGTGGGCGAGTGCTGCGCCTTCGGCCTGCCCCATGACACCCTGGGCCAGGTCATCGCGGTCATTGCCACCCCCCGCCCCGGCAGCGAACTGGACGCCGACACCCTGCTGGGCGAATGCCGCCGATGCATGCCGGCCTACATGGTGCCGGTACGCATCGACATCACCCAAGGCCCGCTGCCGCGCAATCCCAACGGCAAACTCGACCGCAAGCAGCTGGCCACACAGGCACACACCGGCCCGCAGACTTGATATGTCAGCGACTTTGCACCACCATCGCGCTTTCGAGGCGCGCCCGACGGTGCGCCGGCCAATACCGACCGGGGAGTCCTCACTGCCGTGTTATCCAGCCTTTACCACGGGCGCATCGGCCAGCCGCCGATGCCGTCCGCAGCCAGCGCCGACGAGCCCGACCTCCAGCCCGGCGAACAGCGCCTGTACTGCACCCATGGTCAGCTTGGCGCACAGCCCCCCTGGCAGCCCGTGCGGCATGGCGAGTATCTGTGCCTGAGCATCGGCCAACCCCGTTTCCAGGACCCCGCACTGGCCCGTGTGGCCAGTGAACAGGGGCCTGCTGCCGCATGGATTGCCGCCCTGCAGGCACACGGCGCCCAAGCCCCGGCCGGGGTGCATGGCCGTCATGCCACCATCGTGATTCGCGACAACCCGGCCGAAGCCTGGCTGATCAGCGACCGTTTCGGCACCTGGCCGCTGTGCTACGCCTTCGACGGCCCTGACGCCGGCAACCGCGCCTCCGGCGGGCTGTCCTTCTCCGCCCGGGCCAACGCCGTCCCCGGCCAGCACAATGCCGCAATCAATCTGCAGTCGATCTTCGACTACCTGTACTTCCACATGATCCCGGCCCCGCAGACGCTGTTCGACACCGTACACCGGCTGCCCGCAGGCCATGTGCTGCACTGGACACCGCAGCGCGTGCACATCGCACCCTGGTGGACGCCACACTTCGAAGAACACGCCCGGCCGGACTTCGACACCGCCAAGGCCCGTTTCCTCGAACTGGTGCGCACCGCCGTCACCCGCGAAACCCAGGACGGACAAGCCGTTGGCACCTTCCTGTCCGGCGGCACCGACAGTTCCACCGTGTGCGGCATGCTGTGCCAGGCGCTGGGCGAACCCGCACGCAGCTACTCCATCGGCTTCGATGCCAACGGCTACGACGAAATGGCCTACGCCCGCATCGCCGCCCACCACTTCGGCGCCGACCACCGTGCGTATTACGTCACCCCCGACGACCTGCTCGACGGCATTCCCCGCATCGCCACCCATTACGACCAGCCTTTCGGCAACTCATCCGCCGTACCCGCCTGGATTTGCGCCAGCCGCGCCCGGCAGGACGGCATCGGCAGGCTGCTGGCCGGCGACGGCGGCGACGAGCTGTTCGGTGGCAACGCCCGCTATGCCCGGCAACGCGTGTTCGGCTGGTATGAAGGCCTGCCCGGCGGCCTGCGCAGCCACCTGCTCGAACCCCTGCTCGACCACCCCCTGGCCCGCAAACTGCCCCCGCTGCGCAAGGCCGCCAGCTACACCCAGCAGGCCAAGGTACCCCTGCCCGACCGCATGCAGATGTACAACATGCTGCTGCGCCTGGGCACCGGAACGCTGTTTACCGACGCCTTCCTGTCACAGGTTCGCCAGCATGCCCCGCTGGAGCAACAGCGCGACACCTGGCGCAGCATTCACGCCGACAGCCAGATCAACCGCATGCTCGCCTACGACTGGAAATACACCCTGTCCGACAACGACCTGCCCAAGGTCGTCGGCAGCACCCAGCTGGCCGGCCTGGAGGTCGCCTTTCCCTTTCTGGACGACGCACTGCTGGCCTTCTCCACCAGCCTGCCCCCCGAATGGAAGCTGCGCCGGCTCACCCTGCGCTGGTTTTTCAAGGAAAGCCTGCGCGGTTTTCTGCCCGACGCCATCATCGCCAAGAAAAAGCACGGCTTCGGCCTGCCCTTCGGCGTCTGGGCCTGCAGTCACGACGGCTTGCGCGCGCTGGCCAGCGACAGCCTGCACAGCTTCACCGGGCGCGGCATCCTGCGCCCCGAATTCACCCGCGCACTGTTTGACACCCACCTGCCCAGCCATCCCGGTTATTACGGCGAGCTGGTGTGGATCATCATGATGATGGAACTCTGGTTCCGCCAGCACGCGCCGGACTTCTGTCTGACCTCCGCCTGACCTCTGCCTGACCTGCCCATGCCGACCGAAACGCTCACGCCTCCCCCGCTCACGCCCCGCCTCCCCCCGCAGCATGCGCCGATGTCGCAGTTTGCGCAGGCCGATGGCGAACTGCTCATCGGCGGCCAGCCGGTGCGCCGCCTCGCCGCACGGGTCGGACGCACCCCGTTTTACGCCTACGACCGCAGCCTGCTCGACGCACGGGTGGCCGAACTGCGCCAGCAACTGCCGGCCGGCCTCAAGCTGCACTACGCCATCAAGGCCAACCCCATGCCTGCCCTGGTCGGCCACATGGCCCGCCTGGTCGACGGCCTCGATGTCGCCTCGGGCGGTGAGCTCCGGGTAGCACTCGACACAGGCGCCGACCCGGCCGAAATCAGCCTGGCCGGACCGGGCAAGACCGATGCCGAACTGTGCCAGGCCGTGGCCGCCGGCATTCTGATCAACGTGGAATCCTTCCGCGAACTGGACGTGCTCGACCGCTGCGCCGCCGAACTCGACCTGCCGGCCCGGGTGGCGGTGCGGGTCAACCCCGACTTCGAACTCAAGTCCTCGGGCATGAAGATGGGCGGCGGCCCCAAACCCTTCGGCGTGGATGCCGAGCGGGTGCCCGAGCTGCTCGCCGCAATGCGCGGCACCCGCCTGCAGTTCGAAGGCTTTCACCTCTTCGCGGGTTCGCAAAACCTGCGGGCCGAGGCCATCGTCGAAGCGCAATGCAAAAGCTTCGAACTCGCCCTGCGCCTGTCTGCCGACGCCCCCGCGCCAGTGCGCTTCCTGAACCTCGGCGGCGGCTTCGGCATACCGTATTTTCCGGGCGAGCGCCGGCTCGACCTCGCCCCCATCGCCGACAACCTTGCCCAACTGCAGCAGCAGGCCAGAACCCTGCTGCCCGAAGCGGCGCTCGTCATCGAACTGGGTCGCTATCTGGTGGGCGAAGCCGGCGTGTATGTCTGCCGGGTGATCGACCGCAAGGTGTCGCGCGGTCAGGTGTTTCTGGTCACCGACGGTGGCCTGCATCACCACCTGTCGGCCTCGGGCAACTTCGGCCAGGTCATCCGCAAGAACTATCCGGTGGCCATCGCCACCCGCATGGCCCCCACGCAGGACGGGCACACCGAGAACGTCACCCTCGTCGGCCCGCTGTGCACCCCGCTCGACCTGATCGCCGAACGCATGACCCTGCCAGCGGCCGAACCGGGCGATCTGGTGGCGGTGTATCAATCCGGCGCGTATGGTGCCAGCGCCAGCCCGCAAGCCTTTCTCGGCCACCCGCCAGCGCTCGAAGTGCTGGTCTGAAGCAGGCCGGACCGGGGCGGGCCGGCTTACGGCAGGGCCGCCCGCTTCGCCTCCACAAAGGCCACCAGACTGCCCACGCTGGAAAAAGTGGTGCCGCCAATGTCGTCATCATCTTCGATGACAATACCCAGACGCTCTTCCAGCATCTGGATCACGCCGATCACCGCCATCGAATCGAGCTCCGGCAGGGCACCGAGCAAAGGCGTATCATCGCCGAATGCGGCCGAGCGCCCTTCCAGATCGAGCACGGTTTCCAGAATGTCCAGCACTTCACGTTTCATGTTCAATATCGGGCTCCCATCGGGGGTCTAGGGTGAAGATGCGGATTATAAAGGCACATTGGCACAAAACATGAGGAGAACATCCATGAACCTCGCCCAACCCAAGGACACCTTCAGCCCGGACGACTACCTGGCCTGGGAACAGACCCAGGACGGTCGCAACGAATACATCGACGGCGAAGTGTTCGCCATGAGCGGCGCATCGGACGCGCATGGCACCGTCGCGCTCAACCTCGCCGCCCTGCTGCACGGCGCACTGCGCGGCACCCCCTGCCGCCCCTTCATCGCCGACATGAAGGTGCGCGTCGACAGCGCCAACAGCTTCTTCTACCCCGACATTCTGGTCACCTGCGACCCACGCGACCGTGGCCCCGAAGCCAGCCATGTGAAGCAGCACCCCACGCTGGTCGTCGAAGTGCTGTCCCCCAGCACCGAAGCCTACGACCGGGGCAACAAATTCGCCGCCTACCGCCAGCTGGCGTCACTGCAGGAATATGTCCTGATCGGCCCGGAAGAACGCCGTATCGAAGTCTTCCGCCGCGACAGCAGCGGCCACTGGGTGCTGTACCCGTTCGACGCCAGCGAAACGCTGGAACTGACCAGCGTCGACTTCCGCTGCCCGGTGGCGGAAGTGTTCGAGGGGGTTGAGGGGGCGTGACTCTCCGGACCGTCAAAAACGAAGCGGTCAGTAAAACGCCTGACCGGGCAGAATGAATGCTCCGCCCGGCTCCGGACACTGAACGGAACAGGCATCTCCGCTCGGCAGGGCCAGCCTGCTAGGTACAGCGTGCCCAACGGGCAGCGGTCAATCTGTCTGATTGCCGGCGGTCATGCCAAAAAGCTAAAAACAGAGGGAGCCTCAGCCATAACTCATTTGCAAAAAGTTTTTATACGTTTTTCCTGAAGGACACTCGACCACATGGGTGTCAAAGGTTTCTTATAAGCCGTTACCACAAAGTTTCATCACATAAAGCAGCCTTCAGCCCTTGTGGGACGGGGTTTCTTCAGGAAAAACGTAGGAAAACTTCTTGTGAGCAGCTTATCAAGAAACTTTGTGTCAACGACTCAACACAGGAAAACTCCTTATTAACAGCGCATAGCGTTCCGCGACAGCCCCCTCAAAAATGAATCGATTAGATAAAGAAAAACAGCTCAAAAGACCGCACATCCTGTTGGTTACGACTTCCTACCCACTGGAAAGTGGCGATGTAAGCGGAATTTTCGTCAAACGCCTCGCTGATGCACTCAATCAGGACAATGATTTACTTGTCCTGACCCCATACAGTCGTCTGCATCCCAAACCAGAACAAGGCTGTCCCCCCGTGCACTGTTTCCGTTACGCACCGCACACATGGCAACGACTCGCTCATGAACCTGGGGGTATTCCTGGGGCGCTTAAGCACAACCCATTACTCTGGTTATTTGTACCTGTCTTCCTGCTAGCCTTGTTCATGGCCGTACTTCGCACTGGGCGAAACACAGACCTCATCCACGCCAACTGGGCAGCAAACGGGCTCATTTGTGGCCTTGCCGGCAAGATCCTACGTAAACCGGTCATTACCACTCTACGCGGCTCCGACATCAGAAAACTTGAGCACTCCCGCCTCAATCGCTGCACTCTTCGCTTTGTTCTGGCGCTCAATGCACATGTCGCTACAGTCAGCACACCAATGCAGAACACGTTACACCGGCTATTCCCTCGTTACGCTACACGCTGCAGCCACATCCCCAACGGCGTAAGCGATCAACTGTTCTCGCTACCCTTAACCACTTTCGAGACAAGAGAACTCCGAATGGTAAGCATAGGAAATCTCATTCCGCTCAAAGGCAACATCACCATCATCAATGCTCTGAAGATGCTACCGGACTCCATCAGGCTCGACATCGTCGGTGATGGCCCAGAACGGGATACCCTCGAGGAACACACCCGTTTACTGAATCTCTGCAACCGTGTCTCTTTCAAAGGTGCTATTGCTCCAGACCACATTCAAGAGGTCCTCGCTGACCACGACATACTTATTCTTGCAAGCCATTCCGAAGGTCGCCCCAACGTCGTGGTAGAAGCCATGGCTGCCGGACGAACCGTACTTGCCTCGCGCTTACCCGGAGTGGAAGAGTTGATTCAACATGGTCATAATGGCCTATTGTTCGAACCTGGGAATTCGGCAGAAATCGCACACGCCATCGCTCAAATACTTGCCAAACCGGAAATGTTGAGCACTTTTGGACAAGCTGCCCGCCAGACAGTGATTGATCTCGGACTCAACTGGCCTGCCTGCGCCCGGCAGTACCGGCACATCTATCAACAAGCACTGCGCGGAGACGCATAGCATGTGCGGTTTTCTTTTCCTCCACGCCCCCAGTCAAATCATTGAAGTAGCCCGTTGTGCCCTTGAAAACAGCTTGCAGACCATGCTTCATCGCGGCCCCGATGAGCAGGGCATCCTTACCAAGGATGACACTCATTTCGCTCATGCGCGCCTGTCCATTGTCGGACTGACCGACAGTCATCAACCGATGCAGTCGCCCGATGCCCGCCACACACTACTGTTCAACGGCGAAATCTACAACTATCGGCAACTGCGTCAGTCACTCGAATCGAAATGGGCGTTTCGCACGCAGGGCGATACCGAAGTGCTGCTTGCCGGCCTGAGCCTCGAAGGCGAAGCCTTTCTCACTCGGCTGGAAGGCATGTGGGCTTTTGCTCTGTGGGACGCTCACGAGCGCCGTCTGCTGCTCTCGCGTGACCGCATGGGAAAAAAACCTCTTTACTACCATCAATACGGGACATCCTTTGCCTGCGGCTCGGAGCTTCCCGCGTTACGCCGGCTTTCCCCACAATCCTGGACTGAAGACCTTAACAGCACAGCTGACTACTTCCGCTACGGCTATTGCCTGCCCGGCTATACCGCTTGGGAGAACGTGTTCGAAGTGCTGCCCGGCCACGCCCTGCACTGGCAACCCAACTGCCCCATCGAGCAGCGAGCCTACTGGCAACTCCCCCTCCCTGCATCGCCAACCTCCTCTACCTCCGATGACGAACTACGCACAGCCTTAACCGAAGCCGTAGCCAAGCGCCTGATTGCCGACGTGGAAGTGGGCGCCTTTCTCTCGGGGGGGATCGACTCATCGCTGGTTTGCGCCTTGGCGCAAAAGCAAATGAAGCGCCCCCTGAAAACCTTCACCATCGGTTTTAGCGACGCTGCATTCGACGAAAGCCCCTATGCTGCGCAAGTCGCAACCCATCTGGGCACCGATCACTACTGCGAAACCTTCCAAAACTGGAGCGAGGGTGCACTCGAAACCTTGCTGCGCGACCACGTTGGGCAACCCTTTGCCGACGCATCCCTGCTGCCTACCAGCCTGGTGAGTCAGGTGGCAGCACAACAGGTGAAGGTTGCACTATCGGGCGATGGCGCAGACGAATTGTTCGGTGGCTATCAGCGCTATCAGGCACGGCTCATCCTGCGCTGGTACAGTCGTCTACCATCGGGTCTGCGCAAGATGGCCGAACGCGCGCTCCGCAGCCTGCCCGAACCGACCGCCCACCACAGCCGAAGCCTGCTCAAAAAGGCCCACCTATTTGTCGACGTAGCCCAACGGCAGCGTGCCGAAACCCCCTACACCGCTCCGCTGATGTTCCACCCGGAAGAATATGCTCGACTGTTTCCTCAACTGCTCGGGCGCGGCCATCGCCCCCACGGTCTACCGGAACACACCCGCCTGGACGACCTGCAGCAAATGCTTTACGGCGATGCCCTGATCTACCTTCCGCAAGACATTCTCACCAAAGTAGACCGCGCCAGTATGGCCGCCAGTCTCGAAACCCGCGCGCCCTTCCTCGATCACAAAGTGGTCGAGCTTGCTTTTTCACGACCGGCAACGCACCACTTGCGAATAGGACAGGGCAAACGCTGGCTACGCCAGAGCTTTGGCGATCTACTACCAGCGCAAACCTGGCAGCGGCGCAAACAAGGCTTCGGGGTACCCATCCATCAGTGGTTTCAAGGTCCGATGGGGGAACGATTCGATACCCTCATCAGACGCCAGGCCAACCCCATTTCCACGCCTGCCGCCACACAACTGCTTGCCGAACACCGCAGTGGCCGTCGCGACAATGGCTATCGCCTGTGGATGCTCTACATATACATGGTGCTCAACAACCGATGACAACCACACCTGCACCACTCATCGCTCTTTTCCTAGGCAACCTCGAAATGGGCGGAGCCGAGCGCGTATTCATCACGCTGGCGCACCAGTTCATGCAACGAGGCTGCCGCGTCCGCTTGATCCTCGCCCACAAAACCGGTGCCCTGCTCACAGAACTCGACCCCGCCATCGAAATCATTGACTTGCAGGCCGTCCGTTCCGGGCAACCCCGCTGGCTGTTCGCCTTGCGTACCCTGTTCGCACTGCGCCGGCACCTGCGCGACGACCCGCCTCAAGCGCTCCTTTCCACATTGACTGGAGCCAACCTGATCGCAATTCTGGCCCGAGCACTATCGGGCCAATCCTTTCGGTTGGTTATTCGGGAGGCAGTAACACTGCCCAATGTACGCTCTTGGCTACGCTTGACAGCCATGCGCTGGCTTTATCCGCGTGCCGACAAAGTCGTTGTCCTGACTGGCCCAATGAGGGAACAGCTAAAAGACACACTGAATCTGGCTGCATCTGCAATGGTCGTCATAGGCAACCCACTGAACAGTGAGCGTATCGCGCAATTGGTTGTCGACCCGACTGAGCATCAACGCAGCAAAGCCCACGTACCTTACTGGCTGGCCATTGGTCGCCTGGTATTGCAGAAAGATTTCGCAACACTGATCGAAGCAGCAGCAGAACTCAACCGTGACGGTGGAGCGCCCCGTATTGTCATACTCGGCGACGGCCCGCTGCGGCACGATCTCGAAACCCAAATCAACCGGCTCAATCTGAAACCTCGGATCGTGCTAGCCGGCTTCACGACCAACCCCTACCCCTGGCTTGCTAACGCGAGCGGTTATGTACTGTCCTCACGCTGGGAAGGCTACCCGAACGTTTTGCTCGAAGCACTGCACTTCAACCTGCCCATTGTCGCCACCCGCTACGACGACTCCGTCGCCGAGCTACTGGAATCCCCCCCCAACGTGCAGCACCGCCTCGTCCCAATTGGCGACCCAGTGAGCATGGCTAATGCCATCCGTAGCCTCGCCAGCACACCACGAAGTGGGAAACACCAGCCCCCCCCCGGCCAAGATACCGCAGCCGCTGCTGTACAGACCATCGTCGACCGCTATCTGGCGCTGCTGCTACCGCAGTGAGAACTCATGTGTTTGCCCAACGCCGTCAGCAACCCCACTTCCTGGGAACAAACGCATGAACCTTGAGCATCTATCCGCACTGCGCCAACATGAGTTGGACACCGTACTGAAACAACTGCATCGCCATGGCATGAATAGCGGGCGACTCCTGGAAATTGGGGCCGGCACTGGGCAACAAGCCCTGACGCTGGCTGCCAAGGGGTATCACGTCAGTGCAATCGACCTTCCCCAAAGCCGTTATGCGCCGGATCGGGTCTGGCCAGTCATCAACTATGATGGACAGACTCTTCCATTTGCTGACAACAGCTTCGACATTGTCTATTCCTCCAATGTACTTGAGCACATTGCGGACACCGATCGCATGCAACACGAAATATCCAGAGTGCTCACACCGGAGGGCTTGGCAATCCACGTATTGCCAAGCCCAGCATGGCGTGTGCTTACCATGCTCATGCATTACCCTTGGCTTGCAACGACCCTGGTTCGATTAGTTAAGCGGAAGCTCAAACCTCAAGGTCAAAACAACATCAGCCCAGAATCCAGCCTTTTACCTGACATGGCTGGCAGAAGCGATTTATGGCGCCGAATCCCCTATGCAAACCGCCATGGCGAACATGGAAATGCGCTGACTGAGGCCTATCATTTCAGACGTACGCGCTGGCGCAATGACTTCGAACGCAACAACTTCCGTGTGGTGGAAATCCTTCCAAGTGGGCTTATATACTCAGGCTATGCCTTGCTCGGCGGTCGATTGCCCATCGCCACCCGGGCACAACTGGCCTCACTGTGCGGCAGCGCATGCAATATCTTCATCTTGCAATCTACTGGCGTGACATCAGCAGGATGACCCCATCAGCCAAGACATCAAGCACGCGGAGCAACTACATCCGACGTGCTGCCTACTTACTTGCAATCGCAGCGGTAACGATTTTTCTATGGAAAATGGGTGGGGCGCCATGGCTGCACGCAGCGCAACACTGGCCGATCATGATTGCCCTCGCGGCACTGTCAGCGTTTGGACTAGCAGTACAGGCAATGGCATTTCGGCTAATGGCCCCGCCGGACGACAGGCCCGTATTTCAGATCACACTCGCAATCTGGGCGATCTCCGCAGCTCTGTCCGTCGTTGCCCCATTTATGGCTGGCATTGCCGCCCGTACCACTTTATTGGTACGCCACGGCATGAGCCTGAAAACTTGCGGGCTTGCCAGCCTGCGTCAGGTCTGGCTCGGACTGGAATACGCTTTGTTGTTAAGTGCATTGTCACTGCCGTTTGCCAATTGGGGCATCGCGCTGAACGCGGGCGGAGGCTGTGCACTTGCATGGCTGGTCATGCTCGCTCTCCGACTCAAAGCAAGCAGCTGTCGGTTCGATCGGCTCGAAAAAGCATCTGGACGATTCGTGCGTCTGATACATGCCTTCAGCGCCCCCGTGCCTGGCCAGGCCCATCCATGGTTCGCACTTCAGGTATTGACGATGAGCGCGGTATATCTCGTGGGCTTTAATGGCTTCGGTGCCGAGATATCCGTCTTTCAAGCCATTGCGCTTGCGGGACTGACAGTAGTTCTCAGCCTGATTGCTTTTGTGCCAAACGGCCTGGGCATAACTGATGCAATATGGGTAATCTTTGCCCAGCACGCCGGAGTTGAACTCGAAGAGGCTGTCGCAATCGCAATTACGATTCGCCTGAGTCATTTACTTGCAGCAACAATCCTTGGGGCGCTACTCAACAAGCGACTCCACCATCACCTTAACGCTTGATGATTACTCCCTGTCCAGTTGGCAGATGAATGATGCACTCCGGCTTATCCCGCATGTAATGGTTCGCTGCCTCGAACGCACCAGGGCAGTTAGCAAAGCCATAGTCATCCATCACAATCACACCACCTGCGACAAGACGTGGATAGAAAAACTCTAGGCTATCGAGTGTCGGCTGATACAAATCAACGTCAATGTGCACAAGCTTGAAGTCAAGCCCGAAAACATCCTCAAAACGTTCAGGAATCCAACCCTTAAGAACATGAATATTAAGGAAGTCTTCCAGATTTCGCCGTAGTTCACTCTCCGTGGCGCTCAAATCTCCCCTCTGCCACTGCGGCAATCCCTCCGGGGCACTGTCTTTCTTTGAGGGCTCGGATAACCCCTCGAAAGAGTCAAACAGATAGAAATCTGCACCATCAATCACACTAGCAACAAACCATGCCGATACACCAACATAGCTGCCACATTCAGCAACCGCTCCATCCAGATTGACCACACTCCGCGCCAACTCCCGCAACGCATATTTTCGCTCCATCGAAAATTGATTATGCGGAGAAAGCTCCCTGAACCGCTGGGTGAAACGCTCATCCTGAAGCCAGAGCTTGTAATCATCCCCCACGTAATGCCCCCCAAGCGCACTCGCCATGACGCGAGTCAGCTCAAGCACTGCTCGGCGACGTAGTGCAGCAGGCCCGACTAAAAGTGCCTTAACCCCCTTGAAAATACGCCTTGAACTAAACAACTGGATTCACTCCTACCATGTATGCCTAAAATTTAGATTCTGATCTTTCTAACAACCCGATCATCCAACAACTGGATAGGGCGTTGGTGCTTAATTAGCTGATGTTGATATTCCGATTGGCTGAATTCTGATTTTTCGCGATGAGTTCCCCTTTTTCCCTGCCTCCTTCATGCGATGGACGCAATTTGCCCAGCCCGGAC
>Ga0172382_10010054_pt1 | contig 12770 bp, 13 predicted proteins | sample Leawel138RmetaG_FD_122245 | JGI IMG/M metagenome (GOLD analysis project Ga0172382, IMG submission 122245) | Leachate microbial communities from a municipal landfill in Southern Ontario, Canada - Leachate well 138R metaG | ecosystem: Engineered > Solid waste > Landfill > Unclassified | place...
ACACTAGCGGCTTAAGCCCCTCGCCGCCCCATTTGTCGCAACGCGATGGCGCCCGCAATGCCGAACGGATTTGCCAGCGTTTCCAGGATTTCAAAGTGGTTATACCCCTCCGCCTCGGTGAAGCCAACGGGCCGCCCGGATTGCCTCACCGCCTCGGCAAAGGCACGGGTCTGCCGGGAAAACTCCGGGGTCTCATGCGTGCCGCATACCAGCTCCAACGGGGTAGTCAGCCGATCCAGATGGCGCTGCGGGCTCAGCTGCTCTTCGATCTCGTCTGTGAACCGTACGTACTGGCGCCGGGAAGACAGCCGCGCCGGTTTGAGATCGTAGAGCCCGCTGATCAAGACCGCCCCCTTGATCAGATCGGCGGGCAGCCCGAACCGCCCTTCCCAATCGGTTGTCAGCGCAACCGCGGCCAGGTGCGCGCCTGAAGAGTGGGCGGACAGGTAAATCCGGGCGGGATCGCCATTGAAGGACGCGGCATTCTCAACCACCCACCGGATACTGCGAATCACCTGCTCGGCCATCGGCATCAAATCACCGTCGGCTTCAATGACATTGATGAAGTCAGGGATGACGACGTGGATGCCTTGAGCAAGAAACATCTCCGCAAGAAAGCCATACCGCTTGGCCTGCCCGCCTCGCCAGGCGCCGCCATGGATGTAGAGCTGGATCGGCGCCTTGGGCGCATCCGCAGCATACCAGTCCAGGGCTTCATGGCGCGTTGGCCCATAGGAGTGCCGCTGGGGAGAGCCCATTCTTGAACGCGCAAGATGGCTGTTGACCTCAAAGCGCTTGAGCAAAATATCCTGATTTGCCGCATAAACGGCTTGATCGTACGCCTTGTCCAAGGCTTCCTGGTCATAGTCCAGCCACACTTTTGTTCCAGACGTCATCCTGACTCACTCCGCTCGAATATTCCGTTCCTTGACGAGCGCTCCATTCCGGGCAGCTTCTTCTTCCAGCGCCTTGAGGAATTCATCCGCACTCATTGGCGACACCACCTCGGCCCCGTTCTGAAGAATAACGTTTTTCAGCGCTTCATCATTCAGGGTTTTGTTGATCTCCGCATTGATTTTCTTGATGATGGCGGCAGGTGTGCCCGCGGGCGCATAAATGCCAAAGTACGTCCCGGCACGAAAATCCTTGACGCCCAATTCTTGCAGCGTGGGGATGTCAGGGAAGCGGGCCACCCGGTTTTCGCCCGCAATCGCGATCAAGCGGGCCTTGCCGCCTTCAACCTGATTCAGCGCGACCCCCGGATCGAACAAATAATCCAGACGCCCGGCAAGCAACTCATGAAACGCGGGCCCCGCGCCCTTGTAGGGGACGTGCAAGGCAGACGTTCCCGTTTTTGCCTTGAACATTTCCCCCGCCAAATGAGGGCCGCTTCCGTAGCCGGGCGATCCATAGCTCATGTTGGCCGAGTGCTGCTGAACATACTCAAGAAACGCCTTTCCGTCCTTCACGGGAAGCTCATTCTTCACAAGCAAATACTGCGTATTCTTGGATACCGGAGCAACCGGCACAAGATCCTTGAAGGGATCAAGCGGCATTTTTGCATAAACAAAGGGCGCGATTGAAAACAGCGTGCCGCCGCTGACAAGCAGCGTATAGCCATCCGGCGCCGCCTTTGCCACCGACTCGGCGCCAATGGCACCCCCCGCGCCCGCCCGGTTTTCCACCACAACGGATTGACCCACACGGGATTGCAGCCCCACACTGACCGCGCGCCCCACCAGATCCACCGCGCCGCCCGGCGCAAAGTTCACCACCAGCCGGATCGGCCTGTTCGGCCAGTCCGCCGCCTCATCCGCGCCCGCCGTGGACATGGGCAGCAACAAGGCCACGGCAAGCGCGATAGCGTTTTTTGCCGAGGGGCTTTTTCTTTGCATCCTACTCGCAAGTTCTGTACACATCGAGCGTCTCCTTATAGAGCCTTGCATGAACGACCTGGCCGAGCACATGATGGTTATCATAAGTAAAAATGTCTGATCGTTTCTTTGCGAAACGTGATCAATGGATGAGTGATCTACATGAATGTCACCACACGGCAGCTCACCGCATTCATCAGCGTGGCCCAGTTGGGCAGTTTCACCCAGGCGGCGGAACAGGTGCATCTGAGCCAGTCCGGCCTGAGCATCATGATTCGAGAGCTCGAAGGCCAGGTGGGGTGCAAGCTTTTTGACAGAACAACCCGATCGGTCCGCTTGACGGAAGCCGGTGCGCTTCTGCTTCCCATCGCCATCAAGGCGAGAGACGACCTTGCGGCGGCCATCGGCGACATTGCCGCGCTGAAGATCAAACAGCAACAAAGCTTGCGCATCGGATGCCCGCCGATGCTTGCCACCTCGTTCTTGCCCGTGCTTTTCAAAGAATTCAGGGCCTTGCACCCTGACTTCGCGCTCCAGCTCATTGACGCCAAGCCAATCGCCATCCGTGAGCAGGTGAAATCAGGCGCGCTGGATTGCGGACTTGGCCTCTACCCCAAGCCCATTTCCGGCATTGAACGCAACCCGGTCTTCCAATCCCCGCTTCTTTACATTCAAACCAGTGAACTCCCGCCAGCCGCCACGCCCTTGTCACAGCTTCCACGCTTGCGTTGGGCGGACCTGCCCGCGCTCCCTTTACTCAAGCTGCCCGACACCAGTCCTATCCAACAGCTCATAGAAAGGCAGTTGCACGCGTCGGGGCTCAACATTGTGGAGCAAGGACAGTTCAACCACATTGAAACCGTCATTGCCATGGCAGCGGCTGGCGCGGGAGGCGCGATCATTCCGGCTTTCGCCTGGGGAAAATGCGTGCGCTACGGCATTGAAGGCGCCGTGCTCACCGAGCCGGACGTGACCGTTGACTATTCCCTGATCACGGTAAAAGACAAGCTATCAGCCGAAGACGTGCAAAAACTCTCGGGCGCACTCGCTTCAGCGCTGGAAAAAAGCTTGAATGTGAAGTGATGGCCCGAGACGAGGAGACCGCTGTTATGCGTCGGCGCTATCTTCCGCAGCGCCAGCCGTGTCGCGGCGAACAGCATCCCGCTTGCCCAACGCGCTCCCCAAGGCACTGATCATTTTTTCAAGGCTGCCGTCCAAAGCGAGCGACAAGGTGGGCGCCTGATGGCTGACTGACACCGGGTTCAACCCCGCCACACGCGCCTCCACCACGCAACGTTTGTCATCCGGACCGCTTTTGGAGCTATTCAGATCTCCAAGGTGAACCTCAACACGGGTAATCCGTTCCGCAAACCGCTTGAGTGCGGCTTGGGTTTTACTTTTCACCTCTGCGCTCAAGGCCTCGGAACCGGCAATATGGCTGTCCGTATTCAATTGGATTTGCATGGCTTTCCTCTCAACGATGCTCTCTTCACTTGTAGCATAGTTAATGGCAGAACCCTCAGCCCGGTTCTTGCCGTCGCAGCTGCCACCCTTTCCAAGCCAGCAGCGCGCCAGCAACCGCCACCACCCAGAACACAATACCGCCGCTTGAACTCATCAATTCGAGGAACAAACCGACCGCGCCCTGCTTGCAAGTACCATCGGCCGCCCCCATGGCGCATCCAAAAGACGCCAGATAGAAGGCCAAGGCAAGTGAGCCCACGGCAAGATTCACACCCAGCAGAATCAAGATGCTTCCCCATCGACGCATACTTAACCTCCCTTTTCCGAGCCCGACTCCTCAAGAAAGGATAAACACGGATCGCGTGGCGGGCCATGGCGTTGACCAGCTGTTACGCCCTCGTCACCCGCAAAACCGTCACCTGGACTTGACAGCCAGCAACACCGGCGGCCGAGCGCCCAATGTTGGAAAATTCGTCCAAATTACAGCAAATTATCGCAACAGGCCCTTAAATTGGCCTTTTCTCCGTAAATGGCCGATGATCAGGCCATGTCGAACGCTGAAAACACCTTTATTGCCTCCTACCGCTCGCTGAAAACCCGTACTCAGCACATCCGGCTCTCCGCCACCGAGTCGTTGCACATCTGTTCGCTGGCGGATCATCTGCAATATGCCGATCCCCATGGACATGCGGAATCCCTGGGCATCAGCGCCGCCGTGTGGCCCTTGTTCGGCCTGGTCTGGCCCTCCAGCATCCAATTGGCCCGCAAACTGAAAAAGCGGCCGGTTTGTCCGAACGAAACCATCCTTGAACTGGGCTGCGGATTGGGCTTGGCAAGCCTGACCATGCATCAGCGTGGCGCACACGTCCATGCCAGTGACTGCCACCCCCTGGCCCCCTATTTCCTGAAAGCCAACCAAAGGTTGAACGGGCTCTCGGATCTCCCCTACGTACACGCCCAATGGGGGCAGCCACCTTGCCCCGACCTGCTGGATACGCTGGGTCTGACCCTGGCGCATCAGCGCTATGACCTGATCATCGGCAGCGACCTGCTCTATGAGCGCAGTACACCAGCCCTGCTGGCCGATCTGGTGAACCAGCGCGCCAAACCGCGGGCAGAGGCCTGGATCGTGGACCCCGATCGGGGGCATCGCAACAAGTTCACGCAGGAAATGGCGAAACACGGCTTCAGTCTGGTGCGGCAGGTCTGTCTACGGAATCGCCCGATCCTCACTCCCGAAGGCGAGGAGTTGCCTTATAAGGGACGGTGTTTGCAGTATCGGCGTGACTAGGCGGGACGCCCTGCTGTGCTGCAAGGCAAGGGGTTTGCGCGACCGGATCAGGTGGGGGTCAAGCTCAAATGCAACCGCAATCTGGGCCGCCAAGCTGGGCTGGCGATGAAACCGCCTCAGCTCGCCTGTTGTTGACAAAACGACACCGCGTCCCTCAAGGCCTGGCCCGCCACCTCGGAAACGTTCGAGAAAACGGTGAATCCGTGTGGCATGCCGGGATAAACATGCAGTGCATGCAAGATACCCGCTTCCCGCAGCCGTTGGGAAAAAGCCTGCGAGTCTTCGATCAAGGGATCCGCATCCCCCACGCCCAACCAGACAGGGGGAAACGATGCCACCTTCGCCTTGAGAGGAACGGCCTCATCCGGCGGGCTATCGGCCAGCGCGCCGAGATACTGCTGCCACACCCATTTTGACTGCTTGCGCAAATTCTCTCTGGGGCCACCCAAGTTGCCGTAGAAGAGCACCAGTGCCGACAAGAGGGTATCCGCACCCTCCTGCTCCAGCCGCTGCGCGGCAAGCACGCAAAGCGACGCGCCGGCGGACTCCCCCCACAAAATGATGCGTCCAGCACCGAGCCCGTATTCCTGGCGATGCGCTGACAACCAGCGTATTGCATGGACGACATCCTCCCGCTGAGTCGGGAAGGTATGCTCGGGTGACCGCCGATAGTCGACCGCCGCGACCGCACACCCCATTGCCTGGGCGGTCATACGGCAGATATTGTCGTGAGAGTCTAGATCGCCTGCCCACCAACCGGCGCCCCGTACAAAAATGACCCAGTCATTGGAGAGCAGTTCTGTTGGTTGGTATATGCGCGCGGCGACCTCGGCGGAGCCCATCGGCATCGCAACGTCGAGCCTCGGCCCAGTAGCGACAGGATTGCGGTTCACAAACCCGAAGTATCTGTTTTGCTGATCTCGCGCCTCATGTATTGGCAAGGAGCTCGGATCAACTTGCGCGCATCCTGCAGCGGCTATTGCCAATTGGAGCTCGGCAATCACGGGGTCAACGGGCTTGAGCTGAGGCGGGGCGTTCACTATCTTCTCCTGATCACGAAGCATTCGTACTTTGCTCAAGAATACGCTGAGGGATCAATGAAAAATCCCAACCATTGCTTTCCAGCTTGTTGAGCACATCTTCCCCGTAGGTATCGATGATTTTTTGCCGGACGCCAGGAAGACGGCCCACATCATCAAAATCCTCCGGCTGCCCTTGGATAATCACAAGAAGATGCGCATCCTGATCGGAAATGTTGATGAACTGGCGCGCAACGCGCGGCGGCATTGCAATCATGTCATAAGGTTCAAGCTCGATGCTTTCTTCGCCGTTATCGCCCCACCTGATCAGCCACCGACCGGACAACGCCATGAAGGTTTCATGCGTTTTCCAATGCACATGCAGCTCGGGGCCGTCGTTGGGTTCGGCCACGGCCAGCCCGATGCGTATCACGCCTTTATCGCCATTCACAATGGCGGGATTTGGCGACAGGCGGCCGGGCAGCGATGTCGGCGCCATCAACACATAGTTTGCTTTCGGGTTGAACAGGCGAAGCACCTCCGCAGGAAACCCAAGTTCCTTGTCCCAATGCGCAGCCCGAGGCGTCAGTTCAGAAAAGCGCGCAATATGTGGACGCATCTCTTCCAGGGTGGGGCATTCTGTCTTCATTGCAATTTCCTTCTGAGGCTGAATGAATGGTTTGAATTAGTTCTGAACGACGATTCCCGCGTCGGCAACGACGTTCTTCCACATCTCGAAATCTGTCTTGATATAATGGGCGAACGTGGAGCTATCCTCATACACAGCGTCCACCCCGCCATTGGCAAGGCGCTGCTTTACGTCTGGATTGGCAAGGCCGCGCTGAATCGCATGAGAAACCTTCTCGATGATTGCGGAATCTGTCCCGGCAGGCGCAAGAACGCCATACCACGTGGTCACTACCATGTCGGGAAGCCCGACCTCAACAGCAGACGGCACATCCGGCAACAAAGGCTGGCGTTCTGGCGTGAGAACGAACATGGCCTTTAATTGCTTGCTCTTGATCAGCGGCACTGAATTTGGCAAGCCATTAATCACCATATCGATCATTCCCCCGACGGCGGAGGTCACCGCCTGCGATGCGCCACGAAAAGGAATGTGCCGAATATCTGCGGACGTCAAGGAGCGGAACTTTTCAAACGCCAGGTGATTGGAGGAGCCTGCGCCTCCCGACCCGTAAGTGAACTCAGCAGGCTGGCTTTTGATCTGCGCCTGCAGCTCCTGAAAGCTCAAGTTTCCGAACTTCTTTGGGTTGACGACAAAAACGTTGGGAACTTCGGCAACCCGCGCAACAGGCACAAGATCTTTTAACGGGTCAAACGGTAGACTGCTGTCGATAGCTGGCGTAATGGTGAGCGTAGGCGAGGTCAACAGCAAGGTATAGCCATCGGCTTTGGCGTTTGCAACGTGCTCCATGGCAATCCGTCCACCCGCGCCAGACCGATTTTCAACCACCACGACCTCGCCCAACTCTTTGGTCAGCACTTCGGCCAATGTTTGCCCCACTACGAATGTTGCTCCTGTCGGAAACGGCAGAATCAGCTTTACGGGCTTATTGGGATAGCCATCGCTGGCAGAAGCGCCAGCGGTCCCTGCCGCACATACCAACAATGCTGCTGAGAGTACGTTTTTCATCTTCATTTACTTCCCCTCCTCCTCTTGTTGTTCAATCATCTTAACTGAGCAAGGGTACTTACCTGCTTATTTTCCAATAAGAATTTGATTATTATCATCATAAATAATTTCTTATATTCAACTATTTACGAGACCAATGAATGGACGGCCTTCCCAATCTCGACTTTCGGTCTTTGAGGATTTTTCTCACGCTGATGACCGAGCGCAGCGTGACGAAAACCGCCATGCTGCTTGGAGTGTCGCAGCCCGCTGTCACCCAATGTCTCAATAAGCTTCGCCAAGCATTTCGAGATCCATTGTTGGTCCGCGGCCCACAGCATATGGTCCCCACCGCGCGTGCCATGAGACTGGAAGGAGAAGTCAGGCGTTTTCTTCAGCTCATTGACGATACCCACGTCTCCGAGGCGTTTGATCTTGCCTCCGAAGAACGCAACATCATCGTCACGGCGCCGGAATATCTGGAGTTGTTGCTCTTGCCCAAAATCGCTTCGGCCTTGCGCCGCGAAGCTCCTCGCATCACGCTTAGCATCAGAGCACCGGATGCACGCAAGGCAACCGACCTACTCGCAACCGGAGAGGTGGATTTCAGAATGGGGTGGGTACGGGATCCGCCTCTGGCCACGCGAGCCATGCCGCTCTTTCAAGATGAAATAGTCGTTATTGCTGGCGTCAACAATTCCATGGTGGGAGACAGCCTCACGCTGGAGCAATATGTTTCGCTCGCGCATATTCGCTTGTTCGGCACGGGACTCACCACCTCAGGCCGGGTGATTGATGACTACATGAAGCAGCACGGCCGCACCCTGCCTGTTTGTATCTTTGCGCAAGGCTTGTTGGCACTGCTTGAATCTCTGCATCAGACCGATGTCGTTGCGACCATTCCCAAACGCATGGCGGAGGAAATTTCCAAGACGTTCGCCATCAAGATAGTCCCCTTTCCAGGCGTCTTGCCCACCGTGAGAAATGCGCTGTACTGGCACGAAAAGAATCACCGGAGCCCGTTGCACCACTGGTTCCGGACCTTGGTGGTTGACGTTGCCGCTGAATTGCGCACGCCTCGGAAAGAAAGCGGCCGCTAGCCGCCCGCCGCCACGTCGCGGATTAACCGCCACACCACTTCTGCCTGAGGCGATAGTGCGCGGCGGGCGCGCCGGGCCAATACCACGCGCCTTTCCACGCGCGGGAAAATAGGAAGCACGATAAGTCCAGGTGGAACGGGCCGAGGAATGGCCAGATGTGGGACAACCGATATGCCAAGTCCGGCAGCCACCATGCGGAAAATGGTCGTGGCGTGGCCGACCTCCTGGGCCAGTTTCGCCTGGACACCATATTTCGACAGCACCTCGTCAATCAAACGGCGGCTACCCGCGCCACGGTCCAGCAAGATGAGCGGCTCATTGTCCAGATCCTGCCAGGACAAGCTGTCCAGGCGCGCAAACCGGTGGCTAGGCGCACAGACGAGCTCAAAAGGCTCAGTCAATATGGGTTCCAACTGAAGCTCGGCGATGGGCCTTGGTTCGTTGATGAGTCCAAAGTCCACTTCGCCGGACATCACACTCCCCAATACATACTCCTGGAGCCTATCGTACACAACAAGCTCCCACCCCGGATGCTCCGCTTGACACCTGGCAATACACGTCGGCAGCAGGTTGGCGGACAGGGTCGGGCTGCTGGCAACGCGGACCCGCCCTTTCTGTTGAGACGCCAGGCCCTGCACATCGAGCAGCAGCGTGTCCAGATCATCCAGCACGCGATCCAGCCGCAACGCCAAGATGTGGCCCGCCGCCGTCAGCGTGACCTCGCGCGCCGTTCTCTCAAGCAAGCGGACCCCCAACCGTTGCTCCAGCTCGAGGATGGCCCGGCTCACCGCCGGTTGCGTCAGGGCGAGTGTCTCCCCCGCCTTCGTGAAGTTTCCACTGCGGGCGATAGCTTGAAAAACGCGGAGCTGACGAAGGCTGACATGCATAACGAATAATCATACATGGATCAGTTAAATGCATTTCTTTTTTGGAACACGGCGCTTTACGCTCTTATCACAGCTTTGCAACAAACGTGCCAGCGGGCGGCGTGTCATAAAGATAGCGTTGCGCGCGGCATCGCACGCTCCGCCCAACGGCGAGTCAAACCCTATATCGAAGGAAAGTTCATGGCCCAGGTGGAGTGGAAAGGCGGTACCGAGCATTGGACGACCAAGGGCGATGTCCGCCTGTTTCTTTGGGAGAAGAAGGCCTCGCCGGATGTCTCCTTTGTCGGCACCTTGCTTTTCATCCATGGCTCGTCCATGGCCTCGCAGCCAAGCTACGACTTATCGGTGCCCGGCCGCCCGGACTCGTCCGTCATGGATTGGTTCACCGCGCGCGGATTCAATACTTGGTGCATGGATAACGAAGGCTATGGGCGCTCCAGCAAACATAGACCCATCAACAACGATATCAGCAACGGCGCCGACGATATTGAGGCGGGCTCACGCTACATCCTTGAACGCAACGGCGGGAAACCACTCTTTGTTTATGGCGTGTCTTCCGGCGCCCTCAAGGCCGCGCTGTTCGCCCAGCGGCACCCTAAACGCGTCGCCCGGCTCGCCCTGGATGCCTTTGTCTGGACCGGGGAAAACAGCCCGACGCTGAAGGAACGCGCCAAACGCCTGACCGACTATCAGACGGAAATTCGGCGCCCCATCAACCGCGCCTTCGTCCACAGCATTTTCAATCGAGACCACCCCGGTGCCGCCGACCCCGCAACGGTGGACGCGTTTGCCGATGCCATTCTCACACTGGACGATTCGATGCCCACAGGCACCTATGTGGACATGTGCTCGCGCCTGCCGCTGATCGATCCCAAGAAATTGACCGTGCCGACGCTGATCATGCGCGGTGAATACGACGGCATCGCCAGCTTTGACGACCTGACCCGCTTCTTTGAGAAGCTGCCGAACATGGACAAGCAATTCAGTGTCATGTCCGGCATTTCTCACGCCAGTTTCCAACAGAAGAACTACCTGCGCGTTTATCACCTGCTACATGCTTTCTTCACGCTGCCCCCTGTCCAATTCAAAGGTTGAAATCATGAAAAAATTCTTGAGCGTTGCCGCCGTCGCTTCACTCCTCGTGTCTTTTCAAGTTGAAGCCGCGGATGCCTACCCCAGCCGTCCGGTCCGGGTCATTGTTCCGTTTGCCCCCGGTGGTTTTACCGACGTCGTCGCCCGGGTCGTGGCCCAACAACTGAGCAGCGGACTAGGCCAGCCATTCGTCATCGAAAACAAGCCCGGCGCGGGCTCCACCATCGGCACGGACTTTGTCGCCAAATCCGCGCCGGACGGGTATACGCTGGAGATCGTGGGCATGAACCATGTCACCAGCCATCGGCTCTACAAAGATTTGCAATACGATCCGCTGAAAAGCTTCACCCCCATTACCAAACTCGTTGACAGCCCATTCGTGCTGTTTGTCAACGAAAGTCTTCCCGTCAATTCGGTTGCCGAGCTCGTCGACTTATCAAAGGGAGACCAGCCGATCCGCTACGCCTCGTCCGGTAATGGCAGCACGCAGCATCTGATGGGCGCATTGTTTCTGGCCAAATCGGGTGCCAAGATGGAACATGTGCCTTATCGCGGCAGCGGCGGCGCCATGAAAGATTTGGCGGCGGGCTTTGTCGAAACGGGATTTGCCGCGGTCGCGAACGGGCTGCCGCATGTCAAAACCGGAAAAATCAAAGCCTTGGGCGTCACCAGCGCACAACGCAACGCCTTGGTGCCCACCGTGCCCAGCCTGGAGGAGGCGGGCGTCAAGGGCTATGACGCGCTGATCTGGCTGGGACTGGTCGGCCCCGCCGGTATGCCGACGGATATCGTGACGCGCCTCAATGACGCCGTTCGCACCGGGCTGTCCAAACCGGAAGCCCGCGAGGCGCTGGCCGCCGCCGGCGTCGACGTCTCGCTGTCCACGCCTGACGAACTGGCGCAACATATGGCGCGCGAAAACGACATGTGGGGCGAAGTCATCCAGGCCATCGACATCCGCATTGATTGAAGGCCGCGTTCCCCATCGAAAACGCCGCTTCACCCTGCCGGGAGGATTCTCGACCCCCACAGCCGCTTGATGTGTCTTACCATGCAAACATGGGCCGCCCGTTGGGCGGTTTGCGGCAACCAGCGGGGAGACCAGCATGAGCACTTCGAAACGCAGGCGTTCTGCAAATATTGTAGAAGGCGTTGAGCGCGCGCCCAACCGTTCCATGTACTACGGACTGGGCTATACCGACGCCGACTTCTCCAAGCCCATGGTCGGCATTGCCAACGGCCACAGCACCATCACGCCCTGCAACAGCGGCCTTCAGAAACTGGCTGACGCCGCAGCCAACGCCATCCAGGCCGCGGGCGGCAACCCCCAGGTGTTCGGCACGCCCACCATCTCAGACGGCATGTCCATGGGCACAGAAGGCATGAAGTATTCGCTGGTGTCGCGCGAAGTCATCGCCGATTGCGTGGAGACCTGCGTGCAGGGGCAGTGGATGGACGGCGTGCTGGTCATCGGCGGCTGCGACAAGAACATGCCGGGCGGCATGATGGGCATTTTGCGCGCCAATGTGCCCGCCATCTACGTGTACGGGGGCACCATCATGCCAGGCCGCCTGGACGGCAAAGATTTGAATATTGTCAGCGTGTTCGAAGCCGTAGGCGAACACGCTGCGGGACGCCTCAGCGACAGCCGCCTGAAAGACATCGAACGCCATGCCATCCCCGGCCCCGGCTCCTGTGGCGGTATGTACTCCGCCAACACCATGAGCGCCGCCTTCGAAGCCCTGGGCATGAGCCTACCCTACTCGTCCAGCATGGCCAACATCCATGACGAAGAGACCGCGTCCGCCACCGAGTCGGCCCGCGTGCTGCTGCGGGCCATCGAACGCGATCTCAAGCCGCGGGACATCATCACCCGCGCAGCCATCGAAAACGCCGTGGCGGTGGTCATGGCGGTGGGCGGCTCCACCAATGCCGTGCTGCACATCCTAGCCATCGCCCATGCCGCCGATGTTGACTGGAGCATCGACGATTTCGAGCGGATGCGGCGCAAGGTGCCGGTCCTCTGCGACCTAAAGCCCAGCGGCCACTACCTGACGGTCGACTTCCATCGCGCAGGCGGCGTGCCGCAGGTGATGAAGCTGCTGCTGGACGCAGGCCTGCTCCACGGCGAATGCATGACGATCACCGGGCTCACGGTGGCTGAAACTCTGAAAGACGTGCCCGCCGTCCCCCCCGCGGACCAGGACGTTATCCGTCCGCTGGACCGGGCTCTCTATGCCGAGGGGCACCTGGCCATCCTCAAGGGCAACTTGGCGCCGGAAGGCTCTGTGGCCAAGATCACCGGCCTGAAGAACCCCGTCATGTCCGGCCCGGCGCGGGTGTTCGACGACGAGCCGACCGCGCTGGAGGCCATCCTGGACGGCCGCATCCGCCACGGGGATATCATGGT